>Ga0307374_10001480_pt1 | contig 43449 bp, 37 predicted proteins | sample OX3MG_FD_202532 | JGI IMG/M metagenome (GOLD analysis project Ga0307374, IMG submission 202532) | Soil microbial communities from Risofladan, Vaasa, Finland - OX-3 | ecosystem: Environmental > Terrestrial > Soil > Coastal area > Acid sulfate soil | place: Finland: Risofladan, Vaasa | collected...
TGACCCACGTGCCCTGCAACTGCCAGATAACAGTGAGTCACGAGAGCTTCAGGCTACGTAGCTCATGTCCCTCAGGGGCATATGGGCAGGGGAGATAACCCAGGTATGCCGAAGGCCGTGCGGCCCCCGCAACTCGGGCAGCCCCGACTCCTTTACCCTCCGCTTGAAGGCGATCGTGAACAGGTCCGGATTGAGAGCCGACCCGTCGACGTTGCCAAATACGAGACGCCCGGCGCTCCGCAGTCCCGTCGCCATGCGCTCCTCGGCCTGTCGCTTCCGGTGGGCCCGCAGGACGGACACCGTGTCGGCGTCGAGCGACACGCTGCGCCGGCTGCGGGGCGTCTTGGTCGGCCCGAGGAACACTTGGTTGCCGATGGTCGTGACCGTCTGGCTCACCGACAGGCGCCGGCCGTCGAGGTCGACGTCCGACCAGCGCAGGCCGAATACCTCGCCCCGGCGCATACCCGTGGTGGCCAGCAGCACGTAGGCGGCGTACAGCCGCTCGCCCGCCACGAAGTCGAGGAAGCCGGCCAGCTCCTCGGCCGTCCAGGTCGCCATCTCCTTGCGCTCGACTGCCGGGCCCTTGGCCGCGTGCGCCGCGTTGCGGGCCACCAGGCCGAGCCGTTCGGCGTCGGACAGCGCCCGGTGCAAGACGGTGTGGCAGTTGCGCACGGTCTTGGGCGCCAGGGCCTGACCGCGTGCTCCTCCGTTCTCCAGCAGCTGGGCGTACATGCGCTCGATCTGCAGCGGCGTCACTGCCTGGAGCCGGGTCGCGCCGATCACCGCCACCATGCGGGCGACGGCCAGCGCGTAGCTGTACCAGGTGGTCGGCCGCAGGCGCGGCTTGACCGTCACGAGCCACTCCTGCAGGTACTCGGCCAAGGTTGCGGGAGAGCGGGATACGTGAGTCCCCCGCTCGACGGCACCGAGCGTGTCCCGAAGCGCCGCCTCGGCCTCCTTGCGGGTGGCGAAGCCGCCCTTGGTGTACTGAACGCGCCGACCGTTGGCCGCGTCCCGGCCGACGTCGACCACGTAAGCCCATGCCTTCCCCCGCCTGCGGAACACCCTTCCCTGCATAGCGGGGCAGCGTAGAACCTTTGTGAGCCAAATGTGAGCCAACCGTGAGCCAACGCTCCTCTGGAGCAACTCAGGGTGACGCCGCTGCCATAAAAGCCCTGGTCAGGGTGCCCGGGGCGGGGATCGAACCCGCACGACCCTCTCGGATCAGGGGGGTTTAAGCCCCCCGCGGCTGCCAATTACGCCACCCGGGCCCGGCCCGACGCTAGGGCACCAGGGCACCTTCCGGCCGGAGGCTGCCGGCGCCCCGGCCACTAGCATGACCGCCTATGCCGGGGGCAGGACGTGACATCGTTGAGCCGATCAGGCGCCAAGGGGCCCTGGTCCCCCTGCGCCGGCCCGAGGAGCCCATGGCCTCCCTCAACGATCCCCGGCTGTCGGATGTCGATGAGTGGGGACGCTCCGAACACGTCCGGGAGCTGGCCCGCCAGCTCTACGACCCCATCTACCGCCACTGGTTCCGGGCCGAATGGGAGGGGCTGGAGAAGATCCCCACCGAGGGTGGCGCTCTGCTCGTAGCCAACCACGCCGGCGCCATACCTTCCGACGCCCCCGCCATCATGCACGGCATCGAGACGGAGCTGCAGCGACCGGTCTATGGAATGGCCGACCACATGTTCAAGGGGATGCCGGTGGTCGGAACGCTGTGGTCCCGGGCCGGGGGCGTGGCCGCTCACCCCGAAAACGCCTACCGCCTCCTCCGGGAGCAGGGCCAGCTGGCTCTGGTCTTCCCCGAGGGCACCAAAGGGCCGGGCAAGATCTACACCGAGCGCTACCAGCTGCGCCGCTTCGGGCGGGGCGGATTCGTCGAGATCGCCATGAGGGCCGGGGTCCCGATAGTCCCCATCGCGGTGGTGGGGGCCGAGGAGTCCATGCCCACCCTGTTCAAGATCCCGGCGCTGGCCCGGATGCTGGGCCTTCCTTACGTGCCCATCACGGCCAACATGTTGATGTTCGGGCCGCTCGGGCTGCTGGCCTACTTTCCAGCCAAGTTCCGCCTCCGGGTCCTCGACCCCGTGCGTTTCGATGTCCCCCCGGACCAGGAGCGCTACTCCAAGAGCCGGATCATGGACGCGGCTGAGGACATCCGCCTGGATCTCCAAGAGACGCTCTACGACATGCTGCGCCAGCGCCGCAGCGTCTGGTTCTGAGTCCGTTGGGAAAGCGCGTCCTCATCACTGGGCTGGGCAGCTTCTGGGGAGGCCGGATGGCTCAGGCCCTGGAGGCCGACGGGGACGTCGACCACATCATCGGACTGGACGTCGAGGGACCCAAGGTGCCCCTCGAGCGGACCGAGTACGTGAGAGCGGACCAGAGCTATTCGATCCTCGCCCGCATCGTTAAGGCGACCCAGATCGACACCATCGTCCACACCTTCCTGGTGGTGGACTCGACCCACATGAGCGGCCGGCAGCTCCACGAGACCAACGTCATCGGCACCATGAACCTGCTGGCGGCGGCCGCAGCTCCGGAAGGCTCGGTGCGCCACATCATCGTCAAGTCCTCCGCTCTGGTCTACGGCTCGTCCATGCAGGACCCGGCCTGGTTCCGGGAGACCATGCAACGCACAGCCCCGCCGGTCAGCCGGGTGGAGAGATCGCTAGTCGAGGTGGAGAGCTACCTGCGGGACTTTGCCGTGGACAATCCCCACGTCACCGTCACGCTCCTGCGCTTCGCCAACGTGCTCGGGACCGACATCGTCACCCCTATCTCCAAGGCTTTGGAGACAGGCATCGCCCCGGCCATCATGGGCTTCGATCCTCTCATGCAGTTCGTTGAAGAGGACGACGTGGTCCGCAGCCTGCACTTCGCCTTCGACCGCCAGCTACAGGGTGTCTACAACGTGGCCGGGGATGGGCGCATCCCGTGGAGCGAGGTGGCCCACATCTGTGGTGTGCGCCTGATGCCCATGCTTCCGCCCATCCTCACCGGCCTGACCGCCGACGTCCTCGGCTCGCTGGGTCTGATCGACCTGCCTCCGGAGCTGCTCGACCTGCTCCGCTACGGACGGGGCATAGACAACCGCAAGCTCAAGGCGGCCGGCTTCCACTACCGCTGGACCTCGGCCGGAGCCATCGACTCGTTCGCCCAGGCGCGCCGGCTGCGCCGATCAGTCGGGGCCGCCCGGCCGTCCTATACTTATGAGCGCGACGTGGAGAACTTCTTCCGCCGGTCGGCGGCCGTGGTCCGCCGTCCCGTGCAGAGCTGAACATGGACATCGTCACCCTCGACATCACGCCGGCACCCGCCGATGCTCCCCCCCGAGCCGGCGGCGTGGCCCTGATCACCCTCAACGACCCGGACAAGCGCAACATGCTCTCCGAGGAGATGGTCGACGCCCTGGTGGCCATTCTGGACCGGGTGGAGGCCGACGCGTCGGTGGGCGCCATCGTGGTCACCGGAGCCGGGAGGGCCTTCTGCGCCGGGGCCAACCTGGGGAACCTGGGCCGGGCCGGTGAAGCGGCGCGGGGGGCCCAGCCCGCCGCCGAGGACGGCACAGGCATGCGTTCGATCTACGAGGCCTTCCTCCGTTTCAGCCGCTCACCGTTGCCGACCCTGGCCGCCGTCAACGGGGCCGCCGTGGGCGCCGGGATGAACCTGGCCCTGGCCTGCGACATCCGCCTGGCCGGGCGGTCGGCCCGCTTCGATACCCGCTTCCTGGAACTGGGCCTGCATCCCGGCGGGGGCCACACCTGGATGCTCCAGCGCCTGGTCGGGCCTCAGACGGCCGCGGCCATGGTCCTCTTCGGAGCGGTGCTCGACGCCACCGCCGCCGCAGAGAGGGGTCTGGTCTGGTCCTGCGTCGATGACGCAGACCTGCTGGCCGAGGCCATGGCCCTGGCCGCCCGAGCCGCATCCGGCCCGCGGGATCTGGCTATGCGGATCAAGGCCACCATGGGACTGGTGGCCGGATTGGACGATCACGACCAGGCGGTCGACGCCGAGTTGGAGGCGCAGCTCTGGTCCCTGGGTCAGCCGTTCTTCGCCGAGCGACTGGCCGTCGTCCGCCAAAGGGTCAGCGGGGGCTCCACCCGCTCGGGGTGACCGCTCCTTAGACAACGCTCGGTCGCGCCCGGGTGAGGAGTCAGCCGGAGGAGTTGTTGGAGGCAGTCGTCGTGGTGGCCGGCGCCTGGGTCGTCGACGGGGACGACGTGCTGGTGGGAATGGTCACCGTGACCGAAGTTGAACTGCTGGTGGTGGTGGTCGAAGTCGTTGTCGATGGTCCTGACGTGGTGGAGGTGGAGGTGGATGTCGAGGCGGTGGTCGAGGTCGATGCCGCCTTCCGGTTGGTGGTGGTGGTCGTGGTGCCGCCCGGCTTGGTGGCACCGCCTCCGTGGACCAGGCCTGAACCCACCGCGGCCAGGACGATGACGATCGCCGCGCCCACCAGCAGGATGCTGGCCCGCCGCCACCCCCGTCCCTCCCGGACCAGGAGCCGGGGCGGCCCCGCCATGACCACTCCGGTGGCTCCGGTGGCTCCGGCCGCTCCGATGCCGGCCGCCCCTGCCAATCCGGCCGGGGCCATGACCGAGGTGGCATCGAGGGGGCTCATACCTCCGGTGGTCCCCATGCCGAGTGCATCGGGACCCGTCGCCAGCAGAGCCACCCTCATCTCGGCCGCCGAGCCGAAGCGCCGGGCCGGGTCCTTGGCCATGGCCCGGGCCACCACTGCGGCCAGGGCCGCGGGCACCTCGGGGCGCAGCTCCCCGATGGGTGTCGGGTCCCGGGTCTGCATCACGGCCATGAGGGCAACCGCGCTATCGGCCTCGAAGGGCCGTCGTCCGGTCAGACAGGTGTAGAGAACGGCCCCCACCGAGTAGACGTCGCTGCGGTCGCTGGCCACCTGACCATCGGCTCTCTCGGGGGCCAGGTAGGTCGGTGTGCCGATGATGAGACCGGTAGCCGTGACCGACGCTGCCCCCAGGACGGTGGCGATACCGAAATCGGCCACCTTCACCACCCCGTCGGGACAGGTCAGGACGTTGCCCGGCTTGATGTCCCGATGGATGACCCCGGCGGCGTGGGCGGCGGCCAGGGCGTCGAGGACCTGAGCGCCCACCGACACCACCCTGTCCACCGCCATGGGCCCGGCCGCCAGCTCGTCATCCAGGGTCTCACCGGGAAGGCGCTCCATGACCATGTAGACCAACTCATCATCGGACCCGGCGTCGAACACGTTGACGACGTTGGGGTGGGACAGCCGGGCCGAGGTCCGGGCCTCGGACTCGAACCGTTGGCGGATGAGGGGATCAGCGGCCAGCTCGGGCCGGAGGATCTTGACCGCCACGTCCCGGTCCAGCCGCTCGTCCCTGGCGGCCCGCACCTCGGCCATACCGCCGCGACCGAGCAATTCGCCCAGCCGGTAGCGGCTGGCCACCATCTGATCAGGGACGGTCACGGCACCGAGGTTCCCAGACTTCGCCAGCTCCTACCGCCGGATCGGGAAGGAGGTGGTCACGCCGGGTGCCGGAGCGGGCGACCCGGACTAGGACAGCCAGTCCTTCCGCAGCTGGGACCCCCGCCGGGCCCACTCCTCCAGGGTGATGGCATAGCGGATGTGGTCCTCCCACGCCCCGTTGATCTCCACGAGCCGCTCGGCTAGGCCCTCCATGCGCAAGTCGAGCTTCTCCACCACCCGCCGGCTGCGCTGGTTGCGGGGGATGATGTCGATCTCCACCCGGTGAAGGGCGAGATCCTCGAATGCGAAGGCTAAAACGGTGACGACCGACTCGGGCATGTAGCCCTGGCCGGCGTGGTCCCGGTCGATCCAGTAGCCGATGTCCCCGGACTGAAGGGCACCCCGACGGATGGAGGACAGATTGACCTCGCCTATCAGGTGATCATCGAGGAAGACGCCGAACCCGTAGCCGGTGCCCAGCTGGGCCTCCCGGGCCCGAGCTCCGCAGCGGGCGGAAAAGGCCCGTTGATCGTTGGTCACGTCGGGACGTCCGACCACCGGCCGGGGCTCCCAGGGCGTAAGCCACTCCTCGTTGTTCTGGCGCACGGCCGCCCAGGCGGGAAAGTCCTCGGCCACCAGCGGTCGGAGCCCGACCCGCCGGCCCTGAAGTGTCGGACTGGTGATCAACGGCCGAGGATGTCGGACAGAGCGCCGAGGAGCATGGCCACGTTGCGAGGTCGGGCCGTGTGGCCCATGCAGCCGATCCGCCACATCCGCCCGGCCCACTCCCCCACCCCTCCGCCGATCTCGATGCCGTACTCGTTCAAGAGCAGGCGACGCACGCCGGCCTCATCCAGACCGTCCGGCAGCAGGTGTTCGGGCCAGGTGACGGTGGTCAACTCCGGCAGCCGGTGGCCATCGGCCGCGAACAACTCGAAGCCGAGCTTGGTCAGGCCCTCCTGCAGCGCCGCGCCGCACCTCTGGTGCCGATCGATGGCCGCCTGCAGGCCCTCGTCCAGGATGGCACCGAGGCCGGCGTGGAGGGCCATGATCATGGTGACCGGGGCGGTGTGGTGATACCGGCGGGCGGTCTGTCCCGAGGTCGGACCGGTGTAGGCGGCCAGCATCCCGAGATCCAGGTACCAGGACTGAGGGCGTTCGACTCTTCGTTCCATGGCCCGGGGCGATGCGGTGAAGGGCGCCAGGCCGGGCGGCACGCCGAGGCACTTCTGAGTCCCGGCGTAGGCGATGTCGACGCCCCACGCATCCAGGGTCACCTCTATGCCGCCCAACGACGTGACACAGTCGGCCACCAGCAGCGCCTCACCCTTGCCCGCGGCCAGGCCAGCGATGTCGTTGCGCACCCCAGTGGAGGTCTCGGCGTGCACGGCGGCAACGACCTTCGGGGAGGAATGGGCCGAGAGCACCTGGCTGACGTCGAGCGGGCGACCCCATTCGGCATCGACCCGCACCACCTCGGCTCCGCAGCGGGCGGCCACATCGCACATGCGCTCACCGAATAGACCGTTGACTCCGACCACGACCGCATCGCCCGGGGCCACGAAGTTGACGAAGGCGGCCTCCATGCCGGCCGAGCCGGTGCCCGATATCGGCAGGGTGGCGGCGCTGTCGGTGCCGAACACCGCCCGCAGCCTTTGACAGGTCTGATCCAGGATCTCGAGGAAGTCCGGGTCCAGGTGCCCGAGCAGCGGGCGCTGGAGGGCCATGGCCACTTCGGGGTAGATGTTCGAGGGCCCCGGGCCCATAAGGATCCTGTCGCTGACCACCACAGGGCGAGCCTAACGGCCGGTCCGGACCGCGGTCAGGGCCGGCGGTTAGGGACTGCGGTTAGGGACGGCGCGTACCTAAGAGGACAGCAACCCGGCGGCGATGCCGTCGAGGATGTCGGACTCCGAGGCCAGGCAGTCTTCGAAGTCGAAGTCCTCCATGACGGTGAGGAGGACCAGCAGCCCACCCAGGATCACATCGACGCGTCCCGGCTCCAGGCCGGGGATGGCGGCCCGCTGGTCATGGTTCATCCCGGCCAGGGACACCACCATCCGCCTCACGGCCTCCCGGCGCAGGACCCGGTGGTGGACGTCTTCACGCCGATAGGTGGCGATGCCGGCGTCGATCATGACCGCCGTGCTGACGGTGCCGGCCAGCCCGATGAGCCGGCGGGCCCGGCCAGGATCACCGAGGCGGGCCCGGGCCGTCTCCAATAGCCCGGCGGTCTGTTCCCTGGCCGCCTTCAGCTGATCGGCATGAGGAGGATCGGCGTGAAAGAACCGCTCCGACATCCGCACGCAACCCACGTCGAGGGAGACGGCATCGTCACCGAGCACCAACTCGGTGGATCCGCCTCCGATATCGAGAACAAGATACGGCCCGGCTGATGGGTCAAGCTCCCGGGTGCCCCCGGCGTAGGACAGGGCGCCTTCCTCCTGACCGGATAGCAGCTCCGGGCGCACCCCGATGACCTGCTCAGCCCCGGTAAAGAACTCGTCCCTGTTATCGGCGTCGCGCGCCGCCGAGGTGGCCACCGCCCGACGCCGGCCCACCCCATGTGCTTGCATGGCCAGGCCGTATTCGCGGAGGGCGGCCAGGGTCCGATCGATGGCCTCGGGTGAGAGTCGGTGGTTCCGGTCTACGCCGTCGCCCATTCGGGTTATGACCATGCGGCGGTCGAGGGTCGCGCCGGACCCATCCACGATCAGCAGCCGGGTGGAGTTGGTGCCGCAGTCGATGGCGGCCACTGCACCGGTCACGGTCGGCCCGCTTCGGCGCGGCCGTCCAGTTGATCCGCCACCCACCGCCCCACCGGGTCATCACCCCCGGCCAGATACCAGGCGTAGTGGGCATGCAGGCACTTCACGCCCCGTCGGGTGCCGCCCACTCCGCCGGAGGGCTTAGGTCCACCCCAGCCCGGCGGGAGCGCCGCATCCCGCTCGGCGGCGTAGCGTCTATGAGCATCCTCCAGCTCGAGGGGATCCACCTCCGATTCGGCCTGTCTGACCCCGCCGTCGGACTCGATCCGGCTTACGGCGGCGCGCTGAGTACCCCCGACCAGCCAGTAGCGGGTGGGCATGGGGCGCCCGTCATGGGTCAGGGGTTCGTTACGGATGACCACAGGAGAGCCGTCGGCGCCGGCCACCACCACCTGGTAGTCCACCGTCGGGGGCCGGCCCAGCAGCTCCGTGACTCTCGAATCGACCGGCTCGGGCGTTGCTGTCATCTGCGGACCGGTTCCAGGTGGCCGCCGGTCATGCGCTCCGGTGACTCATCCCCGCCGTAAAACACGCCAAAGGATCAGCAGGACCATGAGCCCCAGACCGACCGGGACCAAGCGCTTGGTCACCGACCCTCCGGCCGCCTCCAGCAGATTGACCGGCTCGGCCGGGGCGGAGTGGATGGTCCGGGGTCCAGCGGGAGCGACGGGCCGGGGCGCGGTGGGCGCGACCGGCGGTGCCGGAGCCGGTGCAGCCGGCTCGGCCGACACAGCTGATGCAGACGCAGCCGGCGCCGACACAGCCGGCTCGGGCGACACAGCCGGCTCGGGCGACACAGCCGGCTCGGGCGACACAGCCGGCTCGGCCGGCGTGGCCCCGGTGAGCACATCGGCCTCCAGCCGGGCCACGAACTGGGCCAGCAGCTTGGCGCTGACATCGGCCAGGACGCCCCGGCCGAACTGGGCCACCTTGCCTGTCACGGCCAGGTCGGTGGTGATCCGCACCGCCGTCCCGTCGCCTTCCTGGGTCAGCTCGGCCTTGACCGTGGCCGAGGCGTTGCCCTGGCCCCTCGTGTCGCGGCCCTCGGCCCGCAGCACGGCCCGGTGGGAGGTGGCATCCAGTTCCTCAAAGCTGGCCTTGCCCTTGTACTGAGCGGTGATGGGCCCGACCTTGATCTTGACGATGCCCCGGTACTCATCACCCTCGACCTCCTGGAGCTGGGCCCCGGGCATACACGGGGCGATCCGCTCCAGGTCGGTCAGCACGGCCCAGGCATGGTCCACGGGGACCGACACGCGGAACTCATTGGTCAACTCCATCGGGACAGATCCTCCACGGTGTCTACGTCAGCGGGCTGGCCCGGGCACGCTACCTCCGCCACCAGATCCGGCCGCGCCGACATCAGTACCCGGGCGCCTTCGTCCCCGGCTACCGGCAGGAGACCCCATACCGATTCCTCCAGGCGAACGGGCGGGCGGCGCCGGCCGTCGAAGGTGGCGGACACGATCGGCTTGGACCGCTCGGCCGCCACCAACCGCCAGGCTTCGGGGGGGACCAGGGGCTGGTCGGCCAGGCCGACCACGATGGCGGCATGTCCCTGGTGACGGGCCCAGGAGACGGCCACCTGCAACGAAGAGGCCTGGCCCGAGGACCAGTCGTGGTTCTCGATCAGGGTCACCTCCTCGGACATGGCCTCGCTCAGATCGACGGCCCCGCTGATCACCACCGTCTCGTCCAGACCGGCGGCCAGGGCGTTGGCCACCGCCCAGCTCACCAGCGGCTTTCCCCTCCAGTCGGCCAGGAGCTTGTGACCGGGCCCGCTGAACCGGCTGGCCGCTCCGGCGGCCAGGATGACGGCGGCCTGGGTCAACGGTGCCGGTCGGCGGCGTAAAGGAGCGGGGTCACGCCCCGGGCCGGGGTATCACGCCGGGCTGTGGGCCCGCCACTCGACCGGATAGACGGTCTGGGGGACGGTGACGCCTTTGAGGGTCACGTCCCTGGACTCACCGAAGCGGAACTCACCGGTGGCCCCGGCCAGCTCTTTGAGGAGAGAGGAGACCAGGATCTCCGACTCGGTGGCCTCCCCGGTGATCCGGCTGGCCAGGATGACGGTGCGGCCCAGGAAGTCACCGTTCTCGCGCACGGTCTCGCCCGTGTGCAGGCCCTGGTGAATGCGGATGGGCTCGGTGTGCTCCTTGCACCAGTCATCGCTGGCCCGTTGGATGGCGATGGCGCACCGCAGAGCCCGCGACGCCCCGGCAAAGGCAACCATGAAACCGTCGCCCTGAACCTTCACCTCGTAGCCCTCATAGGCGGCCAGCTGACCCCGAACGATCTGCTGGTAGGACTTGAGCAGCTCGTGGGTGGCCCGGTCGCCCAGGCGTTCGGTCATCTCGGTGTAACCGCACACGTCGGAGAAGAGGATGGTCACGGTGCCGTCCGGCGCCGCCGGCACCGCGGACAGCTCCGTCTCGTCCGGGAGGGTCTTCTCCTCGCCCTGTTCCAGTTCCATGCCCCAGCGCAGCCCGTAGGTCCCGATGCCCGGCACCCACACTCCAGCAAACTTCTCTCCCCTCCCATCCGGTCCCGTGCGCAGATCGGGCCCCGGCCCGAACCTCGGCCCGGGCCGGAGGGGCCGGTCCGGGAGGACCGGATCGTGCCCGTGACCCCGGTGGTGCTCCGGGCCCCCGCCCCGACGCTGGTTGCGGCGCTCCACTTTCTCCAACTCCCTGGCCACCCGGTCGTTGACCTGGCGCAGCACCGCGTCGCGCAGGTCGGCCCCGGCCACCGGCAGGGCGGCGGCGGGTGTCTCCCCGGCCGCCATCTCCCGGAGCAGATTGGTAGCCGTCTTCTTGAGGGCCGCCCGGGTCTCCTTGGGTGACCGGATCGGTCGGGAGCGGACGTCGACGCCACCCATGACCGGAAAGGCCCGCACCACGATGCGGGGCGAGCCGGGTATGACCGGGACGTCGGCCACCTTGAGGTTCTTCCCCCCCATGAGAGGGAACCCGGTCATCTCTACCGCGATGCCCTCGGGCACGATGATGCTGATCCCGCCCATCACCGAGACGGCCGTGACCACGATCTCATCGCTTTCGAACTCGGCCTGGCGGAAGTCGATCTCGCAGCCGCCCATGATGGCCACCGCCGTCACATGCGAGCCGGTGCGCCAGCGCCCCTTGCGGCCGTTGCCGCCCATGATGGCCACCACCCATCGGGTCATCCGGGCCCGTCGGGTGGACGGGGCGGGGGGGCCGCCGGTGTCGAGGATGGGCAGGCCCACCGTGGCCTGGTTCAGGTCGCCCCGGCTCTGGGCGGCCAGGGCCACCCCGACCCTCTCGGAGAACTCGTCCAGGGTCAAACGTCCGTCGGCGGTGTGGGTCCGCAGCAGCTCGACCACATGGGCCCGCTGGTCGTCAGAAACGCGCTCCTCGAGAGCTCCAGCGCCGGGGTCGATGTCCATGGGCCCTCAGTCTGTCGCAGACGGGACGCCCGCGTCCTGGTGGATCGGGCCCCGAGAGTCCCTCAGGGAGGTGACCCCGCCCGGTCCGGGGCCGCCCACCCGCAGGGCGATGATCTCGGCGCAGATGGAGATGGCCGTCTCCTCCGGGGTCCGGGCGCCGATGTCGAGGCCGATGGGGCCCATCACCCGGACCAGGTCGGCCTCGGCCGCTCCCGCCTCCAGCAGACGGGCCGTGCGCTCGGCGTGGGTGCGGCGCGAGCCCATGGCTCCGAGGTAGCCGACCCGGGTGCGCAGGGCTGCCACGATGGCCGGGATGTCGAACTTGGGGTCGTGGGTCAGGACGCAGACGGCGTCCCGGGGGGCAAGCTGGTCGGCAATGGTGTCGAGATAGCGGTCGGGCCAGGACACCACCACCTCATCGGCCTGGGGGAAGCGGGCGGTGGTGGCGAAGACGGGCCGGGCGTCACAGACCACCACCCGGTAGCCAAGCACCTTGGCCACCCGGGCCAGAGCGGCGGTGAAGTCCACGGCGCCGAAGATGACCATGAGCGGGGGCCGGGCGAAGGCCTCCACGAAGACGACCACCTCCCGCTGGTTGGCCTGGCCGTGCCGGCCGTAGTGGCGGGTGCCGGTGAGACCCGACTCCAGGGCGGCCAGTGCATCGCGGGCGATGACCCGGTCCAGGTCGGCATCCCCCGTCGTGCCGAGGGCGGGCTGGTCCGGGCGGACCACGATCTTGGCCCCCAGGCGGGGCATCACCTCCCCCTCAGCCGGCTGGCTCTCCCAATCGGCGGGGTCGGTCAACTCCACCACGGTGGCCATGGCCACCTCTTCCTCGGCCCGGATGGCGTCCCTGACGGCCTCGTACAGGCTCACCAGTCGAGGGGCTCGACGAAGACCCGGATCGTCCCGCCGCAGGTGAGTCCGACGGCAAAGGCAGCCTCGTCCGAGTAGCCGAAGGTGCACATCCGGGGCTCTCCCGCCTCCAGGACGGCCAGGGCCTCGGTCAGGACGGCTCCTTCGACGCAACCGCCTGAGACGGAGCCGGCTACTTCGCCGTCTTCGTTCACGGCCATCGTGGCCCCGGGGTCACGCGGACCCGAGCCCAGGACGTCCACCACCCGGGCCAGGGCCACCCGCCGGCCGGCCCGGCGCCAACGCTCGATGTCGCCCAGGACCTCCTTCACGCCTGCATCACCCTTCCCACCGGCCCGCCCGCCGGGCGCTCGGCCACCACCTCGGCCAGTGCCTCCAACGAAGCCAGCGAATGTCCCTCCACCAGTTGGTCAACAAACGGTAGGGCGGCCGCCATTCCCCGGGCCAGGGGGGCGTAGCCGGGCGAGGCCTTGAGGGGGTTCACCCAGACGATCCGGTGGGCCACCCGGGCCAGCCTCTCCATCTCACGGCCCAGCACCGCCGGATCCCCCCGGTCCCAGCCGTCGGACAGGATCACCACCACCGCCCCCCGGGCCATGCCCCGGATGCCGTAGCGGTCGTTGAAGGCCCCCAGCCCCTCCCCCAGCCGGGTGCCGCCCGACCAGTCCTCCACCACCTCGGCGGCCGCGGCCAGGGCGGCGTCGGGATCGTGGCGGGTTAGCTCCCGGGTGATCCGGGTCAGTCGGGTGCCGAGGGCGAAGGCCTCCACCGGCGTACGGCCCATCACGGCCACGTGGACGAAGCGCAGCAGGCTGCGGGCGTAGGCGTCCATCGATCCGCTGATGTCGCACAAGAGCACGACCCGGCGGGGCCGCCAGGCCGGCTCCATGAAGGCCCGCCGCAACGGTTCCCCGCCACTGCGCAGTGCCAGGCGGAGGGTGCGCCGGGAGTCCGGCCGCCCCCAGCGCCGGGAGGAACGGCGGTGCCGGCGGGTCCGGCGGAGCGCCGTCTCCAGCCGGAGACCTGCCATGAGCCGGCGGGTCTCCTCCAGCTCGGCCGGACTGGAGGCGGCGAAGTCCTTGTGGCGCAGGGTCTCGGTGGCGCTGTAGCGGACGGTCACCGTCGGCAGTTGCCCGAGGGGCTGGCCGGCCTCCTCCGGGGGCTCTTCGGCGTCCTCCTCGTCCAACTGGATGACGGTCTCCGGGACCGGCACCGACACCCGGACCGTGTCCCGGCCCAGCCAGAACACGGCAAAGGCCTGGTTGTAGCCGGCCACGTCCTCCGGCCGGCGCACCAGGGTGGCCCGCCCGGCCCAGTAGACCCCCTGGCGGGAGTCCAGTCCCACACGGGTCAGGGCCCGGGCGAAGACCAGGACACTGCCCAGTGGAACGGTCATCCCGGAACGGCGCAGCAGGCGGGCGAAGGCCACCGCCATCCGGGCCGGGGCCTGGGCGGGATCGCTGACGGGGTCGGCGCCGGCCGGGCTTGACCCCGCCTCCTCGGCGCCGGACCTGGGCTGGTCAGGCACCGGTCGCCTCGAGCAGGTCCTCCAGGCCCCCGGCCCGGAGCCGCTCGGCGTCCTCCCGGTACTTGAGGACCGTGCCCAGGGTGCGGTCGACCACCGACTCGTCCAGCCGGGTCCGGCCCAGGATGGCCAGGGCGTGGGCCCAGTCGATGGTCTCGGCCACCCCGGGCGGCTTGTACAGCCCGAGGCCCCGCATCTTCCGCACGGCGGCGGCCACCTGGCGGGCCAGTCCCTCTTCCACCTCGGGGACCCGCCGCCGCACAATGCGGACCTCGCGCTCGAAGTCGGGGTGCTCGACCCAGTGGTACAGGCAGCGGCGCTTGAGGGCGTCGTGCACATCCCGGGTCCGGTTGGAGGTGAGCACCACCACCGGGGGCACGGCGGCGGTGAAGGTGCCGAGCTCGGGCACGGTGACGGCGTAGTCGGAGAGGATCTCCAACAGGAAGGCCTCGAACTCATCGTCGGCCCGGTCCACCTCATCGATGAGGAGGACCGGAGGCGGGCGGTCGTCCACCGCATCGGCGATGGCCTGCAGGAGTGGCCGGCGGATGAGGAAGCGCTCCGAGAACAGCTCGTCCTCGGCCCGGGCGGCCACGTCGACTCCGCTGCCGGTCAGTTCGGCCGCCCGGAGGTGGAGGAGCTGGCGGGAGTAGTCCCACTCGTAGACGGCCTGGGCCACATCGATGCCCTCGTAGCACTGGAGGCGTAGGAGCTCGCCCCCGGTCCAGCGGGCCAGGACCTTGGCCACCTCGGTCTTGCCCACCCCGGCCTCGCCCTCCAGGAACAGCGGACGGTGCAGGCGCAGGGCCAGGAAGACCGCCGTGGCCAGACCCTCATCGGAGAAGTAGTCGTGGGCCTCGAGAGCCGCCCTCACCTCCTCCGGGTCGGCCGGGCTCAGAGGCCGGCCTCCTCGAGACCCCGCCGGGTGAGCACCCGGGCCAGATGGCGGCGGAACGCGGGGCTGGCGTTGGCGTCCCCGGTCGGCTGGCTGTCCTGGTCGGCCAGCTCGGCCGCCTCCGCCGCCGAGGCTCCCGAGGCCAGCGCCGCCTCCACCGCCACGGCCCGCAAGGGCGTGGGGCCCATGTTGACCAGCGAAACCCCCGTGGTTCCGTTGTAGCGGGCCACCGCCACCCCGACCATCGCCCAGTCCTGGGCCCGGCGCACGAACTTCTGGTACGAGTGCCCGGCCACGGCCGTGGGCACTCGGATCTCGGTCAGCATCTCATCGGCGGCCATGGCCGTCTCCAGGAAGCCGGTGAAGAACTCGGTGGCCGGGATGACCCGCTGGCCCGAGGGCCCGGTTACCACCAGCTCACCACCGAGGGCCAGCACGGCGGCGGGCAGATCCGAGGCGGGGTCGGCGTGAGCGATGGAGCCGCCGATGGTCCCGCGGTGGCGGACCTGGGGATCGCCCACCTTGCCCGCCACATAGGCCAGCAGGGGGGCGTGTTCGGCCAACTCGGGCGAGCCGTTGACGTCGCAGTGACGGGTCAGGGCCCCGATGGCCACCTGGTCACCGTCCCGGCGGACATAGGACAGGCCGTCGATGCGCCCGATGTCCACCAGTACAGACGGAAAAGCCAGGCGCAGCTTCATGAGCGGCAGGAGCGAGTGGCCCCCGGCCAGCAGCTTGGCGTCGTCCCCGTGCTCGGTGAGGGCGGCCACCGCCGCGTCGACCGAGTCCACCCGCACGTAGTCGAAGGCGGCCGGGATCACAGGTTGCCTCCGCCGGAGCCGGCCGCGGCCAGGACGGCCTTGACGATGTTGTGGTAGCCGGTGCAGCGACAGAGGTTGCCCTCCAGGCCTTCGCGCACCTCGGCCTCGGTGATGTTGGGGTTGTCGTGCACCAGCGAGACGGCGGCCATGACCATGCCCGGCGTGCAGTAGCCGCACTGCAGGGCGTGGTTCTGACGGAAGGCCTCCTGCATGGGATGCATGTCGTCCTGGCTCTGGCCCAGGCCCTCGATGGTCAGCACCCGCTGGCCGTCGGCCTGGGCGGCCAGCACGGTGCAGGACTTCACCGACTCACCGTTCATGATCACCGTGCAGGCCCCGCAGTTGGTGGTGTCACAGCCGATGTTGGTGCCGGTGAGGCCGAGCGTCTCCCGCAGGAAGAAGACGAGGAGGGTACGAGCCTCCACGTCGTGTTCCTCGGTCTTGCCGTTCACCTCGATGGAGACCTTCATGCACTCGCCTTTCCGGTGGCTTCGTTGATGGCCCGCCAGACCCGCTGCGGGCTGGTGGGCATGGGAACGTGACGCACCCCGAGGTGCACCAGGGCATCACAAACGGCGTTGTGGACAGCCGGAGTGGATCCGATGGTGCCCGACTCACCGATCCCCTTGGCCCCGAGCTCGTTGACCGGGGTGGGCGTCTCCATGGCGATGCGCTCGAAGTTGGGCAGCTCGGCGGCGCTCACGAAGGCGTAGTCGGCCAGGTTGGCCGTCACCGGGTTGCCGGCCTCGTCGTAGAGGATCTCTTCCAGGAGGGCCTGGGCCACGCCCTGGGCCAGTCCGCCGTGGATCTGGCCCTCGGCCAGCAGGGGATTGAGGATCTTTCCGGCATCGTCGACGGCCACGATCCGCTTGATCTCCACCAGGCCCGTCTCGGTGTCGACCTCGGCCACCACCACATGGGCGCCGAAGGGGAAGGTGGGCCCGGAGGCGGTGAAGTCCACCTCGGCGGTGAGCCCGCCCTGGGACTCGGCCTCAGCGGCCAGCTCCTTCCAGCTGCGCCCGGCGGTGGGGGTGCCCTGCACGTGGAAGCGCTGGCCGACCTTGTCGAGGATGACGTCGTCGGGGCTGGCCTCCAAGAGGTCGGCGGCCAGCTGGCGGGCCCGCTCCACCACCTGGGTGGCGGCCTGGTTGACGGCCACACCCCCGGCCTGGAGCGAGCGGGAACCGAAGGTGCCCACCCCCCGGGGCACCACGTCGGTGTCCCCGTGGATGACCTCGATACTCTCGATGGGGATTCCGAGCTGTTCGGAGACGAGCATGGCCCAGGCGGTCACATGGCCCTGGCCGTGGGGGGACGTACCGGTGCGCACCACCACCGTTCCGTCCGGGCGAACCTCGACGGCGCCGAACTCGCTGCCGGGTATGCCGTTGGTGATCTCCACATAGACCGACAGGCCGATGCCGAGCTGCTTGGTCGCCCCCGACTCCCGCCGCTGCTTCTGCTCGGCCCGCAGCGACTGGTAGTCAGCCGCCTCCAGGGCCAGGTCGAGGGCCCGCACGTAGTCCCCGATGTCGTAGACCGTCCCCGTCGGGGTGGTGAAGGGAAAGGCGTCCTTCTGGATGAGGTTCCGGCGCCTGACCTCGGCCGGGTCCATCCCGATCTCGGCGGCGAACATGTCCAGCACCCGCTCGATGGCCGCCGTCGCCTCCGGCCGGCCGGCGCCCCGGTAGGCCACCGTGGGGGTGGTGTTGGTCACCACCGAACGGCTGTTGAACTCGACCTTGGGAATGTCATAGACCCCGGAGAGCATCGTTCTGGTCATGAAGGGCAGGACCGCCCCGATGGCCGGATAGGCGCCGCTGTCCTGGATGACGTTGAGCCGGTAGGCCAGGATGCGCCCGTCCCGGCTGCCCCCGATCTCCACCTCCTGGAGCTGGCCCCGGCCGTGGCCCAGGCCCACCATCGACTCCGAGCGGCTCTCGACCCAGCGGACCGGCCGTCCGAGCTTCCTGGCCATCCAGGCCACCAGGAGCTCCTCGGGATAGGTGCCCATCTTGGCCCCGAACCCCCCGCCGACGTCGGGAGACAGCACCCGCACCTGGGCCTCGTCCACGGAGAGGGCCCCGGCCAGGCCGGACTTCACCCCGTGGGGAGCCTGGGTGCTGGAGTACTGGGTCAGGCGCCCCTCCGGGCTCCACTCGGCCGACGCCGCCCTCACCTCCAGGGGGCAGGGGGCGACCCGGTGGTTGAGGAACTGGTGGCGGACCACCACCTCGCAGCCGTCCATGAAGTGCTCATCGGTGCCGAAGATCATGTCCATGGCCAGGTTGGTCCCGGCCGCCGGGAAAAGGAGCGTCTCATCGGCCAGCGCCGTCTCCACATCGACCACCGCCGGCAGCGGGTCGTACTCGACCTGGACCAGTTCGGCCGCGTCCAGGGCCCGGGCCCGGGTGTCGGCCACCACCGCGGCCACGCACTCCCCGACGAAGCGGACCGTGTCATCGGCCAGCAGGGAGCGGGTCATGGCCTGGTTCATCATCGGCATTTCCGGCGGGCGGGGTCCCAGATCGACGTCGGCGGCGGTATAGACGGCCACCACCCCGGGGGCTTGCCGGGCCTCCTCGGTGCCGATGGACAGGATCCGGGCGTGGGCGAAGCTCGAGCGCACGTAGACCACGTGGACGGCGCCGGCCAGGCGGACGTCATCCACGTAGGTACCGCCCACGGTCAGGAACTTGGGGTCCTCCTTGCGAAGGACCCTGTTACCGAGGATGCTCATCCGACCCCTTTGTCCGCTTCGACACCCGGTGGGCCTGGACTCATCCCGACCACACGCCGGGCCGAGGGTAGCGCGGGCGTCCCGCCGACCGAGCCGGGCCTAGCGCAGGGGTGTGAGGCGGACGGTCACCGTGCGCCCGTAGGCCGGGCTGGCGTCCGTGCCGCCCTGGGCGTCAACCGGCATCGACGGACCCAAGTCGACCGTCACCCGCGGGTGTCCGGCCAGACCGCGGTGGCATGACGCCGGGACGGTGACGGTGACGGTGCCCGTGCCCCGGAGGGTGAAGCCGGAGCAGGAGACTGCGCTCATCTGCAGGAACTCGATGTCGGGCCTCTGCACCGAGACGGCCCAGCCCCAAATAGAGAAGCTGGTGTAGATGCTGCGGTAGGAGAAGCTGGTCGGCTGGGCCGGGGGAGCTCCCCCGCCGTCCCAGTGGGCCAGGCGGGCGTACTGGGCCACCTCCTGCTCGCGCAGCCAGGGGTTCCAGTAGGCATCCTCGTGGATGCCGGGGTGGCGCTGGTAGGTGTAGCTCACGCCCACGTCGTTGAAGGACTGGTTCAGCTCGGTGTTGGTCACCAGGACCAGGGATTCGAAGGCCTGGGCCCCCAGGTAACCCGACGGGCTGGAGAGGTCGGAGGCCTGCCTGGGAACTGCGTCGTTGGAGAAGCCCCGGATGTACACCGACTGCCCGCCGGGTCCGTCGGCCAGGGCGTTGAAGGCCAGATCGACAGGCTGGTTGCCGCGGTAATAGGCCTGGTCCACCGACGGATCCCCGAAGACATAGGTGGCGGCGCCGAAGTCCTGGGCCGGGCCAGGCAGGTCGCCCAGGGGCACGAGATGGCCGGGCAGATGGCTGTATCCGACATCCACCGGAGGCTGCAGTCCCACCGGGCCGGCCGAGGCCGAGGGATCCAGGCCGGGCAGCAGGAGGATGTTCATGATCCCCGACACTGCCCCGAGGCTGGCCCACTGATCGGGGTGGGCCAGGCCGATGGCGTAGGAGCCGTAGCCGCCGAGGGAAGTCCCCGCTAACGCCTGCCAGTCCCGGCCCCGGCCCACGGGTAGGTGGGCGTCGATGAACGGAACCAGCTCCTGGCCCACGAAGCTGGCAAAGCGGGGCGCCGGCGTGTCGTAGCTCTGCTCGTCCCCACCGGCGGCATAGCGGGGGTTCCAGTCGGCCCAGTAACCATCCAGGCCGGCCTGGGGTCCGTAGCCCCCGGGGGTGATACGCCCATCGGGGGCGACCAGGATCATGGCCAGGGGGCTCGCTCCCACCCACTTGGAGGAATCGGACTCCGTCCAGGGCGAGGCGCTCTGCTCCGGCGGGACGGGCGGGGCACTGTCCAGGGCCGCCACCCAGGCCGAGGGGGCCGAGGCGGTACCGAGCATGGAGGTGTAGTCCCCCCCGAAGCCATGCAGGAGGTAGAGCACCGGGCAGCGCCGGTGCCGGTTCGGGGCGCAAGCGGAGGGCACGAAGTAGGCGAAGGCGGTGGTGCCCCCGAGCAACCGGGTGGCCATCTCCTGGCAGGCGACCCGCCCCACGATGACCTTCATGGGCTGGCCGGCGGGGGTGCAGCCCCTGAACATGCCGGCCGCGATCGGGCCCGCCGAGGTGGCCGCGGCCTTGGTCTGGCCGGGGCGGGCCCGGGGGACGGCCCGGGAGGCGGCCCGGGCGGCGGGGCCCGGGAGGCCGATCAGGGCCATGGCGGCCAGGCCGGCTATGGCCGCCATCAGCCGAGCCGGCCGGAGCCGGCGGCGCGGTCGATCGGTTGAGCCCATGTAGTCCAGGTTCGGCTCCCGCCGGGGTCATTCCTGTGTCCAGTTACCATCAGGTCGAACGGACCGACGCGGGGAGCGGGCGTGCAGAGCAGTGAATCGGTGGTGATCGTCGGCGGGGGCATGGGCGGGATGGCGACCGCCCTGGCGCTCGGACGGGCCGGCCATCCGGTCACCGTCCTGGAGCGCGACCCCCTCCCGGCCCGGGCGGATGCCGAGGAGGCCTTCCTGGCCCCCCGCCGGGGGGCGCCCCAGGTGCATCAGACCCACGGCTTCCTGGCCCGGCTCCAGGTGGTCCTGCGCCAGCGCTTTCCGGACGTGCTGGCCGAGCTCCTCGACCGGGGGGCCATGAGGCTGCCGACCACCGCCGACCTGGGCGAGGCCCAACCCGGGGACGAGGACCTGGAGGTGGTCATCACTCGGCGGACCACCCTGGACTGGGTTCTGCGCTCGGCGGTGCTGGCCGAGCCATCGGTGGAGATCCGCACCGACACGACCGTGGCCGGACTGGTGGCCGACTCCGGGGCGGGAACCACCCCAGTGGTCCGGGGCGTACGCCTGGACGACGGCACCGAATTGGAGGCCGACCTGGTGGTGGCCGCCACGGGACGACGCGACGCCGTGCCGGCCTGGCTGGCCGAGATCGGCGTGAGCCTGTCCGAAGTGGTGCACGAGAGCGGGCTCATGTACCTGTCCCGTTGGTACCGCCTACCCGACGGCTTCGACATCGCCCAGCTCGACGCCAAGCTGGGCGGGGACCTGGGCTTCGTCAAGTACCTGGGCGTACCCGGTGACGCCGGCACGTTGTCCATCACCCTGGCCATCCGCCCCGACGACCGGGAGCTGCGCCAGGTCCTCTCCGACCCCCACGGCTTCGAGGAGGGGTGCCGGCGCCTGCCCGGGCCGGATCAGTTCTTCCACTACCCGCTGCGTCCGGTGGGTGAGGTGCGGCCGATGGCCGGACTGGTCAACCGGGCCCGGCGCTACCTGGACGACCAAGGCCGGCCCGCCGTCCTCGGGTTCCACGCCGTGGGCGATGCCCACACCTGCACCAACCCCCTCTACGGACGGGGCTGCGCCCTGGCCCTGGTGGAGGCGGTGGAGCTGGCCGATGCCATGGCCGCCTGCCCTGGGGATCCGGCCGCCAGGTCGGTGGCCTATGAAATGGCCTGCGCCCGCCAGGTGGCCCCCTGGCACGAGCTGTCGGTCCAGATGGACAAGATGGGCGCCGATCCGGCCGGGCTCAGCGCCGGGCCGCCCGATCCCAACAACCCGATGGCCACCATCCTGGCTGCGGCAGCCACCGATCCCGTCCTTGGCCGGGGCTTCGCCAAGCTGTGGAACCTGATCGCCACCCCGGCCGAGCTGGCCGCCGATCCCATCTACACCACCCGGGTGGCCGCGGTGTTGGCCAAGCCGGAGCGTTATCCGCCCCCCGAGCGGGTCGGACCCACCCGGAACGAGTTCCTGGAGGCCGTCCGCCCCCTGCTCGGTGCCGGAGCGGGGGCCGGAACCGATGACGCCGGAGGCGACCGGTCGCTTCCGGCTTTGGACGAGGAGGCCACCACCCATGCCTGATGCCGCTACCAACCCCGGCACCAGCCAGAGGACCCTCAGCGTCAACGGGATCGACCTGGCGATCACCGAGGCCGGGGAGGGACCGTTGGTGATACTGGCCCACGGCTTCCCGGAGCTCGGCTACTCCTGGCGCCACCAGATCCCGGCCCTGGCCGCCGCCGGCTATCGGGTGGTGGCCCCCGACCAACGGGGCTACGGCGCCTCGAGTCGGCCCGAGGCCATCACCGATTACGACATCGCCCACCTGACGGGGGACCTGCTCGGTCTGCTCGCCGCCCTGGGCGAGGACGAAGGCGTCTTCATCGGGCACGACTGGGGTTCGATGGTCGTCTGGCAGCTGGCCCTGCTCGCCCCCGAGCGGGTGCGGGGCGTGGTCGGCATGAGCGTGCCCTTTGTGCCCCGCGGCCCGATGCCCCCGATCCAGGGCATGAGAGCGCTGTTCGGGGACAGCTTCTTCTACATGCTGTACTTCCAGGAGCCGGGCGTGGCCGACGCCAACCTGGGCGCCGACGCGGCCCTGACCATGCGGGGCATGCTGGCCGGCCTGGGCGACCCGGCCGGGGTGGGGGCCGGCATGGGCCCGGGCGGCTCCGAGGACCGCCGAGGCTTTGTCGAGCGCCTCTACCAGCCCTCCGAGTTGCCGGCCTGGCTGTCGGAGGCCGAGCTCGAGCACTACATCTCCACCTTCACCCGCACCGGTTTCACCGGCGGGATCAACTGGTATCGCAACCTGGACCGCAACTGGGAGATCACCCCGCAGCTCGAGGGGGCCAAAGTGAGCGTGCCTTCGCTGTTCATCGGCGGTTCGGCCGATCCGGTGCTGGTGATGATGCCTCCCGCCGTCATGGACGGGTGGCTGGAGGATCACCGCGGCAGCGTCCTGGTCGAGGGCGCCGGGCACTGGGTGCAGCAGGAGAAGCCGGCGCAGGTGAACGCCGCTCTTCTCGAGTTCCTCGCCCACCTATAGAGAGGCAAATCATGAAGGCGGCAGTTCTCAATCAGGGACGCATGGTGCTGCGTGACGACGTGGCCGAGCCGGTGCCCGTTCAGAACCAGGTGCTGGTGCAGGTAAAGGCGTGTGGCATCTGCGGTTCGGATCTCCACTTCGCCAAGCACGGACGGCGCCTGCTGGAGCTGGGGGCGGAGATGACCTCCGGCGGTGCCACCAGTGCCGGGCTGGCGGGGGGCCTGGACCTCGACCGCGATGTGTTCATGGGCCATGAGTTCGCCGCCGAAGTGCTCGAGGTGGGGCCGGACACCGAGACTTCCCTCGGCGTCGGCTCCCTGGTCACCTCCATACCGATCCTCTTCGGCCCCGCCGGCATCGAGCCCATCGTCTACAGCAACACCACCATCGGCGGCTACGCCGAGCGCATGCTGCTCAGCTCGTTCATGTTGCTGGCGGTGCCCAACGGTCTCGACGCCTCGCGCGCCGCCCTCACCGAGCCGATGGCGGTGGGACTGCACGCCGTCAACAAGTCCAACATCCAGGCCAGCGAAGCCGCCGTCGTCCTCGGCTGTGGACCGGTGGGCCTGTCGGTCATCGCCGCGCTGCGGATGAAGGGGGTCGGCCACATCCTGGCCGCCGACCTGTCCCCGGCCCGGCGGGATCTGGCCATCCGCCAGGGCGCCCACGAGGCCGTCGATCCCAGGGAGGAGACGGCGTGGGCGGCCTGGGCCCGCTCCGGCCGGGGCGGCAGTGCGGTGGTCTTCGAGGCCATCGGCGTACCGGGCATCATCAACGAGATCATGCGCAGCGCGCCGGGCGGGAGCCGGGTGGTGGTGGTCGGTGTCTGCATGGAGGCCGACACCTTCACCCCCTTCTTCGGCATCAGCAAGGAGCTCAACATGCAGTTCGTGCTGGGCTACGAACCGGGCGAGTTTGCCGAATCGCTGCGGGCCATAGCCGAGGGCGACATCGACGTGGCTCCGCTGGTCACCGCCGAGGTGGGGCTGGACCAGGTGGGCTGGGCCTTCGATGCCCTGGGCGATCCGGAACAGCACTGCAAGATCATCGTCACTCCCTGAACCAAGCCCTGAACCACGCCGTCGGCCGCTTCGGCCCGGTGACCACCTGGGCCCGCCCCGATGCCCGGGCCGATAGTTGAACCAGAGCCGGTTCCACTAAGCATCAAAAAACGGGGCTCGCGCCGGCGGCGACTCAGTTCCAGAATTCCAGCTGACGTATGAACCGGGACCAGAGGCTCCCGGTGGACTGGGTGCCTCCCGCCGGATCGGCGCCACCGGCTGGGGTACTGGTCGGACCGGCGTGGGACGGCGCCCCCGAGACCGTCCGTAAGGTGGCCGACGCCGGGGTGGGGCCGGGCAGGATGGCGTAGGCCTCCTGGCCCGGCTGGACCAGGCCATAGTCCTGACGGGCCAGGCGTTCGATCTCCCCGGTGTTCTGGAGTTGGGCGGCCTCGGACTGAAGGGTCTGGTTCTGGACCGCCAGTCGGTCCACCATGGCCTGCTCGCTGGTGAGCTGGGCCCGCTGCTCCAGATAGGTCCGCGTCGGGTACCCGAAGAGGAACATGCCCATGGCGGTCATCACCGCCAGGACGACCAGGAGCAGGGCCCGCCGGCGGATCAACGGGAGCGACCCCCCCGCGGAGCGAAGGCGGCCATACCCCAGTAGGCGGCCGCCTCGCCCAGGTCCTCCTCGATGCGCAGGAGCTGGTTGTACTTGGCCACCCGGTCGGAGCGGGCCGGCGCGCCGGTCTTGATCTGGCCGCAGTTGGTGGCCACGGCCAGATCGGCGATGGTCACGTCCTCGGTCTCCCCCGAGCGGTGCGACATGACCGAGGCATAACCCGAACGGGTGGCCAGGCCCACCGTGGCCAAGGTCTCGGTCAGGGTGCCGATCTGGTTGACCTTGATGAGGATGGCGTTGGCCACTCCCCCTGCGATCCCTTCCGCCAGACGGTCGACGTTGGTCACAAAGTTGTCGTCACCGACCAGCTGGATGCGGTCGCCCAGAGCCCGGGTGATGGCTGTCCAGCCGTCCCAGTCGTCCTCGGCCATGCCGTCCTCGATGGAGACGATCGGATAGCGGTCACAGAGGTCCACCCAGTAGGAGGTCATTTCGTCGGGGCTGAGGACCCGGCCCTCGCCGCTGAGGTGATAGGCGCCGTCGCGGTGGAACTCGCTGGCCGCCGGATCCAGAGCAATGGCCACTTCCTCGCCCGGAGTCCGCCCGGCCGACTGGATGGCCTCCACCAGGATCTTCACCGCGTCCTCGTTGTGGGCCAGGTTGGGGGCGAAGCCGCCTTCGTCACCCACGGCCGTGGACAGTCCCCGGTCGTGGAGCATCTCCTTGAGCCGGTGGTAGATCTCCACGCCCCAGCGCAAGCCCTCGGAGTACGAGGCGGCGCCTACCGGGACGATCATGAACTCCTGGAAGTCGACGTTGTTGTCGGCGTGCACGCCGCCGTTGACCACGTTCATCATCGGCACCGGCAGGACGTGGGCGTCGGCACCTCCCACGTACCGGTAGAGAGGCAGATCGGCCTCATCGGCGCCGGCCTTGGCCGTGGCCAGGGAGGCGGCCAGGATGGCATTGGCGCCCAGCCGACCCTTGTTGGGCGTGCCGTCCAGGTCGATGAGGGCCAGGTCGACATCGCGTTGGGCCAGGCCGTCCATGCCCAGCAGGGCTTCGGCTATCTCCCCGTTGACGTGGGCCACGGCCCGGGTCACGCCCTTGCCCGCAAACTCGGCGCCGCCGTCGCGCAGCTCCACCGCCTCCAGCGACCCGGTGGAGGCTCCCGAAGGGACGATGGCCCGACCCCGGGCGCCCGATTCCAGGAGGACCTCGGCCTCGACCGTGGGATTGCCGCGCGAGTCCAGGACCTGTCTCCCGACGACGGCTTCGATGGCGCTCACGCTGGCTGTTGCTCCTGTGGTTGTTGTTGAAGAAGTTACAACCGTCAACGCGTGATCACGAGGGACGGTCAGGGTTGCGCTTGGCCGCCTCCCATTGGGCATCGACCAGCGAGGCCGGAGCGGTGGCCAGATCGAGGCCTTCGCCCTGGGCCCACTCCTCCACCAGTCGGAACCGGCGGATGAACTCCCGGGTGCTGCCCCGCAGCGCCGATTCGGCGTCGACGCCGGCGTGGCGGGCCACGTTGACCACGGCAAAAAGCAGGTCACCGACTTCTCGGGTGAGGCCGGCCGGCGCCACCGGCGCCCCCCGCTGCGCTGGGGACGAGCGCAGTTCGGCCCTCACCTCGTCCAGTTCCTCGGCCACCTTGTCCATGGGCCCGGCGATGTCCGGCCAGTCGAAGCCGGCCGAGGCCGCCTTGCGCTGCACCTTGTGGGCGTGGCTGAGGGCCGGGAGGTTCCCGGATAGGCCGTCCATCACACTCTCGGCGCCCTTTTCGGCCTGCTTGATGAGCTCCCAGTTGGTCATCACCGCTTCGGGCGTGTCGGCCTGCACCGAGCCGAAGACGTGCGGGTGGCGACTCACCAACTTCTCGTGGATTCCCCGGGCCACGTCAGCCAGGTCGAACTGGCCCTCCTCGGCGCCCAGGGTGGTATGGAAGTAGACCTGGAAGAGAAGGTCACCCAACTCCTCCTCCAGATGGGCGTAGGCCGCCGGGGTCCGATCGGGGGCCGACTCCAGCGCATCGCTCAGCTCGTCAATGGCCTCGACCACTTCATAGGACTCCTCCAGCAGATGACGGGTCAGGCTGGCATGGGTCTGCTCCCGGTCCCAGGGGCATTTCTGGCGCAGGGTCCGGACCAGTTCGTCCAGGCGGAGGAGCTCGGATCCGACCGGGGCGGCCAGGGCGGGAATCCACAGGCTGGTGAGGTGGTCCGGTTGGAGGCTCCGGTCGAGGTCCTCCCAGTCCACTTCCACCACCGCCTCGTCATCCAGGCCCAGGTGGTGCAGCAGCACGACCCGGCCCTCCCCCGCCTTCTCCTCGGGCTGGTCGGGGCGGGCCAGCTTGATGGCCGACAGGACATCCCTTGACCAGCACTGGGCCACCACCATGGGCCCGGTCACGCCGGCCGCCGCCACCCCGAAGCGCTCGCCATCGACCAGGCGTACTCCCTGACCCAGGGGTCCGGCGTTGAGCGGGTCGAGCCCCACCCTGTCCCAGACCAGATCGAGGAACGACAAGCCGGGCACCGACTCCAGGCTCACCCGCGGATCGGACTGGAGGAGGGCCACGGTGGTCTCGCCCACCCGGGGGTGGCCGGGCACGGCGTAGACCACCGGATGGCCGCGCTCCGAAGCCGCCATGGCCGCCTCCACCAACTCATCCACGATGCGGGCGTAGACGCCAGGGAAGGACCCTTCGGACTCGTAGACCTCATCGAAGCTGTGGGCTCCGGCCGCCTCGGCCAGGACGGCGGAGGGATGGACCGCGGTGCGCAGGAACAGCGAGCCCGCCGGGGCTGACTGGATGACACGGCGGGCCCCGTCGGTGACCAGGTCGGGACCGGCCGGGCCGAGCCCGACGGCCACGACCGTCGGCCGGCTCACCACGACGGCCACGACCGTCGGCCGGCTCAACCGGCCGGGGCCGGCGCCAGGTCGGATCTAACGGCCGGAACGACCGGCGGGATCACCCCGCTGTTCCCGCCGACTCCCCTGGCCGACCAGGACCCGTAACGGGCATCCACGGTCACGTCGGCCCGGATCACATCGGTGCTCAGTACGGACTGGAGGGCGGTACTGCCGGCGCTGGTCAGCTCCTGGCGGATCTGCGAGTAGGCGCTGTCCAGCGGCAGCGGCTGGCGCTGGGACACCTCCACGATGTCGTACCCGTTGGGGCTGAGCACCGCCGCGCTGGGCTTACCGACGGCGGTGGTGGCCACCGCTTGGGAGAAGCCCGCTCCGAAGGCGGAGGCGAACTGCAGGCCCGAGCCGCAGCCGAGCTGGCCGCCCTGGGCAGAGGTCTGGGTATCGGTCGACTTGGCGGCCGCCTCCGCCGCGAAGCTGGTGCCCTTGGCCAGGTCCGCCTCCACCCCGAGGGCGGCCAGGGCGCTGCCCACCTCGATCCGGGAGGCGCAGGCTTCAAAGAACTCGCCCGGGTGGGCGGCGTAGTAGCCCTCCACCGCGGCCTGGGTCAACACCTGACCGCCCAGGTCGGCTTCCAGGGCCTCCAGTTCGGCCTGCCGCCGGGTGAGCAGGTTCTGGTAGGCGCGGGGGAAATCGGTGAGGGTCACCGCCGTCTGGCCGCTGCCCTGGAGGGCGCCGGGTACGTCGGCCCGGGCCGCGGTCAGGTCGTAACTGGAGACCGAGACGTGGTGTTTGGCCAACTCCTGCTCGATGAGCACGTAGAGGATCTCCTGGCGCAGGACCTCGGAGGCGAAGGTGGCGCCGTAGGTGCCGGTACCGGCGCCGGTGATAGTGAGACTCCCGCCGCCGTTGGAGGTGGCCCCGGCCTCGATGCTGGCCACGTCCGACTTGTTCCCGGCTATGGCGGCCAGCTCGGAATTGAGCTGGCTCTGGGTGATGACCGTGCCGTTGACCACGGCGGCATAAGGGGTCACGGGGTTGCAGGCGGTGGCCGCCAGTCCCGTTCCCAGCACGGCCGCGACTGTCAGGAGGAGCTTTCTCACGGTGGGCCGCAGGATAGGTGACTCAACCCTCGGTGGGCACCAACTCGCCCAGCAGCACGGTCACGGCCTCGGCCGGATCGGCTTTGGGCTGGATAGGCACGACGATCTGGCCGATCTCGGCCTTGTAGACCGACTTGGGGGCCAGGCGGCGCAGGCGCATCTCCGAACTGGTGCGCAGGAAGAGCGGACTGATGCGGGCCGTGGAGGGGCTGTTCGCCATGCCCCGGGGCTTGACCACGCTCACCTCGGTCACCCCCAGCCGGGCGCACTCGGCCCGGAGGCGGCCGACCCGGAGCAGGGCCAGGGCCGCCTCGGGGATGGGCCCGAAGCGGTCGGCCCACTCGACGGATATGTCGTCCACCTCGGCCTGGGTGGTCACCCCGGCCAGGCGGCGGTAGGCCTCCAGGCGCAGATCCTCCCGCTCGACGTAGTCGACGGGCAGGTGGGCGTCGAGAGGCAGGTCGAGCTTGATCTCGGCCGGCGGTCGGGCCTCCTCGCCCTTGAGCTCGGCCACCGCCTCGCTGACCATCCGGACGTAGAGGTCGTAGCCGACGGCGGCAATGTGGCCGGACTGGTCGGCGCCGAGCAGGTTGCCGGCGCCCCGGATCTCCAGGTCGCGCATGGCGATCTTGAAGCCCGAACCCAGCTCGGTGTGCTCCCCGATGGTCCGCAGGCGCTCGTAGGCCTCCTCCGACAGGGCCATGTCGGGGGGGAAGAAGAGATAGGCGTAGGCCCGCTGGCCGGCCCGGCCCACCCGGCCCCGGAGCTGGTGGAGCTGGCCCAGGCCGAGGCGGTCGGCCCGGTCCACCACCAGGGTGTTGACCGTCGGCATATCGATCCCCGACTCGATGATGGTGGTGCAGACCAGCACGTCGAACTGCCCGTCCCAGAAGTCGAGCACCACCCGTTCCAGCGTGCCTTCGTCCATCTGGCCGTGGGCCACAGCCACCCGGGCCTCGGGCACCAGCTCCCGGATGCGCCGGGCGGTGTGTTCGATGTCGCGCACCCGGTTGTGCACGAAGAAGACCTGACCCTCGCGGAGCAGCTCGCGCCGGATGGCCTCGGAGACGGCGCGCTCGTCGTATTCGCCGACGTAGGTGAGTATGGGCTGGCGCTCGGCCGGCGGCGTGTTGAGCAGGGTCAGGTCGCGGATGCCGGTCAGGCTCATCTCCAACGTCCGCGGGATGGGTGTGGCGGTGAGGGTGAGGACGTCCACGTCGGTCCGGAGGGCCTTGATGGCCTCTTTGTGGGTGACGCCGAAGCGTTGCTCCTCGTCCACCACCAACAGTCCGAGATTATGGAACTTGATGTCGCCCGATAACAGGCGGTGGGTCCCGATCACGACATCGACCACACCGGTGGCCAGACCCGCCACCACCGAACGGGCCTGAGCCGGAGTGAGGAAGCGGGAGAGGACTTCGACCCGCACCGGGTAGCCGGCAAAGCGATCCGAGAAGGTCTGGAAATGCTGCTGGGCCAAGAGGGTGGTCGGCACCAGCACGGCGGTCTGGCGCCCATCCTGCACCGCCTTGAATACGGCCCGGATGGCGACCTCCGTCTTACCGAAGCCGACGTCGCCGCAGACCAGGCGGTCCATGGGAACGGCCTGTTCCATGTCCTCCTTAACGGCGTCGATGGCCTTGGCCTGATCGGCCGTCTCGGTGAAGGGAAAGGCCTGTTCCATCTCCACCTGCCACGGCGTGTCGGGGGGAAAGGCGTGGCCCGGGGTGGTGATCCGGCGGCGGTAGAGGACCACCAGTTCCTGGGCGATCTCCCTCACCGCGGCGCGGACCCGGCTGCGGGTCCGCTCCCAGTCGGCGCCGCCCATGCGCGACAGGGTCGGGGTCTCGCCTCCGGTGTAGGGCGTCACCGCGTCGATCTGGTCGGAGGGGACGTAGAGCTTGTCCCCGCCCCGATACTCGAGGAGCAGGTAGTCGCGTTCGGCTCCCCCGATGGCCCGGGTCACCATGCCGCCGTAGTGGGCCACGCCGTGCTGGTGATGCACCACGTAGTCCCCGGCCTTCAGGTCGTCGAAGAACCCGCTGTCGATGGAGCGGGAGCGGGACCGGGGCCGGCGGTGGGCGCGCCGACGGCCGGTCACATCCGACTCGGCCAGCACGGCCACCTTGGCGGCGTTGAGCACGAAGCCGCGCTCCACGGGCGCCACGGTCAGGGTGAGGCCAGGTTCGGGCTCGGCCTCGGCCAGCACGGCGTCGGGATCGAGACGGTGGCGCAGAACCAGGCCGGATTCCTGCAGCGATGCGCCCACCCGCTCGGCGCTGCCGGTCCCTTCGGCACAGACCACCACCCGGAACCCGTTGGCGGCCAGGGTGCCGAGCCGGCTGACCAGCCGGGAGGCGTCCCCGACCACGGGGTCCCAGCCGGTGGCATCCACCGCCGGCGTCTCCGAATTCTCGGGGGTGTTGGTGATCGACCACACCGGCGCCGAGGTCCCCGCCAACATGCGCTCGAAGGCCAGATGCAGGGGAGGAAAGCCCCGCTCGGCCGCTCCGGCCCAGGTCTGGGCCAGCGTCGAGGCCAGGGCAGCTTCCTCCTCGAGAACCTCCGAGGCCCGGTCCCGCATCCGCCGGGGTTCGACCAGAAGGATCTGGGCGTCATCACCGAGGAGGTCGGGCAGGAGGATCTCCTCCTCGGCCAGCCATGGCAGCCAGGACTCCATCCCGTCGAAGACCAGTCCCTCGGCCAGCTTGTCCCACTGCTCTCGGGCCCAGGGCTCGGCGCCGATCAGCTCGGCGGCCCGACGCCGCACGGCTTCATCGGCCAGCACTTCCCGGCAGCCGAAGATCTCGACCTCGGCCCGCTCCTCGGTCGAGCGCTGGTCGAAGACGTCGAATTCGGTGAGACGGTCGACTTCGTCGCCCCAGAGGTCGATGCGCACCGGGGCGTCGGCGGTGGACGGGAACACATCGACTATCCCGCCCCGCACCGCCACTTCTCCCCGGTGCTCGACCTGGTACTCCCGCCGGTAGCCCATGGCCACCAGGGCTGCTACCAGTCCCTCCTCGTCCAGGGTGTCCCCAGCCCGAACCACCACCGGCGCCTGCTCACAGGCGCCCGGGCCCAGGCGTTGGAGCAGAGCCTTGACGGTGGACACCACCACCCGGGGCGGAACCCCCTGGCGGAGGCGCCATATGGTCCGCAGCCGCCGGCCCATGGTCTCCACGGCCGGGCTGACCCGCTCGAAAGGCAGGGTCTCCCAGGCGGGGAAGGCCTCGACCTGATCGGGGCCCAGGAAGGCGCTGAGGTCGTGGGCGAGGCGGTCGGCATCGGCCTGGGCCGGCAGGACGACCAGGATGGGACGGCGGGACGAGAGGTGGGCCAGGCCGGCCACCGTGATGGCCCGGGCCGGCTCGGACACGGCCAGCACCCCGTGGGAGCTGCCGGCCATGGCGACTAGGGCGGGTTCGGCCCGCAGCAGGGGCGGCAGTCGGTGCAGAAGCTCTGTCATCGGGTGCCTGCGGCGGAGCCGCTCATAGGGAGTTGTAGAAGTTCATGGCCGCATCGACGCCGTGGACCAGGATGTGCTCCACGGCATCGGCGGCGGTGGCCACGGCCACGTCGATGTCCTCCTGCTCCTTCTTGGAGGGCGGGCTGAGGACATGGCCGATGCCGTCACCCGGGCGGCGGTTGCGACCGGGCGCCTTATCGATGCCTATGCGCACCCGGCTGAAGCCCCGGTCGTGCAGATGGGCCTCGATGGAACGCAGCCCGTTGTGCCCGGCCAGGCCCCCGCCGGCCTTCACCCGCACCACCCCGGCGGGAAGGTCCAACTCGTCCTGGACTATGACCAGCCGGCCCACGTCCTCGATGCCGAAACGCCTGACCAGGCTGCGCACGGCCAGGCCCGAGTCGTTCATGTAGGTCTGGGGAAAGGCCAGAGCCAGACGCCGGCCGTCCACCTTGGCCTCGCCCACCAGGGCGTGGTCGTTACGGGAGTGACGGAGCCGCTCCCCGTGGCGCTCGGCCAGGAGGGTCACCACCATCGCTCCCAGGTTGTGCCGGCTGCGGGCGTATTCCGGGCCAGGGTTGCCCAGGCCGACCGCCAACAGGTCGGCGGGGGTGCCGCTGCGGTGCCGGAGCAGCCCTAAGCCTCGTCCGAGCCGCCGGCATCGGCGGAGCCGGAGTCCGACCCGGCCGCGCCGGAGTCCTGGGCCTGAGTGGCCCCGGTGCTCTCGGCGGAAGCCTCGGCCTGCCCGGCGGCAACGGCTTCGACCTCGGCGTCCATGGCCGCGGCCTCGGCGGCGGCCTGCGGGGGCTGGCCCACGACCACCAGGGCTTCGGGGTCCACGTCGGTCTCGACCCCGGGCGGCAGGGTGATGTCGGCCACCCGGATGGAGGAGCCCACCTCCAGGGCGCTGATGTCGACCTCGATGCCGTGGGGGATGCGGTCCGGGGTGGCCTTGACCGTCAGGGAGTGCAGCTGCTGGTCGACCACACCGTTCTCCCGGGACACCAAGACAGCCTCGCCCACCAGGCTGACCTGGACTTCGACGGACATGACCTCGTCCCGGCGCACGATCTGGAAGTCGATATGGATCACGGTTTGGCGCACCGGATGGCGCTGGAGGATCCGGGCCATGGCCAGGTGGCTGGTGCCGTCCACGTCGAGGGACAGGAGGGCGTTGAGGCCGGCGTCGGTGGAGAGCGCCTGGCGCAATTCCCTGGCGTCAACGGCTATGGAGATCGGGTCGATCCCGTGGCCGTAGATGACCGCCGGGATGCGGCCTTCGCTTCTCAGGCGCCCCGATGGGCGGGTGCCGGTGCGCCGACCTGTCTCGGCAACGATCTTGACCTCAGGCATGACGGCGCGCTCCAACTACAGCTGGGAAAGGGACCGACAGATTGTAGTGGCCAGCGGGAGGTCAACCGAAGTTGACCTCCGGAACGGGCCGTCAGGCGGCTATTACGTCAGGTGGTAGCCGTGGTGCTGTCTCCAACGGCCTCACAGTTGGTGTTGTTCGGCGACACAAAGGTGCAGGCAGTGTCACCGTCCGTGCCCTTCTGGGCTTTGATCGTCAGCGTGTAAGAGGTGGCAAAGTTGTCACCGCTCTTGCCCGTCAGGGTCACCGTGGAACCGGAGCAGGAGGCCGTGAAGAAGCCGGCGGCCTCGGTGCCGGACGTAGCCCCCGAATAGCTCACCGAGTAGTCGCTGGCATCAGCGTCGACCGTGGCACAAGCGATGGGCTCGTTGTAAGTGATCGACAGTCCAGCAGGGGTGTGGGACGTCACCGTCGCCGACTGCATGGCCGGCATCATTGGGTCCACCACAGAGACGGCTTGGCTCTCCTGGTTGAGCACAACCGAGGCCGAGTTACCCGGATTTTCACCCGGGGGGCCGTCGGTCTCCGTGAACAGGTACGTCGAGCCTGAAACGAACGTCCCAGGCGCGCTCTGCCGTGGGTGAGAAGCGCCGCCGCAAGTCGCCTCGCCCAAATACTGGCCGTCTTGATTGTAACTGTTCAGCTGGGTGCTGCCGGGGTCGTTGCACTGGAACGAAATCACGTTCTGGTTGAGGCCGGTGATGGTTGGCGCCGAGGGGAGATTGGCATTGGCTCCGCCGAAAACCCGACTGCAGCTACCGGGCCCACAGGCATTCGTACTGGTGCCGATGACGTCGCCGATGGCGGAGCCAGGCACGTTCCAAGGGACATTGTTAGTCGCCGAGTTGACGCCGGCCTCACCAACGATTTCGAGGTCGTTGATGGAGACCGATGAACAACTGGGCGCCGGGCAGTAGTCGACGGAGAACGTCACTGTGTCCCCGCTGGCCGATGCCGAGGCGCAGAAGGCGCCGGTAGGCGTCGACATCACGGGAGAGCAGGCCGACGTGTTCTCGGGAAGCAGAGTGGCCTGTCCGGACGCGGACGCCGGGCAGGTGCCTCCCGGAGTGGTGGAGCAGGGCCCGGCAAGAGTGAGACTTGACCAGGCGCTCACTGTCATGGGCTCGTTGAACGTCACTGTCAGCTCGGTTCCCGCCGTGCCAGGTGAGCTGCCTGCAGCTAGATCGGTGCAGTCCTGCAGACAGGCGGTGGAAAGCGAAACCGGGGCGGAGACGGCTTGGCCCGCGCTCGCACCGGCCACCGGGTTCGGGCAGGCCCCCGGGCTGGGGCAGTCCTGACTCGGGGACGAATCGGACGGAGCTGGGGTGGCCGATCCCGCCTGCGGGGCACCGGCGCCGCTCGGCGCAACCGACGACACGGCGTAGCAGTAGGAATTTCCGGCCGAAGCCGTCGTGTCGGTGTAGGTCGAACTGCTGGCGGGCACGGTGGCCAGGGCCGTGTACCCCGACGGAGGCGTCTGTGGGGACACTCCGGCGGCCACGGTGTAGGCCGGCGGGCAGTAGGACCCGGTGGTGCCACTGCTGGCCGGCGTCTGCCAGATGGTGTAGCCGGTGATGCCGTCCGCGCCGGCCTGGCGGGGCGCTGTCCAACTCACCAGGACGCCGCCTGAGCTGCTGGCCGATGCCGATGCCGATGACGGTGGTTGGGGCGCCAGGTCGTTGAGACAGAAGGTCGAGGTGGCGCTGGGTTGGTAGTTGCCCGAGACCGAGTCACCATTGGACAGCCGGGCCTGGAAATCGGCATAGGAATCAGCGGTGCAAGCGGGCGAGGAGCCCGGCGTGGAGGAGGTGGTGACGATCTGGTAGGTGTCGCCCGAGGCGTAGGTGTAGGTCTCATTTCCCTCGGTGAAGGCCGAAGCCGTCTCCGAGGTCACCACAGGGGTGCTGCCCCCGGCGGTGCCAAAGGTGCCGGCGGGGGCGGTGCCCCCGCTCCCGTTGCCCGCGCCGGACACCGCCCCGGGCGAGGCGGGCTGGAGCGCATTGGAGCCCGATGCCGGCTGGGCCGTGCCCGTCTGGATGCCGGCCAAACTGTTGGGAGACATCGAGGACACGGCGTAGCAGTACTCGTTGCCGGCTGTGGCCGTGGTGTCTGGGTAGGTGTAGGTGCTGGAAGCACCCACGGCCACGGTGTTGAGGACGGTGTAGCCGGAGGAGGACCCCGGCGGAGTTTGAGGGGAAGCGCCCGGGGCCACGGTGTAGGCGGCCGGGCAGCTGTACTGGCCCGAGGAGGGGATCGACTGAGTGGCCGCCGCCCGCCAGATGGTGTAGCCGTTCACGGCGTCGGTGCCGGCCGCGGCCGGAGCCGTCCAGGAGACGTTCACTCCGCTGCCGGTCGACGACGTGGTCGAGGTCACCGAGGAGGGAGACGCCGGCGCCAGGTCGTTGAGACAGAAGGTCGAGGTGGCGCTGGGTTGGTAGTTGCCCGAGACCGAGTCACCATTGGACAGCCGGGCCTGGAAATCGGCATAGGAATCAGCGGTGCAAGCGGGCGAGGAGCCCGGCGTGGAGGAGGTGGTGACGATCTGGTAGGTGTCACCCGAGGCGTAGGTGTAGGTCTCATTCCCCTCGGTGAAGGTCGTCGAGGTCTCAGCGGTTACAGCCGGGGTGGTGCCGGCGGCGGTGCCAAAGGTGCCGGCGGGGGCCGTGGTCGGCGCCGGACCCCCGCCGGCCGTCTGCACGGCCGAGGCCTGGCTGGCCGTCACCGCGCCGGTGCCACCCAGGACATAGGAGGTGCCGGCCAGGGTGGAATCGTGTTCGGTGGCGAAAGCGGGGGCCGACCCGACGTCGGTGGCCGAGTTGGTCACCACCGTCGGCCAGCCGTGCGTACCGCCGAAGGGTGCACCGGCCAGGGCGTCGGCGCCGTCATCCCCGCGGGCCAGGATCAGGTTGGTATTGGCCAGCCAGCCGCTGGAGATGGCGAAGTCAGCCAGGACCTGTGAGGTATTGGAGCGGTCGCTGCCGGCCTCGACGTCGACCTTGGTCACGCCTGACGGCGGAGGGCTGTACTCCGAGGACGGGATGGACGCCGTGCCTCCGACCACGATGAGGTGCTTGATCCCCAGGTTCGATATCACCTGTTGGGCCTGGGGCTGCAGGCCGGGGCCGGTCGAGTTGGTCAGGATGATCGGGAAGTGCTTGAGATAGGACAGACCTCCGGCGGAGAGGGCGTCCACCAGGTGGTTGTCCTGGCCCGAAGCCAGGATGGCGGTCGCCAGGCCGGAAGCGTCGGTCCCGGCTCCCCCCATGGAGTCATCGACCATCTCCATGGTCTGCCACCGGTCGCTGCCCTGGTAAGGCTCGCTCACCTGGTAGCCGGCCGAACTCAGCTGGTTGATCTGGCTCTGGCTGACAGCACCAGTGCCACCCAGGACGACGATCTTGGAGACCTTGTTGGCCGACAGCGCCGAGAGCGCCGAGGTTGGCACGGTGTTGGTGTTATCGGTGAGGAGAACCCCGATGCCGTAGGTGCCTTCGACCCCCGAGGCGGCCAGGGCGTCGGACTGGTGTCCGGGTATGGCGTCGGCCAGAAGGGCGATGGGCTCCCCGGAGGGGTAGGTGGCGGCGTCGATATACGAGGCCGTCTGGTAGCGGTCGCTCCCGGCTATGCGGGTCAGGGAGAAGCTGCTGGTCGCCCCGGCCGGAGCAGCCAGAGCCAGGCCGAAGGCAGCGCTGGCGGTGGCCAGGCTGACGGCCATGAGGGCGTGGATCGGACGGCGCATTACTACTCCCAGAGTCGACTGACCAGGCAGGCTAATCAAACCGGGCCACCGAGAGTCGGCACCGGCGCCAGGGGCGAGCCAGATCCGGCTAGTTCTCCCCGCCGAAGATCTCCGAGACGGAGGTGTCCTCGAAGACGGCGTCGATGGCATCGGCCACCACGCTGGCCACGGAGAGGACTTCGAGCTTGTCGAAGTTCATGTGGTCGGGCATGGGCAGGGTATTGGTGACCACCACCCGGGACAGCGGAGCGTTCTTGAGCCGGTCGATGGCCGGGTCGGAGAGGATGCCGTGGGTGGCCATGGTCCAGACGTCGGTGGCCCCCTCCGACACCAGGAGCTCGGCGGCGGCGGTGACGGTGCCGGCGGTGTCGATCATGTCATCGATGAGCACGCAGCAGCGGCCCTTGACCGGGCCGACCACGCCCAGGGCCTCGACGGTGTTGGCCGCCCCGCGGGGGCGGCGCTTGTGGACGATGGCGATGTCGGTGCCCAGGTGCTGGCCGAAGCGCTCCGCCACCTTGACCCGACCGGCGTCGGGGGCGACCACCACCAGGTCCGGGGGCGCGTTGGTGCGCAGGTATTCGAGGAGCACCGGCAGGGCGGTGAGATGGTCCACCGGACCGTCGAAAAAACCCTGCAGCTGACCGGAATGCAGGTCGAGGGAGACGATGCGCTGGGCTCCCGCCGTGCGGAGGATGTCGGTCACCAGCTTGGCCGTGATCGGCTCTCGGGGCTGAGCCTTGCGGTCCTGGCGGGAGTAGCCGAAGTAAGGACACACGGCCGTGATCCGCTTGGCCGAGGCCCGCTTGGCGGCGTCGATCATGATGGCCTGCTCCATGATCGACTTGTTTACGGCCCGGCCGTGGGTCTGGATGATGAAGACGTCCCCGCCCCGGACCGACTCGTTGAACCGGCAGTGGATCTCCCCGTTGGCGAACTCGCGCAGGTTGGGCTCGCCCAGCTGGACTCCGAGCCGGTCGGCTATCTCCTTGGCCAATTGCGGGTGGGATCGGCCGGAGTAGAGGTCAAGACGCTTCTTGGTGATGAGCTCCATGGTCATGCCGGGCCTTCCTCGGGGTCCTCACCGCCGACCCGGCTGAACGGGCCTATACGGGCGCCGGCCTCCACCACCGCGCCGGGCTCGAGGACCACGAAGGGCCCGATCCGGGCGCCGGCGCCGATGCTGGCGGAACGGGCCACCACTTGCTCCAGTACGGCGCCTTCACCCACCGAAGTGTCCGACAGCCGGGTGTCGGGGCCGATGACGGCGTGAGCCGCCACCACGGTGGAACCCTCCAGCACTGTCCCCGGGTGCAGGGTGACATCGGCCTCCAGATGCACGGCGGCGTCGATGTAGGTCCGCTCCGGGTCGATCATGGTGACCCCCCGGCGCATCCAGCGCTCGTTGGTCCGGTCCCGCAGCTCGGCCTCGGCCACGGCCAGCTGGGCCCGGTCGTTGACCCCGGCCGTCTCCATGGGATCGGCCGCCACCATCGACACGACGTTGTAACCGGCGTCGTGAAGAACGGCGATGGCATCGGTCAGGTAGTACTCGCCCTGGGCGTTCTCGGGGCTGAGCCGGCGCAGAGCCGGGGCCAGGACACTGCGGCGGAAGCAGTAGATGCTGGTGCAGACCTCCTGGATGGCCCGCTCTTCCTCATCGGCGTCGGACTCCTCGATGATGCGGGCCACCCGCTCGTCGCGGGAACGGATCACCCGCCCGTAGCCGTAGGGGTTTTCCAGGTAGGCGGTGAGCAGAGTGGCGGCGGCATCGGTCTCGCGGTGGACGCGGACCAGGGCGGCCAGGGTCTGGGGCCGGAGCAGCGGGGTGTCGCCCGGCAGGACGATGACGTCGATGTCGTCATCGTCCTCCAGGTCATTGGGCAGCCCGGTCAGGCCCACGGCGGCGGCGTCACCCGTACCCCGCTGGATCCGCTGCTCGACGAACTCGATGGGCAGATCGGGATGGGACAGCTCCTGGAGGGTCTTGGACACCGCCTCGGCCCCATGGCCGACCACCACCACCACCCGCTCGACCGACACCTCGGCCAGGGCGTCGATCACGTGGGCCACCATCGGACGCCCGCACAACTCGTGGAGGGGCTTGGGTCGGGCCGATCGCATCCGGGTGCCTTCGCCCGCGGCCAGGACCACGGCGGTCAGGCGGCGGCTTCCCATCCGGCTTTTCTACCCCACAGGGCCCGCCGGCGGGCGGACGGCGAAGTGGCCTCTCCCCCGGTCGATCCCTCTCCCCACCCTCCAGCCGGGGGTCATCGCCTTTCCCCGCCTGCCGCCGGCCGGTATCTCGGGCTCCAGCCGGGAGCAGGGCCGTCTGCAATCATCGCTCATGGCCGGGCTCCTGGTGTTGAGTGAAGCTGACGTCCGCCGGGCTCTGGATCTGGATGAACTGGCCGAGTCGCTTAGGGCAGCACTGATCGCGCTGAGCGCCGGCTCAGTGTCGGTGCCGCCCCGCATCGGCGCCCGGAGTCCGAGCGGCCTGCTCGGCGCCATGCCCGGCTACGTAGCCGGAGTGGGCCTGGCCGCCAAGCTGGTCAGCGTCTACCCCCACAACCCCGAGCGGGGCCGACCGGCCCATCAGGCCATCATCGCCGTATTCGATGAGGAGACCGGCGCGCCGCTGGCGGTGATGGGGGCCACCTTCATCACTGCCATGCGTACGGCTATGACATCGGCCCTCGCCACTCGCGCCCTGGCCCGACCCCAGAGCGCGGCCCTGGCGGTCATCGGCTCGGGGGTCCAGGCCGACGCCCACATCACCGCACTGACCCGACTCATGGACATCGGGGACATCCGGGTCGCGTCGCGCAACCAGTCGAAGGCGACCCAGCTGGCCGGTCGATACCCGAAGGCCCGAGCCATGGGCAGCGTCATGGAAGCGGTAGACGGCGCCGACGTGGTCTGTTGCTGTACCGACGCCGATGAGCCGGTCGTCAGGGACGAGTGGATCGGGTCGGGAACCCATGTCGGGTCCGTGGGCAGCGGCGCCGAACTGCCCGACGGGCTCGTCCGGCGGTCACGGGTCTTTGTCGAAAGCCGTGCCGCCACAGCCCCGCCGCCGGCCGGAGCCCTGGAGCTGCAGCGCGTCGATGCGGCGTCGCTCGAGGAGATAGGAAGCGTGCTGGCTGGACAATCGGCAGGACGGACCACCGCCGATGAGATCACCGTCTTCAAGTCGACCGGACATGCCGCCGAGGATGTGGCCGCGGCCGCCGTAGTGCTGCAGGCGGCCGATCGCGCCGGCCTGGGCACCACCGTTGCCATGTAGGGAAGCAGGCGTAGCGGAGCTACTGGCTCGGGGGGGAGGGCTCGAACCTCCATTCTCGGATCCAAAGTCCGATGTCCTGCCATTGGACGACCCCCGAAGGTCGGTCGACCGAGGATAGTTAGGGCTGCATTTTGGGCGGGCGGGATCCCGCCAGTACCCTGGGCCCGGTCATGGGATCGCTGATCAAGAAGCGCCGCAAGCGCATGCGTAAGAAGAAGCACAAGAAAATGCTCAAGGCCACCCGCTGGCAACGGCGGGCGGGCAAGTAGCCCGAGGATTGTGCCTATCGACCGCCCCTAGGGGCGGTCGGTTCGCGTAACGACCACGTAGCCGGGCGGCCCGGACCCGTCGGGGTTGGGGAAGGGCCCAGCCAGGTCGGGCCGGGCCTCCTCCAAAAACCAGGTCGATCCACTGCCCGCCAACCTCGGGGCCAGGCCGATGGCCTCGGCCCAGGCATCCCGCCACCGGGCCAGACCGGGCTCAACGGCCAGAGCCGCCGCCTCCAGGTCGTTGACCGCCCCGGCCAGGGCCGCCGCCTCCAGGTCGTTGACCGGCCCGGCCCCCTCCGCCGGGGCCAGGGCCGGGGCAGCCGGGCCATCAGGGTGCATCCGGTCCCATTCGGCGTAGACGGCCGGGGTGGAGCAGGCCAGCGGCACCAGCAGGAGGCTCACCTCCAACTCCAGTGGCTCCAGGGCTTCGACCCGCTCTCCCACCCCGCTGACCCGGGCCCGGCCGCCCAGGAGGCAGAAGGGCACGTCTGCGCCGAGCTGGGCGGCCCGCTCGAATCCACTCCGGTCGGCCGCCACCCCGGCCCAGCGCAGCACGGCGGCGGCGTCGCTCGATCCGCCCCCGAGGCCGGCGCCGGCCGGGATCCTCTTGGTCAGGCGGATGGCCGCCTCCCTTCCGACCAGGGAGAGGGCCCGGGCGGCCAGGTTGTCCGGGCCGGATGGGATCGCCATGTCGGGCCAGGGGGTCTGGTCGACCAGGTCCAGGCCGGAGCCGGGGCCGATGAGCAGGTCATCGCCCCAGTCCAGGCTGACCATCTCCGCCTGCAGGAGGTGGTAGCCGTCCGCCCGGCGCCCGACCACCCGCAGGGATCGGGTCAGCTTGGCCGGCGCCCGCAGCCGGGCTCGTCGGGCGCTCACCGCTCCGCCCCGGGCGAAGCGGCGGCCAGGCGGCCCCAGTCCTCGATGCTCAGATCCTCGGCCCGAGCCGTGGGCTCGATCCCGGCCTGGGCGAAAGCAGAGCCGTCTACTAACCCCGATAGGGAGCCGCGGAGCATTTTTCGACGCTTATTGAAACCGGCGTTGATGAGATGAACCAGGCGGGCGTAGGACACCCCGTCCCCCACGGCCGGCACCGGCCGCCTCTCCAGGCTGACCAGCGCCGATTCCACCTTGGGCCGGGGAATGAAGACGGTCGCCGGCACCCGGCCCACCACCCGGGCCGTGGCCCAATAGGCGATCTTGGCCGACACCCCGCCATAGGCGTCCTCCCCGGCCGAGGCCGCCATACGCTCCCCCACCTCCCGCTGCACCATCACCAGCATGCGACCGATGACCGGCACCGTCTCCAGCAACCCGATCACCAGCGGGGTGGCCACGTTGTAGGGCAGGTTTGCCACCAGCACCCAGGGCGCCCCGACGCCGGCGTGGCCGACCGGCCCGGCCCCCTCGGCCCCGGGCCCCTCCGGTCGTCCTCCGGCCGCCTCGCCTCCGGCCGCCTCGCCTCCGGCGAGCACGGCGTCCCAATCCAGGCGCAGCGCATCGCCTTCCACCACCCGCACGCCCGGGGGGGCCGCCTCGGAACGGAGGATCTCGGCCAACCGGTGATCGAGCTCGATGGCCGTCACCGACGCCCCGGTGGCGGCCAGGGCGGCCGTGAGCGAACCCAGTCCCGCTCCGATCTCGACCACCCGCTGGCCGGGCCCGATGCCGGCCAACCGGGCGATCCTCTCGGCCGTGTTCGGATCGGCCAGGAAGTTCTGGCCCAGGGCGCGGCTGGGGCGGAGCCCGTGGCGGTTGATCAGCTCGGTCAGCCGGCCCCGGCCGACCGGCTCACCAGGAGATACGGACCTGGATGACGCCGTCGGAGGTGGAGGCGATCTGGGAGAACGTGGCCTCCGAGAGGTCGATGATCCGGCCTCCCTGGTAGGGCCCGCGGTCCTCGACCCGGCAGGTGGTGGTCGCCCCGTTGGCCAGGTTCTCCACCGTGACCACCGTCCCGAAGGCCAGGGTGGGATGGGCGCACGTCCCGGCCGGGGCCTGGTACCAGGAAGCGGGACCGGTCTCGGTGTTCGAGGGCGGGGGCCGGGTGGTGGTAGTGGTCGGCGCCCGGGTGGTCGGCGGGGACGTGGTCGGAGGATCGGTGGGGGGCGGGGAGGTAGTCGGAGGCGACGTGCTGGGCGGGGATGACCGCGCCCCCGAGGTGGGGGAGGAAACCGGCTGGGCCGGTGAAACCGAGGCGATGTAGGCAACGGCCGGGGCGCCCGGACTCGCGTCCAGCCCGGCCTGAGCGGCATCGGCGGCCAGGACGGCGGCTCCCGAAGCCGTGACCCCGTCGGCGGCGGTGGCGGCCAGGTCGGCCGAGGTCAGTATCCCGTCGGGGACGCCGTAGCCGTCCGAGGGGGCCCCGCCCGAAAGGGGGCGGGCCGGGGCCGAGTGGGCGGCGGTAAGACGAGTAGCGGCCCGGCCGATGCTGGCCTTGATCAACAGCAACGGTGCGGCCAGGAGGGCCAGGCACAGGATCACGGGGAGCGCCTTCGGGCGAGCCGGCCCGGACCCGGGGGCCGTCGGTCCCATGGCGACCGGCGCGACGGTCCGTAGGGCCTGGGGCCGCTGGGGGTTCAGCTCACCGTCGCTCATAAGGGCGTGGGAGGGACAGAACCAGTGGCTCCGCCCAAAGGATCGCCGACCGAGCCAGCGATCAGGACACCCTAGGGGAGACCCCACAGGAGGGCAACCGGCCGCCCTCCTCTTAGAGGGCCCGCCGGGGCTCAGGGCCAGCCCGCCCGGGGCTCAGGGCCAGCCCGCCCGGGGCTCAGGGCCAGCCCGCCCGGGGCTCAGGGCCAGCCCGCCCGGGGCTCAGGGCCAGCCCGCCCGGGGCTCAGGGCCAGCCCGCCCGGGGCTCAGGGCCAG
>Ga0307374_10001483_pt1 | contig 43439 bp, 47 predicted proteins | sample OX3MG_FD_202532 | JGI IMG/M metagenome (GOLD analysis project Ga0307374, IMG submission 202532) | Soil microbial communities from Risofladan, Vaasa, Finland - OX-3 | ecosystem: Environmental > Terrestrial > Soil > Coastal area > Acid sulfate soil | place: Finland: Risofladan, Vaasa | collected...
CTCAGAGGTATCCCGGGTGCCTGGAAGATCTTCGCTGTGACGAGCTGATGGACCATCCTGGAAGTGCCGATAACCAGCGGGTGCGAATGCCCAAGTACGCGGGATCAGTAGCACTCGAACCGAGCGATTCCATTGATATCCAAATCTTGTTCAACTGGTCTCCCGACCTGATCGTTGTGCAGATCCCGTCCCGCTTCCAAGGAACTGTCAGCAACGCAGCACAATTCCCCAGGAGTGCATCGCTGCCGATCGTAGGCGTCTGCCACGGGGTCTTTGATGAGTGGCCCGTACGCCGGTTATGGGCGTGCCCAGGCGCTCAGCCTCCAGTCGGGGTTCGCGCAAGTCCCCCCTCCGACACGATCCTCAAAACTCCGACTTCTTCACCTTCCGACCGGGGCCTTGGACAGTGTCTTCACGCCGGGCGAGCACTGCCCGTCAAGGCTTGCCCTGCGGGCGGCTGCGCCGGCCTTGACTGGCCCTGCGCTACCGGTTGGATCGCCCGCGCAGGCGATAACCATTGTACGCCGAATGACGTACCATGGTTCCATGGTTTCCAAGACAGCCCGCCTCAGCTTGCGCCTCACGCCCGAGCAGGACGCCGTGCTTCGCAAAGCCGCCGAGGCCCGTGGCGAGTCGGCCAACGAGTACGTCCTTCGGCACGCCGTCGAGGCAGCCGAGATCGACTTGGCAGATCGGCGGGTCTTCGTTGCCGACGACACGCAATGGAACGAGCTGCAGCGGCTTCTCTCGGCGCCGCCGGCGCTCCCCAGCGCAATGATCAAGCTGCTTTCCAATCCGTCAATCCTCGAACGCCCCGAATAGTGCCCTACGCCGGTCCGGAGCTGCTGACCGGCGAGCATCTTCTGGAGGGGTTCGACTGTGGGACGCTGGCGCTCAACGACTGGTTGGTCCGTCGTGCGCACAGCAACCAGCTTGCCGGCTCGAGCCGTACCTGGGTGGTCGTCGACGATACAAGTCGTGTTGTCGCCTTCTACGCCTCTGCGACGGGATCGATCATTCGATCCGCCGCGCCAAGCCGGATACGACGCAACCAACCCGAAGAGGTCCCGGCGTTAGTTCTCGCCCGAATGGGAGTGGACGTTCGACACCAGGGACGGGGACTCGGCGCTGCGCTGCTCAAGCACTTCATGCTCAAGGCCCTCGAGGTTGCGCAATCAGTCGGCGTGCGGATCCTCCTGGTGCACGCCAAGAACGAAGAGGCCAAGCGCTTCTACGTCCACTACGGGTTTGTGGAATCGCCACTCGATTCGCTTGTCATGATGATGCTGCTCGCCGACCTCTGACCCAACCCGATCGTGCTCACGCCAGCAAGCGATCGGCCGCATAGCCCTCAAAAACGTTTGACGCCAGACCGGTTTACGGGCAGTGGGTGCTAGGAGCGCCGCAGGGAATGAAGGAGGATGCGCCCCGTGGTCCCACTTCCGGCCATCCCGATCTTGACGGTAACGGGCGCCACGCCTTTGGACAGGATCTGAACGATGAGAAGTCCGAGGTCGGGTGTGGCTCTAATGCACAGCCGCAATTCGTTGACACTTGCCGAGCCCACGCATTGTGGCGGATTGAAAAGGGACGGAACCTCTCCCCAGGCGCCTTGGTCCAGCTCCACACCAAGGATCTGAGGGATGGCGACGAAGCCGGGCAACCCGCAGGGTCCAAGGGGAACGGGGACGGTTTCGTCTGCAGGTCCCTCAACGAGGGAAACCCCGCCAACCGAGAGACGATCGTTGCTTGCGCACGGAGATTCATGGGGATCGACAGAGACGTACCAAGCCTTGGGCACGGCGAAGCGCACGCGGGCAAAAGAGATCCACCGCCATGATCGCGGTACCGTCGGAACACGGCCTTGCGCCAGCGCAACGTATCGAGGTGAGTAGGTGAGGGTTCGGAGAACGCTCGGCTGGGGCGGACCGGCGAATGTCAGCTCTGCCTGGAGCGTCGGGATGGCGTAGTTGGTGCCAGCAGAGTTGGTGAGCACAGTGATCCCGTTGATGACGATGCTTCGATCGCCGTGATCCGTCGGAGACCCACTGATCGTCGAGATGGTGACAACCGGCACGCCTGATGGTGAAGGATCATTTGGGCACCACCTGCCGCCTCCGAAGACGAGGACTCCTGGAGCTGCTCCGCACGCCTCTTCGCCTGTCTGGCCTACCAATTGCCACGAGGTTGGGATAGAGAGTTGAACGTCACCAACGTCTACCGGTAGCCAACCCACTGGCGTTACTGCCTGATCAACGACCGGGGCGGTGTTACCAGTCCGTTCACCAGGAGCTGCTGGCGTGCTACTGAGCGTCGTGCAAAGAAGAGCCAGAGGGACGCTCAGCATGATTGCGATTCCCGTCCGCAAGGTGACCGGTTTCATCCTCTCACTATGACGCTCGGTTCTCCGATTTGGTTCACAAGCCACATAACGACGAAGCGTTAACGGTCTTCGTCCATGGTGTATGCCAGAAGGTAGCGATCTGCGACCGTTGCCTCGAAGAAGGTGATCCCGATCAATGTTCGGCCGTACTCGTCGCGGTGGCCCGTCATTGGTCCAGGCCACTAGTGAATCGATGATGGCCTCATGCTCATCTGGATCGAGGCCGACAAGGTCCGAGCGAGCCCGGGTGGTGAGTCAACGCCCCAGGTCACATCGGACTGGTGCGAAGCCCGTAGAAAAATGCCCTGAGGTCGAAGTTACCGCCCGATGCCGACTTCAAGGAGCTGCCCGACCAAGGCCGAGAAGGTGCACTATTCTGTGTAGACACTTCGAGCATCCGGTGGAGGGGGGAGGCGATGTGGGAAGTCATGCGCGCACGCTCCTGCGTCACGATGGGGGCAGTCGTCCTGGTTGCATTTATGAGCAACGGTAGCCCTGCTGTCGCTGCCACCTCGACTTCTCACAGCTGCGGCCGCCCCGCTCCTGGAGTGACCAACACCACCCTCAAAGTCGGGGCGATCTTCCCCGTCTCGGGCCCTCAGGGTCAGTTCTTCTCTGCCGTTGGCGGTGGCATCCTGGCGCGGTTTCACGCCCAGAACAACGACGGCGGGATCGGCGGTCGCCAGCTTCTGCTCGTGCCCGCTGACGATGGCGACGGCGAGGTCGAGAACCAGTTGTCGGCCCAGCATCTTGTTTCGAATTCCCGTGTATTCGGGATCATTGAAGTCACGACCAACAGCGACGGTAGCGGGGAGTATCTCAGCCGGCAGGGCATCCCGGTTACGGGGTGGGGAATCACACCGGCATGGGGCCGCTACACCAACATGTTCGGCTATCGCTACAGCACGTCACCGAAGGCCAATGGCGAACCCACCACCACGGTGGCCGCGTTCATCGAAAAGCACGGGGGAGGGCGAGTTGCAGTCCTGGCGGGAGGAGCGGCGGCCAGTGTGAACTTCGCCAATCAGATCATCGAAACCCTTCCGTACTTTGGCCTCAAGTTGGCATACAAGAACCTTGACGAACCGCTCGGGGCAACCGACTACTCGTTCGACGCCGGAGCGATGCGCCGGGCCAATGTCGACACACTCGTAACGGCCTTGGACACCATTTCAAACATCAAGGTGTACATGGCGGCTGCAGCAGTTGGGCTGCATTTCAAGATCGGGATGCTTCCTGCTGGGTACGACTCTCGACTCTCGGCAGCCGACGGCACACTGCTGGAAGGGGCCTATGTGGCGATCGACTGGCGACCATTCGAGGTTCCCGTTTACGCGCAACAGGAGTTCAAGCAGAACCTCGCGGCCGTGGCGCCCGGTGAGTTTCCGGGGCAGCTGGCCATGGTCGGTTGGCTGTCTGCCGATGCCTTCATCAGAGGATTACAGGCCGCTGGCGCGGCATGTCCGACTCGGACCGCCTTCATCTCAAATCTTCGCCGCGTCAAGGACTATACGGCGGGCGGTCTGCTTCCGAAGACCAATTTTTCTGCAGTATTCGGAAAGATGCCCCTATGTTATTGGGAATTGGAATTCCACGGTAATGCATTCAAACCAGCGAGCGCTGAACCTTTCTGTGGAGAGTTGTTCAAGCGATACCGGAGATGACACTTCGCCCTCGTCGAGCGACGATTGCCGTATTCGCGGTCTTTGCCCTAATAGCCATATCGGCCGAGGTGATTTCTCAACATGTTGTGCGCCAGGAAGCGAGCCGGCTGCTGAGCGAGCGAGCCGCTGAAGTCGGAGGTCGGCTGGCGAGTGAGGCTAACACCACGGAAACTAATTTGAGCTCGCTTGCCACGCTCGCACCACTGCCCGAGGCTGCAACATTGTTTCCAGCAGCGGCCACACCGTTGCTCACGGGCTCGGTGCGGACGATTGCGCTTATCGCTCGGCATCGGGGCGGATTCTCAGTTGAGGCAATAATCGGAGACACGTCATCGCTCGGCCAGACCTGGAGTGCGGAACGTGTGGGGTTGCTACAGCGGTCTTTCACCGAGTCCGACATGGTGAACGTAGTCCTGCACGACGGATACCGTCGGCGGATCGGGTATGCCCTGGCCCTCCCTCCTGACGATGGAAGTGTGGTGGTCTATGAGGAGAACGCCATTGATCCGGTAGACACCATCCAGAGCCCGGCATCTGCAGATCTGACCGTGACCCTCTTCGCCTCAAGGTCACTAAGCCCCAATGCCCTGGTGGTGGCGACCGGGTCCGCTGCCGCCCCTCCGTGGGGGTATGTCGTCCACTTCCCGGTGGGAGCCGGGGAGTGGACGCTGATTGTGCAAGCGACACGGCCACTTTCCGGATCGTTCGCGAACGCGGTGCCATGGCTTCTTCTCGCCGGGGGTTTGATCTCGGCAGTGCTGGCTGCCGCGGTTCTGGAGGTAGTGCTCCGGCGGCGCGATTTCGCCATGTCCCTTGTTTCGGAGCGGACTCGGGAATTGCGTGCGTCTCTACGGGACCTGGAGGAGACCCAGGCAGAGCTTCATCATCAAGCGTTTCACGACGCGCTAACCAAGCTCCCCAACCGAGCCCTCCTGATCAATCGGTTGGAGCAGGCTCTCGCGAGAGCCAAAAGGACATCGACCGGCAATGCCATCGTCTTCCTCGATCTGGATCGATTCAAGTGGATCAACGACAGCCTGGGCCATCGGGTTGGCGATCGCCTCATCGCAGCCGTGGCCGACCGATTCCGCGACGCCGTACGTCCGGGCGATACCGTTGCCCGACTCGGAGGCGACGAGTTCGTAGTCCTGTGCGAGGATTTAGTTGAGCAGTCCGGCGCCACAACCGTGGCACAACGGATGGCCGAGTCCCTGGTCGTTCCTTTTGATATCGACGGCCACAGCATTGAGCTCACCGCTAGCTTCGGCGTCTCCTTTTCCGACTCTTCCACCGATGCCCCATTGGACATGGTGCGCGATGCCGACCTTGCCATGTACCGGGCAAAGGATCGGGGCCGTAACCGGATAGAAATGTACGAACCGGCGATGCGCGCTCATGCCGATGCACGCCTGGCCACCGAAGGGGCGCTTCGCCTGGCGATAGAACGACATGAGCTCACGGTGCACTACCAGCCGGTCGTGCGCCTCTTTGACGCTGCGGTGGTTGGTGTCGAAGCACTGGTGCGATGGCAGGACGAGCGCCAGGAGTTCACTCTGCCAGGCAAGTTCGTCGCCCTAGCCGAGGAGACTGGCCTCATTCTCCCTCTCGGCTTGCAGGTGCTCACCGCCGCCTGCGATCAGGCGGCGGCATGGATTCGCCAGTACCCCGAACGTGAAGAGTTCAGCGTTTCGGTGAACCTGTCCGGTCGTCAGCTTGAGAATCCGGGGCTGGCCGAAGAGGTCGACGCCGCCCTCTCTGCCAGCGGGCTCAAACCTGATCGCCTGTGGCTCGAAGTGACCGAGAGCGTGCTGTTGGATGAGTCCGGTCCAAGCTTTTCCACCCTTCACACCCTCAAGGAGGTGGGCGTCACGCTTGTCGTCGACGACTTTGGCACGGGCTACTCATCGCTTCTCTACGTACGGCGCCTGCCTGTGGACGTGCTGAAAATTGACCAATCATTCGTAGCCGGACTGGGACGGCAGCGCGCCGACGACACCATCGTGTCGACCGTCATTGACCTTGCGCACTCGTTGGGCTTGACGGCAGTGGCCGAGGGCGTGGAGACGGCTGAACAGGCAAAGAGACTGGCTGTCCTTAGGTGCGAACTCGCCCAGGGTTTCTACTGGAGCCCGCCGACTGACGCCAGCACGGTGATGTCGTGGATCGATACGGCGTCACCATCCGGAGCGATCGTCGGGCACATCCCGCTGGGTGCCTGGCGGTAGGTCGGCACGAGTGTTGAGGCCACTATGGAACCGGTGAGCCGGGCCGTCCTTGCCTGCCGATCTCACCAAGGATGACGGTGGTGTCATAGAACCACTCCATCACCTCCGGTGTCGTAGCATTCATGCAGCCCACTCGGTGCGCTAGGGCGGGGTACACGGAATTTCAAATACCAAACGCTCCTGCGACACTGGTACTTGACATCTACGCTCATATCCCGACATGGCACGTCAGGCCCTCATTAGGTATCGACATTCCTACGAGTTCAGTTCGACTCCCCAGGAGCTGTGGGGCGCCATTCAGGAGGTCGATCAATTCGAGCGATGGTGGCCCTGGTTGGAGGAGTTCCGTGTCGAAGGAGTTCTCCTGGCGCCAGGATCCGTGTTGCACGGTGTGGTCGCCCCGCCGGTGCCCTATAAAATGCGCATTCGAGTCGAGCTGACGCGGTTCGAGGCACCGACCGCCATTGACGCTGTGATCCATGGCGATCTCGAAGGCAAAGCTCAGCTTGAAATTCACCCTACAGACAATGGTTGTGCAGTCGAGGTCGCGTGGACGGTCGAGATGATGCAGCGCTCGATGCGGATGGCCAGCCGCGTCGCGCTTCCACTATTGCAGTGGGGTCATGACCGGGTTGTCGAGATCACGGTGGCCGGGTTCCGACGCCGAATCGATTCCGCCGACTCAGACTAACCCAGACGAGTGACGGCCAGTGACGCCGCTACCAGCACGACTCCCCAGGTCATCGCATGGAGCGCTCCTTCGAGTGGGGCCAGCAAAGTCCGCTCATCAATGATAATCGCGTCGCCGTCACGTATGGCGATGCGGCCATCCACACCCGTAACACGCCGTCGGATGAGGCGAGCTGGCGTGCTCAAACGGCGTTGGGCGGCCGACACGGCAAAGGCGCCGGCAGCGGCGAGCACCGGGCTCAGCGCGAGCCGCCCCGTCTGCGCCACATAGGCGACCAGCACGGGGAAGGAACCCCATGCAAGGGCAAATCCGGCGTCTGTATGAACCAGTCCGCCGAGGAGCTCTAGGTTGTAGGCCACGACAAGAAGCGGTCCGAGCACCATGAACGGGACCAGTGCCCACCCGACGACCGACAGTCCGGCGATGCCGAAGGCAATCGCGCCGGCCAGGCCCACGATGGTCAAGGCGACCAGAACCGCGCCGGGTATGTGTGTTCCGAGCGGACGACCGTGCAACTCGTCGAGGGCATGCGCCGACAGACCGACAGCGCAGAAGAACGCCAAGAGCGTTGCCACCAGTCGGGCCAGGTCGACGTGTGGCGCCAGGCACGCGCCGATCACTACATAGGCGAGGTGCCACGCCGTGTATGGCGGGTGGAGAAGGGTCCACCAGTCTCTCCAACCGCCGGGTCGTGCGGCGTAGAAGGCCGCGCGTCCTCGGCTCCTCCCGGCGTTACTCATCGCTGCGGGTTCCCCACATCACCAGACCACCCCCGAGGCTCATGACACGTGTACTCACGTCTTCGAACCCCGCAGTGCGCCATGCGTTCTCCGTCCACGACACCGAGTATTTCGCGTAGTGTCCAGAGATATTGGGACCGAGAAATCGACCGACCCGGAACCATTCGCGTCCACCGGTTAGCCACCCACCGATCGGGAGAATCAGGCGCGTGTACCACCACCACCAGAATCGCCAGAATGAGTTCGGAGGGCGGAGGAATTCGAGGCTGGCCACAGTGCCACCCGGTTTCACCACCCTTGCAAGTTCACCGAGTGTGGCCAGGGGATCCTCCACGTAGCGCAGGAGGTATGTGAACGTCAGTGCGTCGAACGTGTCATCTGGAAAGGGAAGTTGCTCGGCCCGGCCGGCAACCAGCTGAATCCGTTGGCTCATGCCGGCCCCGGCCACGTTCCGGCGGCCTTGCGCAAGCATCCCCACTGTCAGATCCAGCCCGATAACGTCGGACGATGTTCGCCGGGCAAGCTGCAAGGCCACACCGGCTGTTCCCGACGCCACGTCGAGCACCTTGCCCGGCGTGGTCGTAACGATGCGGTCGACCATGGCGCGTCGCCATCGCCCGTTCTGACCCATGGAGAGGATCTCGGCGAGCCGGTCATAGCGCTGCGGCAAGGGCGTGAACAGTTGCTGCGCAAACTGGTTCCGATTGTTCGCAACGTGCGACAACGTGCTACCTCCGCAAGTGAGAGGATCTCACTGTACGTCGGAGCCGCGAGAGAGGAGCAGTGTGGGCCTGCTGCGGTTTGACGTCCTGGTAGTCGGAAGTGGCCCTGGCGGGAGCGTCGCTGCTCTTGTGCTGGCCCGTGCTGGGGTTCGGGTTGCACTCCTCGACAAGGCCAAGTTCCCCCGTGATAAGGCGTGCGGAGATCTGGTCGGTCCCCGAGGGCTGCGGTTGCTATCCGATCTCGGTGTGCCCCTGCCTGATGGCCCGGAAGTCGGCGACATACTCCTCGTTGGTCCCACTGGTCGTCGGATGCGGATGCCCAGTGCCGAAGGCCTCACGTACCCCGGCCACGGCACCGCAGTCACGCGGACATCATTTGACGCCGCACTCCATCACGCTGCAGTGGAGGCTGGGGCGATCCCCGTTCACGGGCGAGCAGACGAGCCGCTCGACGTTGATGGAAGAGTCGGGGGGTACCGCCTTAGCGGCGGCGCAGGCGACATACGGGCCGATTTCGTCATTGGTGCCGACGGCGCCACCAGCAACGTTGCCACGGCTACCGGACTCGCCCAAGGGAGCAGGGTCTTGTGGGGATTTGCCGTGCGTAGTTACGAGCCCAACAAGGTCGACCTCGCGGCAATCGTCTTTTGGGAGCGGACACCATGGCGTGCGTTCCCCGGATACGGCTGGGTGTTCCCTGGAGCCGAAGGCGGTGCAAACGTGGGCCTCGGCATCGCGACGTTGTCCGACCGGAAGGCGGGTGCCCAGGCCATGCAGGCTCTCCCCGAGTTCATGGAGTACCTACGCACGATCGGACTCCTTCCCGAGGGACCTTCCCTGACGCCGTCGCGCCGCCTCGGGGGATGGCTCAAAATGGGCATGGTTGGGACGACGCCTGCAGCGGGGCGGGTGCTGCTCGTCGGGGACGCGGCGGGCCTGATCAACCCGTTGCAGGGTGAGGGGATCTCCCAAGCCATGCGGAGCGGCCGGGACGCTGCCGAAGCGGTCATCGGCGGCCAGGGACGCGCCGCCGAGCGTTATTGCGCCAGCCTGGCAGCCGACCACGTGCCGTACCACCGCATCACTGCGACCATTCAGGCAGCAATGATCGGACGGCCCCGAGCCGTGGCAGCGGTGGCCCGGCTGCTCACCATCGCCGGCCGCTCCGACCTGCTTTCGGGTGGTTGGGCCGTGTTCTGGAACGAACTGCTCGACGGTGCACCGCGCAATCGTCATCGATTGGTCGCCAACGCCATCACAAAGGCGGGAGACGTGATGACAGCCCGCTCAGCCACTTCGAAATGGTTCAATGCCGCACTCCCCGAGGAGCTGCACCCGAAGGCCTGAACAGTTTGTCTCCCCGACGCTTCAGGGTCCTTCCTTCTGTCCGCTCGGCACACGATTCAGGGCGTCCAAGAGGCGAGCTGGCCAAGGGGTAGTCCAGACCCGTGACCTCAAGGTCGAGCCTGTTGATCTGCCGACATCACCCTGCGAAACTTCGTTAGGGGAATCGACCTTGGAGGGCGAATCAAAGGTGTCTCACCAGAGCGGTCTTTGAACCGTGACTAAGTACGGCCATGTGCCCTGGGCGTTCCGACGTAGGGCGTACTTACTGTGTGCGGTCGCTACCAGCGCATTGGCCGTGGCGGCGTGCGCAAACCATCCGCCGAGGCAGGCCCAGAAGGGAAAGCCGACCACGACAGTCGTTCCCGTGACGACCACCAGCACGTCTCGCACGACCACGGCATCGAGCCTGATTACCACGACGACTTCAAGGCCACCGTCCACCGCGAGTACAACGACTCCGTCGCCTCCCACAACGGCTGCAGCTATGCAACAGGTGATCTATGCGTGCTCTGGTTCGGCTCCCAGCGGTCTTGCGATCGAATACGGTCCGAGCGCAACCGGGTATAGCGCAACCAGCCCGAGCCTGCCCTGGAGCGTAACGGCACCGTTCGGCACGCCTGGGCCGGGAGATGGCGAGAAACTCGGGCTGACTGCGACACTTCAGGCTGCAGGATCGGTGACGTGCAGCGTCACGCTCCATTACTCGTCGCTCTATACGGGCAATCAGTTGACCACGGTGACGAGCTCCTCGAATACGAGCTCGCCGAGCGCACCCGCGTTTGCCGAGGTTTGTGACAATCCGGCCCACCCGGGAAACTGGCAGTCCTGCGCCTAACCTATCGTCACCGTCGATGCAGCCGCTGTGTGTCGCTCCAAGCGGACGTTCAGACTGACACCTCAGCAAATTCAGGATGGACCAATCGTCCGCACGTCCCGGATATCGCGCTGTTGCAACATCGCAGTGCCAGTTGCCGACGGCCATGTGAATGCGGTTACTCCGTACGCAATCTTTTAGGGCGATCTGAGCAATCTCTTTAGGGCGATCGACCGTATCGCGGAGTGCACCTTGGACATGGAGGGAGCGGGATCAATGAAGAGCCTTCGAAAGGCGTGTAGTGGGGACATTTGCTGCAGGGTTGGTGTTGGTTCCTGCTACCTCAGTTGAGGCCACCCAGAACCCGACGACAGGCCAGCCAGGCACGACAGCTGGTTTCAACTGCGCGACCTCTACTGCCCCCGTTGAGCCCGGTCAAGCTGCGACCGCACCGGGCTCTGCTTTCAACGAGACGACGCCGGGGAGTCACGAGTCGGAAGTTCTGATTCCACCTTCGACTTTCCGGTGTAGACCATCTGTCGTGAAGCTCAAGCTGGACCTGCACGAGATCTATAACCGAGGCGACGACATAGATCGTGCTCTGCGAGCCATCGTTGACGAAGCGATTGAGAAGAAGGCTCCATTGGTGGAGATCATCCCGGGCAAAGGTAGCGGCCAGCTAAAGAAGCGCGTGTTGCGTTTCCTGGACCAGAAGGAAATCAAGGCCCTTTACGACAGAGTGGAGAAGGACTCCCACAATTTCGGTCGGGTCTTCGTTCACTTTCGACCGAAATAGGGATGAATAGTTAGCCCCAGGCATGCGTCATCTTCATTGGACATTTTCAGATTGTCCGGCCCCCATTTGTGGTCCATTTCCGCAACATCCCCGGCGCTTCCTTGCGGCTGTACGCTTCGCCACATGACCCCGACTGGCCCGGAGGACCGCGCAGCACGGAGGCGGGATAAGTCGGCTGAAGACCGAGACCGCGCGGCTGAAGAGCGCGATGCTGAGTCTGGCGGTGGTCACCAGATAGCGGATGCTCGCGATGAACGTGCCGAAACGCGCGATCAGTTGGGAGGTGAATCCGCTGTTGGGGCATCTTCCGACCGGGCTGGAGCCCTACGGGATCGGAGGGGGGGCGCCAGTGACAGGCTCCAAGCTGGTGATGACCGAACAGCAGCGTCGTTGGATCGTGCCGCGTCGGCAGCAGAGCGGGCAGGCTCATTTGTCTCTCCCCGAGATGGACTGGCCAGGGACGAAGTCGCTGAGGACCGAGACCGTGGAGCTGAAGACCAAGATCGTGTCTCCGACGCTCGCGATGAACGTGCAGATGCTCGAGACAAACGAGCCCAGATTCGTGAGATGGGTACCCCAGAACATAATGATGAGGCTGCTTCCGATCGCAAGAAGGCTTCAAGAGATCGTGCGCGCGGCGCCAAGGACCGAATCCGGGCCGGTGACGATCGCCGAGCGGCAGCGTCAGACCGCGCTTCGTCGAAAAAGGATAGAAAAGCCTCCTTCAAGGTGAAGCGACCCCAGGATGTGGAAGGCGACAGCTGAGATTTCGTCTCGGTTGACACACCGGGCGTCCGTACCCGTTAAGGGATTCGGTCGCTACATCGCTCAGGTAGCTGGTCGGGCTACCGGATACGACGCCCTAGGTGTCCAGACCCAACTCAGCTCGTGCTTGCGCCGTTGTATTCGTGTGCGGAAACGCGAGATCGGGCACGGCGAGGCCGAGGGCCGTGCAGATCGGGTCCCACCCCTCTTCGGGTCGCCATTCCAGGAAGCGGTTCTTGGGAGCGGTCGATCGCACCAGTTCGTTGTGGGCGAGGTACGCCGCTTTCGCCGCGTCTCCTTCACGCCAGTGGGGAGTGAAGGCCTCCATCATTCCTCGTCCCATCCTCGTCCAGCCATCGTCAGGAGCGTCCGGGGCGAAGTACGTCTCCAGCGCAATGAAGATCGTGTTGGAGACGCTCTTCCACCAGTCATCGGCATCACGCACAGACAGAAGGATGAGCGCGTCAGGAAAGGCTGCGCCGATCTCCGCCCAGAAGGGTGCCGCCGGCCAGTCAACGGTCGCCTCGTAGCCGTCGAAGAACCGTTCCCATTCCGGCAACCGTCCCTCGTATGCGTCACCCCAGGCGTCGGGGTCATCGCTTCGTTCGCGCACCTCAAACATGTGATAGCAGGGGCCGCCCAGGAGCTGTTCGAGGGCAGCCTTCAAGGAGGTCGTACCCGTTCGACCCAAGCCGGCACCGACAACCCGAACGGTCATGGGCGTATCATCTCACGACGACGGCGTCACCGGATGCCCGTGTCGCATGCGATGTCGACCCGTTGGGACACGCCCTTGTGCACGGTGACCTGAACGGATGGGCAGCGGGGCAGTGCGGTGCTGGCGTGGTCCACGACGAAGGTGTACTGACCGGCCGGGAGCGCCAAGTTGTAGTGACCGTGTGCATCCGTCCCCGAGTGGGCGATCTGATCTCCCCGCGGGCCCTCCACGACGACGCTGCCGTGCACGGCGGTTGGCGGGCAGGACTGCCCCGCCTGTTCAACCGGGCAGGTCGGACCGGCGGTGACGTAACCCGTGACCGCCACCGAGGATGGCGAGCTGCCGTTCCCGCTCGGGTTTCCCGCGTGACACGCCGCCAGGAATGAGGGTGCCGCGAGGACCAGCCACACTCGCAATTGGCGCCGGGGACCCACCGGTCTGCTTATTCTTCCGCCCGCGCTGGGAGCCCGGCTGACGCGGTCCACCCGATGAGCGTAACGAGGATCGACCTTCCGGTCAGCCCTGGCCCACGAGGACGGCACGTCGGTAACTTTTCCGCGTTGCCCGGCGAGTTGTGGTCGGGAGCTCCGAGCGCCACTCAATCTTCGAGGGGTGCCGCTCATGGGACGACGCCCTCTCCAGCCGGGCGATCTCGAGCGGGTTGACCACGAGCACCTCAATATCGGTGGTGGCCACCACGGAGGCAACGAGCTTGTGCATCCGGCCGGGGATCTTCCCAAAATGGTCGCCGGGAGCCAGTGAAACGATGACGTCGCCGGCATCAAGAAGGGCAGAGCCCGAGACGAGCACGTAGAGATTCTGGTCGTCGTCGACCGATGGGCTCAGGGTCTTGCCCGCCGAACACCGGACCTTCACGACTCCGTAGCTGACGAACTCCTGCAGCACCGTTCTGGTGCACATGGAGAACGCAGGAACTGCTTCCAAGTAGTCGACGTAGTCCTTGCACTCCGCCAAGGTGTTCACTGTGACTCCCTTCTCGCCCGCCGTCTCTACGGTCGAGCATTCGGCTACTGCCTTCGTGGCGGCAGCTTCCGCCCTAGGAGTTGCGCCCAGGTTCGCTGGTGGTTGCAGTTAGGGGGTAGAGGGTCGACGCGGCATTTCGAGCCGACGAACGTGTGGTAGGGCGCCCTTGACCAGGGCTTTCTCCGCTAGCGGTCGAACCGTTGGGTGAATGTTGGGGTGGCGTTGGCTCCTGGGAGTTGCATCACTCCTACGGTGGCAACGGTAAGAAGTTGGCAGCGACTTGGTTGGAACAGTGGGTGAGATGCCATGACCTCCAGAACGACAACCACCGGGGCACCGAAGATGCCCGAGGGGACCGGGAACGTGTTAATTCCTGCTGTGACAATTGGGTCACACGCTGGACCGGACTCGCTGCGGGCGAGGATCAGTTCCAGCCCGAAGGGTCCTGGCGAGACGCGCGTCCTCATCGTGGACGACGAGCTGCACGTACGCCTCGTCCTGGAACGGATCCTCGACCGGGCGGGCTACCAGACGACCCTTGCGAGCAGCATGCGAGAAGCGCGGGGTCGGCTGGAATCGCAACCCTTCGACCTCATGCTCTGTGATCTCATGATGCCCGAGGAGAGCGGGTTCACCCTGTTGGCCTATACGAGTGCATCGCACCCCGAACTGGCCGTCCTGATTGTGAGCGGCATCGACAACCCCGAAGTCGCTGAGCCTGCCGCCAATGCTGGCGCCGATGGCTACATCGTGAAGCCGTTCAATTCGAACACCATCCTGATCAACGTGGTGGGGGCACTGCGCCGCCGGGCGGCGCTCTTGGAAGCCACATTCCAGCGCAACCGGCTGGAGGACGGTGTTGCCACCCTGGAGGCGGAACTCCACGCCGCACTCGGGCACCGCAAGGCGGAGTTGGACGAGGCGGTCGGCCGCGCCAGCTGACCGTCGTCACTGAGAGCATCGCAGCTCAGAGGCAGGATCTACGCGCAGACACTGATTGCAACTGGGCCAGACGGCCGGTCTACGCTCACCGCCTGTGACAAAAGAGGAGCACAGGGTGGCGAGCGTCATCCTCAACGTGGTCACCGTCGTGGCGCTTGTCGTGGCGGCTGTCGCCGGCATCATCGTCGCCACGCACCACTCCAACCTTCCCCTCCCGTCATTGACCGATCAGGCCATGGTGTTCGCGCCAGACGGTTCTATCGCCTATGTGGCGGAAGACGGCCATGTCGGGGTGGAACACCTGAAGGGCAAGAAGGTCACCACAACCGCGCAGATCGATGTCCCGGGCGGAGCCCTCACCCATATGGTGATCACGCCCGACGGTCATCAACTCGTGGTGTCGACCGGATCGGGGCTATTCACCATCACGCTCACCACGGCCCCGCCCGCGGTGACCCTGGTCGCCGCGGCTCCCGTGCAGAGCCTGGCCATGGCGCCGGGAGGGACGTTTGCGCTCGTCGGGACGAACGGGAACGTCAGCCGCCTGAATTTCGGCCCGGGCCAGGCGTCGTTGGCCGACCGCTTCCCGATCGGCCACGACATTCAGGCCATCGCCGTCGCACCCTCGAACGAGAACGCCTTCGTGCTCTTCCACCCCACGGTGAATGGATCCGAGCGGCTCATTACGATCCACCTCACCCAGGCTGCCATCACGCTGCGCGGAAGTGTCAACGTGACCGGCAAGGGATTGCTCTTGTCACCGAACGGCTACACCGCATACGTGGGTGGCTCGGTCGTCAACGTGCTCGCTGATCCTCCACAGCTACGCGCCCCGCCGGCTCTGCCCATAGGCGTCAAGACGCTCGCTGGGTTCACCGCCCAAACGATCACTCCCGACGGCAGGTTCGTCTACCTCGGTGGGGAACAGCTCACCCCGACCGGGGGCATCGCCCAGGTGGTGGAGGACACCTCCACCACACCGCCAACCACCTCGACGTTTGGCCTGATCGATTGCACGAGCGCCCTCGTAAATCCCCCGGGCACCAGGGTGTACTGCGGGGCGACGCTCTCGTTCCCCGTTGTCCCGTCCATCTCCTCGCTCTCGCTCGCCAGCGGCGGCATCGCCGGGGGCTATCCGATCACCCTCAATGGGACGTTCTTGCAAGACGCGACGTCGGTCAGCTTCGGGACGACTCCGGGATTGATCGGCTCCACCAATGCTGCGGGGACGGCGCTTTCGGTGACAGTGCCCCAGGGCCAGGTGGGCACGGTGCCGGTGACGGTTGAGACGACCGGAGGCACCAGCGCGTTGGTTCCCCTCGCAACGTTCACTTACAACCTGGCACCCGCGGTCTCACGACTCTCGCCCTCGAGGGGCCTCGTCCAGGGTGGGACCGGCGTGCTCCTGGGCGGGTCGGGGTTCATCATGAACTCGACGGTCGACTTCGGTCCGGGCCACCCCGGTCAGGTCCTCTCCGTCACGCCGGACGGGAACCTCATGGCGGTGCGGGCCCCGGCCGGGAGCGGCACGGTGGACGTCATCGTCACCGACGCTCAAGGCTCGAGCGCGCCGTCCACGACGGCGCGCTTCACCTACGTGAAGATCCCTCCAAAGGTCCTCGGCATCAAGCCCCTGAGTGGCCTCTCGCACGGCGGTTACGGGATTCTCATCGGAGGGCAGGACCTCAATGGCGCCACGGCGGTGAACTTCGGGGTGACACCCGCCCGGATCGTCAATGTGAGCATTGACGGCGAGTTCATCGGGGTCATCGTTCCCCCCGGTGTGGGAACCGTCGACGTCACCGTCACCACGCCCTCGGGAACGAGTAACAACGTGAGGACCGACGAGTTCACCTACACCGGCTGAGCGATGTGGCCGCCCCCGCCTGACGGCACGTGGGTCATCGACCTCGACGGCGTGATCTGGCTCACCGGTGAGCCCATCGACGGGGGTGGGCACGCGGTCGAGTCGCTCCGGCGAGCCGGGATCCGGACACTCTTTGCCACCAACAATTCCTCGCCGACCCGAGCGACGTTGCACGCACGCTTGCGGGGGTGCGGCATTGAGGTGACCGACGATGATCTGCTCAGCTCTGCCGACGTGGCGGCAGGCATGCTCCCCGAAGGGTCCAGCGCCATGGTGCTGGCCGACGCGGGCGTCCATGAGGCGTTGTCCCGGCGCAGTGTCCGCGTGGTCGACGCGGGACCCTGTGATGCCGTGGTGGTCGGGTGGACGAAAGCGCTCAGCTTCGAGGGCATTGACGCGGCGGCCCGCGCCGTGCGAAGCGGCGCCCGGTTGATCGGCACGAACGAGGACCCGACGTTTCCAACGCCGACCGGGTTACTGCCTGGAGCGGGTGCCCTCCTGGCCGCGGTGGCCACGGCGTCTGAGACGGGGCCGGAAGTCGCCGGCAAACCCCATCAACCCACCGTCGAGGCCCTCCGGGCAAGAGCCGATGATGTCCGGGTCATGGTGGGGGACCGCCCTGCCACCGACGGCGAGCTGGCCCGCAGGCTGGGCGTGCCGTTTGGCCTCGTCCTGTCGGGGGTTACGAGGGCCGGCGCCCAGGAGGGCGGGCCGCCAGCCGACGGCGTGGCCCCCGATTTGGTCACGCTTGTCCGAACTGTTCTCGAACTCCAGGAACATTAGTGTTTGCTATCAGCTAGCACTTAAGATACTCTTGTTTCATGGCGAGTAATGATCGAATCAAGAAATACCTCGATGCCGGCACGGTCTTGGGCCAGGTCACACGGGCCCGGGCCGAGGAGATCGTCCGCGAATTGGTGAACGCCGGGGACGTCCAGCGCGAGCAGGCCCAGGAATGGGTGGACAATCTGGTCGAGCGGAGCCGACGGACGAGCGAGCAGGTGCTCGAACTGGTCCGTCACGAGGTGGCCAACCAGTTCAAGAAGATCGACACGCAGTCGATCGAGTCGATCGCGAACCAGGTGGCCGACATTTTGAAGCGGTCGGCCGAAGCGGGGCGTGCCGCGACCCACGAGGCCACCGCGCAGGCGTCCAAGACGGCCAAGGCTGCCCGTAAGGCGGCCAAGAAGGTCACCGGGTCACGCAAGCACCGCGTCAAGGGGAAGAAGGATCCGGCCAAGAAGGCCGCGCCCACCAAGAAAGCACCGGCCAAGAAGGCCGCCGCCGCGAAGAAGGCCCCGGCCAAGAAGGCCGCCGCCGCCAAGAAGGCGGCCAAGAAGGCGAGCAGCTGAGCCCAACGCCCCGCCGGCGGCTCGACACCGAGCTCGTCCGGCGCGGTCTGGTAGTGGACCGCCGGGAGGCCCAGGCCGCCATAGAGGCCGGGCTGGTCGTCGTTGCCGGTTCGCCCGCGGACAAACCGGCCCGCCTGGTCGCGGCCGGCGAAGACGTCGTCCTGCTCGGCCCACCGGCGCGGTTTGTCAGCCGTGGCGGCGAGAAGCTCGACGCCGCGCTCACCCGGTTCGCCGTCCCCACTGAGGGCATCCGTGCGCTCGATGCGGGTGCGTCCACCGGAGGCTTCACCGACTGCCTCCTCCAGCGTGGCGCCGCCCACGTGTATGCCGTCGACGTGGGGCATGGCCAACTCGACCCCCGCCTGCGCGGTGACGACCGCGTCACCGTCCTCGAGCGCGTCAACGTCCGCACGCTGACCCTCGACCGTATGCTGCTCGCCGACCCGAGCTTCGAGCCCTGCCCGCTGGTGACCGCTGACCTGTCGTTCATTTCCCTCGTCACGGTCGCCCCTGCCCTCTGCGGGCCCGTGGCCGCTCCCGATGCCGACCTCGTGGTCCTGGTCAAGCCCCAGTTCGAGGCCGGCAGGGCCGCGGTGAGTCGTGGAAAAGGGGTGGTCAAGGACCCCGGGGTCTGGTTGGACGCGTTGCGTGCCGTCACGTCCGCCCTTAGTCGGGCCGGAACCGGCATCATGGGGGCGATGGTTTCCCCCCTCACCGGCGCGGCCGGCAACGTGGAGTTTCTCGTGCACGCCCGCAAGGGCGCCGCGCCGCTGGACGAGGCCGTGGACGCTGACCGCCTCCTCTCGGATGCGGTTTCGGAGGCGGTGTCACGGCGAGCCCCGGGCTGACCGGCATGGCGACCGTCACCTTCCTGGTCCATCCCGAGCGGCCCGATGCCCTGGCGTTGGCGCAGGACACCGCGGAGTGGCTCGACTCGCGCGGCGACACGGCGCGCATCTTGATGTTCAGCGCGTACAACCGGGTGACCGAGTCGGGCACAGAGAGAGATGTGGATGCCGTCGACCTCGGCGGCAGCACGGTGGCGGTCAGCATGGGGGGCGACGGCACCTTTCTCCGCGTGGTCCGGTTGGCCTGGCCCGTGGATGTGCCCGTCCTCGGCGTCAACTTCGGACGGGTCGGCTACCTCCCCGACCTGGTACCCGACCAGCTCCGTGAAGCGCTGGTCAAGGTCTTCGAGGACAAGGCCGTCATAGAGAACCGGTGTGCCCTCGACGTCGCCGTGGGGGACCGTTCCGGAGGTGATGCCCCGTTCACCCACCTCGCGCTCAACGAGGTCGTCCTGGAGAAGACCATCTTCGGCCATACGGTGCGCCTGGCCACCGCCATCGACGGCCAGCATGTGCTGACCTACTCGGCCGACGGGCTCCTGATCGCCACTGCAACGGGATCGACGGCGTACAACCTCTCGGCTGGCGGGCCCATCCTGGCCCCCGCGTTGCGAGCCATGGTGGTGACGCCCGTCGCACCGCACTTCACGCTCGACCGCAGCCTTGTCCTCACCGACGAGCAGAGCGTGACCGTGGAGATCGCGCCCGACCGGGCTGCCGCCCTGGTGATCGACGGCCAGGAGATCGGGCGGCTCCAGCCCGGTGCGGTCATCACGTGCCGCGTCGCGCATCGTCCGGTACGCGTGGTGCGCCACGACCCGCTGGGCTTCGGGGGCATGTTGCGGTTCCGCCTCCTGGCCGATCGGGAAGAGCCCGAGAACTAGGCGCGTGGCCATCGCATGCTGACGGAGCTCCGGGTCCGGGATCTCGGCGTGATTGAGGACCTGACCCTTGAGTTCGGGCCCGGGATGACCGCGCTCACCGGCGAGACCGGAGCGGGCAAGACGCTGGTGGTCGAGGCGCTCCAGCTCGTGCTGGGCGGCCGGGCCAGTCCGAGCATGGTGCGGGCCGGGGCGACCGAGGCTGTCGTCGAGGCCCGCTTCGCGCCGGGGGGCAACGGCGAGGAGGAGATCGTGGTCGCGCGTGCCGTTCCGGCCGAGGGCCGGGCCCGCGCCTGGGTGAACGGCCGCATGACGCCGGTGAGCGCGCTCGCCGACATCACCGCGGAGCTGGCAGAGATCCACGGCCAGCACGATCACGAGTCGCTCGTCAAGCCGGCGGCGCAGCGGGCGGCGCTTGATGCGTACGCCGGCACCGACCTCGGACCAGTGGAACGCCTGCGCACCACGCGGCGCGAGCTCGGTCTCGCGCTGGAGGAACTCGGCGGCAATACCCAGGCGCGGGCCCGCGAGGCCGACATGCTGCGGTACCAGATAGAGGAGATCGACAGGGCAGGTCTCACCAGCCCCGAGGAGGAGGACGAACTGCGGGGCGAGGAGACAAGGCTGGCTGATGCGTCGGCCTATCGCGAGGCGGCATCGGCTGCGGTGACGTTGCTGCAGGCGGACGAGGCGGTACTGGACTCGCTCGGCCAGGCGGTCAGCCGATTGTCCGGCCGTGATGGCTTCGACGCGTTGCGGGAGCGCCTCGCCACCGCGGCCGTGGACCTGTCCGATGTGGCACGTTCCCTGTCCGATGTGGCGGAGAACTGGGAGGACGATCCGGCGCGGTTGGTGGCGGTACAGGAGCGGCGCCGGCTCCTGGCCGATCTGCGGCGCAAGTACGGGGAGGACCTCGCCGCGGTGATGGCGTTCGGCCAGCGCGCCGCGGCCCGTCTGGACGACCTTGGGCATGCGGAGAGCCGCGCCGAGAAACTGCAGGCCGAGCGCGAGGACGTCGAGGCCGCGCTGGTGCAGGCCGAGGAGGAGGTGCGCCTCGTCAGGGCTCGAGCCGCGTCGGAATTCGGGGCGAGGGTGGGGGAGCGTCTGGCTGACCTGGCCATGGGCGGGGCGCGGGTGGAGGTCCGCGTCGGGGCCGACGGCACCGGGGATCCGGTGGAGCTCGCACTCGGGGCCAACGTGGGTGAGGCCGTCCTGCCGCTGGCCAAGGCCGCATCGGGTGGAGAACTCGCCCGCGCCATGCTGGCCATCCGCCTGGTCGCGATGGGCGGCCCCCAGACCATGGTCTTCGACGAGGTGGACGCGGGTGTCGGGGGCGCGGCCGCCCTCTCGCTGGGCACCGCCCTCGGCGAGGTTGCCCGCAGCCGCCAGGTCCTCGTCGTCACCCACCTGGCGCAGGTGGCGGCGCAGGCCGACCACCACGTCAGCGTGCACAAGCAGGAGGCGGCAGGGCGTACCGTGACCTCGGCCGTGCCTGTGACCGGCGAGGACCGCGTCGTGGAGCTGTCACGGATGCTTTCGGGGCACCCCGACAGCGACGCCGCCAGGGCTCACGCCAGGGAGCTTCTGGGGGCGTCGACCTAATCCACCACCGTCGCGTCCGGCTTCGATTATCGTGGCAGGGTGCACCGATCATTTGTCTCCCGGGCGGCGTGAGCAAGTTCATCTTCGTCACCGGCGGTGTCTCGAGTTCTCTCGGGAAGGGTCTTACCGCCTCCTCTCTCGGTCGGCTGCTCAAGTGCCGGGGTCTGCGCGTCACCATGTGCAAGCTGGACCCTTACATCAACGTCGACCCCGGGACGATGAACCCCGGCGAGCACGGCGAGGTGTTCGTGACCGAGGACGGCGGCGAGACCGACCTCGACCTCGGCCACTACGAGCGGTTCATTGACGAGAACCTGAACAAGCGCTCGAACACCACAACGGGATGGATCTACCGCTCCGTCATTGAGAAGGAGAGGCGGGGGGACTTCCTGGGTCGCACGGTGCAGGTGATCCCTCACGTGACCGACGAGATCAAGGAACGCGTCCGCCGGCTGGCCGACGATGACGTCGACATCGTCATTGTGGAGATCGGCGGCACCGTGGGCGACATTGAGATTGTGCCCTTCGTCGAAGCGATCCGGCAGTTCCGCCGTGATATCGGCCGGGAGAACGTCTGCTACGTCCACCTGACGCTGGTGCCCTACCTCGTGTCCGGCGAGCAGAAGACCAAGCCGACCCAGCACTCCGTCACTGAGCTTCGCAGCCGTGGTATTCAGCCCGATGCCATCGTCTGCCGCAGCGACAAGCCGATCTCCGAGGGCTTGAAGCGGAAGATTTCGCTCCTGTGCGACGTGCCGATGGACGCGGTCGTGTCCGCGGTGGATGCACCGAGCATTTACGAAATCCCGCTGGTGCTGCACGAGCAGGGGTTGGATGCATTCGTTTGCCGTACCCTCGGTATTGACGTGACGAAGTACCCGATCGCGCTCGGGGAATGGGAAGCGCTGGTGCAACGGGTGGAATCGCTCACCCGCCGCGTCAAGGTCGGCATTGTCGGCAAGTACGTGAACATGCCAGATGCGTACATGTCGGTGGTGGAGGCCTTGCGGGCGGCCGGGTTCCATCACGGCGCGCAGATCGAGCTGGAGTGGATTGACGCGGAAATGGTCCCGGACATGCTGGGCTCGGAGCGCTTCCGCGGCCTTGATGCGATCGTCATCCCCGGCGGCTTCGGTGTCCGCGGGATAGAGGGCATGGTGGCGGCCGCCAGTTACAGCCGCGACAACGGGATCCCGTGCCTCGGGCTGTGCCTCGGGCTGCAGGTGATGGTGATCAGCGTGGCGCGGGACTGGGCCGGACTGGAGCGGGCCAACTCCCGGGAATTCGATTCACTGACTCCGCACCCTGTCATCGACCTGATGCCCGACCAGGCGGATGTGACGGACAAGGGCGGCACCATGCGGCTCGGGTCGTACCAGGCCGCGCTGCTTCCCGAGTCCACGGTGGCGAAGGCCTATGGGTCACTCGGGGTGACGGAGCGCCATCGCCACCGTTTCGAGTTCAACAACCGGTACCGGGCCAAGCTCGAAGCGGTCGGCCTGGTCTGCTCGGGGAGTTCGCCCGACGGCCGCCTGGTCGAGTTCGTGGAGTTGAGTGACCATCCGTTCTGGGTCGGCACTCAGGCCCACCCCGAGTTCAAGAGCCGGCCGGACCGCCCCCACCCGCTGTTCCGGGAGCTGGTGGCGGCCGCACTGGATCGCGCCGAGGGGCGTGAGCCGCACCTGCTCGACCTCGACGCCGTTCCCTGAGCCCCGTGCCGGGCTTCCAGCGCGTGGGCGAGGAGGAGGCCTTCAGGGGGTGGCTCTTCACCGTGGGCCGGGTCGAGGTGCGCGACCCCGACGGCCGCTCATTTGAGCGCTTCATCGTCCACCACCCCGGAGCGGTGACCGTCGTGCCGGTGCACGAGGACCGCAGCGTGACGCTCGTGCGCCAGTACCGCGCGTCCATCGACCGCGTCGTGCTGGAAGCGCCGGCCGGAACCTGTGATGTGCCGGGAGAGCCGCCCGTGGTCACGGCCCGCCGCGAGCTGGCCGAGGAGGCGGGTCTGGAAGCAGCCGATATGGAGCTGCTGATGGGGACGTTCAACACGCCGGGGATCAGCGACCAGTACACCAGGATCTTTCTCGCCACCGGTCTCACGCCGTGCCCGACCGGTCGGGACGGCATTGAGGAGGGGTACATGACGATAGAGACCATCGCCCTCGACGACGTCGCTGCCCTGGTGGCCGACGGCACCCTGGTGGACGAGACGACGGTTCTCGGCCTGATGCTGGCCCGCGATCGCCTCGGGCGCGGATGAGCCAACTCTTCTCCCGCAACGCCGAGGAATTCCTCTCCTGGCTCGAAGTGGAGCGGGGCCGGTCGCCCCGGACGCTTTCGTCCTACCGGCGTGACCTGGTGGCGTATCAGGCGTTCATCGGTGGCGACGGCATCGACAGCGCCTCGGCGGGGTCCGTCAGCGCGTACGTGGCGTCGCTGCGCCGGACCCACAGCTCGGCGTCGGTGGCTCGGGCGCTCTCCACGTTGCGCGGGTTCCACCGATTCTTGCTGGAGGAGGGCGCCGCCGACCACGACCCGACCGCCGATCTGCCCGGCATCGGTGTCGCCGACCTGCTCCCGAAGGCCTTGTCCGAGGAGGAGACGTCCCGGTTGCTCGGAGCCGTGGTCGGCACCGGGCCCACCGTGTTGCGCGACCGGGCGCTGCTGGAGTTGCTCTACGCCACCGGGGCGCGGGTGAGCGAGGTCACCGACCTCAACCTGGGCGATGTGATGAGCGCCGTGGAGTCGACCGACGTGCCGCTCATCCGTCTCTTCGGCAAGGGCGGCAAGGAGCGGGTGGTCCCGCTGGGCCGTCTGGCTCGTGACGCCCTCGCGCGCTGGCTCTCGGGCGAGGGTCGCCCGCTCCTCGCTCCCGCGCAGTGGAAGCGGCGGAGCGACGCGGACGCCGTCTTCCTCAACGCGCGCGGCGGGCGCCTGTCGCGGGTCGGCGTCTTCGGCGTCGTCAAGAAGTACGCCGGCCGGGTCGGACTGGCGGACCACGTCAGCCCCCACGTCCTGCGGCACTCGTGCGCCACGCACATGCTGGCCCGGGGAGCCGACATCAGGGTCGTCCAGGAGCTGCTCGGCCACGCCTCCATCGCCACCACCCAGCGTTACACCAAGGTGTCCGCCGAGCACCTGCGCCGTGCCTACGAGGACGCCCACCCGCGAGCGGGAACAAATGGTGGGGGTGAACACGTAACATGAGTCCATGCCGAACGAGGCCCCTCCCGCCGACTCTGCCACCGACGTCGACTATGGCGCCCTCCTGGCGTCAGAGCAGGCCCGGCTCCAGGCCCAGCTGAAGGAGCTCGGCTTCGCCGACGAGGGCACCGGGCTGAGCTACGACTCGAATTTCGCCGACTCGAGCCAGGTGACGGCCGAGCGGGGTGAGGCCGAGAGGCTCGCCACGGAGTTGCAGGAGTCGCTCGACGAGGTCGATGCCGCCCTGGTTCGCTTGGCCGCGGGCACCTACGGGATCTGCGAGGTCTGTGGCAAGCCGATCGGCTCGGCCCGACTCGAGGCCAAGCCGGCCGCCCGCCTCTGCATCGACGACGCCGCCAAGCAATAGGTGCGCCCAGCAGGCGGAGGGGTCCCGGGGCGCCGCCCCATGGACAAGCGTACGAAGCAGACGCTCTGGGTCGTCGCGGGCGTGGCGGTCTTCGTGGCGCTCGTCGCCCACCACAACATCACCCGCGACGAAATCATCCTGTTCTGCGTGATCGTCCCGTCCATCATCCTCCATGAGGTCTCCCACGGATGGGCCGCCCTGTTCTTCGGCGACGACACCGCCAAACGTGCCGGACGGTTATCCCTCAATCCACTGATTCATGTCGATCCCGTCGGGACGTTGATCGTCCCGGCGCTGCTCGCGCTCGGGTCATTCGGGGTGTTCGGCTGGGCCAAGCCGGTCCCCGTGAACACCCTTCGCCTGCGTAGCCCGCGCAACCAGGGCGTCGTCGTGTCGCTGGCGGGACCGTTCACCAACGCCGTGCTGGCCGGAGTGGGCGCGGTCATCTTCATCGCCTTCTTCCGGACGACGGTGCTCACCAACCAGGCGTTTTCACTCCCGGCCGAGATCGTCTTCCTCTTCAGCCTGGGCAACATAGGGCTCCTCGTCTTCAACATGATCCCGCTCCCGCCGCTCGACGGGTCGGTCCTGTTCGAGCGCCTGCTCCCGACCCGCTACTGGCCCACCTATCTCCGCATCCGGCCGTACACGATGATGATCGTGTTCGGGTTGGTCTTCATCAACTTCCTCTTCAACCCCGGCCCGATCACGCTCGCCTTCCAGCACCTGTACAACTGGTGGCGAGGCGTTCTGTTGGGCGGGGGTTGACCCCGCTCGACACCTTTTAGGACAACGTCCCCGGGAGCAGCCCGACCGCGTCGGCTGCCTTGGCGTAGGTGACGGCGGCCACCGCGTGGGCGGCGGCTGCACCTTCGGCCAGCACGGCGCTCACGTACGAGAGATCACCCTCCAGCTCCGATCGGCGCTCCCGCACCGGACGGAGCAATTCGCCGAGAGCCTCGGCTACGTCGTTCTTCAGGTCGCCGTAGCGCGTGTAGGTCGCCGCCACGTCCTGGGGTGTGCCGTCCGTGGCCGCGGCCATGAGGTCGAGCAGGTTGGCCAACCCCGGCTTGGCCACGCGGTCGTAGCGCATGTCGCCGTCGGTGTCCGTCACCGCCTTGCGTACCTTCTTCGCAATCTCGTCCGGTGAATCGAGCAGGCCGATGGTGCCCATGGGGGAGGCCACCGACTTGGACATCTTCCGCTCAGGGTGCTGGAGGTCCATCACCCTGGCGGCCACCGGTGGGACCAGGCCTTCGGGCACCACGAACGTCTCGCCGTAGCGGTTGTTGAAGCGGATCGCCACCTCGCGGGCGAGTTCCAGGTGCTGGCGCTGGTCATCGCCCACCGGGACCGAGTCGGCGTCGTAGAGCAGGATGTCGGCCGCCATGAGCACGGGGTAGGTGAACAGGCCGACCCGGACCGCCTCGTTCCGCTCGGCCTTCTCCTTGTACTGGGTCATGCGGCTCAGCTCGCCCATGGTGGCACTGCACTCGAGGAGCCAGGTCAGGCGGGGGTGCTCGGGCACATGGCTCTGGGCGAAGAGCGTGGCCCGCTTCGGGTCGAGGCCGACGGCGAGCAGGTTGAGGGCCGCGTCACGCGAGTTGTGTCGCAGCACGTCGGGGTCGATGGGCTGAGTCAGGGCATGGAGGTCCACGACGCAGTAGAAGACGTCGTGATCGTCCTGGAGGCCCACCCAGTGCCGGAGCGCGCCCAGGTAATTGCCGAGGGTGAAGTCGCCGGAGGGGGCGATCCCGGAGAGGACCCGTTTCATGGGTCGCAACCTTAGGCGGGCTGGGCAGGGGCTTCGGGGGGGTGCGCGGGGACGGTGGGGAGTTTCGGTATGGTCGGAAGGTGACCTACGCGGTCTCCACTCCTGTCTTCGAAGGTCCCATCGACCTCCTGCTGCACCTGGTCTCCGCACATGAAGTCGATGTGCTGGACGTCCCGTTGCTGCCCATCGTCAACGAGTTCGTGCGCGTCCTGACGGAGGAGCGCGACCGGGTGGACTTCAATCAGCTCTCCGAGTTCCTCCTCGTGGCCGCCATCCTGGTCGAGCTCAAGTCCCAGCGGTTGTTGCCAGGGCGCGACGTCCCCGATGACGACGAGGAGCTCTTCGGGTGGGAGGAGCGCGACCTCCTGCTGGCCCGCCTGCTGGAGTGCCGGGCCTACGCCGCGGCGGCCGACGTCTTCGTCGCCCTGGCCGAGCAGGCTTCACGCTCCATCCCGCGCGAAGTCGGCCTGGACGAGGGCTTCGCCGTGCACGCGCCGGACCTGCTGGCCGGCGTCACCCCCACGGACCTGGCCCAGGCCTACCTGCGCGGCATGGCCGAGCGCGCGGTGCCGCGGGTCGATCTCTCCCACGTCACGGTCGACACGGTCTCGGTGTCCGAAGCCGTGGCGGAGCTCATCGCGTTGCCCAAGACCGATCGCGAGACGTCCTTTCGCTCCCTCGTCCACGAATGCAAGACCCGCATTGAGATCATCGTGCGGTTCCTGGCCCTTCTGGAGCTGTGCAAAATGGGCCGGGTCGCGCTCGGCCAGGGCCACACGTTCGGGGACCTGCGCATCCAGTGGCTGGAATCACCGGAGCTGGCGGGCGTGGCGTCCAGCGGGCTCGGCCTGGCCGAACTGGCGGGGTACCAGGTTGACGACTACGAGGGATGAGGGACTGACACGTGGATCTTGACGAGCTCGGACGGGCGATTGAGGCCATCCTCCTGGTGGCGGTCGAACCGGTCCCGCCGAGCCTGCTCGCGGAGCTGCTGGAGGCGCCCATAGAGAACGTGGAGGACGCACTGCGCTGGTTGGGCGAGTCGTACGTGACCAATGGGAACGGCTTCGTGCTGGCCCGGATCGCCGGGGGTGCACGCTTGCAGACCCACCCCGACCTCGCCCCCTACGTCGAGCGGTTTGCCAATCGTGACGTGTCGCACCGGCTCTCAACGGCCGCGCTGGAGACGTTGGCCATCGTGGCGTACCGCCAACCCGTGTCGCGCGGCCAGATCTCCTCATTGCGCGGCGTCAACGTCGACGGGGTGACGCGGCTGCTGGAGCAGCGCGGCTACATCGAGGTGGTGGGGCGCGCCGAAGGTCCGGGCCAGCCCGTGCTCTTCGGCACCACGGACTTGTTCCTTGAGCGTCTCGGGCTTGATTCACTGGCCCAACTCCCCCCGGTGGAGGACTTCCTGCCCGGGCCCGAAGTGGCCCGGCAATTCGAGCTGGACCTGCAGTCCGCCCTGGGATCCGACGACGGCTGAGGCAGCGCCCCAGGCGGGCGGCGAGCGCCTGCAGAAGGTGATGGCGCGCGCCGGTCTCGGATCGCGCCGGGTCTGCGAGGACATGATCGCGGCCGGGCGCGTCACCGTCGATGGCGAGGTTGCCGTGCTGGGCCGGCGGGTGGACGTGGCCGCGGCGCGCGTGGAGGTGGACGGAGTGATGCTGCCCATCGCCCCCGACCACGTCTATTACCTCCTCAACAAGCCGGCGGGTTACATCACGACGGCCGACGACCCGCAGGGCCGGCCCACCGTGCTGGAGCTGGTCCCTCCCGAGCCGCGTGTCTTCCCCGTCGGCCGCCTGGACCTGGCCACTGAGGGGCTCCTTGTCCTGACCAACGACGGGGCGCTGGCGCAGCTCCTGGCCCATCCCTCCCATGCCGTGGACAAGGAGTACGTCGCCGAGGTCGCCGGAGGGACGCCCGCGCCAGGGGCCCTCCGCCAGCTGCGCCAGGGGGTGGAGCTGGACGACGGCCTGACCGCGCCGGCCGGTGTCGGCATACTGGCGGAGGGCGTCCTCCGACTGGTCATCCACGAGGGACGGAACCGTCAGGTGCGCCGTATGTGCGAGGCCGTCGGCCATCCCGTCGTGCGCCTGGTGCGGACCCGGATCGGACCCGTGCGCGACACCGGCCTTGCACCGGGGCGGTGGCGGCCACTCACGCGGGGCGAGGTTCGGGCGCTGGCCGGAGCAGCGGGGGAGCCCCGCTCCGGCGTGCCGGCCTGAGCACCGACGACGGTCACATTCGGACTCCGGGACCGGGCGTCCCGGTTCGATGCCATTAGCATGACCGCCCATGTCTGCTCCTCTCGTGGTCCGGGGTCTGCGCGGGGCGACGACCGTCGACAAGGACACCCCGGAGCAGGTGACAGAGCGCTCGCAGGAGTTGATGCTGCGCCTGATGGAGAAGAACGAGCTGGTGGAGGACGACATCGTCAGCGTGCTCTTCACGACGACGGCCGATGTCACTTCCATCTTCCCCGCCACAGCGATCAGGGCGAGCGGCTTCGGCGCAGTGCCACTGCTGTGCGCCGCCGAGATCCCCGTCCCCGGGGCGATGCCACTCTGCATCCGGGCGCTGTTGCACGTGCACACGACCCGGGCCCGGGACGACATGCATCACGTCTATCTCCACGGTGCCCAAGGGCTCCGCGATGACCTCCCGGACTGAGGCGGGGGAGAGCCCCCGGGCACTCGTCGTCGGGACCGGCCTGATCGGTGGCTCCATCGCCCTCGCCCTCCGGCAGCGTGGCTGGCACGTGACGGGGAGCGACGTCGACGAGGAACGCGGTGCCGAAGCGCTGCGGGGCGGCGTCGTCAATGCGGTCGGCGACGACCTGAAAGCGGAGGTCGTCTTCGTGGCGACGCCGGCCACGGCGGTGGCCGATGTCGTCGCGCGCTTACTGGCCACCCCCGGCCGCCGGAACGATGTCGTGGTCACCGACGTGAGTGGGGTCAAGACGGCCATCGTCGAGTCGGCTGATCATCCCCGATTCATCGGCGGCCACCCGATGGCCGGTTCGGAACAGATCGGTCTACACGGCGCCGATCCGGACCTCTTCGAGGGCGCCGTCTGGGTGCTCACTCCCACCGCGGAGACAGACCTGCCGGCCTTCACCCGCCTCCAGTCGGTGGTGACCAGCCTCGGCGCGGACGTGCTCGTGCTGTCCCCGGCAGACCACGACCGACTGGTGGCCGTCGTGTCCCACGTGCCCCACCTGGTCGCTGCCACGCTGATGAACGCCGCCGCCGTGGGAGCCGAACAGGACGGCGCCCTCCTTCGATTGGCCGCGGGCGGGTTCCGGGACATGACACGCGTCGCGGCCGGGCACCCGGGCATCTGGCCGGACATCTGCACCGAGAACGCCGAACCGATCGTCCGCGCGCTCGACGCCCTGGTGGCCGAGCTTGAGGCCATGCGGGCCCGCGTGGCCGGCAATGACCGCGCCGCCATCCTCGGCGTGCTCCAACGTGCCAGTGCGGCGCGACGGAACCTTCCGGCCCGCATCGCCCGGCCCGACAACCTGGCGGAGCTGCGCATCCCGGTACCGGACCGCCACGGCGTCCTCGCCGAGATCACCTCGTTGGCCGCGGACGGTGGGATCAGCATTTACGACATTGAGATCGCCCACTCGACCGAGGGGCCGCGCGGTGTGCTGATCATCGTGGTCGATGCCGCCGAGGCGGCGCGGCTCCAGGCGGCCGTGGAAGCGCGCGGCTACCGCTGCCGGGCCGAGCCGCTCTCGTGACGCTCCCCGCCGCGCTCGTCGTTCCCGGCGGGGTGGTGTGCCGCGGCACGGTGCAGACCCCGGGGGAGAAGTCGATTTCGCATCGGGCGGTCCTTCTCGCCGCCTTGGCCGAAGGGACCTCGGTCGTCCACGGCCTGTCCGACGGAGCCGATGTGGGAGCCAGCATCGCGGCGGTCGCCGCCATGGGCGCCGGGGTGGCACGCGGGCCCGACGGGAGCGTCACCATCACCGGGGGACGCGACCGGCTCCACCAGCCGGCCGCGGCCATCGACTGCGGCAACTCGGGCACCACCATGCGGCTCCTGGCGGGGTTCGTGGCCGGTTTCGAGTGGGAGACGACACTGGTCGGGGACGAGTCCCTCTCCACGCGCCCCATGGACCGCGTGGCCGAACCTCTCGGTCTGATGGGCGCCCAGGTCACCGGTCAGGGGAAGCGGTGCACCCCGCCGCTGCGCATCAGGGGCGGGCAGCTGCATGGCATTTCGTGGACGGCCAAGGTGGCCAGCGCACAGGTGAAGTCGGCCATCCTGTTGGCGGGCCTCTCGGCCGAAGGCCCGACGATATTCCGCGAGGCCGTCACCACCCGGACGCACACCGAGGAGATGCTGGCCGAGGCGGGCGCCGACATCACAGTAGAGACCTGGGGCGACGGGCGGGAGGTGACCGTTCGGCCATCGGAGTTGCGCCCCGTGACGCCGCGTACTGTTCCGGGCGATCCCTCGGCCTCGGCCTTCTTCGTGGTCGCCGGCTGCACAGTGCCCGGCAGCGAGGTCTCGGTGGCCGGCATTTACGACGGGCCCGCCCGTCTCGGTTACCTGGGCGTCCTCCGGCGGATGGGTGCACGGGTCGCTGTGGTCCCCGACGGCGTGGCCCCCGGCACGGCAACCCTGACGGCGACCTATAACGGCTCGCTCCGCGGCACGGTGGTGGCCGCCGCCGAGATCCCGTCGCTCGACGAGATCCCCGCGCTGGCCGTCGCCGCTGCGGTGGCCGAAGGGGTGACCATCTTCACCGACGTGGGCGAGCTCCGTGTCAAGGAGGTCGATCGCCTGGCTGCCGTCGTCGGCCTGGTGACCGCCTTTGGGGCGTCGGCGATGGTGGAGGGCGACACCCTGTCGATCACGGGGGTCGGACCAGACCGCCGGCTCCGTGCCGCGCTCGTGGACAGTCTCGGCGACCACCGGATGGCCATGGCCGCCGCCGTGGCGGGCCTGGCGGCCGCCCCTGGCATGCGCAGCGTCATCACCGGGTTCGCCGCGGTCGGCACCAGCTATCCCCGCTTTGCCGACGACCTGGCCGCGCTGACGACAGCCGGGGGACTGCGGCCCCTGATCGTGGCCATTGACGGCCCCGCCGGCGCCGGCAAGTCGACGGTCTCCAAGGCCGTGGCCACCCACTTGGGTCTCGACCGGCTCGATACGGGAGCGATGTACCGTGCCGTCGCCGCCCTCGCGCTCGCCCGCGGCATAGACCCCGACGATCAGGCCGGCGTGGCCGTGCTCGCCGCGGCGGCGGCCATTGAGGTGGGCGGCGAGCGGGTCAGCATTGACGGGCTTGATGTCACCGACCGGATCCGATCGCCCGAGGTCGGACGGGCCGTGTCACTCGTGGCGGCGAACCCCGACGTGCGGGCCCAGCTCGTGGCGCGCCAGCGGGCCTGGGCCGAGGCGCACGGGGGTGGGGTGGTCGAGGGCCGGGACATCGGCAGCGTCGTGTTCCCGTCGGCGACGCTGAAGGTGTACCTGGACGCGGCACCGGAGGAACGGGCACGCCGTCGCCACGACGAGTCGGCGGCGGGGGTGGCCCGACGGGACCGCATCGACTCCACCCGTTCCGTCTCGCCGCTGACGGTGGCTCCTGACGCCCACCACCTCGATACGACGGGGCGCAGCGTGCAGGATGTAGTCGAGGAGGTGCTGTCATGGCTGTGAGCGCACCGGGCCGTCACCAGGAGTTCAGCGTGGATCCCCGTCGCACGCCCGGGTACCGGGCCGTCCGCGGCACCTTCGGTGCTGTGCTCCGGGTTTGGTTCCGGCCCAAGGTGACCGGTAAGGAGCACATTCCGGCAACCGGGCCGGTCATTCTGGCCCCGGTGCACCGCTCCTTCGCCGACTTCGGCTTCGCCGCCTGTTGCAGCCGCCGCAAGCTCTTCTTCATGACCAAGGACGAAATGTGGGAGAACAAGCAGCTGGGAAAGTTCCTGCTCTCCGTCGGGGCGTTCCCCGTCCACCGCGAGTCGGCCGACCGTGAGGCGCTGCAGCGGGCAGAGGAGGTCCTGGCCCGCGGCCAGGCCCTCGTCCTGTTCCCTGAGGGCACCCGGCGCGAAGGCCCCGTCGTCAAGGACCTCCTCGAGGGCGCCGCCTTCCTGTCGGCCCGCACGGGAGCGCCCATCGTGCCGATCGGCATCGGTGGTTCCGACCTTTCCATGCCCAAGGGGAGCGTCGTCCCCAAGCCCTACACCATCCACGTCGTGATCGGCCCGGCCCTCCCGCCTCCGGCCCGCACGGGCGGAGGACGGGTGTCCCGGACGGCGGTGCATACGTTGACGGAGGAGCTGGTCGGCGCACTCCAGGCCGTATACAACGAAGCCAAAGCCCGAACCGGTCGTTACACCGCCTGAGCAAGCAGTCGCGGGTTCGTCACATTGTTGTCTCGACCAGGGGGGACAATGCTTGACCAAACGCGCGTTGGGATCGTAATGTGCCCGCATGAAGAAAACAGCGGGCTTCATTTCCATGTCCATCGCGAGCCTGATTGGCGGGTCGGCGCTCCTGGGGTTGGGCGCCAGCCCGGCCGGTGCTGCGCCTTCTGTCAACGTCAACCTGGGTAACCCCGGCGTCATCTCGGTCGGCACGGGCACCACTCCCGGCTTCTACCTCGAAATCCCGTTCGAGGTGAACTCGGAGGGCGTGCCGCTCGTCTACAGCCCCGGCGGAGGCGTCCTCGTGGTCACGGCCGGTCGGCCGGGCCAGGGCGTCTACGGCGTCATCCACTTCTAAGTCAGGGACGTGGCCGGCCCACCATTGCGGTGAGGCCGGGAGACAGGCGAAGGATCGATCGGCGGACACACCCACTGTGGTGGGTATGTCCAAAGGAAGACCACCGGCGGACAGCCGAACCCAAAGAGGCATGTAGCCCTTTCCCTAAGAGCAAACAACGACAGACCGTCGCGCCGCGCACGCATCCGCGCCACGCACCAAGCGCCTATGCGTGCGTGGTGTCCTTGCGCTCGCGCCACCAGGTCGTGATGACCACGCGGCTGTAGCGCAGACCGAAGAGGTAGTTCTTGCCCTTCTTCGTCGTACCCGATGAGCGAGGCAGCCACAGCGTCGGTCGCTCCGTAATGCGCCATCCCCGCAACATGGCGCACAGCAGCAGTTCAGCCGTCTGGTACTGGGATTGGGTCAGGCGGTGCACGACGTCTTCGAGCATGGACGTCCGCAACGCTCTGTAGCCGTTGGACGTGTCGGTGAGTTTGGTCCCGCCCAGGGTGCTCATGATCGCACTGAAGAAGCGAACACCGGCCTTGCGGAACCGGTCTGTCGTGGTGTCGGTGCCGAGCCGCCGCGAGGCCACCACGAAGTCGGCCTCGTCGTCCACCAGCGGCTGCAACATGACCGGGATTTCCGCCGGGTCGTTCTGGCCGTCCGCGTCCAGCGTGATGACGTACTGGGTTCCCAGCTCAATGCAGAGCGCGTAACCGACCCGTAGCGCGTAGCCGTGGCCCAGGTTCTCGGACAGGACGAAGGTCACCGCACCTGACTCGAGCGCCACCTCGTCGGTCCGGTCCAACCCGCCGTCGACGACGACCAGCGTGGAGACGGCCAGACCGCAGGCCTCCTTCGGCATGGCGGTCAGGACCGCACCGATGTTGTCCTCTTCCTCGAAGGCACAGACGAGACCGACGACGGGAGCCAGCTTCACATCGGGGTAGCGCGCGTCGAAGGCCCGCCGTGACTCCTCAATGACCCGCCGGGCCTGGTCGGGGTCGGTGTGGAGCGCTCCTGTGTGGCTCAACTTCCGCGCAACGAGCCGAACACCTCGCGGACCATCGGCTCGAAGTGCGAGAGCGGCTTGGTGGGGTAGGCGGGATCGAAGCTGGTCTGGTCCCACTCGTCGGCGAATTGCTCGGCCAGGGCGTACCACGGCGCACCCACGTACTTGTCCCGCGCGTTGGGATCCTGCCCCAAGTACTCGTAGTAGTGGCGCCCCTGGAAGTCCTGGTGGGCGAGGATCATGTGGAAGGTCTCATCGCCCACGTACGGGCGGAGGATCTCGGCGGCGATCCCGGGATGGTTGAAGACCGACACCGCCTTGCCGATGTCGTGGCAGAGCGACGCCACAATCACCTCGGTGGAGGCGCCGGCCTCTTCGGCCCGGGTGGCCGTCTGCAGGGAGTGCACGAGCTGGTCCACCGCGAAACCGTCGGTGATCTCCTCCAGGGAGGCCAGCATGCCGAGCACCCGGTCCGCCACGCGGGGTTGGTGTTCCATCGTCTCGACGACGATCTCCTGCCACTGGGCCGCCGTCGACTCGTCCATCCGGGTAAAGGTCACGAGCCCATCATCGCACCGACCGGCCTCAGGAGGCCAGCATGTCGAGGACGTCGGCGGCCGAAATGGAGCGGTCCTCGGCACCGGGATCCTCCCGGCCATCCCCGGGCCGGCCGACGAGAAAGCCCAGCGTGGTGCCTACGGCGCGGAGGAGCTCACGCAGCTCGGGCGGGGGTGGGAAGTACTCGTCCTCGGTCGTCACGGTGACCTCGGTGACACCCTCGGTGGGCGCCAGGCGAGCGATGACCTCCTCGACGAGGGCTTCGGGCGCCGAGGCGCCCGCCGTCACGCCCACGGTGCCGACGAGATCGTCGGGCAGCTCGTCGGCCTCGTTTATGCGGAGGACCCGGGCGCAGCCCGACGCCCGCGCCACGGTCTCCAGGGCGACGGTGTTGGAGGAGTTGGCCGAGCCGATGACCACCACCGCGTCGGCCTCGCTCGCTATCGCCTTGAGCGCCGCCTGGCGGTTGGTGGTGGCAAAGCACAGGTCGCTGCGGTTCGGCATCCACAGCCCGGGGAAACGTTGACGGGCCGCCTCCATGAGCCCGCGCCACTCGTCGTGGCTCAGGGTGGTCTGGGCCAGGAGGGCGACGGGCGTGTCGTCGTCGATGGGCTCCAGGGCGTCGAGATCCTCCTCGTGCTCGAGCAGCCGCACCGACTCCGGCGCGACGGCCATCGTCCCGACGGCCTCTTCGTGGCCGGCGTGCCCGACGTACAGGACGGTGTAGCCCTTGCGGCTGCGCACCTTGAGCTCGTGGTGCACCTTGGTCACCAGCGGGCAGACCGCGTCGACGACCACGCCACCCTGGGCCCGGGCGGCGGCGACCACCTCGGGCGCCGAGCCGTGGGCGCTCAGCATCACGGGCGAGCCTGGCGGTACCAGCCCGACATCGTCCACGAAGATCACGCCCTGTTCCCGGAAGCGGTCCACGACGTGCCTGTTGTGCACGATCTCGTGGTAGCAGTACACGGGCGGCTCGAACACCCGGACCATCCAGGCCAGCGCCTTGATGGCCTTCTCCACGCCGGCGCAGAACCCGCGGGGTTCGGCCAGCAGCACCCGGTCAACACCTGGCCCTGACACTCCTCCCACGCTACTGCCGGTAGCCTGGTCTTATGTCAGCTCCCACGGTGACTTCGGTCACCGAGGCGTCGCCGGCAGCCCGGGCCGGCCTGGCCGTGGGTGACGAGCTCCTCTCCCTCAACGGGCAGGTGCCGCGCGACGTGATCGATTTCCAGCAACTCAGCGACGCCGACGACCTCAGCGTGATGGTCAAGCGCGCCGGGGCGGAGCTGGCCCGCCAGGTCCGCATCACCAAGCAACCCGGGGAGCCACTCGGGGTCGAGGTCTCCTCGGCTGTCTTCGACCGCATCCGCACCTGCGACAACCACTGCGCGTTCTGCTTCATCTACCAGCTCCCCAAGGGGATGCGCCGCAGCCTCTATCTCAAGGACGACGACTACCGGCTCTCGTTCCTCTATGGGAACTTCACGACCCTCACCCGTTTCACCGAGCTGGACGCCGAGCGCATCCTCACCGAACGCCTCGGCCCCCTCTTCGTCTCGATCCACAGCACCGACCCCGAGCTGCGTGCCCAGATGTTGCGCAACCCCAAGGGGGCCACCAGCCTGCGCTGGCTCAGCGTCCTCCTCAGCGGCGGCATAGAAGTGCACGGGCAGGTCGTCGTGTGCCCGGGCGTCAACGACGGAATGGCGCTGGAGGACACCCTCGCCGGCATCCTCGACCTGTACCCCAACCTCGCCACGGTGGGCGTGGTCCCTCTTGGTCTCAGCCAATTTTCGAAGGAGGCCGAGCTTCGCCCCCACACGACGGCGGAGGCGGCCGACGTCCTCGACACCGTGACCGAGTGGCAGGGGATCTACCGCAAGGCGCTGGGCCGGCGTCTCGCCTACGCGGCAGACGAGTACTACCTCTTGGCCGATCGGCCCTTTCCCGCGGCCAACGCCTACGACGGATTCCCTCAGCACGAGAACGGCATCGGCATGGCCCGCGCTTTCGCCCGCTCGTTCGCCCAGCCGTCCAAACCAGGTCCCGGCGGCGTCCGCCACGGCTTCTTCGCCTCGGTCGACGCCGCGCCGGCCGAGGGCTATCGCGCGCCGCGCCTCGCCATCCAAAAAGACGGAACCGATGCACGGCCCGTCACCATCCTCACCGGGACCTACGGCGAGCGCGTGCTCGCCCCCCTGGTCGCCGCCCACCCCCGGGACGATGTGGCCGTCCGCGAGGTGCGCAACGACTTCTTCGGGGGCAACATCGGTGTGGCCGGCCTGCTGACCGGGGAGGACCTGACGCGGACCCTGGGCGAGTTCCGCCCCGACACCCGCGTACTCCTGCCCGATGCCTGCCTCAACGAAGGCCGCTTCCTCGACGGCCTGACGCTCGCCGATCTCCCCGTACCCGTCGAGGTCGTCCCGACCGACGGGGCCTCGCTGCGGGCCGCGCTCGACGGCACCTCGTTCCGCTCATGAGCCTCCCGATGGTGGTCGTGGCCGGGCGCCCCAATGTGGGCAAATCGTCGCTGGTGAACCGCATCGTGGGCGGGCGCGCCACCGTGGTGGAAGAGGAGGCGGGTGTGACCCGCGATCGCAAGGTGCTCGACGCCGAGTGGGTCGGGGTCCCGTTCTCCATCATGGACACCGGCGGCTGGTTGGCGGGAGGGGACCTGTTGGAGGCCAAGGTCAGCGAGCAGGCCGAGCGCGCGCTGGCCGAGGCCGATGTGGTGCTCCTCGTGGTCGACGTCACCACCGGTGTCACCGACGAGGACCTGGCCGCCGCCAAGGTCATCCGCAAGGCGGGCCCGCCCGTCCGCCTCGTGGTGAACAAGGTCGATGACACCAACCGCGAGGCGGCCGCGTGGGAGTTCGTCTCGCTCGGGGTCGGCGACCCGTTTCCGGTCAGCGCGCTGCACGGCCGCGGCACCGGCGATCTCCTCGACGCCGTCGTGGACCTGTTGCCGCCGCCACTGCTGCCCGAGGACGCGGAGGCCACCAAGGCGGCGTCCGGTCCGGGCGGCACGCCTCGCGTCGCCATCATCGGGCGACCAAACGTGGGCAAGTCGACGCTCTTCAACAAGCTGCTCGGCGAGGAGCGGTCCATCGTGCACGACATGCCCGGGACCACCCGCGACGCCATCGACACGGTGGTCGACACCCCCGATGGCCCCGTCTGCTTCGTCGATACAGCCGGCCTCCGCCGCCCCGCTCGCACCGAGCGCGGCGGCACCGAGCAGCATTCCACGCTGCGCGCCCTGCGTGCGCTGGAGGGCTCCGACATCGCCATGCTCGTCATTGACGCCACCATCGGCGCCTCCCATCAGGACCAGCGCCTGGCTGAGCGCATCGGTGTCTCGGGCAGCCCGGCGATCGTCATCCTCAACAAGTGGGATCTGGTCCGGACCGATGACCGTGACGACGTCCTGGCCGGTGTCGCCGACCGCCTGGCCTTCCTCGGCGCGGCGCCCGTCCTCAAGATTTCGGCCATTTCTGGTCGCGGCGTGCATCGGATCCTCCCGGCGCTGCGCCAATCGGTCGAGTCGTACCACCAGCGCGTCCCGACGGGCTCGCTGAATCGCGCCGTCCAGGAGCTGCAGCTGCGCCAGCCGGCGCCGCGTGCCCGTATCCGCTACATCGTCCAGGGCGCCATCGACCCGCCGACGTTCACACTCTTCACCAACGGGCGCCTGCCCCAGACGTACATCCGCTACATAGAGCGGGGGTTGCGCGAGAAATTCGAGTTCGGCGCCACCCCGATGAAGCTGCGGGTCCGCATCGGCGGTAAGTAGTGCCCTGGTGTGAGGAGTGCGATGCGCTCGTTGAGGACGAGGACCTCGGCGACGAAGGGGAGTGCCCTACCTGTGGAACCGTCCTGGCCGAGCAGGAGCGCGCCCCGATCCCGTGGTACTTCAAGTGGATGCTTGGCGCATCCGTCGTCTACCTCGGCTACCGGGGCTACCAGGGTGTGACCTGGCTCATCGCCCACGTGTGACCGCGCGGCGCGGCGCCTCCCAGTTGGGCTTCTGGTGCACCCGGGGGATAGCGTCGCCGCCAATGGCGATTTATGAGCTTGACGGCGTCGCGCCGAACATCCATCCCGAGGCCTACGTTCACCCCGACGCGACCGTGATCGGGAATGTGACGATCGGGGCCGAGTCGACCGTCTGGCCGGGGGCCGTGTTGCGTGGCGACTACGGGAGGATCACGGTGGGGGAGCGCACCTCGGTGCAGGACGGCACGGTCATTCACGCCGGACCGGGCTTCCCGACGGTGATCGGCGACGGCTGCGTCATCGGCCACCTGGCCCATCTTGAGGGATGCATCCTGAAGGACGACTGCCTGGTCGGATCCGGCTCGGTCGTTCTTCACCATGCAGTCGTGCACCGCGGCGCCACGGTCGGCGCCAACGCGGTGGTGCCCAACCGGATGGAGGTCCCTCCCGACGCGCTCGCCGTGGGGGTTCCGGCGACCATCAAGGAGGGCAAGTCGAACGTCCAGATCATCCAGTTCTCCGCGGCCGAATATGTGTCCAACGGGAAGCGCTTCCGCACCTCCCTCCGGCGCGTCGACTGACCCTCTTACTGGTTGCTGAAGACGTCCTTCCCGAAGGGTAGGACGTAGCGCGTCGAGGCGAAGCCGAGGTGCCCCTGTCCGTCCGTCCCACCCGTCGTGAGCCCGAGAAGATCCTCGTAGCTCCGGAGGGCCGAGTAGTGGTTGTACGAGCCGGCCGTGTCGAATGAGCCGGCCTGGACGTACTTGGCGTTGAGGATCAGCGCGCCCACGAGCCCGCCTCCCGGTGCGTCGTTCGCCGGCAGGGAGGCGTTGCCCGGTGCGTGGGTGTTGGGTCCGGGGACCTCGCTGCAGCAGGCCGACGTGTAGTCAGGGGGGTCCGCCGGATTCGGCTCCGCCTCGTCAAAGGCGATTTCAATCATCATGTCGCCGCTCTTGTAGGCAGGTGAGCCGAGCAACAGAGGGACCCATGACTGAAGGAACTTGTCGGCCCCGACAAGGCCGCCGGCGCTCCCTCCCGCGCTGTTGGTTCCGTGGCACGGGTCATCGTGGCCGTCATTGCACAGGTTGGGCGTGATGAAGGCGAAACGCGGCGTGGTCGCCTCGCTGAGCAGATCCTGGTAGAGGTGTCCCGACGGCGCCGGCTGGCCGCGCACATCAAGCGTGCCGAGGGGCACGACGTTGGCGTTGCACTCGGCCTTGTTGTCGATGACAGAGTGAAACCAGATGAGCGGATTGTGGCGGTTGGCATATTGGTCCGCCGCGGTCGCCGCCTCGGCCTTGTCCTTCGCACCGATGGCCGGATGGGCGCAGTCGGTCCCGCCCTTGGGGTCCGGCGTGCCCCCGTCACGAGACGGCGTGTTGCCCATGTCCTGCTCATAGGCCCGCCACGCCGCGACGTGCGTCCTGCGGTTGGGCGGGTATTTCGCATCGAGTTGGTTGGCGATTGTCTTGACGCTGCTCGGGTAGACACAGCCCTGACCGTCGACCTGGCCGGGGTTGACCTTTTTCTTCGGGTCAGCCGTTCCCGGAAGCACGTTGGCAAAGGTGAAGCCCTTGTCGGCGCAGTCGGCCTGGGTGTCCTGGGTCGGTGATTGACCGGAGACCTGTGCGATGTAGTTGTCCAGGCTGTTGTGCCCGATCGCGTAGTAGTTCTGCAACAGCACCCCCTGCCTGCGCAAGGTGTTGTTGAGGTATGTGGCCGGGGATTTCGGGCCCCACGTGGCGAGGTAGCTCTCGTTCTCCAATTCGATGACGAAGATGTGGGTGATCTTTCCGGGGGCCAGGGCGGCACGAACGGTTGCTCGTTGCAAGCTTGCGCCGCTCGGTACAGCCAGAAGAGTCGTTCCTCCCACGAGGAGGAGGAAGGTGGTGAACTTTCGAAGTAGAGATGACATTCAGACCTTCCACGTCCCGGTGCTGGTTCCGTTCAACGTTGACTGGACCTTGAGAATCTTGCCCTTGTAGGCCTGGCCGGTCACCCATCCCTCTCTCTCGTTCGGGACGTGTTTCGCTCAGGTTTGGAGAGGGGGGCGTTGCGCATCCGATGATGGTAACGAGTGGCCGACCCCCGGGTTGCCACCTCGCCAACCCCTCACCGGTGGGATCGGAGCGCCCCATGCCTCGTGAGCAGGGCTCCGAGGAGCGAATGCAGGACAACGCTCAGCGAAGCGCAGGCTCGGATTCTTGGACGATCCGGCCGTCACGCATACGGATGACCCGATCGGCCACCCCGGCCACTTCCTGGGAGTGGGTCACGATGATCATCGTCTTGCCCGTTTGACGGAGTTCGGCAAAGAGCCTCAGCACGTGTCCGGTGGCCACTGAGTCCAGGCTTCCCGTCGGCTCGTCGGCCAGCAGCACCTTGGGATCGTTGGCCAGAGCGCGTGCGATGGCGACGCGCTGGCGTTCGCCGCCCGAGATCTCGGTCGGGAGGCGATTGGCCGCGAAGCCCAAGTTGACCAGTTCCAGGAGTTCAAGGGCTCTCTTCTTCCGGTCGCGGCTTGAGCTGCCAGTGCCGAACATCGGCAGCTCAATGTTGGCCGCCACGGAGAGCTGTGGCAGGAGGTCGTGGAACTGGAAGACCAGGCCGACGTGAAGCCGACGGTACTCACTGATGTCGCGAATGGTTGCCAAATCCCGACCGGCAACGATGATCGATCCCGACGTCGGGTGGTCGACGGCGGCGAGGAGATGGAGAAGCGTTGACTTCCCACACCCCGACGGCCCGGTGATGGCGACCGATGCTCCCGTGCGAATGGTGAGGTCGAGCGCTTCGAGCGCGTGGACGTGACCGGGGAACGTGCGTGTCAGACCCCGGATGACATAGGCGTCGGACGTGGCCGGAGCGTCACTCATAGCTGATGGCCTTCAGGGGCGACAGCCGTATCGCTCGGATTGTGGGGTAGAGCGAGCCCACCAGCGTCATGACCAATGCCGTGAAGAGGGCACGCATGAACGCCGAGGCGGTGAAATTGGGATGCAGTATTCCGGCCAGGACAGGGAGATGCGTGAGGATGGTCGTCACCATGAAGGAGAGCCCCACTCCGAGCCCGGCACCCAGTAGCGCCACGAGGAGGCTCTCCCCGAGCAGCAGGGACACCGTGCGCCGGCGCGTCCAGCCGACCGCTCTTAGCAGGCCGAACTCCCTCGTGCGTTCGATCAACGTGAGGAGCATGGTGTTGCCGACAATGACCGCGCCGATGAGCACGGCGAGCACGGTGCTCCCATTCACGGCGGCCTGCAGGTAGAGCAGCGTGCGGTCGGCCCGGCCGAACTGGCTGGCTGTCCGAATGGTGGTCAGTTCGGGAAGGTTGTACTCAATTCGCTGCGCCACCGTGGTCGCCGAAACTCCGGCCTTGTCCTTCACGAACACAAGCGTGACGATGCCGGGAACGCGGTTGTAGCCCTGAATCGCGGGCAAGGGAAACATGGCACCCGAGTCGCCGAACGAGTTCCCGGTTGAGAACAGGCCGACGACCCTGTTCCAAGTGCCGTTCGCTCGGAAGATACTGCCGACGTTCAATCCCAGATTGGACGACGCCTGCCAACCCAGCATGACCTCGTGAGCGGCCGTGGGCGCGTAGGACCGCCCGGCCACAACCCTGACACCGAAGGCCGCCAGGTCTTCGGGATTGATGCCGATTTCAACGAAGACCGGGTTCGAAGCGTTTATGTGTTCGGTCTCGACGAGAACTCCCACGGCACTTGCCACGCCGGGTATCCGCTTGAGGCGATTGAACTCACCCCGGTCGATCGTACTGGCCAGAAGGTCCGCAGTGCTCTTCTGTGCCACCGTGATGTCCGCCTTGCCAACCGAAATGATGGCGGCTGCCGATCGTTCGAGTCCGCTGCTGGTGACATCAAGGGTCACGACCGTCATGACGGCAAAGGCCACGGCCGAGGCCAACCCGATGGAGCGGGCCTTCTTCGACCATAAATTTCGCAGGATCAATCCGGGGAAGGTCATGGCTTCAAGTTGCAACGCCGCCCGTCGGTGAAAGTCCTGCTTGCATCAACAGACACCTGCTCAATGGTCGGCGAGATCGCCCCCTTGGGACAGGGTCTTACGACCCCTATTCATCCATTTCGGCGTACCGCAGGCGTCAGAAACCGCCCTGATCACCCGCATTCCCCACCCGCCGGGCGTTTGGGTGGCTTCTGGCGTGGCCACGCGTTGGGCGATGGCTGCTCGGCTACGATCGTCCCCTCACCTCAGGACGGGATCGGCGTTGCGTCGTGCGGTTTGCCATCGGGTATCCGCGGAAATTGTCAAAGCGCCGGCGTGCTGCTCTGGGTGGGAAGTACGGGCTGTGGCGCAGCTTGGTTAGCGCGCTTGACTGGGGGTTCGTTAGGACCTGTCCGAGCGTGTCCAGCGATGTCTAAATCATCCCTGGTCACAGCCGTACATAACATTCTGACC
>Ga0307374_10001484_pt1 | contig 43428 bp, 39 predicted proteins | sample OX3MG_FD_202532 | JGI IMG/M metagenome (GOLD analysis project Ga0307374, IMG submission 202532) | Soil microbial communities from Risofladan, Vaasa, Finland - OX-3 | ecosystem: Environmental > Terrestrial > Soil > Coastal area > Acid sulfate soil | place: Finland: Risofladan, Vaasa | collected...
ACCGACAAACCATCTCGACGCGGATTCGATTGCATGGTTGCGTTCATTCCTTAAGGGCCACGAGGGCGGATTCATTGTGATCAGTCACGATGCCGAACTTCTCGACGCATGCGTCAATCGTGTGTTTCATCTCGATGCAAACCGCGCCGAACTTGATATTTACAACGTCGGCTGGAAGATCTATCTCGAGCAACAGGCTCAGGACGACCGTCGCAGAATACGTGAGAGACAGAATGCGGAGCGTAAGATCGTCACGCTTAAGCGCCAGGCAGACAAGATGCGCGCGACCGCGACGAAGGCTAAGGCCGCGCACCAGATGGATCGGCGCGCCGCGCGACTTGCCGATGGACTTGAAGGCGTGCGGGAGAGAGATCGCGTCGCGAAGTTGCGTTTTCCAGAGCCAGCGCCCTGTGGCAGGACCCCGCTCGTCGCCAGCTCGCTCTCGAAGCACTTTGGCTCACTTGAGGTCTTTGCCGGAGTTGATCTCGCGATTGACCGCGGCAGTCGCGTCGTGATCCTTGGACTCAACGGCGCGGGCAAAACTACATTGCTGCGCGTGCTCGCCGGAGTCGAGCGACCCGATACTGGCGAAGTCGTGCCGGGGCATGGCCTGAAGATCGGGTACTACGCCCAGGAACACGAGACCCTTCGGCCAGAGGAGAGCGTGTTCCAGAACGTCCGCTCGGGAGCGCCGGCAATCGTGAGTGATGTTGAGATCCGTCGCATTCTCGGTGCGTTCCTGTTCAGCGGCGATCGTATCGAGCAGCACGCGGGGACGCTTTCGGGTGGGGAAAAGACGCGCCTCGCGCTCGCCGCGCTTGTCGTCTCCTCGGCGAATGTTCTTTTGCTCGACGAGCCGACGAACAACCTCGATCCGGCGAGTCGTGAAGAGGTGCTCTCTGCTTTACGAGCCTATGGTGGCGCGATTGTGTTGGTCACCCATGATCCGGGTGCGGTGCAGGCGCTTGCACCGGACCGGGTGCTGTTGATGCCAGACGGAGTCGAGGATCTCTGGAGTGACGAACTCGCGGATCTTGTCGCTCTCGCATAGCTCCGGACGGATTGCCGATGGTAAAAACCGCCGGAACCGTTAGGGTGAACAGGGAAAATATTCACAGGAGATCATCAGGCAGAACTCAGCGAGGCTCAAGAACCGGGCGCGAGAGTAGAGCTAGATCAAATCGGCAAGAACACAGTTTGCATGTCGAACGAAGTATGCAACAGTAAGGGAGTAACCATGGATGAGCATGTGGAGGGCAACACCGAGCACAACGGCAGCGCATCGGACGAACCCCTGATTCCACCTTCGAGACCGTTTCCTCCTCGCGAGGAGTCCGCTCCGATCGCGGAGCCTCCGACCGAGCCATTTTCCGTCACGCCAACCCCGACCGAGCAATTTTCCCTCGCGCCAACCCCGACCGAGCCCCTTCCGCTGATGCCACTATCGATGCCTTATTCACCTCCGAGGGCCGAAGGGAACGCCGCTTTCGCTGCGGGATCGGGCGCCACGCCACCTCCCGCTGGTACCTCCTGGGTTCCGCTTACCGACGACGGCTTTCCGGGACATCGCGCCAATCAGCGGCGACATGTCGTTGCGCTCGTGGCGGTTGTTGCACTGGTCGCGGGAGCGGCGGGTGCCGTTATCGGTATCTCGACTCAGCACCGTGCTCCCGCAACGGGCATCAGTTCGCTGCCAGCGACCCCTTCAACCTCTTCGAATTCTTTCTCATCGAAATCTGGGACCAATTACGTCACCTCGGTCGCGGCTGAGGTGACTCCCGCGGTGGTTGATATCGAGACAACAATTGCAACCCAGACGGGCACGACCGTGCAACAGGCGGCGGGCACGGGAATGATTGTCACCCCCTCGGGAGAGGTTCTGACGAATAACCATGTCATCGCGGATGCGACGAGTATCAAGGTCTTCATCCAGGGTCGCAAGGGGCTGTTTCGCGCCCATGTTCTCGGTGTCGATCCCCCGCAGAGTTCGGACATCGCGCTCTTGCAGATCGAGGGAGTCTCGAACCTTCCCTATGTGCATCTCGGCGACTCATCCCAGGTCACGGTTGGACAACCCGTCGTCGCCGTCGGCAACGCACTGGGGATCGGTGGTCCGCCATCGGTGGTGAGCGGGATCGTCTCCGCACTCAACCGCACGATTACCGCGGGAGATTCGACCGGCGTTGCAAGTGAGACGCTGCATGGATTGATCCAGACCGATGCGCCGATCGTCCCGGGAGACTCGGGAGGACCGCTGGTCAATGCCGCCGGCGTGGTGATCGGTATCGACACCGCCGCGTCGTCGACCCAGGGCAGCGGAGCCACGCTCGGATTTGCAATCCCGATCAACATCGCCCGTACGATTGTGACCAACATCGAGAACCATGTCGCCTCTGGTGGAATCATCCTGGGTGAGTCTCCCTATCTCGGGATCTTCGAGCAGACGGCTCCAGGGTTTGGTTCCGGCGGATTCAACTTCAACTTCGGGAACAGCGGCAACACGGGGATTACGGGCAACACCGGAACCGCGACTCCGAGCGCAGCCGGTGTCACGCTCGGTGGCGTGGCGATCGGGAGCCCCGCAGATCAGGCCGGGCTGCTCGCCGGCGACGTCATTACGGCGATCAACGGCGAGAAGACACCAACTTGGTCCGCGCTCGTCGCGATCGTGCAGCGGCTACGCCCGGGAGACACCATCTCGCTCAGCTTCGTCGACGCCTCCGCAGTGCCGCACACGGTCAGTCTCAAACTGGCAGGAATCCCCAAGTAGTTCGCTCGCGGGGCGCTCTCCGCGCCTCCTCGCGCACATGTTCCCCCCGGAACGCGGTTGTCATCTCTCCCCCTCAGATGTCGACTGCGACGAGCGAGGCCCCGTCCGCACTGTGGACGGGGCCTCGCTCATGAATCCGTCGCGATCTGACGGTAGAACAGCGGGCTACACGCCGCTCTTTGCTGCGAGATCGATTGCGATATTGAGCTGTTCGACGAGAGCCCGCGCTGAATTGAGGTCGAGTTCGACCGCGACACGCGCATCTGTCCCGAGGTCGTAGTTGACGAAGTCGAGCAGCATCGCGTGATCATCGTCGCAGTGTGAAGCGTGGTCATATCCAACGGTTGCCTGGGTGATGGGGAACCAGCCGTTGCTTCCCTTTCCCGCACCTTGAACCTTTGTTGTCGAGGCGATCATCGTGCACATGAAAGTTCTCTCTTTCTCGACCCGGGCTAGTTCGCGAGCTGTTTCGCCCAGAAGGCGAACACCTTCTCGGTTGCGTCCATCGCCTGCTCCTGGCGGTACATCTGATTCTGGTAATACATGAACCCGTGCCCCGCGCCATCGTAGCGGTGGAACTCGTAGTCTTTGTTGAGCCGCTTGAGCTCGGCTTCGTGCTGGTCGACCTGTTCGGGGGCCGGGGACTTGTCATCGTTGCCAAACAGCCCGAGGAGCGGAATTGTCAGTTTCTCGGTGTAGTCGATCACCGGAACCGGTCGCTGCGGGGTGAGCTGGTCTTCGGCCATGATGACGTTTCCGCCCCACAGGTCGATGACGGCCGTGAACCCTGGGACGAGAGAGGCGACGAGCAGGGAGTGGCGCCCACCCGAGCAGGTCCCCATCACGCCGACCTTGCCGTTCGAGGTCGGTAGTGCCTTGAGGTAGTCGAGCGCGGCGGCGCAGTCCGCGACGACCGAATCATCCGCGATCCCACCCTGGGCGCGGACCTTCGCCGTGACGTCATCGGAGGTGCCATGTCCGACGCGGCAGTAAAGGTCAGGACAGATGACGTCATATCCGTGTCGCGCGAGTCGCTCAGCGAACTCCTCATAGAACTCGTCCCAGCCGGGCATGTGATGGATCAGAACGATGCCGCCGCGGCGGTAGTCGTCGATTGGATGGGCGACGTACGCGTGGATCTCATCGCCGTTCCCACCTTTGAACGTGGTGATCTCCGCGGTGACGCTGACATGAGAGTCGGTGGTGAAGCTATTCCACATGAGATTCGTCCTCCTGATTGAAACGATTGGGTAGGGGCCAGCCTATGCGAGCGAGCGCATCGGATGGTAGGGAGAATTTCCGCGGGTTCCCCGAGAGGTGCGTCTTGGCATCGGTCTCCAACTGGTTGGGTATCCTCTGCAAAGCAGGGTGATTTGCCCGCGCGCGAGGAGGGTCAAAGCACTAGGGTGCTGGTTGCGAGGACTGGGATGGGCGGGTCCTCGCGGAGGTGACCGAGATGATCGTTGGAGTGCCACGGGAGGTAAAGACCGACGAGAACCGGGTTGCAATGACTCCAGCGGGGGTGCGCGAACTCGTCCACGCGGGACATGGCGTGCTGGTCGAGGCGGGCGCCGGCGCCGGCTCGATGATCTCCGATGAGCGATACGTCAATGCAGGAGCAAAGATCGTCGATCTCGCCGAAGAGGTGTGGGCGCGATGCGACCTCGTCGTCAAGGTGAAAGAGCCGATTGCCTCTGAATTCGCGTTCCTCGGCATTCATCGGGGACAGGTGCTGTTTACCTTTTTGCATCTCGCCGCCGCCCGCGGCTGTGTCGACGCGCTGGTCCAGGCAGACAATGTCGCGATCGCCTACGAGACCGTACGCGCAAGTGACGGCTCCCTTCCACTGCTCCGGCCAATGAGCGAGGTCGCAGGGCGGATGGCGCCGATGGTCGCAGCCACCCATCTGATGCGTCCCGGAGGTGGCCGGGGTGTGCTGATGAGTGGAGTTCCCGGTGTTCCACCGGCGCGGGTGGTTGTCATTGGCGGTGGTGTCGCAGGGCTCTCGGCAGCGACGATCGCTCGGGGGATGCACGCGCACGTCCAGATCCTTGACAAGAATCTCGATCTTCTTCGCTCGATCGATCACCACTTCGATGGAGCGGTCGAGACCATCGCATCGAACATGCACAATCTCGAAGAGGCCTGTCTTGAGGCCGATATCGTGATCGGCGCGGTGCTCAACGTTGGGGCAAAGGCGCCAAAACTCGTCTCTAGGGATCTCGCCTCGCGCATGCGTTACGGTTCGGTGCTCGTCGACATTTCGGTGGACCAGGGAGGGTGTTTCGAGGCGACCCGTCCGACGACGCACTCGAACCCGGTGTTCTTTGAGGATGGGTGTGTCTACTATTGCGTCGCCAATATGCCGGGGGCGACTCCTGCGACCTCGACCCAAACGCTCGCCAATGCCACACTGCCCTATTGCATCGAGCTCGCGAACTTGGGCTGGAGAGAGGCGGTCCGGCGAAACGCATCCCTGCGTGAGGGCGTCAACGTCGTCGATGGCATGGTCACCTGTGCTCCCGTGGCGCAGGCACACGGGCTTGTCGGTAATGACGTCGCAAAGTTGATTCGAGGAGCCGATCCACAAGTGGCGCGCAATCGCGGATGAGGAGCCGCAGATATCCATTCAGGCGGGTCGCTGAAGAGACCTCCTGGAGGGGGTGCGAGGACGGGCGCGCCGAGATCATCAGGGGAGATCATGACGCAATTGTGATGAGGAGTTCGCACCGCGGATGCAGGTCAAGCGATGGCTGACATGTTCGCGTTGCCCTTTCGTCATCTATTCGTTATGCTCCTCAGCGCCAGCCCATCGAATCAAGTTTCTGCCGCACGATTCGCTGTCTGGCAGTGGGCTTTTTCCACCGATCAGGGGGCCAGGTGGCGTGAATGAAATTGGACGGATCCAGGCGATGAACGCGCGCCCTCGAACCCACAGGTCGGTGTTTGACGCGTCGCGCGTCGTCCGATGAGCCTGTTCATTGAGTCGACGGGATTTGGCATCGTCGTCGCCTCGATCCTCTCGATCGCCGCGGTCGGCTTTACGTTGCAGTGGGGCGTCACCAATATCTTGAACCTCGCCTATGTGGATTTCATGATCCTCACGGCCTATCTCGACTACTCGCTCACTCAGGTCGCTGGACTTGACTTCTGGCTATCGGCGATCCTCTCGGTGCTCGCTGTCGGCGGGTTGTCAGTCGCGTTCAATCACTTTCTCATCCAGCCGTTCGTTCGGCGCGGGATCAAGTTCTTCTACCTCTTGATTATCGCCTTTGCGACCGGGACGGTGCTGCAATATGTCATCCAGTCGATCTGGGGTTCGACCTTTTTCAACATCAGTGTTGGGGGAAACCAGTCCTACGATCTCGGTGGCATGCTCTTGACAGAATCGCAGTTGATCATCATCGGCATGGCTCTCGTGGTGATGTTTTCGCTCCACATGCTTTTGACGCGAACCGATTTCGGACGTTCGATGCGCGCGGTGGCAATCAATCCAGTCCTCGCGCAGTGTTCAGGTATCCGCACCGCGGTTGTGTTGAACGCCACCTGGTTCCTCACTGGCGTGCTTTGTGGAATTTCGGGATTGGTGCTTGCGTTCAACACCGCGACCTTCGATGTGAATACTGGTACGGTTTACATCGCGCAGATCCTCGCGGCCGTCGTGCTCGGCGGGATCGGCTCTCCCTACGGAGCGATGCTCGCGGCGCTCATCATCGGACTGATATCTGAGTGGGCCTCTGCCTTCATCAACCCGTTCTTCAACGTCGTTGTTGCACTTATCGTTCTCGTCGGTGTCCTGTTGTTTCGTCCAGAAGGCCTACTGCGTTCCCTGACGACGAGCTCGGGGGGTGGTACCTCATGACCGCGTTCTTGGTCACGATGGGGATCTACTTCTTCATCGATCTGATTCTCGTACTGAGCGCGAATCTTCAGCTCGGATTGATGGGTATGGCGAACCTTGGATTTGTCCTGTTCCTCGGCATCGGCGCCTACGCGGCGACGGTCTTCTCGATCGGACCGGAGCCGGCAAACTCGCTCCAGCAGTATTTTTTCGGTGTCGCGCTGCCCTTCCCCCTGCCCATCATCCTGGCAATCGTCTGCGGCATGATCGGCGGACTTATCGTTGGTCTCGTCTCGCTCTATCGGATGCGTGGGCACTATCTCGCGATCATCACGCTGGCGATTCTGACGATATGTTCGACACTTGTCGAGGGATATCCGAAATTCCTCGGAGGCAGCAACGGCCTCACCGGAATCAAACAGCCGCTCGCATCGTTGACGAGTTCGTACAACGGATACCAGTTGATCTTTCTCGGACTGAGTGCGGTGCTTTGTCTCGCGGCCTTCCTGTTTTGCCAGCGTTTCATCCATTCACCGCTCGGCCGAATGGCGAAGGCGGTACGCGAGAATGAGTCAGCGGTAACGACGCTCGGGATCAACCCGTTCCGCGTGCGTCTGCTCGCGACGGTATGTGGTGGGGGAATGGCGGCGCTCTCGGGCGCACTCCTTGCCGAGTACGTGACCGCGTGGGGAATTGCGCCATGGTCGTTCACCGAGATCTTCCCTGCGACTGCGGCGATGATCATCGGAGGACGCGGCAACAATTGGGGAGTCGCGCTCGGAACGTTCATGACCTATGTCGTTGTCGGCGAGGGCCTTCCCTTCCTTCCGGGAATATCTGCAGATCCAGAGCTTGGGTACGCCATTCAGTGGATCATCTATGGGGTTGCGCTGGTCGCCTTTCTCTGGTTCCGTCCCTCTGGTCTTTTGCCCGAACGAAAGGGACGCTGGAAGCACGCTCCAGAGTTTGTTCCCGCCATGGTGTCGGCTCCCTCCGATCTTCCCGCAGCGGCGACGATCGCCGAGCAGGTAGCGCAAGAGGGGGTGCATGCCAGTGACCAGTGATGCGATCCTTGAGGCCGACGGTGTCAGCTGTGCCTTCGGCGGCGTCCAGGCGGTCGACCACGCCTCGTTGAAGATAGACCGCGGCACAATCACCGGCTTGATTGGCCCGAACGGCGCCGGCAAGTCCACGTTGGTCAACATCATCTCTGGTCACACCAAGGCTCAGGAGGGCAAGATCGTCTTCGCCGGACACGAGACGACTGGGATTCCCGCCTACCAGGTGGCCCGGCGGGGTCTGATCCGCACATTCCAGCTCTCCAGCGAGTTTCCCAACATGACGCTTCTCGAGAACATGCTGGTCGCCCCGCGACAGATGGGGACGGGTTTTTGGAATGCGATGTTCCGGAAGTCCGTCTGGAACCGTCAGGAGTATGAACTGCTCGACAAGGCGCGTCACCTTCTTGTCGAGTTCGGTCTCTACAAGCTCGCGGATGAGTATGCGGGGAACCTGAGCGGTGGACAAAAGCGTCTGCTCGAGATTGCCCGAGCGTTGATGGCCGACCCGACGATGTTGGTGCTGGACGAGCCGATGGCCGGCGTTGCGGGCGTGTTGATCGACCGGCTCGTCGACCACATCCTCGAACTCAATAGGTCCGGCCTCACCTTTTTGGTCATCGAACACGACCTCGAGGTGGTCGACCGTCTGTGCGAGAACGTCTACGTCATGGCCCAGGGGAGTGTCCTCGCGTACGGGTCGATGAGCGACCTGCGTCAGAACGAAAGCGTCCTTGAGGCCTACCTTGACTGATTCTTCTCACCCTGGCGCAGCGGCGGTGCCGACAAAGGCGAGAGAACTCGCGCGTCACGAGCTGGTGATCTCCGATGTCACCGCGGGCTATGGCCCGGTGCCGATCATCCACAACGTCTCGATGCGCGCCGAGTCGGCGCGTCTCGTCGCGTTGATCGGGCCCAACGGCGCCGGCAAGAGCACGCTGCTCAAGGCGATCATGGGGATCTTGCATCCGAGAAATGGTTCGATCCTGCTCGATGACACTCCTGTACACGACCTGCGCCCGGATCAGATCGTCCGCGCCGGAATTGGCTATGTTCCCCAGGTCGGTGACGTCTTTGACCATCTCACGGTGGCGGAGAATCTCTCGGTCGGTGGCATCATCGCGAAGAAAACCCGCGATGCAAAGCGCGAGGAGGTGCTGGAGCTCTTTCCACTGCTCGTCCCTCGTCTCAAACAGCGCGCACGGACCCTGAGCGGAGGAGAGCGCCGAATTCTCGCGGTGGCACGCGCACTGATGAGTTCGCCAAAGCTCGTGATCATGGATGAGCCAAGTGCGGGTCTGAGTCCAAGGGCGATGAAGCTTGTCTGGGAGCACCTCGAGATCCTGCGTGACGAAGGACTTGCGCTGCTTGTTGTCGAGCAGAAAGCCAAGGCGATCATGGCGATTGCCGACTGGGTCTATGTTCTCGTAGATGGGCGCAACGCGCTCGAGGCGGCCGGAGAGACGATGCTCGCAAACGTGCACGATCTCGGAAGAATCTTCATGGGCCAACAGCTCACGTTAAACACGGGGCCAGAGGTACCGGAGGGTGCATGAACCTAAGTACCACAACACCAGCCAACATTGGCTACAAGAAAGCAAGGGGGACAGCATGGGGAGACAACCTCTTTTCTCAAGAGGCAAGATGAAGTTCGTCGCGTTGCTCGTGGGAGTTGTACCAGTATTTGCCCTCACGGCATGCGGGGCGGCAAGCCAGACGCCGGCGAAGCAAAAGGCGTCAGGTGCAGCGGTGCAGATCGACGTGTTCAGTCCGTTCTCGGGTGCGAACGCGTTCATCGGCACGACGTTCAACCTTCCTCCGGTGAAGATGGGCGCGGCGCTCATCAATGCCGCCGGTGGAATCAACGGCCATCCGGTCTCGGTCATCGCGACGGACTCGGGAACCGACCCTGCAGACGCGCTTCCCGCGATCCAGCGGTTGTTCGTCCAGCATTCGGGTGTTGCGGGCATGCTCGGGCTCGACTCGTCGAATGCTCCGGCGCTCGCTCCGGTGATGAACAGTCACAAGGTGGTGACGATGAGCCTTGCCGGTACGGCCTCGCTCGACAAGAACACGAATGCCTACTTCTTCCGACTCGCCTCGCCGGACTCGATGATGGGAACCGCGCTCGCGCAGTCCGCATTGCACTTTGGCTACAAGAAGGTGGCGTTGATCTTTGACTCGAGTGGTACCTCGCAGTCAGATGTTCCTGGCATCGTCAAGGAGTACACCAACCACGGCGGAAATATTGCCCTGAACGAGACCGTCCAGGTTGACCAAGCCTCGTATCGTACCGAGGTAGCAAAGCTCAAGGCTGCGCACGTTCAGGCACTCATCACCGAGACCGACCCGCAGACCGCGGCGACGTTGTATGCAAATATGAAGCAGCTCGGCGTCATTGGAATCCCCGTCATCGGCGGAGCCGAGAATGACGTTGCGGCATACTTCACCTCCGTCGCGAAGGCTGTCGGCGGCATGGCTGCCGAGTCGAAGTTCATGTATGTCGAGAACTTCGCACCTGCAACTGCACCGGGACAGGCCTACTTCAACGCGCAGTGGGCGAAGGCTGATCCAAAGGGTGGCGCACCGGTGCCACCTCAGTACGCGCTCTATGACGGTCTGAACATCATGGCGCTTGCGATGGACGAGGCTCATTCGTCGACTCCCTCGGTGTATCTGCACTTCATGAAGAAGGTCACCTACAACCCGGGCGGCGAGGTCGTCTCGAACTACGCACAGGGTCTTGCTGCTCTCAATGCGGGGAAGAAGATCCAGTACGAGGGAGCCTCTGGACAGTTGGTGTTCAACAAGTACAACTGGCCACCACAGGGCTTCGAGCTTTTGAAGCTCACTCCGAAGGGAGCGCTGAAGTCTGTGTACAAGCAGACGAGTTCCTCGGTGGGCGCATACTTCAAGTAAACCCATCAGTTGCCAAGGAGGGGGCTCCGTCGCCTGTTGCGGCGGAGCCCCCTCGTGCTTTCCGGGTTGTGCTGACACCCTTTGGCATGTGCGTTGTGCGATTGAACCACGCTGCTTAGCTTGAAATCACTGAAATACTCCGGTGATCTTTCGACGTGATGGAGTCGGCAACCGTTTGATATCAACGACGGCGTTCCACGAGTCCTCCGTGAATCTGGGCGTGGCTCAAGAGAGCTTTTCGCTCCTCTTTGGACTGTGAGCCGCTCGGCAACTGTGGGCCATCGACGATGATCGCTGTCGGGTGCGAAGTGACAACGTAATGGTCCCGACAGGCCTTGACGACATGTTTTGAGAAGTACCCGGAATCGGCCCGCAGCGGCATCGTCGGTCCAGGGTTCGCCGCCGCACTCAATTCGGTGATGATGTCGCAGGCGCGCACAACCTTCGGCAATGTATCGAGGTCAATCTCGAAGGCGATCTGGTCCTTTTTGTAAGAAACGGTGCGCTGTCATACGTGTTCAGCAGGCCTTTTGACGGCGAAAACGCGATGCGCAAGATGGGCCAAGCAATGTTGCCGCTCCGCCACGCGGCGTATGTCGTATCGGCCGTGTCGTCGATGGGATGGTTGTCGATTATCTTTGATCTCTGTCGCGTCCTCGTTTTTTTCACGAAGGCCACGCAATTCATGGTGACGGCCATCTCGCCGTTTCGAGTCTCACTCGGCTGCTTCGCACTCTCCAACGAGGCGGTCGATTGGGTCCGGGCTCCGAAACTTGGCACCGATCGGAACGATGGTCAGCGTCTCATGAGGCTCTTTACTCCTCTTGAGATCCGTACCAAATAGAAATTCTCTGCTTCGGACTACCGATTACCGTCTACGTGTCAGCTTGAAAGCGAGAACACAACGTCGACGGTGGCCGTTACCGCCTGCGTCCCAGGACGTAGCGGCACGGCAGTGGCAGGGCCCGCAGAGCGCTTTTGAGCCGCGGCGTAATTGAACGGAATCGGAGTCGTCGAGTTCGACTGATCGGTGATCTTGGCAACCGAGACGACCGCGGAGTTCGCTGCCTCTGCGAGCACATCGGCCGATGTCCGCGCGTTTCGGATTGCGGCGGCTCGAGCGAGGTTTAACACGCCATTCACATTTTCGAGTGAGTACGAGATGTTATCGATACTCGCGTCGTTCCCGACAGATGACTGCGCGGCAGAGATCAACGCTCCTGCGTTCGCAAGATCTTTGAGCGTTGCGGTGAGGCTATTGCTTGCGATGTAGCCAGACGGCTTACCGTTCGAGTTGTAGTTCTTGCCGACGGTAAGATTCGATGTCGCGAGATCCTTCGCGGGAACACCGCCTTGGCGAAAGACACGCTGAAGAGCGCTCATCTCGGCATTATCCCTCGTGAGTGCTGCATTTGACGTGGGTCGCACAACCTGAACCGTAAGATTCACGGTCAACGTGTCCGGCTTGGCATTTATCGTCGCGGTTCCCGTCACCTCAACAGTATCCGCCACAGCCATTGCAGACGGCGCCGAATTCGCCAGCGCAATGCCACCTGCCGCAATTGCGAGCGCAATCGCGGTGATCGAATACAGGACTGCGACATGAGGCTTGTCAAACAATGCCAATTGCCTCCCCTTCGACTCAGTAGGGAGATCCTACGTGCCATTATGTCGACGTTTGGTTCGCCCCGGCAAAGTTGGAGTGTCAATCTCTTGCTCCGCGGAAGGACCTTCTGACTCGAGGCTCTCTTAGCAGCGAGCTTCGGACTGCGCTGGCGGGAGATAATCCAGTTCGAGGTGCAAGAGCTCTTTGTTGAACCAGTGGACGTAACTCAAAGTGGCTCACTCGATCTCACCGACGTCACGCCAGGGTCGATCGTGATGGGCCAGCTGATTGGCGAGCTTGTCGGTGCCAAGTCTCTTCGACGCGATGGCCACAAGCACAATCCCGGCGCCTGCTACTGCTCGATCGACCTCAAAGTCCATGTTCGGTCTCGTTGGATTGTACGATTGTGCCTGCACCGGAATAGTGCCAATCTGTGGTTGGTTGATGTGTTCTTTCGCGAGTTGCATCTTCCCAACACTGAGGCGTTTTCAGCGTGTGGTCGTTATGAAGAATGTCAAATCATCGGTGTTTTTCGGTGGTTCCAGGCTGAGAACAACGTGAAGGTATCAATGCTTCGATGTCGCGCAATGCACGACTAGCGGTATGTGCAAGAGGGAGAACACCATGCAAGAGCACTACCAGATCATCATCGTCGGAGGAGGACCGGTCGGGATTGCACTCGCGGTCGAGCTTGCGCAGCGCAACGTGTCATGCGCGGTGGTGGAGCGACATCTCGAGGTGGGGAGGATTCCAAAGGGACAGAACCTCACGCAGCGTACCCTTGAGCACTTCTATTTCTGGAACTGCGTCGAACAGCTGAGGGCGGCGCGCCTTCTTCCTCCGAACTATCCGATCGGCGGCCTCACCGCCTATCGCAGTCTTGCCAGCGAGTACTGGTATGTTCCGCCCGGGCTCGAGCAGGTGCAGTCGTATCACTTCCAGGACAATGAGCGGCTCCCGCAGTATCTGACTGAAGAGGTACTTCGCAGGCGCCTTACTCAGCTCGAGAGCGCAACGACGAAGTTCGGCTGGACGGCCAAATCCATCGAGCAGGATGATTCGGAGGTGCGTGTCACCATCGCCGGTGAGGAGTGGCCTTACGAGGAGATGGAGATAACGAGCGACTACGTCGTTGGATGCGACGGTGCACGTTCGCTTGTCCGCCAACAGCTGGGCATTGTGCGAGAGGGTCCGGATTTCGGTGAGCGGATGGCGCTTCTCGTCTTTCGTTCGCGCGATCTTCACGAGGGCCTCAAGCGATTTCCTGAACGGACGACCTATCGCGTCCTGCGTCCCGAACTCAAGGGTGTGTGGCAGTTCTTTGGGCGCGTCGATGTCGGCGAGACCTGGTTCTTCCATGGTCCGGTCCCTGACACGACGACGGCTAGAGATATTGAATACCTCCACGACATGCTCGAGGAGGCCGCAGGTTTCCCGATCGCGGTCGAGTTCGAGCACATTGGGTTCTGGGACCTGCGCGTCGAGGTGGCCACGACCTATCGCAACGCACGGGGATTCATCGCCGGGGACGCGGCGCACAGCCACCCTCCCTACGGCGGTTTCGGCCTCAACACCGGACTCGAGGACATCGCGAACCTCGGCTGGAAACTCGCCGCCCGAGTTCAGGGATGGGGTGGTGACGCCCTGCTCGATTCCTACTCGGAGGAGCGCCAACCGGTGTTCAAAGAGACCGGAGAGAGGGTCATTGCCGGTGGGATCCTCAATGACCGCGAGTTCCTCGCAACCTATGATCCCGAAGCCAACCGAGAGGCATTTGAGGCACAGTGGAGGCTGCGCACCTCGGGCGATTCGGCTGGTCCTGGATATGAGCCGAACTATGCGGGTTCGACTGTCGTATTCGGTCCCGAGGGGGCACGCTGTGGCGCGACTGGTCGGTACACCTTCGTCGCCCAGGCGGGACATCATCTCGCGCCAGTGCTTTTGTCGAATGGCCACAACGTCTATGAGGAACTCGGTGATCTGTTCACGCTGCTCGCATTTGATGCAGACGCGGAGGCTGTGCAGAGCTTTGAGTCTGCCGCGACGCGGAGAAATCTCTCGTTGAAGACCGTGACTGACAGCTTTGAAGGTCAACGGGGTGAGCTCAAATCGCGGCTCGTCCTTGTTCGGCCGGACCAGTTCGTCGTGTGGGCCGGTGACAGCCTTGGGCCAGATCCGAAGGAGATCTTTGACCGCGCGACGGGGTCGGGCTGAATCGGTCGCCCGCCCGTTCTCGGTGATCAGCCCGCCAGTTGCAATCCGCCAGTTGAAAGTTGTGACTGCGCGAGACTGACCGTTCATGGCAACCCATCTGCTTGCGGTCGATGAGGGAACGACGCAGGTAACAGTTGTGGTCGTCGATGCTTCGGGGGCCGTCGTCGGAGGTCGCTCTGGTGAACTCCATCCGGAGTATCCCCGCCCCGGATGGGTCGAGCAGGATCCGCTCGAGATCTGGGATGTGGTTGCTGGTCTCTTGCCAGCGGTGTTGCACGAGGCGGGCCTTGGCAAAGCCGATGTAGCCGGACTCGGCATCACCAATCAGCGCGAGACCGTGGTGCTCTGGGAACGATCGACGGGAAGGCCGGTTCATCCAGCGATTGTCTGGCAGGACCGGCGGAGCGCAGATCTGTGTCGGAGGCTCAAGGCTCGCGGGCTCGAAGAGCGCGTTGCACAGCGCACCGGACTTCTGCTCGACCCCTATTTCTCCGCAACCAAGGTCGCTTGGCTGCTTGATCATGACCCAGAGCTGCGCAGGCGCTGTGCGCGAGGAGAGATCTGTTTTGGAACGATCGATTCCTGGCTGATCTTCAAGCTCACCGGCGGCAACGCTCATGTCACCGAGGCAACGAACGCTTCGAGAACGCTGCTGATGGACCTTGCCACACTTAGATTCGAAGATGAGCTTCTCGACATCTTTGGAATTGACCGGTCGATGCTTCCCGAGATCAAGCCGTCGGGTTCGTACTTTGGCGAGGTGTCCGCATCGATTGGGGCGGTCGGTCACATCGCGATAACGGGAGTGCTCGGTGATCAGCAATCCGCGCTGTTTGCCCAGGGATGTCATCGACCCGGCGAGGCGAAAAATACCTACGGCACGGGATCGTTCGTGCTCGCAAACACCGGAGCCGAACCGCCCACCGAACGGGGCGACCTGCTGGCAACCGTCGCATTGGGTCGGCAGCACAGCGCCGACTACGCGCTCGAGGGATCAATCTTTGCAACCGGCTCCGCGGTGCAGTGGCTGAGGGACGGACTTGGCGTGATCGCCCATGCCAAAGAGACGGAGGCTCTTGCTGGGAGCCTCTCGGGAAACGACGATGTGTGGTTCGTGCCGGCGCTTGCTGGGCTCGGCGCGCCTTACTGGGATCCCGGGGCACGTGGTGTCCTGATCGGGATTACCCGCGGTACAACGAGGGCCCATGTGGTGCGCGCCGTGCTCGAGAGCATCGCTTTGCGGACGCGCGACGTGCTTGAGGAGATGAAGAGGCTCAAAAGACCAGTCACCGAGCTGCGGGTCGACGGGGGTGCGGCGGCCAACGACTGGTTGATGCAGTTCCAGAGTGATGTCACTGGGATTCCCGTCGAGGTCGCCGCAGTACGCGAGACGACCTCGCTCGGAGCCGCCTATCTCGCGGGAATCACGGCCGGGATCTGGAGCGGCATCGAGCAGGTCGACCGATTGCGCAAAGGTGGGAGGCGCTTTGAACCACACTGGACCGAGATCGAGCGCGATGAGCTCTACTCGCGTTGGACCAAGGCCGTCGACCGGTCTCGAAACTGGGTTGATCCGGACTGAACCGGTTGAACCTTTGGGAACATTGGCAGCTGGGCGTGCGTTCTCGTGGTGTGGTCTTGCGTGAGTGGTGCGGGTGTGCTTTCAGGTCATTCGGAGTGTCGCGTCAGCGCGGCAGATACCAGTGGTGCGGAGCGACGACGCTATCGACTCTGGCAGGCCCCCACGAGCCCTTGCGGTACGGCTCAACCGGCGGAGGATTCTCAAGTAGTGGCGTGGCGATCTCCCAGAGGCGCTCGATGCCATCCGAACGCGTGAAGAGTGTCTGATCTCCGATCATCGTTTCGAGGATCAGGTTTTCGTAGGGTTCGAGATTGTTGCCGGAACAGAACGAGTCCTTATAGTCAAAGGTCATCTCGGCCGGACCGAGCTGCATCGATGGTCCGGGCAACTTTGCCAGGAAGTGCGTAAGAATCGAACCCGGATCCGCGAAATCGATGACGATCATGTTGCCCCGACGGTGGCGAAGATCATTGGTCACCGGAAAGAGGTGGGCGTTGGGCTCGTGCAACCCGATGGTGATGAGCTGACGACTCTCGGCCATGCATTTCCCGGTGCGCAGATAGAACGGAACACCATTCCACCGCTCGTTTTCCACCTCGACTTTCATCGCGACAAACGTTTCAGTCTGAGAGTCGGGGTCGACATTTCGCTCCTCGCGGTAACCTTCGTACTGTCCGCGTAGAACGTGAGAAGGGTCGATCATCTTGACCGATTTGAATAGTTCGCAGACTTCTTCACGCAGTGGCCCAGCGGTGAGCGACGAAGGCTGGTTCATGGCGATGAATCCAAGGACCTGGAACAGGTGCGTCACGACCATGTCGCGAAAGGTGCCGGTCTCTTCGAAAAAGGTTGCTCTTCCCTCGATAGACAGTGTCTCGGGTATGTCGATCTGCACGTAGCTCACGTAGTTCCGGTTCCAGATCGGCTCAAACAGTCCATTTGCAAACCGGAACGCGAGGATGTTGTCAATCGACTCCTTGCCGAGAAAGTGGTCGATCCGAAAGATCTGCGATTCGTCGAAGGTGGTCTTGATCGCTGCGTCGAGCGCGAGCGCGGTCGCGAGATTGGTGCCGAATGGCTTTTCGCAGATGACGCGCGCGTTCCTGTCAAGACCGGTCGACTCGAGCATCTTGACCATTTCGAGTACCGCGTCGGGTGGGACGGCGAGATGGAGAAGATGTCGCACCGCCCCACCGATCTCGCGGTCGGCCTGCGCCACGGCGTCCACGAGATCTCCCGTACCGTCGGAGTTCGCCTCGGCAAAGGAGAGTCTCTTTGCAAAGTCATTCCAGATCGTTTCAACACGTTTGATCGTTCCGAACTGGTCGATCGCGTTCTTGGCGTGTTGACGGAATTCATCGGTCGTGAGCGCGAACTCCCGAGGAGCTGACCCGATGATCCGGTAGTGGTGCGGGAGCAGACCGGAGACGGCAAGTCGAAAGAGGCCGGGGAGGATTTTGCGCTTCGCGAGGTCGCCCGTCGCTCCGAAGAGCACGATCACGTGGTTGTCAAGGTCGCTTGCGTCAAATCTGTATTGGGGAAATGTCATGGGCGGACGCTCCTGGTCGTGATTGAGACCATATCGCCGGAACCGATGAAGAATCCGGTCACCAGCTCTGGCGCGAAGATTCCGTGATCAATCACGCCTGGCGTGCAAGAGAGTCTGTCGTCCAGTGTGCGCGGATCTTCGATATCTCCGAGAAAGTCGGCGATGATCCCTCCATCCGGGCTGCGTTGTCCGTCCACCGTGTCGCGGATCGTCGAGGGTTCCAGACGTTGCAGGGTTGTGGAAATGCCAAAGGCCAAAAGCTCCATTGGAACCGGTGGGGAGAGTGCATCGACGAGCTTGGAGGAATCGGCGATGATGACAAATCGCTCGGATGAGGCAGCGACGATCTTCTCGCGGGTGTGTGCTCCTCCGCCTCCTTTGATCAGCCACCCCTGTGTGGTGATCTGATCGGCGCCATCGATGGTGAGATCGAGTCGATCAAGGGTGTCGAACGGAGCAATCGCGAGGCCAAATGCCCTCGCCGCCTGTTCGGTGCGCGGCGAGGTCGCGACACAGGTGATGCGCATCCGTTGATGCGCGAGTATCGGGAGCAGGTATGCAACGGTCGATCCCGTCCCAAGGCCGATACGCATGCCGTCTTCGACAAGTTCGGCCGCAGACTGGGCGGCGAGTTGCTTTTCGCGTTCGAGGTCCTCGGTCATTTCGCCGCGCTGTCGGTCATGATGAGCGAGCGCGCCGCCCTGACCTGTCCAGCTGGAATCGAAGTGTCGCCATGCAACAGCTCCGAAAGTGGTCGTTGCTTGTCCGATCCGGTGACGAGCCAGAGGATCTGATTGGCGCGCTCGAGAGCCGGGTAGGTGAATGTCATCCGTCGGTATTTCTGGTACTCCCCGCTGATCGCGATCAGTCGGTCCGTCACCTCGAGGACGCGATCACCGGGTATGAGTGAGGCGGTGTGGCCATCCGCACCGAGGCCGAGGTGGATAAGGTCGATCCTCTCGGGAAGCCCGAGACCGTAGTGAGCCGAAGCCGCCTCGAGATCGGTCTCGTTCACCGGCATTTTCACAATTGAAGGGTGTACGTCCTTGAGGCATCGTTCGAGATGCGTCAGATTCCGCGCGGGGTCGCCAGGTGGTGCGATCCGCTCATCGACCTGGTAGATCACGATGCTCTTCCAGGGGAGTTCGAGGGCGGCGAGTTCGGAGAGCATCGCCCAAGGCGTGTTGCCTCCGCTCATCGCAATGTTGCATCTCCCCGTTGCGGCGACCACCTCGGTTGCGAGCGCTGCGATGAACCGTGCAGCGCTCTTCGCGAGCGAGTCGACATCGGCAAAGACCTGCAGCTCATGATGCACCTCAGGAGTGCTTCTCGATGTGTCCGCCAAACCCTGAGCGCATCGCGGAGAGTATCTTCGCCGCGAAATCTCCCTCACCGCGCGATGCATAGCGTTGCCACAGGGCTGCACTGATCACCGGAGCCGGAACAGATTCGTCGATCGCGGCCTGCACCGTCCAACGACCCTCACCTGAGTCCGAGACCCTGCCGCTATATTCAGCGAGTTCTGGCGAGCGGGCGAGTGCGTCGGCGGTCAGGTCGATTAGCCACGAGCTAACGACAGAGCCGTGGCGCCAGACCTCTGCGACCTCGGCGATATCGATGTCGTACTTATAGGCATCCGGATCACGAAGGGGAGAGGTTTCCGCATCTGCCGTCTGGGCGAGACTGCCCACATTTGCGTGCTTGATGATACTGAGTCCCTCGGCGATCGAGGCCATCATCCCGTACTCGATCCCGTTATGCACCATCTTCACAAAGTGACCCGCACCGTTGGGTCCACAGTGCAGGTAGCCCTCGAGGGCGCTGCTGTCTCCGCGGGTTCGCCCCGGTGTCGGTTCAGTGCCATTCGTCCCGGGCGCGATCGACTTGAAGATCGGATCAAGTCGCGAGACGATCTTGCTCTCACCACCGATCATCAGGCTGTAGCCGCGTTCGAGCCCCCAGATGCCACCACTCGTGCCGCAGTCGACGTAGTGCAGGCCAAGCGCAGCGAGTTGGGCTGCACGTGAGATATCGTCTCGGTAGTAGGAGTTTCCCCCGTCAATGACGACATCATCCGGAGCGAGGTGAGCGACGAGCTCGTCCAACGCGGACTGGGTGATTGCCGCAGGCAACATCAGCCAGACTGCCCGTGGCGCGTCGAGTTTGGTAACGAGATCTTCGAGCGATGTCGCGCCGGTCGCCCCATCGGCCTCGAGCGCGCGAACGGCCTCTTTGTTGAGGTCATAGACGACACAGTGGTGCCCGTCGCGCATGAGTCGACGGGCGAGGTTTGCCCCCATTCGTCCGAGGCCCATCATTGCAATTTGCATCGGTTGTTCAGTTGCCATGAACGTCCTCGTCTCTCTTGAGTTCTCGGTAGCGTCGAATGAGCGCGTTGGTCGATGAATCATGCAAAAGCTCTGGAATGTTCTGGTCATCGAGTTCGGGGATGATTTTGAGCGCCAGCTCTTTGCCGAGTTCGACGCCCCATTGGTCGAATGAATCGACCCCCCATATGGTGCCCTGAACGAAGACGATGTGCTCATAGAGTGCCACGAGCGAACCGAGCAGACGCGGGGTGAGCATCGTTGTCATGAGCACGTTCGTCGGACGGTTTCCCTCCATCACGCGAAACGGGACGATGCGTTCGGCCGTTCCCTCGGCGCGTACCTCTGCGTCGGTCCTGCCAAATGCGAGTGCTTCGGCCTGTGCGAAGACGTTCGAAGACAAGATATCGTGGTGGTCGCCGAGCGGATTGAGGCCCCGGGCGAAGACGATCAGATCGAGTGGAATCGGCGTCGTGCCCTGATGGATGAGCTGGTAGAAGCTGTGTTGTCCGTTGGTCCCGGGCTCTCCCCAGTAGATCGCTCCGGTCTCGTAGTCCACGGGCGTGCCCTCGTTGGTGACGTGTTTGCCGTTGGATTCCATGGTCAGCTGTTGGAGATACGCCGGAAGTCGCTTGAGATACTGGTCATAGGGCATGATCCCCGCTGACTGGAAGCCGAAGAAGTCGCGGTACCACAGGCCGATCATTCCCATGATCACCGGGAGATTCTGCTCGAACGGGGCGGTCCGAAAATGCTGGTCCATCTCGTAAAAGCCGGCGAGCATCTCCGCGAAGTGCTCGGGGCCGATTGCGATCATCGTTGAGAGTCCGATGGCCGAATCCATTGAGTAACGACCACCTACCCAGTCCCAGAATCCGAACATGTTCTCTCGATCGATACCAAAGGCTGATACTCGCGAGGCCTCGGTGGAGACCGCGACGAAGTGTTGTGCTACCGCCGCTTCGCCGAGCTCTTCTACGAGCCAGTCACGGGCCGAGTGTGCATTAGTGAGCGTCTCGAGGGTGGCGAAGGTCTTCGAGCAGATGATGAACAGCGTCTCGGCGGGTTCGAGATCGCGCACGGCCTCGACAAAATCCGTGGCATCGACGTTCGAGACGAAGCGGAAGGTTAGATCGCGTCTCGCGTAGAAACGGAGCGCCTCGTAGGCCATGACTGGACCGAGATCCGAACCCCCGATGCCAATGTTGATGACATTCTTGATCGGCCGTCCGGTGTGTCCTTTCCATGTTCCCGAACGCACGCGACGCGAGAAGTCGGCCATCTGGTCCAAGACGGCGTGCACCTCCTTGACGACATCGACGCCGTCGACAAACAGCGACGCGTCCTTTGGCATACGGAGCGCAACCCCGAGATCCGCTCGATTTTCCGAGACATTGATGTGCACGCCCTCGAACATCTCTTCGCGTCGCTCCGCGAGTTTTACATCGTCGGCGAGATTGAACAGCAGGTTCATTGTTGTGTCGTTGATTCGGTTCTTTGAATAGTCCAGATAGATTCCTGCGGCGTTGGCGCTAAGCCGTTCACCGCGCCCGGGGTCCGAGGCAAACAGGTTCCTGAGATGCAATGGGGAGATCTCTCGATAGTGGGCCTCGAGAGCCTTCCAAGATGAGCGTTTCCGTAGTGCGCTTGTGGACATAGCGGTTGTTCGTCCTTGTTTGCGACGTGGCTGTTGCCGGGCTAGTGGAGCGACTTTTTCTGGCTGTCGATTTTTGCGAGCAGGCTGTTCCACGAGTCTACGAATGAGCGGGCCCCCTCTTGTTGTAGTTGGAGGGCGAGCGCCTGTACGTCGACGCCGGCATCCGCGAACTGTTTGAGTTGCGCGAGGTACGCACCACCGTCTCTCGGGAGCGGCTCGCCGACCTCACCGTGATCGAAGAACGCCTCAAGGGTTGTGTCGGGCATCGTGTTGATCGTGAACGGAGCGACGAGCCCGCGTACGTAGAGGATGTCCGATGCGAGTGGATCCTTGGTCTTCGTGCTCGCCCAGAGCAACCTTTGCATGCGCGCGCCTGAGTTCGCGAGACGTCGAAAACGGTCCGACTCAATGACCTCGACGTAGGCCCGGTAGACCTCATGGCCGATGACAAGACCAAGTCTGTTGCGCATCTCATCGGGCACGGACTTTGCAACTGCGCTGTCCCAACGGGAGATGAAGAGCGATGCGACGGATCCTACGGCTGGGTCAAGCCCGTTCTCGACGCGGCGTTCGATCCCGCGAAGGTAGGCATCGACACAGGCGCGGTACTGGTCGGCATCGAATAGCAGCGTCACGTTGACCGGCGTGCCAGACGCGATGCACTCCTCGATCGCCGGGAGACCCTCTGGAGTTCCGGGGATCTTGACGAAGAGGTTGGGTCGGTCGGCGCGGGCATGGATCGCCTTTGCGGCCTCGATGGTCTTGGTGGTGTCGTGTGCGAGGAGGGGAGATACCTCAAGCGAGACCCAGCCGTCGACGCCGTCGGTGCATTCGTGGGTTTTCGCGAAAAGATCCGCGGCGCGCTGCAGATCTTCGATGGCGAGTTCGAAGAAGGTCTCTTCGTCTGACAGACCGCGCGCCCTCAACGTGTGGATCGACGCGTCGTAGTCACCAGTTGTAATGGCATTGTCAAAGATCGACGGGTTTGATGTCAACCCGGTCACGGAGTACGCATCGATGTAGCGCTGGATCTGGCCACTATCGAGCATTCCCCGCGTGATGTTGTCGAGCCAGAGGCTCTGGCCCTGTTGATGAAGCAATGCGGTTGCGTTCAACGTGATCTCCCTTGTTTGGCCAGCACCTCTTGCGCGACGTGGACGATGACGTCTTTGGTGAATCCATACTTTGTCAAAAGTGCCTTCAGCGGAGCTGAGGCTCCAAAGGTGTGCATACCCACAACCGCGCCATCGTCGCCTACGTAACGTTCCCACCCGAAGGTCGACGCCTGTTCGATCGCGACCCTGGCGGTGATGGCAGGGGGAAGAACGCCATTCCGGTACGCTTGGGTCTGTCGTTCAAAAAGCTCCCAGCAGGGCATGCTCACCACGCGCGTCTGAACGCCGTGTTTGCCGAGCGCATCTTTTGCTTCGAGCGCGAGATGCACCTCGGACCCGGTCGCGAGGAGAATGAGTTCAGGTGGCCCCGCGTCGGGATCGACGAGCACGTAGGCCCCGCGTGCGACTCCTGTTGCCGGGGCCATGATCGTGCGGTCAAGCGTTGGCAGAGCCTGCCGGGTAAGCACCAGGGCGGCTGGTTCGCGCTGGAGCGTCGCGACGATCCGCCACATCTCAACGACCTCGTTGGCATCGGCCGGACGAAAAACGAGGAGTCCCGGCATCGCGCGCAGCGAGGCGAGCTGCTCGACTGGCTGATGGGTCGGTCCGTCCTGACCTACTCCGATCGAGTCGTGGGTGAAGATGTGGATCACCGGAATCTCCATGAGTGCCGAGAGTCGGATCGCGGGGCGCGCGTAGTCAGAGAAGATGAAGAATGTGGACCAAAAGGGACGGACTTTGGTGAGCGCGATTCCGTTCGCGATGGCGGCCGATGCGTGCTCGCGAATGCCAAAGTGGATGTTCCGGCCACCGGGTTCGCCAGTCTGCAGCTCACCTGCCCCGTCAAAGACAAGATGGGTCATCGTCGACGGCGCGAGGTCCGCTGCTCCGCCGATGACCCACGGCACTGCCTCAGCGAACGCGTTGAGCACCTCGCCGGAGGAGACTCTGCTCGCAAGTCCCGTCGTGTTTGTCGGGTATGCCAAAAGTGCGCGGTCCCAGTCCTCTGGCAACTCGCGTCGTTGCATCTGTCCGAGCTCGCGGGCGAGCTCGGGATAGAGGTCCGCGTAGCTCTCGAGCTGCTTCTCCCATTTTGAACGCGCGGCCAGGCCGCGATGGCTGACTCCTGCTTCGAACGCGCCATAGACGCGTTCAGGAATGTAGAACTCGCGATCCTCGGGCATACCGAGGAAGCGCTTTGTCGACCGCACGCCTTCGGGACCCAAGGGTTCGCCATGCGCCTTTGGAGAGTCCTCGACCGGCGATCCATAACCGATGTGGCTGTGCACAAGGATGAGCGTCGGACGGCTGTGCTCGGCTCTGAAGCTGTGGAGGGCGCGCGCGATGAGATCAACGTCGTTTGCATCCGCGATCGTCACGACGTTCCAGCCATATGCCAAAAAACGTGCTGCGACGTCTTCGGTGAAGGTGAGATCGATGTGACCCTCGATCGTCACTCGGTTGCAGTCGTAGATCCAACAGAGGTTCGCAAGTCGTTGGTGGGCAGCAAACGAGGCCGCCTCGGAGGAGACGCCCTCCATCATGCATCCGTCACCCGCCAGCGCGTAGACGTCGAAATCAAACATGGTGAACTCGTGACGATTGAAATGATCGGCGAGCCATCGTCCCGCAAGGGCCATACCCACTGATGTGGCGACGCCCTGGCCAAGCGGCCCGGTGGTCGCCTCGACTCCACTCGTCCAGCGGTATTCAGGGTGCCCTGGACAACGAGAACCAAGTTCGCGAAAAGACTTCATGTCGTCGATGCTGACGGCTCGCTCTCCAAGAATCTCGTAGTCGGGCTCGACAGCGAGAACACCACTCAGATGCAAAAGCGACCACAAAAGGGTCGATGCGTGCCCTTCGGAGAGGACAAAGCGGTCTCGGTTCGGCCAGATCGGGTCTTGGGGATCGAAGCGAAGATAGCGTTGCCAGAGCGTGTAGGCGACGGGAGCAATGTCCATCGGTGTTCCGGGATGACCGGAACCGGCGCGTTCAACCATGTCCATACACAGACCGCGGATCGTATTGATTGACAAAAGGTCGAGGTCGATGCCCGACTCCTCGGCGCGCGTGTTCATATCCGGTCCGGTCGGACTGCCATGACGATCTCCACGCCACGCTTGAGTCCGAGTGACTCGCTCGAGTCGTGCGCGAAGCGGGACGAGCTCCTATCCGTTCTCGCGCGCGAAATCAGCACAAGGCCAATAGGAGTTCGTTTGCCCAGTTTCAAATTATCTAACCTTGATTCATCTGGCCTCAAATTATCTGGCATCGATCATCTCCACCAATAGTCCGTCTTCATTGGAAAGTACCTTGAGTTCATGCTCGCCATCGGGTCGTTGGCTTATCTGGAGGTCGAGAGAGGATTCGCCGATGCGTAGCTGGCGAAGCGTCACTTCATCCATCCAGGCGGGAAGGGTCGGGCGAAGTCGTACCGCCCCGTCTTGGGCGTCGGGGTCAAGTCCAAGAAGGGTCGAAACAAGGTGGACGATCGCTCCGCTTGACCATGCCTGGGGAACATTTGCGCCGAGATATTGCACGGGGAATGCACCGCGGTCGCGCGTAAAGCCGGCGAACAGTTCGGGAAGACGTTGGGCCGCAAACATCGAGGCGGCATCGAATATGCCACGAGCCACCTTGGCCGCCTCCTGACCGTGACCATAGGCCTGAAACCCTGCTGCCGCGATGGCGTTGTCGTGCGGCCAGACCGATCCGCGTTGGTACGAGAGCGGATCGTAGGCGATGTGGTTCGCAGAAAGGGTCCGGATTCCCCAACCACTCCACATATCTGGGGCCATCAGGCGTTCGACCACGCGTGCAGCACGACTCCGTTCGACGACTCCGAGCCATAGGAGGTGGCCCGGGTTGGATGACACCGAGTCGATCGGACGTTTGTCTCCGTCGAGTCCAAGATAGTAGGTACCCTCGGACTCCCACCAGAACCGCTGTTCGATCTGGACCGCGAGTCGGTCGGCCTCCTCACGCAGCCGCTTCGCCTGTGAGATGTCCCCAAAGGCTCTTTCGACGACCTCAGCCCATTCCCGTTTTGCCGCGACAACGATTCCCTGATGCTCAACGAGGGCGACCGGCAATTTGGCGCGTGAGCCGTCGCTCATGACGATCGCGTCGCCGGAGTCCTTCCATCCCTGGTCTCGGTAGCCGCTGGGCGCGCGTGCCTGATACTCCTGCAGCCCGTCACCGTCTATGTCCCCATCGGTATCAATCCACGCGAGCGCCCGTTCGACGTGTGGCCGGATCGTTTCGAGCGCCCGGCGATCGCCATGCCAGCGCCAGGATCGCGCGGCAACGAGGACGAAAAGCGGGGTCGTCTCGTGCGCGCCATAGTACGGAGTGTGTGGGGTGAGTCTGAGCGCGGCAAGCTCTCCGTGACGTACCTCGTGTTCGATTTTGCCTGGCTGCATGTCCCGGAGATCATCGTAGGAATCGGCCTGCAGAGAGGCAAGGGCTCGCAGGCTACCGAGCGCGAATCTTGGAGAGAGTGCGAGTGTCTGCAGCGAGACAATCAGCGCGTCGCGACCGAACAGGCTGACGAACCAGGGAATTCCCGCGGCGGGTACCCAGGCTTCGAGATCCTGCGTTTTGGTGCCAGGTGCAGCAAGTGCGTCGTGCCGATAGAGGCGCAGACCGGCGAGATCGTCGATCGCCTGGTGGAGCGCGGCGGTCACCCCCGAGTTCGAAGTGTCAAAGTTTGTTGCCTGGTCGATCCATCGTTTTCCGATCATCTCGTTTTCCGAGCTCGCGTCGATCAGGTCGTGGCAGGGGCGCGTGATCCGGCGCTCCTCGCCATCGATCACCGGCATCCACCACAGACAGCAGTGCCACGTCTCGTGCGGGGCGATCGCGACCTGAAAACGGATACCGCCATTCGCGAACTCCGGAGAAGAGTCGTTGTTGAGCACCTCAAGGACGAGTGCCCGTTCGAAGGTCTCGTTGTGGTACGTGGTGGTAAGTCGACGTTCCTCGTTGTTCCAAAGGCTGTGGATCGATCCTCGTCGAATGCGGCGGTGGGCCTTGACGTCGAACAGGTCGGCAAAATCCGATTCAATACTTACCTCGAGGTCGACGACAATCGGGACGCGACTCTGATTCGTAAGGTCGTAGTCCTCGTGGATACCCGGGCCGACACTTCGATCAAGGCGGAGATGCAGGCAGTGTTCGGGTATTCGTTTGCCATCGCAACCATCGACCTCGGTGTTCGTGAACTCAAAACGCGCCGAGTGATGATCGACAGCCGCTCCGTTGAGAAGGACCGCCCGCCCGCCACCGAGTTTGAGTCGGTATCCCGAGACAAGGCGCGTGTCGTCGGCGAAATATCCCTGCTCTTTCGTGCTCGACATCTCGCCTGAAAGCTCACAGATCGCAATCTCGTCGTCAAAGTGCGTCGATACAACCGGCGGCCCGACCGAAATCTCCACGAATGCTCCTATTCCGATGATTTGCTAGGGGTGCTATTTCTCATGCCCGAAGTCGCAAGGATCAAAGCGTCCTTGCAACCCCTCTTTTGGACTCGCAACCAAACTCTTGTCGCTCTCGGTCAAGTACGGGGTGACCGAGACGGGTGTCCCCCTTAGCTGGCCACCCCTGCGTGTCCGTTCAACTCGTCTGAGGGGTGAATCACCGATGTCGGAGGTTTGTCGAATATCGATGCGACAGCTGGTTGCATGTCCGTCACGTCTCTGCCGGTGAGTTGGAGATCAATTACTGACACAGGCGTCTCGAGTGCTGCGTCGTCGGCGAAACATCGAACGTTTGCCTCTTGCCAGCCCTGCCAGTTTCCAACGTCGACCCGGCCATCTTCCTCGCGCACCACAAAACCGGCGAGACCACCGGTCGATGCGGCGAGATCGAGCGCGGTGGTGAGTTGCACCTCGCCTGTCTCGTCCGCCTCGACGGTGTCAAGCAGGTCGAGAACATCGGGTCCAAGCACGTAGCGACCCGAAATTGCAAAATACGACGGAGCGGTAAGCGGGTGCGGCTTCTCGATACATGCGGTGACCGAGAGACGCTCGTCATCAGGACCTGGCGTGACCTGCGCACATCCGTAGAATTCGATCATCGTCGGGTCGACGCGCAACAGACTGATGCCAGACTCGCCCGTGCGCTCAAAATCGTCGAGCATGACGCGTAGCAGTCGAGATCCTCCGAGAAGGATCTCATCGGGCAGCAAGAGCGCGAATGGCTCCGCGCCAAGGGCGAGATGCGCGATGCGCACGGCGTCGCCCAATCCTCTCGCACTCGGCTGATTGACGATTCTCACCTGGCTGTTTGGCAGAATGCCCCGACGACGGCGATTCGAGCGGCCGAAGAGGTCCTCGGACCTCTTGTTGCCAAAGAAGTATGCGGCTATTGAAGGTTTGCGGGAGCTTGATATGACGAGGATCTGTTCGATGCCCGCATCGAGCGCCTCATTGATTGCCCACTGGATCGCTGGCTTGCGGCCGACCGGCAACAGCTCCTTTGGAACCGCGCTTGACGCGGGAAGCATTCGGGTGCCAACGCCCCCGGCCGGTATTACTGCGGTGCGTATTCGACGGGCCATTTTCCCTCCTTGGGTCTTGCGCGAGTCAGCAGAGGCTGCCTCGCTGGTGCTGGAATTCCATTGCTGTTTTGAATCCGGTGTTCGACCGATGCGCGTTTTGACCGCGTGGTCCTCGTCGCTGATGCGCGCCGCAGGGGCGCCCAGATCAGTGTCTGATGTCGTGTCGATGCCGGGATCGAACGCATCGCACATCTCAGGCACCGAGCCTGTGCGCGTTTTGATCGACCCGAGTCGTTTCGAGGTGCCGTTTGATACCGGAGAGCCCATCTGAATAGGCAACACCAGCGTGTAGGTCGCGGTACAGGCGTTCATAGTGGGCAACCATGGCTCGGGCGGAGAAGTGGCGCTCGACGCGGTCGCGACAGTCTTTCGCTTTGAGACCGACAGAGGCGTTGACGGCTTCGATCATCTCGTCTTTGGTCGTACAGAGAAATCCCGTGACACCCTCACTCACGATCTCTGGTGCTGCGCCAAGGGGAGTCGTGATGACCGGAGTTCCACAGGCCATTGCCTCGATCATGACGAGCCCGAATGGCTCGGGCCAGTCGATCGGAAAGAGCAATGCTCGGGCTCGGCCAAGGATGTTGACTTTCACCGAGTGCGAGGGCTCCTCGAGTACGGTGACGTCACTGCTGAGGCGGGGGGCGATGAACTCATTGAAATAGGCGCGCTCATTTGGTTCAGTCGCCTTGATGAGCATGACGAGCGGCAGCTTTGCGGCGCGCGCCACCTCTATCGCGATTTCGGGGCGTTTTTCCGCGCAGACTCGACCGAGAAAGACCAAGAAGTCTTCTTTGTCCGATTGGAACGGATGGGATCTGAGATCGATACCGTTGTAAACAACACCCGCGTAGCGAACCAAAGCATTCGCGGTTTGTTGCGCGTGACTGATCGCGACAACTTGGACGCGATCGCCAATGAGCTCGAAGAGTCGTCGACTGTAGGGTGTCCACGGTCCGTGGAGGGTATGAACGACCAGCGTGTCGCTTTCGACCATCGCACCAAAGGCAGCCCCGGTTCCGGTGTGGTCGTGGATCACATCGAACTCGTTGGCATCACGATACGCAGCACTGTTGTGGTAGAGCTCGTCTGCTAATTGCGCAGGGTCGCCGAGCATGAGCGATGAACGGATCGGTGAGACGAGACGTGCCCGCGTGACCGATGACGCCTCGGCGAAGAGCGTGACATCGTGCCCCTTTTCGACGAGACCGTCGACGAGCAGTGCAACGACCCGTTCGATCCCGCCGTAACCGCTGGGAGGGACCGGAAGCATCGGAGGCGCTACGACGCCAATACGCAGTTTGCGTTCCCGATCTGGGACTCGACGGATGGACGTCGCTGTCGCGTGCTCTTTTCCGGTTGTCATGATGGGGTCTCGCCGAAATGAACCATCAGATCTCGGGAACTTGGATTCTGATGGCTACTAAGTCCAGTTGCACGGATCACTCGAGATCGCGCAGGTGTGGATAGCCAGCCGACTCGTCCTCCGATGCCATGCTCTGCAAAGCCTCGACCGGTGGGCAAACTCGATGCGAAGTTTGCCGAAAGGATCGAAGAGATCCGATGCGAAGAGACCCATTGCACGGGCGCGAGTGGCGTCGGGAGACAGGACAAGAAGACGTTCCTCTCGCTCGAGCGTTAACAAACCGCTGCCCAAACCCTCGCTGCTGAAGGAGATACTCAGCCTAGCACCGTAAGGTCGGACTAGCACCGTGAGCTAACACGTTGAGCTAGCACCCAATGGTCGGGCTCCCTGCGCGACTTTCGCGGCTCCGATGCAGATCCAGTGTGCTTTGCTGGGGTCGCGATCGTGCTGGGTGTCGGTTCAGTCGGTTGCGGCTGCCCAGCGAGCGGCACCGACGAGGCCAGCATTGTCACCGAGTTTGGCGGCCAAGAGCGGAGGTGGTGGCATCTCCTCGGGAACGTCGCGCGCGAAGGCATCGCCCACTGCAGAAAAAAAATTCGGCTGGAGGCCGAGGCCACCGCCGAGTATGACGACCTCTGGTGAGAATGCCATCGAAAGGTTGGCAATTCCTATCGCTGCAGCACTGACCGCGTGCCCCCAGAGCTGCAGCGCGATGTCGTCACCGTGCCGCACAAGCTGATTGATCCTCTCTCCGGAGAGCGCTCCAAGGCCCGCCTCGATTGCCATGCGTGTCAGTCCGGTGCCAGAGGCCAATTTCTCGAGTGTCGCTGGTAGGTGTCTCTGCCAAGCTTTCCAGTCGATGATGGTGTGTCCGAGTTCACCGAGCGATCGACCGCCGTGGAGGAGTCGTCCCCCGAAGACGAACCCGGCTCCAATTCCCGTCGAGATGGTGATGTAGGCGACATCACGGTAATCCCGACCTGATCCAAAGTATGCCTCCCCGACCGCGGCAAGATCGGCATCATTTGCAAGTTGAACTGGCAGGCCGACGATCTGGCGGAGACTCTCCACGGAGAGTTGTCCAGGCCACGACTCAGGGAGATGGGGTGCCCACAACAACGTGCCCGCGCGGTAGTCGACCTGACCGGGTAATCCGACGACCACCCGGCCAGCACGACGTTCTCCGTCCACCACATGGCGCGCAACGGAGGAGATGAGGTCGGTTAGCTCGGTCGGGACATGTGCATTCCGCGGGGTCGGAAGAACGCGACGCAAGACGATCTCCCCGTCCCCTCTGACGAGCGCGGCCCGCATCTGCGTTCCACCGACGTCCACCGCGACGGTGATCTCTTTTGGGTCCGGGGGCATATTTACCTTTCGCACCGATGCCGGGGAGTGATGACCGATTGCTGCCGTTGCGTGTCTGGCGTTGAATGCGGATGAGTCTCTCTCGCTCTCGACCCTGCGTTGGCGAGGTCGCGAGTGAGATCCATCTCGGAGTGCGAGGCTATCAGGCACTTCGGAAATGACTCCGGCGGGTCCGACGCTTGTGACGCTAGGAGCCCATGTTCGCTTGGCTGCACATGTCCCGCTGCTCCGGCGGTATGGGCAGCCGAGAGCTGCCGCGTATCGGCATACACCATCCAGTCGTCAGTCGAACTGACCCCAGTGGGTAGCAATGATGAGAAGTACACCAGCGAGGGCGAGCGCAATGCCGGCGACGATCGTTCGCGCGGTCGGCATCTTGAAGGCTGGGATTTGAGCGGCGACGAGCCAGACACCGGCAAACAAGATCAACAAGAATCCGACCTCGGCGAGTGTGACGCCCGTTTGATGGCTCAGCGCAAGCACGAGACGATGGTAGCTATCTCGAACGCTCGATGGTGTTGCAGACGATTTCCGACACTCCCCACCAGGCGCACAGCGCGGTGGACCCCGCTGTGGATCTGTCTGCAGACTGCTCTCAAGTTCCGAGCAAGACGTCTGGCTTCAAGACCTGCCGATTGGGGATGCAGCTGTTCATGGGTAGACAACCATCGCGAGTGCGACATGACCAGACGGTCACCCTTTTGCGCCGGGTCGGTTTCCACTCGGGCGCTCCAGATTCGAGTGACTCAGGAAAGTTTCGGTGCTCGGAGCCCCTGTTACTCCAGAGCGAGCTTGAGCGGCCATCTTGGCACGGCCTAGGCCAGGAGAATGTTCGGCCTCATGTCGCGTCCGTGACAACGGAAGTTGGTGATTTGGCTATCGGTCACCGGAAACGAGGGTTCTTGGTCCGAGTATCGGCCTTCGCGATTTGTAGGGTGCGACGTCTGGATGTGATCGGCCTCTCGATTGCGTCACCGCCTGATTTGATTGACCCGATTCGATGAGCTTGTCGAGTTTTGCGTTGACCAAGGCATCGAATGTGGCGCGGCGAACTACTTCGATGACGGGTACTTTTCGCGTCAGCTTGAGCATTGCCGAAATCTTCGCGCTCCTTGTCTGTCGGGCTGTGCCAGACGCGACCCAAATCCAACGTGATGGTTATCAGCGCCCCGGACGGGAGGTCATGCATATCGACTGGGGTATGGAGAGGCTTTGCAGAGGTCAATGTCGCGCGAGGCCCGTTTGGAACAACCTCCGGCCCTGCTCGTCCCCGGCGATAGGCGCGAAGGTCTCAGAGATCTCCGCGTTCAGCGGCGATGGTGTCGACAGAGGCGTTCCAGAGCTCGATGCATCGTATGTCGTGATGTTCTTGCACTATGGAGACCGAGGCGGGCGAACTCGAGAAGATTGAGCCCGATTTCGCCTCAAGTCCCAACGCGCGCGCCGCCAATATACGCGAGAAATGTCCATGGGTGAACACGACCACTGGTTGCGTCGCGTTGTCGACGTACTCGGCAAGGAACTTGTCGGCGCGCGACGCGACGTCGCCTGTCCTTTCACCCTCTGGGCATCCGTCGCGCCAGATATCCCAATCGGGTCGTACGGCTCGAATCTGCTCAAAGGTCTGGCCCTCGTAGATTCCATAGTCGTACTCCATGAGCAGGGGCTCAACGCGGTATTCGATTCCAGGGAGCGCGAGCTCCATCGTCTCAAGCGCCCGGCGCATTGGGCTTGAATGGAACGTGGCAGCTCGGTTGTGCAGCACGCTCTTCAAATACGGCCCGAGTGAGGAGCTTTGGCGGCGACCATGGGCAGTCAGTGCGATGTCCTCGCGCCCAGTGTGCCGGTGTGAGAGCGTCCACTCGGTCTCGCCGTGACGAACAATGATGAGTTCGGTCTTTTCATTCGTGCTCATCTTCATCTCCATCGACTCTCGCGGTAATACTCGTTCGCAAAGCCAATCAATTCGTAGAGCCAATCAAATGGTTCTGCGATGCGCGCGCGGCTCGCGCCCGCGGGGCTGAGTCGGGTGACCGCTCGGCACAAGCTTCAACGTTGGCCGGGTAACCGCGCGGTTCAACGACAACTTGACGGCTTTGTCATAGTGGAAGACCTTGATCCCCTCGCCATCTATGAGTCGGTACGAGGTCTCTTTCGGTGTCACCTCAATATGTATCCGCTGGTTTAGCATCGTCAGCGTGAATGCGAGCCGGGTGATGCCCTCGGGCAGACGCGGCGCGAAACACAGTGTGCCCTTGCGCTCGCGCATACCTGCCAATCCCCCGACCAGGGCGATCCAGGTTCCCGCGCATGCGGCCAGATGGAGTCCGTCCCGGGTGTTGTGATCGAGGTCGTCGAGATCCATCAGGGCGGTCTCGGTCAGGTAGTTGTGCGCGAGTTCGACGTATCCCACCTCGGCCGCGATGACCGCCTGAGTGCATGCAGAGAGTGAGGAGTCACGTACCGTCAACGCCTCATAGTAGGTAAAATTGTGCTCCTTTTCGGCATCGGTGAAGGCGTCGGGGCAGAGATGCATCGCGAGCACAAGGTCTGCCTGCTTCACTACTTGTTTGCGGTAGAGGTTGAAGTAGGGAAAGTTCAGCAGCAGCGGGTACTGATCGTCCGACGTTGTCTCAAAGTCCCAGACCTCGTGATTGGTGAAGTCATCTGCCTGCGGGTGGACCTTGAGCACATTGTCATACGGGATGTACATCGACTTCGCGGCATCCCGCCAGGTAGCCATCTCCTCCTGGTCGATATGAAGTCTCTTTGACTCGTCGGGATACATCGCAGCTGCCTCTGCGGCGCAGAGGAGGTTGTGTTGTGCCATGAGGTTTGTGTAGACGTTGTTGTCGGCCATCGCGGAGTATTCGTCGGGACCCGTGACTCCATCAATGCAGAATCTGCCGCGCACGTCGTGATGTCCAAGCGAACGCCACAGTCTCGCCGTTTCGGCCAAGAGTTCGAGTCCAATGCCACGTGCAAAGCTGTCGTCTCCAGTTGCTCCCACGTAGCGAACGACCGCACTCGCGATATCGGCACCGACGTGGAAAGCGGCCGTACCCGCCGGCCAGTACGCGGAACATTCTGCCCCCGAAATCGTTCGCCATGGAAAAACTGCGCCTTTGAGTCCGAGCTGGTGGGCACGCTCTCTCGCGAGAGGCAGCGTCTCATGTCTCCAGCGAAGCGCGTGAGCGACCGCCTCGGGGGCGGTGTATGTCAGCACCGGGAGGACGAAGATCTCGGTGTCCCAGAAGGCATGACCGTCATAGCCGGGCCCGGTCAGTCCTTTGGCGGGTATGGCGCGTCCTTCGGCGCGAACACCCGCCTGGAAGACATGAAAGAGCGTAAAACGCGCTGCCTGTTGAATTTCGGGATCACCGTCTACCTCAATATCCGCGCGCTCCCAGAAGCGATCAAGCGTGGCGCGCTGTTCGGCAACGAGTCCGTCCCATCCCGTCTGGCGGGCGGCTGCGAGTGCAGCCTCGACCTGGTCCCGCATGGCTGGCTCGGAGCGTTCGGCGGACCAGCCATAGGCAGCGAACTTGATGATCCGGAGTCGTTCACCGGGCTGGAGCGCGGCGCTGAAGGTAACGCGACCAAGGTCGGGGAAGCTTTCGGTGTTGATCTGCAGCGCGGAGGGCGCCTCCGCGAGGTGATCCATCGCGGCGGCAACGCGCAGTCCGCTTGCCTTCGTGCGGTGTACGAGGGTCACGTTCATGTTGGATGACGCGTTTGATTCGGCCTCAAGAGGAGATTCGAGGATTGCAGAGACCCGAGGGTCGCGCCTTCGCATCACCTGGGCCTCATTGGTCACCAGTTCCGACTGCACCACCACCCGCAGCGGCGAGTTGATTGGCTCCACCTCGTAGACGATCGCGGCGACCGATCGTTGGGTGAACGAGACAATACGCTGTGAGTGAACGCGAATACCTTGGCCCTCCGGAGAGATCCAGTCGACGTCGCGCTCAAGTATGCCGGTGCGAAAGTCAAGCGACCGCACGTGGCTGATGAGCTGGCCATAGCGGATATCGAAGGGCTCGTCGTTGATGAGAAGCCGCATGATCTTTGCGTTCGTGATGTTGATGACGGTCTGGCCATCTTCGGGATAGCCGAATCCAGCTTCGGCATAGGGGAGTGGACGCGACTCGTAGACGCCGTTGAGGTAAGAACCAGGCTGGCCGAAGGGCTCACCCTCGTCGAGATTCCCCCGCAGACCGATATGGCCATTCGAGAGCGCGAAGAGGGACTCACTTTCGGCGAGGATGTCGAGATCGAGATTGGTCTCGCAGAGGATCCACGGGTCGATGGAGTAGGCGGCGCGATTGTTCATGGTGTTTGAAGGAGTTGGGAGAGGTCGGTGACGACGACATCGGCGCCATGGATATGAAGCTCGGCGGCCTGGCCGACGCGATCGACTCCGACGACGAAGCCGAACCCGCCGGCGCGGCCAGCCTCGACTCCCGCCAGCGCATCTTCAAAGACCGCGCACTGTTTTGGTGAGGTATCGAGGATCTGGGCTGCGGCGAGGAAGGTGTCCGGTGACGGCTTTCCGGCGAGGTGCTGCTGAATCACGGTGGTGCCGTCGATGCGGGCCTCGAAGAACTCGCTGATACCGGCAGCCTTGAGCACCTCCACGCAGTTCGCGCTTGAAGAGACAACGGCGCGATGCAGACCGGCGGAACGGACCTCCCCGAGGTAGGTGAGCGAGCCGGGATAGGCATTGACTCCCTCTTCTCTGATCCTGCGGGTCACGATCGCGTTCTTCGCGTTGGAAAGTCCATTGACGGTCTCCATCCCCTCGGCATCGCTGGGAGAACCCTCGGGAAGAGTGATCTGGCGAGATGCAAGAAATGATCGGGTTCCCTCGAGTCTTGTCTTGCCGTCCACGTAGGTGGCGTAATCGTTCTTGTCGTCAAATGCCACAAAGTCCCCTCCGCTCATAGTCGCTCGATCGTGCAGGAACACATCGAATATCTCCTTCCATGCTGCTGCGTGCACCTTGGCAGTCTCGGTAAGCACACCGTCGAGATCGAACAGGCAGGCCAGAATCTCTTCAGGCAGTCCGAGTCGTGTCGTTGCACTCATGCGAGTATCTGCCTCCCCGAGGAGTCACGACTCGCGAGGTGATAGAGCCTGTCTGCAACTCCTTGCGTCCGTGGCGCTTTGCGCGGGGCGTCGACTCCCGTTCGGCCAAGGTCATCATCTGCATCGCGCACGACGGTTTCTCTTGCGGCGTAGCGCGTTGCGGGAGGTCCGTCGAGGATGCATTCAGCATCTTGGAACTGATCGGTCATGGCGACCTCCTATCAAAGTCCCTCAAACGGTTGTCGTCGGCGCAAAAATCCACGCGCGTGGTTCTTTGAGTGTACCTGTACCGGAAGTCGTTGAGGGGTCTGGTTCGGAGACGTGTTTGGTTCGATGCATCGACAGCGAAGAGGGATAGTTAAAGAGATTATTGCCACTGCCCACGGTCCAATTGATCACACGCTGGCTGCACCGAGCAACGCTCAGCGCGTTTATCGGCTACAACTGAGCAACGAGCTATGCCTCCGGTGCTGAATGTTTGCCGGTTTCGCAACCTATTTATCAGACGGATGTTCGTAAACACGGATTCCATGTTCTCAGAATCTGCATCCGGATTGGAGCCTGAATGGAACGTTCAACGAGTCAGCTTCTCATCAGCCGTTTCCTGCACTGGGTCGGAGACATGACCGCGCGCGCGGGAGCGGCAGCACTTGTTGCGGCGATTGTCATCGGACTCAACATTGTCCTGATCACGACTAATTATTCGGCTCGGTGGGAGGCGTTGTTTGCGACGGTCTCCGCTTCGATCACGTTGGTCATGTTGTTTGTGATTCAACATACCCAAAACCGGCAGCAGGCTGTCATCCAGTTGAAACTCGACGAATTGATCCGTAGCTCACCGGAGGCCGACAATATTCTCGTTCATCTCGAAGCGGCTGATGATATCGAACTCATTGAGCTCGAACAGGATCAGATCGCATTGCACTCGGCAATCCGTGAGCCGGCTGTTGAAGATGAATTTCAGGAATAGACGAATCCAGTACCACTATGGTGAAAGGTGACGATCTCGCACATGTTGCGCGTGCCGATAGATACTGTGCAATTAGTGGTATCCATTCGGATGGACGCTTCGTCAGGTTGATCTCGGAGGGTGGGCGTTGGAACCAGTACCTGAAGACTGGGAGCGGGCGACTGCCATCGTCGCGCATCCCGACGATCTTGAATACGGTCTTGCGAGCGCGGTTGCGCGATTCACCCGCCAGGGAAAGGCGATCTCGTATCTCCTTGTGACAAGTGGAGAGGCCGGGATAGATGGGATGGCGCCCGCGCAATGTGGTCCGCTGCGCGAGGAGGAGGAGCGCAGGGGAGCGCGCTGCGTCGGAGTCGACCATGTCGAGTTTCTCGGGCACCCCGACGGGGCGGTCGAATACGGGCTTGCGCTTCGCAGGGACATTGCGGTTGCTCTTCGTCGCCTTCAGCCGCAGGTGGTATTTGGCATGAACTTTGATCTGACGTGGGGTGATGGAGGCGGTGTGAACCACGCGGATCACCGTGCGGTGGGACTCGCGGTGCTCGATGCCTGTCGTGACTGTGCGAACCGATGGATGTTTCCGGATGAGGGTGTTCCGTGGGGTGGTATTTCAAAGGTCTATATCTTCGGCGGAGAGGCGACCGCGACGCATTTTGTGGATGTCAGTGAGACCATTTCAGTTGGGATCGAATCACTTGAGGCTCATCGGGCCTATATCGACGGATTGAACTTTGATTTTGAACCCGACCGGTTTTTGCGAGAGATGGCAGGATTTGCGGGTATCGCCGCGGGGTGTGAGTACGCGTTGTTACTGCGCGAATTTCGCGTCTGAGCAACGAACGGCGAGAATGTAGCCCGAGACATTCGCGTGCGGCGAAGGCGTCGAGCGGCTCTTTCTCAGGAGAACACTGGACAATTGTCTAATAGGGGTCGAGTCGTTCCTCTTCGATTGGATTGACAAGTGGCGTCTCCGAGGGGAGAGCATTCACCTCGGCCTCTGCCGCGATGAGCTCTGGGTTGCTTTCCGCCTCCGCGTAGGAACTCTTTGCCAAAGGTTGTCTTGGCTCACGCTCACGACGAAATAGCCTCATCTGTGCGACTCTAGCGGTGCGATGCGCTATTGCTACAGATTGGATCCGGAGGTTCTTGCAACTGGGAACTTCGGGACCGAGATGGCGCTTGATTCGTCGACGATCGAGTATCCACGGTCTCAATGTTGCGCGGGTCTCCTGATAGGTCCTACCGTATCGCCTTAGGCTCTTGGAGGCAGAGGAATTCACCAACCGAGGGAGAGGGTCATGATCGGGATCTACATGCAAACGAAGATGTCGGTAGAGCAGTACCAAGAGATCAACGCGAGGGTCCTGGATGCACAGCTCGACATCACCGGACTCGTCATGCATTGCGCGTTCGGCGAGAGTGGCAGCGTCGCGCTCTTTGATGTCTGGGAGTCGAAAGCCGCCTTTGAGGCATTTGCCGCGCACCTCGGACCAATATTTGCAGCTCTCGGAGTTGAACCGGTTGCGCCGGATTTTGTCGAGATGATCGATTATCAGGCCGCGCCATTGCACCCATGAAGCGACCGCGATCGCTCCTGCGCGAGCCGGTCGTGCTTGGTGGAGGAAAGGGAGCCACACTCGTTCTCGATGCGATCTACCGATTTCCGGACGGTTTTGAGCTCGAGTTAACCCGTGATGGGAGCCCGAACCTGGCCTTGGATCAACGTCGATCGAGCAACGGGGAGGCCTCTGATCCGTACGGGCGGCGAGATCAATTTGTCGGATTGCAGATTGGCCTGAACTCCACGGATGGTCGGGGTGCAATGTTCAAAGCGCGCTCTTTGCCAGGTGCATTGCCCGCATTGATCGTGAGCCGGTTCTGGCGGATTGAGTCCGGTGAAGAGACACTCTGGCTCTGGGCGGCGCCCTTTCCTCGAGATGGTCGCTTCATGATCTTGGCGCGTTGGCCAGACTACGAGATCGCTGGGGAGGATGGAATTTCAACACCTGTCTGACTCGCCGAGAGGTTATCCCTGAGTTTCACGGCAGAGTTGATACCGACAGTGTATTCGAGAGTCAACGGTTGATCTTGAAGTCGTCTCGAGATCTTTGCGATGCACTGCGTCGAGTCATCGCAAATTCCGTGGTGGATTATTTTTCGCGGAGCGGGTCGAATGAGCTCGATACCGCCGTATTTTCGGGTACCGCGCGCGAGCTAGGTGTCGATGGGGTGGGATACCTTCGTCTTGTTGGCGATCTCATCGTCGGGCCGGTGGTGAAGGAACATCCAGAGATAGAGAAATCCGTTGAGAGCCTGCAGGCTCGCCGAGAGGAGAAAGGGCGCGAGCAATCCAGAGGATTCAATCAGCCATCCGGCGAAAGGTGACATCGAGGCCTGGGTGATCTCAGATGGCAGGTTTGAAATAGCGACGACCGCCCCGCGCTCGTTCGGATCCGCCATTGCCACGACGTAGGACTGGCGAAGGGCGATCCCCACCCGCTGACCGACGACATAGACGGTGTAGAACAGTCCTGCCAGCAAAAAGTGGTGTGCGTAGACCATCGCGAAAAAGAGTGCGGACTGTCCGATGCGCAGCCAAAAGACCGTCCAGACACTTCCATAACGACGGGCGATTACTCCCGCGCCGAGCGACGAGATACCAGCGACCACGTTGGCAATCGCGAAGAGTCGACCGATCTCGCCTGGGCCAACGCCATAGAGCCGAAAGAACCAGTACGAGATGAATGGGGCATAGACACCGATGGCGAGGCCAGTTACCCCGTTCGAGAGGATGAAACGCCGAAGGATCGCGGCCGAACGTACGGGAAGGACATGTCGATGTATCGCCGCTTCGTCACGAGGCTCTTCGGCGATTCTGATCACCGCGAACGATGCCACCAGCGCAAGCCCTGTAGAGACAAGGAAGAACGGACGTACGATGCCAAGTACGGATGAAGCTTCGAGATGTCGTGACGACATGCCGCCGACGATCGTATTTCCGATGACGCTTCCAGCCGATGAGGCGAAGGTGAGTCGGGCAAACAGATGGTTTCGCCTGCTTGGCTCTGCCATCCCCATGACGTATGCCGCTTCGGCCGGTTGGTAGAAACTGACCGATCCTGCACCTGCGCCATAACCACGTCCGAAAGAACTCAGAGGGATGATGACAAAGAGTACGAAGGGATTTGTCGTGAAGGCGAGCACGACGCCCGCAATCGCGACGAGTAGCGGAATGCCGACGAGGAATGGCTTTCTGCCGATGCGATCAGAGACAATTCCGACCACTGTTGAAAGGATCGCCGACGCACCGGTAACGGCGAGGAAAAGCATGCCGAGCTTGAGGGTGCTAAAGCCGAGAACCGTGAGGTAGATCGGGATGATGACCGCTCCGAGCGCCTGGCACGCGCTGAGTGCACAGCGTGCGATAAAGATGCCAAGCATGTTGTGGTCGAGTGATCGACGATGCATCACGGAGTCCGACACGCGATGAGCTTAATTGCATATCTCTCTTTCACGGCGTGACACGAGACAACCTTGCGTAACCTCATCTGTTGTACCGAAGTGATGCCGAAGTGACTGGTACAACACGGGGAGAACTCGGTCTGTTAAGGCGCAGGGCTGTTTCAGCCAACTCGCTGCGGTGAGTCGTTCGCGCTCTCGGGTTCGCGTCGCAAGGCTGTCACGATGGATTGGCTGTCTGTGACTGGACTGAACGAGAGGACCCGCTCAGGACGGACACGGTTCGTCACTTCGGCGGCAGGCATCGTTGTCGCCGACGAGTTCGACGGCGCGACCGTCTCGAACAGCTGGAGAGAACTGGGCAGCAAAGACAAGTGTGCTCAAAGCTACCATCGGAATTGTCGCAGCCTCTTACGTTGACCCAGACGGATTGGCTCAGCTTGACCGGTGTGCGCGGACAGTTTCGAGGCGGCGGAGTGTCGATCGGCCCGATCATCTCAGGTCGCCGCCCGCTTGAAATGATTCTGACGGATTCATTTGGTTTGGAAGATGAGGGAATGACGATCGATTGTGTCGCCGGCAATGGTCCGCAGGGAGCACTGTAGTTGTTCGTCTATCCCTGAGGCTGACCATCCGCGAACATCGGCGCGCCGACAATTGGTGATTGTCACGGTTTTTCTCTTGCGCGCGGAGCGCGTCAGGAGCTTATGGTGGCGGTCGTTCGGTGAGCCTTCACCGACGAAGGACTGTGTGACAGACGAGATTATGCCCAGGTGTGACCGGTAGCGGTCGCGGCGAGTTTTGCGTAATCGGGTAACTCTCCCCTGCTGCGCCAGACAATGTGGAGATCGGGCCGCACAAGAATGAGCCTGTAGCCTTCGTAGACCGTGTCAAACGCGGATGAGTTGGCGGCAAAGGTCGTAAAGCTCGCCCCATAGTGAGCAAACGCCCGCTCGAAATCACCAGCGAAGAATTCTGCCTCCGGTGCATGGACAAGCGTGAAGCGGCGCCCGAGATGGTCCTGGATCGGCGTTCCGTCGTTGAGCCAGATGTGGGGAAGGCGGACGCCCGGCCAGGTCGAAGGCGTGTATTCGAAGCTGTCTGAATCCGGGCCCCCCTCCTCGTCAACGATCACCGGAGAATTCTTGTAGCGATAGCCGAGTTCGATGCCCGGAAGTTCATTGCTCCAACGCTGCTCGCGTTCGGCGATAGCGGCGAGATTCTCCCGCGTCGCCGCTCCCTCGGGGGTGTCATCGGCGATGTTTTCCTTCCAGGCATCGCGCCAGGCTCTTCGCCCGACGGCGGCGCGCCGCGACGCAGCGACATTGCGTACACCGATTGGCTGGCGCTCGAGGTTGTACGAATCCAGTAGGTGTTCACCGCCCCATCCATGAAGCGTGCCGGCGAGTTTCCATGCCAGGTCGACAGCATCTCCGGCACCGGTGTTCATTCCAAGTCCACCGGTCGGAATCACGAGATGCGCGGAGTCGCCGGCGAGAAGGACGCGGTTGTCGACGTAGCGGTCTGCAACCATGAGGCGCTGCGTCCATTTGCCTATGTACAGCGTCTCGTAATTGACGGGCATTCCGGCAATCTTCTCAAATAGCTTTGGCATCTCTTCATCGGTGCCGACTGAAGAGTGGAGGGAAAAATGTTTCGTGTCGTCTTGAACGATCATGAACGAGTGCTCGCCATCGGCAATGTGGTAGTGCCTTCCCTTGCCAATTGGAATCCGTTCAAAGAGGTCCTCGCAATAAAATAGTGCTTGGCGCAGTTCGAGAAGAGATTCTCCACGCAACTCGATTCCAAGTTGCTGCCTTACAGTACTGTTGCCTCCGTCGCACCCCGCAAGATAGTCAGCAGTGATGGTCTTTCTTTCATGGCCGTTCACCACGATGGTCGCAGAGACCCCAATGTCGTCTTGTGTGAACTCGAGAAGTTCGTGCCCGAAGACAACCGTGACGCCGGGCAGATCGATGGCGACGTCGCGGAGAAGCGGCTCGAGGGTGTACTGGGAGATCAGCTGGTAGGGCTCGAGGGGCAAGGAACCATCATTGGTGGCGCTACCCGTCTGTTTGAGCTGATTCACCGAAGGATAGGGATGGTGGACCAACGGTCTATTGACGACATTTTCGAGACAGATGAAGACATCCATCGGAAGGTCGTTGTTGAGCCCTGCTGCGCGGATCCTGTCGGCGATGCCAGCTCTGCGGAAGTTCTCCATCGTTCGCGCGTTGGAGCGTTCCATCTTTGGTAATTTGCCGAGCTCTGGTCGTTTGTCGATCACGATGCACGACACTCCCTGTTGACCGAGTTCGATCGCCAGCGTCAGTCCGACCGGACCAGCACCGACGATGAGGATCTGGGTATCGCTCATCAGAGTTTCTTCGCGACCGCGTCAACATTCGTGCTCAAGCAGCGAAATGTTTCGTTGACCACGTCAACGTGAATCGGAGACATCTTGCAAAAGATACTAGGTAGCGTGAACGCGACCAAAAGCACAGGGAGGTGAACGATGATGTTTCAGATCTGGCGCGCAGTTACCTCTTTCAAGCGGGGCGGGGATTGAACCTTTGAATGAGGAAAGATGAGGTCGTGGATCAACCCATGCCAGCAAATCCTGCGAGTTGTTCTATGCAAGAGCAGTTGGGTCTCGAGTTTCGTGGCGTTGGCGCATGCAAGATCAACCGAAGTAAGCGGTGATGTGACGACACAAAAAGGTTTGAGTTTGGAATTGGATGAGCAAAGTCAAGCACTTCGATGTGATCTTCGACAGACGGGCGCGAAATTGGAGGGTTCGTCGACCTGATTTAGACCGAAGTTCCCCCCACTGTTCCGGCGAACACTGACATCTACCTGCTGTTTTATGGCGATGGTCAGGAGAATTACTGACTACATGTAACCGAGGCGGTGCGAAAGCCCAAGGAGTTCAAATGCCCGACGCTGGATAGAGGTCGGCGTCGTGATCACCGTGAA
>Ga0307374_10001487_pt1 | contig 43399 bp, 33 predicted proteins | sample OX3MG_FD_202532 | JGI IMG/M metagenome (GOLD analysis project Ga0307374, IMG submission 202532) | Soil microbial communities from Risofladan, Vaasa, Finland - OX-3 | ecosystem: Environmental > Terrestrial > Soil > Coastal area > Acid sulfate soil | place: Finland: Risofladan, Vaasa | collected...
CTGTGCCCTGAGTGACGGCCATCCAACTGCTGCGGCCAGGCAAAAAACTGCGAACGCGTAAGACGATCGTCGCGCGAATTTCATTGGCCCTCGGCTTAGTTGCGGTTTAATCGGAACCGCAATTGGTGCTGTTCAAGCGCAGGGGAGGATATCGTACGGTGAAATGAACCGCAAGGGCGACGCAGTCGTTCAGAATGCCATGTTGGCGGAATCAAAAAGCACGGTCCTCCTAAGGTGACAGCGCGCTCAACCCATGCCCTCGCCGGCGAGCGGGCCGTGCCGTGAGCGGCGAGAAGGAGTAGACTTTCGGCGCTTCGATTGTTAACGCGCGAAGCTAAGTTTCCGAGCGCGCGGGATCATTCGACCGGATTCGGCTGCCGGCGCATGCGCGCAGCCTCAAGGAGGATCCTATGAAAGCGTTAGAGAGAGCGGCGGCGGTTGTGGGCGCCGCGATTGTGGTGGCGCTGCTGGTTGTGCCGCAGCTTTTGCGGCACGATGCGCTGGCACAATCAAGAAAGCCGTACACGATGCAACTGCTCTACACCGGACCGGACGGCCTCGCGTACGTGAAGGACATACAAGTGGCAGCGCGGGCCAACGGCGTGGCGGACTTGTTGCCGGTTGCCGGCGAGGAAGTCCACCGCACACCAGCAGGTTTCTCTATCGGCTGGCATGTGGAAAAACGCCGCCAATACTTAATCACGCTCAGCGGCAGCGGACAGATCGACATCGCAGGCGGCAAAAAGATTATCCTCACGCCGGGAAGTATTTTGCTGGTCGAGAACACCACCGGCAAAGGCCATATGACGCGCACGCTGGGGAACAAACCGTGGGTATCGTTGTGGATGCCGCTGATGGATCAAAATCCCTGATCGGTGAGCGCATGCCTGCTTGCGAGTGCGAGGCTACTCGGCGGAATAGCGCCAATGATCGGCCTCACGATCAATCCAGCCGACTGGATCGTTGAAATGGATCGCGATCAGGCGCGCCACTCGATTTCCGTATTTCGAAAGGAGCTCCCGCCGCGTCTTGCGCGACATTTCCTTGTCGACGCAGAACATCGAAGCGATTTCCGGCTCGGCGATCTGAATGGGATTGTGGAACACGTCGCCCGTAACGATTGCATCTTGCCCGCGCGAGGAAATGTGCAAACTGACGTGCCCCGGCGTGTGGCCGTGTGTCGGCTCAAGCCACAGTTCGTCCGAGAGGCGATGATTCGTATCGACAAGGTCGGCAAGGCCCGCATCGAATATCGGCTGGACCGAATCGAGGAGATGCCGCACGTCGGCGGTTTTCTCTTTCAGGAGTAATTGACAGTACTCCCATTCGCGACGCGCGAACAGGTATCGCGCGCTTGGGAAGGTGGGAGCCCAGCGACCATCCACCAGGAGCGTGTTCCAGCCGACGTGATCGAAATGCAGGTGCGTACAAAAGACGGTGTCAATCGTCTCGGGTGGAAAACCCGCCGTAGTCATATCTTCCAGAAAAGCTGTTTGCAGGCCGGTGCAGTGCGGAATTTCGCGCGACTTGTCGTTGCCCACGCAGGTGTCCACGACAATGCGGCGTCCGGCGGCTTCGAGCACGAATGCCTGCACAGCCAAGATGATTCGCCCCTCGGGCGTGACGAAGCGCGGCACGAGCCAGTTATATTTCTTGTAGTGATCGGCTGTATCTTCGGGATATTGGGGCGACCAGGATATCGGTTCGGCCGATTCCATGATACTCGTGACTTTGACGTCACCGATTTGCCAGCGCCGGATGCGCGATTCGCCTTTGCGGTAATCGTGCGAGGACTCGCTAGCTTGCGCTACGGCATGTTCAACGGCAGTGCCCGCCGCCGGGCTCGCCATTTGTGCGCTGCTCGCCGCTTCTCTTGAAGAACTCATGGCCGCTCCAGTCCGCAGGACTTAGTGCGCACACGGTGTATCACGCAAGTTCGCTTCGGTGCAAGCGACTATGGCCGCAGTATGAACACTTAGGCGGCCATCGAAATCGGTGCTATTGGCCTGCAGCACGCTTCGAACGCCGGCCGTTCCACCAGAAAAAAGGCACCCTCGGTTTCGAGCATGACTGTTGGAGTCTCGGGATTGGCCAGATTCTATCGAATCCCGATCTGAAGAACGAGTTCTTCGGGTATTGAATCGTCCAGGACCACCTCGCGAGGAACGTAGAGGTCGAACTGCCGAGTCTGATTCTTGGCAGTTTCATATAGCGTTGACTTGTATCGAATTGTATTTACCTTCTCGCTGTGCAAGGTGAAGGTAACCTCACAGGGCCCGTTCTGCTTGAGCATCTCGCTATTGATGTATTTCATGAGATTTAATGCACTCCTTTCTGTCTGGACTCCTTCGCGCGGTTGGTCTCTTATCTGGTTACGGGCACTGGTGTCAATGGGGCGGGGTCGTGTGCAATTCCGCTCACGATTGCGAGCGTCAATTACGAAGAGTTTAGGATCACTGATGTGACGATGAACCCGAGGTGTCGCTGAGGCGGCGGAAGTAGTCGGCGACGGCGTCCTGGTAGCCGGCGGGGACAGTCATCGGCGCGCTGGCACGGATTTGCGACTGCTGATCGTCGGATTTGCGGCGCAACTGCAGTTCCAGATTATCGACGTCCGATAGCACCTGATTGTGGAGCTGTTCGAGCAAAGCGGGATTGCCGGGGAAGCGCCGCGGATCGAGCCGCTGCATTTCAGCTTCGAGCTGCTTCACTTGGCGGGCGACTTCGGGATCGCTCTGCACATTTTGGTTGAGCTGGTTGAGCGTGTTGACCGTTTGTTCGAAATCGCTCTCGGGATCGGTGGTCGTGATGGTGGTATCGGGATGGACGGCGGCGCCGGGCGCGCTCGAGTTGTTTCCGGTGTCGATGTACCAATTGTTGTTGTTGCCCGCGCGCCACGCGCCGGGATCGTAGCCTTGGCGGTACCCGTCATCGACGATGCCGTTGCGTCCGCCCACGCGGCCACCCTGGTGATCGGTCTGTCCGGGCCCAAATTGGCCAGACCGGCCGAGCTGCGCGGATTGCGGGCCTTCGCCGGATTCGCCGCTGCTATTTCCATTTTGACTGCCAGCCTGATTTCCGTTTTGGCTTCTGTTTCGATTCCCGGCACGGGCGCCCAAGGCGCGCGTGAGCGACTGCATTTGATCGCGCAGGCGCTCCACATTATCGATTGCAGTTTCTGATCCCTGGCCGGGCGTCTGTTCCGGTCCAAGAGCTTGCTGCGCGGAGCGGAGGTTATCCGCGAGCTGCCGGAGATTGGTGGCAATGTCCGGCTCGGCGTTGGGATCGGGGGCGTAACCGCGGCGCAACCAATCGGCGCTGCGCTGCAGGCGCGTTTCAAGATCGGACTGATCGAGATTGCCGAGCGCGTCGCGAAGCTTGGACGCAGCGGCATGCTGATTGGAAGCCATCTGGCGCGCTGCGCTGCGCATCTGCTGTGCGAGCTGGCCGACGCCATCCGCGAGGTTTTGACGATCGCGCGCAAGCTGCTGCGCCTGCTGCCACAGACCTTGTTCGCCCTCTTGCGATTGAGACTGGCTGGTGCCGCTTTGCTGCAAAATTCGGCGCAGCTGATTGGCCTGTTTCTGTTGTTCCATCGCCAGCTGATCGGCTTGGTTGGCCATTTGGCCGATACGCCCGGAATCCTGCTGGCTCTGCATCGCGCCGAGCGCTTGGGTGGCGTCGCGGAGGCGATCGGCGGCGCGGCGGGCATCGGCGGCGCTCTGCTGCTGCGAAGCGGCGCGGTTGAGCGCGTCAGTCGCTTCCCTCAGGGAATTGATTGCGCTCTGGATGCGCGGGTCGGCCGAATTCCGAGATTGTCCTTGTGACGATTGTCCTTGCGCCGACTGGCTGGGCTGCCTGCCGGGTTGACCCGACGAAGACTGGCCAGAAGAAGATTGTCCGGAAGAAGCGCCGTTCTGCTGCTGGTTCTGGGCCAATTGTTGAAGCTGCTGCTGCAATTGCTGCGCATTGCGACGAAGCATTTCCTCCTGCCAGCGCTGCTCAAACGATTGGCCATTGGTGCGCTGCTCATTGACGAGATCTTGCTGCTGGCGAGCAAGCGCGTCGAGCTTGCGGAGAGCATCGTCGATCGCTTGCTGACGCTGGCTGGCGGAAGAGCCAGCGGTCTGCTCGGTCTCATACTGATTTTTCTGCGTGTCGAGCTCGAGATCGAAAAGGCTGGCCAGATCGCGGCCCGCGCCGCCTCCACCCGCGCCACCTGCATTGCCGAAGGCGACTTGAATCTGGCGGAAGGTAGCTTCCGCCTGGAGCAAATGCTGGAGAGCCTTTTGTTCGTTGGGAAGCGCGTCCTTCCATTTCAACTTGTGCAAGCTTTCCGCGGCGGGACTCATCGCTTGCGCTGCGGCGGACATATCGCTCTGGAAATTGCCGAAGGTTTGGTTCTGCTGATTTAGATCGCGCAGGCCGAGGCGCCCAGCCAATGCAATCGCCTGGTCGCGTAATTTCGATTGCACTTCCGAGAGGAATTCGCCAGTTTCATCAGCGGCTTCCTGCGACGGATCTTTTTCGCCGGCCTGTTTCCACGTTTCGGCGATGATTTCCTTTTCGCGGTCGGAAATGTCGTTCTGATTGCCCATGCCGCCGCCACCGCCTCCGCCGGCCTGCTGCGATTGCGAGAATTCGCGTTCAAAGGGATCGACCTGCACGAACTGAATGTCCGTGTGCGCGTCAGTGCGCGCGTCTTTGGCCGTGGCGTAATAGCTGATAATGTCGCCGGGAACAAGCTTCAAGTTCTCGAGAGCGATGGTGGTAGAGCCATCGGCCTGTTTCACGCCCTTGTGGCCGAGCAAGTCGACCGTTTGTTCGGCGCCGCCATTCACGGAATAATGCAACGCCAGATGATCGAGGCCAAACTGATCGTTGGCGCGGATGCCGATGGTGACTTCCTCAATCGGGCTGGCGCGATAGTCGCGCGCGGGGCGCACGATCGCGACATCGGGTGGATTCGCTTTATTGGCCTCGATGAAAAAATCCTCCGACAGACGCACGGGACGGCCTTGATCGAGAGACGCTATGTGGTACGCGCCGTTTTTGTGCATGGTGATTGCACCGTGATACAGATTTCCCTCGCCTCCGGAAAGCTGAATCTGCTGGCCGTTGTCGAGAATCAGCACACCATTCTGCAGCGGGCGGTCGGTGCGGATTTCCAGGTCGGCGGTGGTGCCCTCGATGGCGCGCAGATCGCCGCCGTGCGGATCAACGGCGGGTTTCATGCCGGTCCACGAAGGATACTCGTAGGTGACACGGATTGCTTTTACGCCGGGCAGGTCTACCACGCGAATTTTGAAATGGCGAGATTCGACCGAGCCGGCTCGGACGTAGTATTCGACGCCATCGGGAAGGCCTGCAAATGTGAACTGGAAACCCGAGCCTCCTGGCTGCGGAAGCATGGAAAGCTTGTTCCACTTAGAAGCTGTGTCGTAGCGCGCGAAAAGCTGAACTTGCGCTGGTTCGAAGCCGACCGTTTGCGCGGTCACCAGCTCATCGGAATTGCGGCGGACGGATGCGTTGCCGGGAGTGACTTTAATGCTGTAGAAGGGCACGAGGTTTGCACCCGATCCTCGCCACAGCAGCGCCGCGCCGTAACCCATATATCCGGGTGCTGCGGCGATCAACCAAGCCAGCACTGCGAGTGCAGCAAGGCCGAAGCCGCACGAGGCGAGCAGTGCGCTGTTGGTGACCAGGCGCTTCGGCTCGGACGCGCTCGCCAGATTCAGCGTGTCTGCGGCCAGAAGCTCAATGAACGGCTCGCGTGAGGCGTCGCGTTCAGCAAATGTGACTAGGCGTTGCTTGAAATCGGGGAACGCCGTTTCTGCTTTCGCGGCGGCGCGCCGGCGGTTCAGGCGAAGCAGAGGAATTGCCAGGCCGAAGCTCGCGGCGTAGATCAGCGCAACGAAGAGAACAAATCGCGCGCTGATGATGCTCCAGGAAACGAACGCGAAGGCGTTGGCGATGAGGACGAGAACTACAGTGGCGACCAGTGCCGCAGACGCCAGAATCGCAGCTCCACGAAGCGCGGCGCCAATGCGCAGACGGCGTTCGATTCGCCCGATATAGGAGTTGAGCTGGTCGCGCGCGCTCATCATTCCTCCCGCCGGACTCCCAGGTGAAGGTTGGCAACCCAGGATTCGACGACCGCCGTCAACAGCACAAACAGCATAACGTACCACCAGAGCGATTGTTGACTGAATTTTTGCGGCGTCGAAGCGGATGTCCCAGCCACCGCTTGCTCCGACGTCGATGCATTGAGGCCATTCAGCTTACCGGCCCATAGCGAAAGCGCGTCCGGCGACATGACGGCCAGATCGGACTCGCGGCGGTCGGCGTTGACGCCGACAACGTCCTGCCGGCCATCAGCGAGACGGAGTTCGTAGAATCCGGCATCGTTCAATTGATACGTTTGCGCGGTGGTCGCTTCCTGCAGGGAAAGCGGCCGGCGCCCCGCGGGATCGACCACTTCCACGCTGACGGCGCGTTCCTTGGCAGCGCGCAGTTGCAGGTACGAACCGACCACGCGCGAGCCGCCGGGCCGCTCCGAGCCGGAAAGGTAGAACGCCGTTTGCTCCACGAATGGCACGAAGTCGGGATGCAGCGGGAAATCGTTTGTCAGATTGTCGAGCCCGGAAGCGAGCAGCAGCACGCGGCCTTCGCCGATTTTTTTGTCGAGGAGCAACGGGGTGCCATCGGTGAGGCGCGCAGCCACCTGCGATCCCGCGTCATCCACTTTCACGGCGTAATAAAATTTTACGTCCGACCAGCGATCCGCTTTGGCAATCGAGGGATGCGACGGATCGGTGTCGCCGACAGTGAGGAAGCCGCCGGGGCCGTTCGAATAGTATTGGGCGTTCAGAATACTCGCTCCGAAGAGCGGAATTCGCGACGCGCGGCCGATGTTGGTGCCGGCAGCGATCAGGACGCCACCACCCCCGCGAACATATCGCTCCAGATCGTTATCAAACGACGAAGGCAGGGAAGTCACATCCGATAGAACCACGAAGGCGTATTTCGAAGGCTCGACGCTGGCGGCCTGTCCCGCAGCGACACTTTGCATAGTGAAGGCGGACTCGGCCGATGCAGCGAGCGCATCGCCAAAGTAAATGGGCGAGCGCGTGTCAGAAGCCTGGTGTAGAAACAAAACTTTCTGCGGATCGGAGCGCTCGACGGCAAAGTAGCTAATGTCGTCAGCGGGAAGAGCATCGTCGGAATCGATGCGCACAGCACAACGGCTGAAGCCGTAAGGTACGTTGAGCGAATTGAATTCTACGGCAGCGCGTCCGTTCGCGGGCACTTGGACCTTCTGCGTGGCGATTACTTTGCTGTTGACGACAAGCGATGCCGTGCGCGTCGCTGCAGGAGTTTCGTATCCGGCGATCACCGCTTGCACGCGCGCCTTTTTCACGTCCCACACTTGGCCGGGCGCGTTGACGCTTTCGACGGCCCAGTTCGCGACCGCGGATGTCACCACCGGATGCAGCGTGAGCGAGACTTTCGCCGGAAGCGCAAGGTCCGAGAAGTTCGCAGGCATGTCCGATTTCTGCATGTCGCTGAAGAAATGAAGATCGATGGGGCCCGAAACGCTGTTGCTGAACGAGCGCAGGCCGCGAGAGAGTTCGCCGAAATTGCCGCGTGAATCAGTGGGTTGGATCGCCTCGATAGCGGCATGCAGCGCGCGGGAATCGTCGGTGGGCTGCGACATGGCTTCGAGGCCCGAACCCAGCGCGAAAACCTGCGCGCGTTCGGTGGGCGCGCGCGATGCCAGCACGGACAGGCCGTCCCGCTTGGCGTCAGCGAGGCGCGACCCGGCACGCATGCTGAACGAATTGTCGACGACGATAGCCATGAGCTTGTTCGCGGTGACGCTGGCCGCCGGCCGATTGATAAAAGGATCGGCGAACGCGAACACCAGCAGTGTGAGCAGCGCAACACGCAAGGCCAGCAGCAGCAAATAGCGAAGCCGGCGGTGGCGAATCGAGCTTTGCGTGCGCGGCTCGAAAAACATGAGCGAGCTGAATGGCTGAGGCGTAGATGTATGGCGGCGCAGCAGATGCAGGTAAAGCGGTACGGCCAAGGCCGCGGCGCCGGCAAAAAACCATGGCGCGAGGAATCCCATCAGTTGCGCTCCTGCCGGATCGTGAGATATTCGGCGAGCGCGCTATCCAGCGGGCGATCGGTGCGCAATAAGAAATAATCGATGCCAGAACTACGAGCGCGTGTGCGCAGCTCTTCGATGTGCGCGGCAATCTTTTGCGGATATTCCGCGTGCGCGTATTCCGGCGTGACTTCCATGCGCTGGCTCGTTTCGGAATCGATCAGGATCACCGGCTCGCCGAGCTTCGGCTCGATTTCGCGCGGATCTAGAATGTGGAAAAGGACCACTTCGTTGCCGTGAAAACGCAACGGCTCGATGGTGCGGACCACGCTTTCGGCAGGCTCGAAAAAGTCGGAAAGTACCACCGCAATTCCGCGGCGGCGCAGAAATTGCTGAAAATGATTGAGCGGCTTGGCGTAATCGGTGCGCGCGCGAGGTTCGGCGTGTTCCAGTCCGGCGAGCAGCCGATGAAGCTGGCCGAAGCGCGTCGATGGGCGAATGTAGCTGCGCACTTCATCGTCAAAAATAATGAGCCCGGCGGCGTCGCGCTGGTTTTGAATTGCCAGGTAAAAAAGTGACGCGGCGATGAATCGCGCATAGTCGATTTTGCTCACCGAGTGCGAGGAATAATTCATCGAGCTGCTGGCATCGAGCAATATGGTGAGCAGGGAATTGGTTTCGCCGCGGTAGCGCTTCAGGTAGGCGCGCTCGGTGCGGGCGAACACGTTCCAATCGACGTGGCGCAAATCGTCTCCCGGTGAATACGCGCGATATTCGGCGAATTCCTGGCTGAAGCCGAAATCGGGCGAACGGTGCAGTCCGGCGACGAATCCGTCGACCACCGTTTTGGCGATCAGGTCGAGACTCGAAATGCGGGCCAGCACCGCGGGATCGAGAAAACGCTGCACGGTTAAGCTCCTGCCGGACGAGGCACTTCGGAAATCAGGCGCCGCAGGATTTCGTCCGAATCGATGCGATCGGATTCCGCGTGGAAATTCAGCAGCACGCGATGGCGAAGCACGGGAATCGCCAGCGCGGTGATGTCTTCGTAGGCGACATGGTAGCGGTGATGCGCCAGGGCGCGGGCCTTGGCTGCCAGCACGATATACTGCGCGGCACGGACGCTGGCGCCGTAGTTCACATACTTTTTGATGAAATCCGGTGCGAGGCCGCTATTGTGCCGCGTGGCACGAACCAGATTCACCACGTACGCAGCCAGCGATTCCGCAATTGGCACCATGCGCACCAGCTGCTGAAAATCGAGAATCTCCTGCGCGGACGTTACCGGCGCGACCTGCGCGACACGCGTGGTGGTGGTCAGATCGACCACTTTCACTTCGTCGGACGCGCTCAGATAATCGAGAATAATATTGAAAAGGAATCGGTCGAGCTGCGCTTCCGGCAGCGGATAGGTGCCTTCGAGTTCGATGGGATTCTGCGTGGCCAGCACGAAAAACGGCGACGGCAGTAGATAGTTGTTGCCGCGCACAGTGCAGGAAAGCTCCTGCATGGCTTCGAGCAGCGCCGACTGCGTCTTGGGCGGCGTACGGTTTATTTCGTCCGCCAGCAGAATGTTGGCGAAAATCGGGCCGTGAACGAATGTCCAGCGCCGATGCCCGGTGGTGGGATCTTCCTCGATGATGTCGGTACCGGTGATATCGGACGGCATCAGGTCGGGCGTGAACTGAATGCGCTTGAACACCAGGCCGAGCGTCTGCGCGATAGTGCGGACCATCAGCGTCTTGGCCGTTCCCGGTAGGCCCGTAATCAGGCAGTGGCCGCCGACGAAAAGCGCCGTGAGAACCTGGTCGAGCACTTCGTCCTGCCCCACGATCACGTGGCGCACCTGCCCCAGAATGCTCTCGCGCGCTGCGTGGAACCGTTCGACGCGCTTTTGAATATCTGCTGAATTCAGATTCGTTTCGGCGGTAGTGGCCATCGCGATTCTCTCCTATTGGGAACCGTGCAGCTGCAACAGCAATTTTTGCGCGGGCTGATAATCCGGCGCGGCTTCGAGTGACGCGAGCACGCTATTCTCGGCTTTGTCCTTCTGGCCGGAATCGAAGTACGCCTCGGCCAGATCGTATTCGGCGGAAGCTTTGTCGAGCGGATGCATATCGACCACGGCATTGAACTCCCGGATGGCGCCCGCATAGTTTTTCTGCTGAAGCCACAGCGTGCCAAGGCGCTGGTGAACTTCTGAGTCAAGCGGGTAAATCCAGTTGATGCGATTCAGCGTGGCGGCCGCTTCTTGCGGCTGTCCCAAACCTTGTTCAAGAGTGGCGAGCTCTTTGAGCGTATCCGGATCGCGGCCGCCACGATGCTCGTAATCGGTGAGCTCGGCGGCTGCGGCGGCTTTGTTCCCCTTGGCCAGATCGGCCTGGGCGATGAACTCGTAGGCGTTCGCATCATAAATATATTGCGGATAGAGCTGGACGACCTCCGGACCGTCCTTCAGTACTGCGTCGTAGTTATGAGCTTCCGCGTCCGCAGCAAGCTGCTTCAGAGCTGTATGCCACTTGTCGAAATTTTGCGGCACCTGCCCCAGACCTTTATATAGCCAGTCCTGAAATTCCTTGTCGAACTCGGCCGGCGTCATTCCCAAATCTTCTTGGATGACGGCTGCGGTGGTGGTGCGCTTCGAAAAGGAATGGACCATATCGAGCAGCTTCTGATTGCCCCACCGATCCTGGATGTAGTCGCAAATGCGTCCAGCTTGATAGTAGGAGACGATCACCTGCGCGTCGTAATCCGGGCGAACGAAGCCGCGATCAAGCTCCGTCACGGGTAACAGCTTTTTGTCGCGCAGCGCCACCACGATATCCGGAGTGATCGGATCGCCCCACTCAGGATTGGCCTGCGTCTCTTCGTGAACCGCAAGCCCTTCGGTGAACCAGCGCGGCACGCGATGATTCGTCTCCGTGAGAATGTACACGTGGCTCATTTCGTGCCGCAGCGTGCTGGCCCAATTGAACTCGCCGGGCTTGCGCGCGGAGGGGCTGTCCATCACAACGACCAGTCCGAACGTGACGCCCAGAGCGCCCAGACCGGGCATGCCGAGAGTGCGAACGGCGAAATCGTCGTGATCGGAATAAGCTTCCACTTGCACGGGACCGGACAGCGTCATCTGGTATTTCTTGTTATACGCGGCCATCGCCTGCTGGATGACCTGGTCGAAATAGGGACGGAGCAGGTCGGCTTCGCTCTTGTTGAGCTTCAGAATTGCGTCGCCGTCGTGGAAGACGTCGTAATTTTTTTCGCTGTCGAGCAGGCGCAGGCTGTTGACCGTGGCGGCGTCGCGATAATCGTTGTTGTAGCACAGCTCCAACTGCTGCCGCGCTTCTTGATCTTCTCCGAGGCGCATCAGATTGACGCCGAGCTGCGAGCGCGCGGACCAGAGCTGCGGATCGGCTTCCACGGCCTTGCGAAAGTACGCGATACCGTCTTCATATCGATAGTTCAGAACTAAATGATGCGCGACGATGGCGTAGGCTTCGCCGTAATGCGGATTGATGGCGCTGATTTTCGCGAACCATGCGTCGGGCGAGCGATCAGCGAGAAGTTCGACGGCGGCGTGGATGGCCATGGCGTCGAGCGCGTCCGGTGCCAGTTGAATGGCGATGTCGGCTTGTTGGATGGCATCAGCGGTATCGGAATCTTCCAGCGCTAAATTCGCGGCGAGTTCGTGCGCGGCGACCATCTTGGGGTCGAGTTCGATTGCCTTGGAGATCCATTCGATGGCTTTGCTGTCGAAGCCGTCAGCGCTGACGAGTGCGAGGCCATAGTAGGCCTCCGCGTCTTTCGGATCGCGCTGCAGAGCCTCCTTGAAAAGCTGCTCGGCGTCGGTGTTGTTGAAGCGCTCGTGCAGCAGCATGCCCCAGCGGACGCGATACAGGGCGCTGCGATCGTTCTGTGCGACAGCTTGGCGAAATCCGTCGTTGGCCTGCTGGTAAAGATGCAGACCCCAATCGCCTTCAGCGCGCAGGTAGGTGCTGGAACTTCGCGCCAGAGATTCGTAGCACGATCGCGCTGCGGTGGATTGGCCGTCGAGGCGCAGCTTGTTGCAATCGTCCGGCGTTGCGGCTCGGGCGGGCGCGGCGGCTCGCGTCGTCGCCGCGATCGGCGCGATGAGTACGCTCAGCAGCATCGCTGCCTCGTAGAACGCCCGAAATTTTGCAGCACGCTTCATTTGTCGAGCTGTTCCTGCACTTTCGCCAATTCGAGCAGCGCTTGCGTAAGCTGCTGCTTATATTCGTCTTGGGGCATCGCGGCTTTCTGATATTTCAGCGTGTCGATCTTGCGCTCGAGATCTTCTTTTTGCGCCAGCAGCGTGCGCTTGGCGGGATTGTTGTACGCCTCTTGCAGCGAGCCGAGGCGAATCAGCGTGAAATTCGAAAGGAACAGTCCCTCTCCCGTATCGGTGGAAGCGGCGCGCACGGGCTGGTGCTCGCCGGTATCTTCGAAGATGGCGTGTTCGGTAGCTAGGCGTTTTTGCGAGTCGTAGAAGTCGGCAGTATGGCGCTGCGCGTATTCAAATGCTTCCATCGCCGAGATCGCGTTGTTTTTGTCGAGGTCCGCTTCCGGATCGTGCAAAGCCTGCACGAAATAACGGGCGAAAACCGTCGCGTTTTTCTCGTTGCCGTCTTTGGTGGCGGCGATCACGGCGCGTCCGCGCCGCTGCAAAACGGCCACCGAACCGCCGCTGGCTTCGGTGGTGTTGACGATCAACTGGCGCTTGGATTGAATTTGGTCGCAGAGCTTGGCGATCTCATCAGCGGTAATGTCCGGGCCGACAAGGTTGAACTTGTATTGAAAGCCATCGAAAGTGCCGTGGCCAATCAGGATCAGCACGAAATCATCATTTGGCTTGGCTGCTGACGCGACTTTCGCGAGCACCTGCGTCATTTGCGCGCGCGTGGCGTCGGTGAGCGTATAAACGTGCGCGTCTGGATTCGACGATTTCAGCAGCTTGTCGAGATTGGAGGCCAGCTGCGTGAACTCCTGCTCGTAATCCGGTTCTCCGCCGAGTCCCGCGACAGTGACGTAGTAGATTCCGGCTCGCACGGGAATGGCCATCAGCAGCAGCGCAGCCAGGATGATCGCAAACAGGCGCGCCTTCATACCACGCCCCATTTTCGCCGCAGCAGCCATTCGGAGAAAAGCAGCGCCAGGATGACCAGAAACACTGCCGGCAAATTCCAGAGCGGCTTGGTGTTGCGAATGGTTATTCCCGCTTCGGAGTAAGGAATTTCATTGGCTAGCTTGGAGAGATTGTGCGGATTCCAGTAGCTTCCGCCGGTTACGGAAGAGAGCTGCTCGAGCAGCGGGCGATTTTGCTCTGTATGGAAATTTTCTGCTACTCCGTCCATGCGCTCGAATGTGACCACATCGCGACCAATGGCTTGGCCGCCGCGCTCTGCATCAATTTCGGCCAAATATGAGCCTGGTTTTGCGGCATTCCAATCGGCTTGAAATGTGCCGGGCGAATCCGGCACGGGCGTCATATCGACGGTCGCGGCCAAGCCATCAGGGCCGATCACGTGTGCTTGCACCGTGGCATCCGGCGCGGGCAGATAATCCACATCGCGAACTTCCGCGGTGAATTTCGTCCGGCCATCGTCGTAAAGCATCTGGCTTTGAGCGGAACCTTCCACTTGTCCCGGCGTGTCGGCGACCAGCCAGCGGAGAAGCTGTTGCCAAAACATCGTGTGCGTGGGATCGCCCGCAGGCAGGCTCATCTGCCAGCGCCAGGTGCCGGAAGTAGCCAGAACGGCGGTGCGTCCGCGCCCGTAATTTTGCGTCACCAGCAGCGGCAACTCGCGCCCGCTTGCCTTCAGATCGGCAAGCACCACCGCGCCCGGCTTCGGCGTGCCGGCCTCTTGGAAATCCATCAGGTAGGGCAGCTTCTTCCAGCGTTCGGCGTTTTGCTGTGGATCGTCGGTGAGCCGGCAGATCAAGCTATTCATGCCCGCCGCCGTGAGTTCGACCGTGGCGGGAAGGCGATGAAAAGTTTTGCCGTGATCCGGCAAGACCACCGGAAACGCGTCGGCTGCCGGCGATCCGGCCCAGCCGCCATCGGCCAGAGCGAAGCGCCCGCCGAGAAGCAGCAGGCCGCCGCCCCGCCGATTTACAAACTGGCGGATCAAATCCTGCTGCGCGGGAGTGAAATATCCCGCTTCCATCGAGCCGATGATCAGCCCTTGATATTGAAAAAGGTTCTTGGCGTCAGTGGGGAAACCGTCTGCCAGTTCCTGCGGGTTCTCGATGCCTTGCCGATAGATTTTGTTCTCGGTGGTGCGCAGCATCGACGCGATTTCCACGATCGGATCGTCGTCTTCGGCGCGCCGGATGAATTTGTATTCCCAGCGCGGCTCGCCTTCCACATACAGGATGCGGCGCTTGTTGGACTCGACATTCACAAGTCGCGTTACGGCGTTGTTGCCGGTGTTCGCTTCGCCGGGCAGAGGCGCAATCGAAAAAGTAAGCGATTTAGCGCCAGCATCGCCGGCATTCAGGAGCAGAGGTTCCGTCTGAGTTTTGCCATCGCCCGCGAGAGTAATTTTCTGGGAAGAGAGCAGCTTGTCGCCATCGCGCACCGAAAGCGTGGCTTTTCGTCCGGCGAAGCCGCTTTGCTGCAGCGTGACGGTGGCGGACATGCGCGAATTGGCCAGCGCGCGCGGCGCCACGGACGCGTCTTCAATTTCCACATCGTGTTCAAGGTGCTCGGCGCCGAATCCCACCGTGTGCACGGGAATGCGGCGGCTGCGAAGTTCAGCGATCGTATCGCGATCGATTCCTCCGCTGTTGTCTCCGCCGTCGCTCAGCAGCACGATCGCTCCAACTGGCAAATCGGAAGTTTCGCTGACCAAGTCTTTCAGGCTGTCGCCAATATGCGTAGCTGGAGCGGTGGGCTGAATCTGAGCGAGGCTGGATACGCGCGTGACGTGAGTGTCGAAAGTGTAGATGCGCGTCTGGAATTTCTTCTGCAAGTTGGCGATCACGCCGTCTTGCAGCGCTTTCACTGCGTCCCCTTCGCGCGTGGAGCCGCTATCGGCGATGGCCATGCTGCGCGAATCGTCTACCATCACCGCGATGATATTTTGCTGCGGCTTCAACTCCGCCACGGTGATCGCAGGTTGCCACAAGAGCAACAGAAGAAAAGCTGCCAGGCAGGACTGAATGAGCCAAACCACTCCGGCGCGCCAGCCTTGCAGCCTCGGAGCGGCCTGCGCCACTCGCCACCGGATCAACGCACCAAGTCCCGCGGCCGCCATCACGATCAGCGCCACGAGAATCCATTTGGGCCAGCTCCCTAGCAGGACAAGGTGGCCCTTGGTGTACATTGCCGCGGGATATTTGAATAGCCACTCGAACATCGTCGGCACGACCTCGCCCGATCGCTTCCGGCCCGCTACTGTGCGCGATCTAGTGCGTCATTCCGTAAATCACGTAATTGATGCCCAGGCGAAACGCCAACGACGAAAAACGCTCTGGATATTCGGGACTGTCCGCCCATTCCCATGCATCTCCCAGATGCATGTTGTGGCAGATGGCCACGATCACGCGTCCTTTATCGTCGCGAATGGCTCGCCATTTCGGGACGTAGCCGTCTTTCTCGTACGTCCGGCCCGTGACCACGTACTGTTCGCCGGGCACCTGAAAGCGATTGCTGAGGTCGTAAAGCACATGGAAAATTTCGTCGTTATTGCTGAGGTCCTCGATGGGGCGGTTCGGGAAGACCATGCGCATGCCGCGCAGAAAGCTTTCCCAATCTTCGGTGCCGTGGAAGTCGTCGACCATCAGAAAGCCTCCGCGCAGCAAGTATTGCCGCAGCCGCGCAGCCTCCGCCGTGCTGAACGTCCAGTTCTCCACTTGGACGGCATAAACGAATGGATAGTTGTAAATATTGTCGCTATCGAGGTCAACGACCTGTTCCGTAGGGGCCGCGTCGATGCGGGTCAGACGGCGAATGGCCATCAGCAACTGGCGATCGGCTTTCGGGTAATCCTGCGCCCAACTGCCACCGCCGAAGCCGTAACGGTACCCGAAGCCGCCGAAACTGCCCTGTGCGGAGGTGTAGCGGAGACGCGACCAGTGAAATTCAGCTTTGACGTTGCTTTGTCCGGGAGTGACTGGCGCGTAAGGGCTTTGCCCGAACCACTGGAACCCGAGCGAGCGCATCGCCAACAGACTAATCCCGAACATCACCAGGGCTGTTAGCACCGCAATGCGGGGCACGGGCTTCATGAGATACTCTAATACGCCGGAGAGCGTATCAGATGCTGAACTCATCTCCAATCGGGAACTTCGCTTTAAAATCCCGGCTTTAGCGGGCTTTCGCCGTGAGGGAGGCGCAGATGTTCGTGGGTGAATTTTGAAACGTCGCGACCTGATTAAATTAGCGGGAGCGGCTGCGGTCGACACGGCCGCCGCCAGTCTGCTTCCGGCTCGAGCGCAGAATGCTCCTCCGCCCGGAGCGGTAGAGATTCCAAAGCCGGGTAGCGCTCCCACTGTCGGCAAGGCTGATATCACGCTGCACATTGCGCCGGTCACCGTCGCGCTCACACCCAGCCATATCATCAGCACGATTGGTTACAACGGAACTTCTCCCGGGCCAATTCTACGGATGCGCGAAGGCGTGCCGGTCACTGTAGACATCTTCAACGAAACCGATACTCCCGAATACGTTCATTGGCACGGCCTTCATATTCCTCCCGAAGCCGACGGCGTGGAGGAAGAAGGCTCGCCGGCGGTCCCGCCGCACGGCAGCCGTCGCTTCCAATTCACTCCGCGTCCTGCGGGCACGCGCTGGTATCACTCGCACACGATGGCCATGGACGACCTGCACCGCAGCACGTACACCGGCCAATTTGGATTTTTGATGGTCGATTCCGGCCACGATCTGGGGCATTACGATCGGGAGATTTTTCTGGCACTCCGCGACTGGGAGCCGTTTTTCACCAACCAACCGATGGACACCGATGAACAAGGCCAAACCGGTCCGCAGCCCGAGCGACCCGCCGTTCTCGATACCCGTCCGAACGGCCTGGAAGTAGATTCACTCATTTTTTCCATCAATGACAAAGTGCTCGGCGCGGGCGAGCCCATTCGCGTCCGGTTAGGGCAGCGCATCCTAGCCCATATCTTGAACGCCAGCGCGATCGAAAATCGCAGCATCGCATTGCCGGGACACAAATTTCACGTGCTTGCGCTGGACGGCAATCCCGTGCCGGTGCCTGCGTCAGTCGAAACGCTGATGCTCGGCCCCGGAGAACGTGTCGACGCCATCATCGAGATGAATCAGCCAGGCGTTTGGATTTTGGGCGGAACGGTAGACATGATCCGCAATTCCGGCCTCGGCGTGGTGATTGAATACGAGAGCCAGCATCGCGAGCCGCAATGGGTGCCTCCGCCGCTCGTCCCGTGGGATTACACGGTCTTTGGCCGTCCCGGCGGTGCGCAGCCAGCCCCGGATCACAGCATCGACATGATCTTTGAGAAAATTCCCAGCGGCTCGGGCCAATTCAATGCGTGGCTAGTCAACGGCAAACAGTATCCGCACGATCGCGAGTTCGTCCTGCAACAGGGCGCGCGCTATCGCATCGTGTTCCACAACCGCACCGACGATGCGCACCCGCTGCACATGCACCGCCACACGTTCGAGCTGGTCGACATGAACGGAAAGAAAACGTCCGGAATCATGAAGGATACGGTGATCGTGCCGTTTTACGGGCGCGCAATCGTAGACTTAGTCGCCAACCAGCCCGGGCTTACCCTCTTCCATTGCCATATTCAGCAGCACATGGACTACGGCTTCAAAGCCCTCTTCCGCTACGCTTGATTCTGGGAATTGTCTGCGTTTGTGTCACGGGTGAACGCAGTTTGCCTGCTCACGCGTAGAGCGCGCTAGCGAACGGCGCCTTGTTTCATATCCTCGGCAGCTTGGCGCACTTGTTCCGGCCTGCCCAGATCGCGCCAATAATACTGATCCGCGCGAAACGCAGTGATCTTTTCGCCTGCCGCCACAAGCCGCAGGTACGTGGTAATGATCGAAAACACTCCGGATTCCGTCATCAACGGAAAAATCCGCGGTGAAATCAGATGCACGCCGCAAAAGGCCAGCGGCGTAAGCGATTCCGAACGCCGGACTACTTCGTCCTGCTGGCTGCCTCCCGTTCTCCGACCGCAGAGTTGCAGCCTGTCATCGAATAGCAGATATCGAGACGTTTCTCGATCCTGCATCGCCAGAGTGGCGAGCGCCTGACCTTCCGCATGAACTTGCGCCATGCGCCGCAGATCGATCGTGCTGATCACGTCCACGTTGTGCAGAATGAATGGCTCGGGCGCGGTACTTGAATCATCAAGAAAAAAGTGCTCTGCTTTTTTCAGCCCGCCGCCCGTATCGAGCAGCACTGCCTCGCGCGACACTTCAATGCGCATACCAAAATAATTCTTTGCGTTCAGATATGCGACGATCTGTTCGGCAAAGTGGTGCGCGTTGACGATTACCTCGCGAATTCCGAATTCGCGCAGGCGCGCCAGCGTGATTTCCAGCATCGTGCGGCCACCGACTTCCACCAGCGCCTTGGGGCGATCATCGGTCAGCGGACGCAGGCGGGTGCCCAGCCCGGCAGCCAATACCATGGCCCTCATTTGCTCATGTTCTCCAGTTCGAGATGTCGCAACACGACCTCAACTCCTTTTCGGCCGCACAATCGCTTCGCCAACTGCTCCGCGAAATAAACGGAGCGATGCTGCCCGCCGGTGCAACCGAACGAGACAGTTAGGCTGCTGAACCCGCGCTGTTGATAAGCTCGGACACTCGCATCGACGAGCGACAACGCGTGACTCAGAAATTCGTGCGCGCTGGGCTGCTGTTCCAGAAACTCGATCACCGGCGCGTCTTTTCCCGTGAGCGCCTTAAACCGCTCCTCGCGCCCGGGATTCGGAACACTGCGCGCGTCGAAGACGAATCCGCCCCCGTGGCCGGTCTCGTCGCGTGGCACTCCGCCGCGATACGAAAAACTGAATACCCGCACCACGAGAGCGCCCTCTTTGGGCGCCAGGCTCTGCAATTTCTCCGACGACGACATGCGCCTGAACGCGTCAATCAGCGAAGGCACCGCGATCGGCAGCTCCACGTTCTGAAGCAGCCAGTCCAAGTTCTTCATCGCGTAGGGAACGCTCTGGAGAAAATGCGACCTTCGCTCGTAAAACCCGCGGAAACCGTACGCTCCCAGCGCCTGCATGATGCGCACGTACACGTACGCGTAGTAATGGCGCATGAATTCCTCGCGGCCGACGTCAGTGAAGTCTGCGAGGCGTTCGATGTAGCGATCGAGCAGTTGCTGACGCAGCGCGGGAGGCAGATCGGCCTTGGCGTCATAGAGCAGGGAAGCGACGTCGTACTGCAGCGCGCCCTTCCGCCCGCCCTGGTAGTCCACGAAGTATGGTTCGCCGTCGCGTAGCATGATATTGCGCGACTGGAAATCGCGATACAGAAAGTAATCCAGCTTGGTGCTCAGCAGGAATTTCGTAAGCCGCGCGAAATCGTCTTCGAGCGACTGTTCGTTGAAAGCAACACCCGCGAGCTTCAGAAAATAATATTTGAAATAATTCAGGTCCCAGGCGATCGACTGCGCGTCGAACACTGCGCGCGGATAGCAGACCTCGTAATTCAAATCGCGCCCAGCCTCGATCTGAAACCGTGGCAACACGTCGACTACTTTGCGATATGCCTCAATGGTTTCCGGAGCTAGGATTTCGTCGGCGCGGTGTTTGGAAAGAAATTCGTATAGCGTGGTGTCGCCGAGATCCTCTTCCAGATACGCGCCGCGTTCTAGATCCTGGCCGTAAATTTGCGGCACCGGCAGACCGTGCTTGCGGAAGTGGCGCGAAAATTCGAGGAATGCGACATTCTCCTCGCGCACCTCATGCAACACGCCAACGGCGCTGACATCGCCTCTCGCCAGCCGGATGATTTTGCGTCCCGAGCCGCCCAACTGCCCCTGCAGCCGCTGCACTCGGTCCATTCGGACGCCAAAATGCCGCTCAAATAGTTCTTTGAGGACTTCGATCAACGCCCCAACCCGTCCTTTAGCTTAATAAGCCTTGTAAGCAGGAATAGAAGCTACAGACGAGTTTATTCGCCCGAGGACGGAATCGCCAGCCGTCGATCGCTGGGACAATCGAAAAAGACACTTGCCCGGCGCAAACGCTCGGGCACGTTCGCGGCTGAGCTGAAAGTGGGGATTTTTACTTGGCTTGCGCGGCGTGTTTGGTAGAACTATCCGCGTATTGCTTGCAGCCGGTTTGCAGCGGTCCGTCGATCTGCGCGCAGCGGTTAAACGCGTCGGCGGCGTCCTTAAAGCGGTTCAGGTTCTGATAGTCGGCCCCGAGCACCAGGTAATCGGTGGCGTCCGGAGCGGCCGCGTCTTCGGTGGCCGTTTCCAGCTCAGTCACCGAATCCTGGAATTTCGACTGGCGAAAATAAATCAAGCCCAGCGCCCCGTGTGCCAGCGCGGACACCTGCTTCTTGTATGCGGCGAATTGATCGTTCGACATGCTCGTAGGCGCTTTCATGATCGTGATTGTGGTCAGCGCGCGCTTTTCGTACATCTCGGATTTTTCCAATTCTTTGGCGCCATCCGGGTCGGTAGGTTTGTACTCGTGTGCAACTACAAAACCGCTTAGGGAAAGCAGCGTGGCATCGCCGGGATACAGCGTGATTCCCCGATCGGCGCAGGAATAGAAATCGGTCAGATCTTTCTGTGAGTAGTACAACTGCGCAAGTTGTTCGTACACCGCTTGCGCGCGGTAGTCGCCGGAATAGCGGTTGATGAAATCCTTCCCCTCTTTGATTCGCTTCTCGGGACTTTTCTGTTTCATGAATGCATCGTAGGCTCTGGCAGCTCTCGGATCACCGAGTTGCTGTTCCTGAACTTGTTCGATCTGGCGGGTGGCCTGCGTCTGCGTCGATGAGTTATTCAGGCCGGTGGAAGGAACCGAGACACCAGCTTGCGCTTGGGCCAACGATGCCGCGAAAAAAATCGCCAGCATTATGCTAAGTGCCATGCCGATTCGCTTCGTTATCTGATCCATGCTTGGTGCGCCTCCACGTGAGCAAAAGTTGTCGCTCCGCCAATGGTGAGACTGTGTAAATATCCTTCCGGTTACGTTAATGTATGCAATTTGCCTTGGGATGTGCGCTGGTGGGCCCGCAAGGATTTGAACCTTGGACCAACGGATTATGAGTCCGCTGCTCTAACCGCTGAGCTACGGGCCCGCGGTTCCACAACCTTACTACAAGCCGCTCGCGGAATGAACAACCGCTCTGCGGGTACGCCCACGCTGGCCTGAAGCTGAACTTCCACAGAAAAATTCACCGCGGCGTATCAGCGCGTGCCATTCGGCGCGTTCTGTGGTATGAATCCTCCGAAAATTTGGCTGAGGTGCGACCATGGGCAGGAAGAAGATCTCCGTTGATCGTCGGAGTTTTCTGAAGAACGCTACCGTAGGAGCGGCGGCCCTGGTCGCTTCGCCGGTTGCCGCGGCGGAAGCGGTCGCAAATCCGCAGCCCATTCCCGCGCCGCGCAACGCAGCAGCTCCTTTACCTCCTCTCCCGCGCCGCGGCGAAGCGCAACTTGCCACTGCTCCGGCAACGGCCGATCCAAACGCCAACATCATCACCGTCGATCATCCCGGCTCGGATTTCATGGTGGATGCGTTCAAGGCCGTCGGCTTCGAGTATCTCTGCTCGAATCCCGGCAACTCTTTCCGCAGCCTGCACGAGTCGTTCATCAACTATGGCGGAAACAAGAATCCCGAATTTATTACGTGCTGCCACGAAGAATCGGCCGTCGGCATGGCGCACGGCTATTTCAAAATTGAAGGCAAGCCGCTGATGGTTTGCGTGCACGGCACGGTGGGCGTGCAGCACGCATCGATGGCCATTTATGACGCGTTCTGCGATCGCGTGCCCATCGTCGTGGTGCTCGGAAATTTTGGCGACGCGCAGACGCGCGCAAGCTTCGTCAATTGGACGCATAGCGCGCAGGATCCCGCCGAGCTGATTCGCGATTTCGTGAAATGGGACGATCAGCCCGTGACGCTGCAGGGCTTTGCCGAATCGGTGATGCGCGCCTACAAAACGGCGATGACGCCGCCGTACATGCCCGTCGCGCTGGTGTGCGACACGGACTTGCAGGAGTTTCCGATTCCCAACGATCCTACGCTACGCGTTCCACCCGTGACGGTAGATAAGCCGCCGCAAGGCGATTCGGGTTCTGTTCAACAGGCGGCGCAGTGGCTGGTTGCAGCCGAAAACCCGGTGATCGTCGCGGATCGAGCCGCTCGAACTCCGGGCGGGCTCGCGCTGATGATCGAATTGGCGGAGACGCTGCAAGCCGCGGTCGTGGATCGAAATGGCCGGATGAACTTTCCAACGCGCCATCCTCTGAATCAGACGGAACGCGGCGGCGCGGCGGTCGGCAACGCTGATCTGATTCTCGGCCTGGAGCTCACCGACTTCTACGGTATCGTGAACGCCTACTACGGCGATATTTATCCTCGTACGCGGTCGCTGACAAAACCCGGCGTGAAGCTGATCAGCATCAACTCGAACGATCTCTACCTCAAAAGCAATTACCAGGATTTCCAGCGCTATCAGGCCGTCGATCTAGCTATGGCCGCCGACGCCGAAGCTACTCTGCCTTCGCTGATCGAAGCGGTGAAAAAGTTGATCACCGCCGACCGTAAGCGCATGTACCAGGATCGTGGCGCTAAACTCGCCGCGGCTCACCAGCGCATACTGGCCGAGAATCGCGATCTAGCCGCCAATGGCTGGGACGCAAGCCCCATCAGCACGGCGCGATTATCCGCCGAGCTGTGGAACCAGATTCGCAATGAAGATTGGTCGCTCGTCTCGAATTGCCAATTTGTGAATCGCTGGCCTCTGCGATTGTGGGACTTCAACAAGTATTACCACTACATCGGCGGCGAAGGTGGCTACGGCGTGGGCTACGGCGCGCCTGCGTCAGTTGGGGCTGCGCTCGCCAACCGCAAATACGGGCGCCTGACCGTAAGCATTCAAAACGATGGCGATTTGATGTTCGCTCCCGGCGTGCTGTGGACCGCCGCGCATTCCAAAATTCCTCTGCTGATCGTGATGCACAACAATCGCGCCTACCACCAGGAAGTCATGGAGGTGCAGCGCATGGCGGACGTTCACGAACGCGGCATCACCCGCGCCTGGATCGGCACCACGCTCATCGGTCCGTCTATCGACTACGGAAAGCTGGCGCAAAGCATGGGCATGCACGGCTCGGCGCCCATCAGCGATCCCAAGGATTTAGCCCCGGCGCTGCGCGAAGCGATCGCCGTGGTGAAAAGCGGAGCACCTGCGCTGGTGAACGTGCTGACCCAGCCGCGGTGACACCCGCCTGAAAAGGAGAGGCACATGCGCAAGTCGACCATGCCGCCATCGATTGGATTTCTCGAACGCGCCGCGCTGCGCCATCCGATGCGCGCGCACATTCTCGCTCTGCTTGCGTTGATCTTGATCGCCGCCATCGTGGCGATAGCTTTTGCCGCGCTGATTTTCGTGCGTCCAAGCTCGGCCGCAGAGCCCAACAAGCCGGCGATCGCGAAGCAAGCGCAAAACCCTGCGGCGGCAAGCGCCGAACGCGGCAAAAAGCTCTTTACCAGCGATGGCTGCTATGAATGCCACGGCCGCGCGGCGCAGGGCGGCGTCGGCCCACGCCTTGGCCCCGATCCGTTGCCGCTTTCCTTTATCGAAAAATATGTCCGGCATCCGAGCGGCCAAATGCCGCCGTACACCGCGAAAACAGTTTCGGATCAGAATCTGGCGGATATTTACGCGTTCCTAAAATCTTTGCCGGAGTCGCCGAAATCAAAAGATATACCGCTCCTGAATCAGTAGTGCGGGTGCGCAAGGGTGGGTGCCGGTCGCTAGCGAGGGCGAATCGGCGCGGGAGAAGATCGCGATGCATTTGGTTCGTTCAATCTATTTGGCAGGGCTGACTTTTGCGGCTTTTTCTATTTGCACAGCACCGCTGTTGGCTTCTCCGCAGGAAGCTGCCGTCGTGAATCCCACGCCACAAGATTTACAGCAAGGCAAAACCACTTTTGAGAGCAATTGCTCGACCTGCCATGGTCTCGACGGCTCTGGGGGCATGGGCCCAAACATCCAGGGGATTCCGTTCAGCCTGGGCATGGAAGCGACCACCAACGTCATTAAGAATGGAATGAGCGGTGGGATGCCTGCGTTCGGCGGCCAACTGAGCGCGGTGCAAATCCAGCACGTCGTTCAATACCTCCTCACGCTGCGCAAGCAGGACAAATTTAAAGTCACCGGCGACCCGGCCAAGGGAAAAGACGTGTACGAATCGAGCGGGTGTGCCTCCTGCCATATGATTGACGGGCAGGGCGGCGATTCGGCGCCCGATCTCTCGAATCTGGGCGCGCTTCGCGCTGGCGGATATTTGCGTACAACCATTCTTTATCCCGGCTCGGATTTGCCGCAGCAGCACCTATTTCTTGAGACCGGCGGCAAGCTCGACTATCTGTTTGTCCACCTGGTTACCAAGAATGGTCGCGCGCTGGATGGTACACGCGTGATCGAAGACTCGTTCCGCATCGTGATCGAGGACGCGAGAGGGAACTTCCACTCGTTCGATAAATCCGATCTTCGCGAATTGAGGGAGGAACCGGGCAAGAGTCTCATGCCCAGCTACAAGGGCAAACTTTCCGACGCCCAGGTCAATGATTTAGTGGCGTATCTCGCGAGCTTGAAGGCGGCCCAATGAGACGCGCAGCATACGCTCTGCTCTTGGTTATGCTGACATTTGGAATTTTCGCGCGCGCGTTCGCGCAGGATGTCCCTTATCAGAAGATCCTGCATTCGGATGACCACCCGCAAGATTGGCTCACCTACGGCGGCAATTACGCATCGCAGCGATTTTCGCGGCTCGCGCAGATCAACACCAAAAACGTCTCGCAATTGAAAGTGGCATGGATTTACCAGCCCAGCCGCGCGGTCGCCAACGTGGAAACCTCGCCGATTGTCGTCGACGGCGTCATGTACGTCACTGAGCCTCCCAGCACCGTCACGGCCATCGACGCGCGTACCGGCCTGCGGCTCTGGAGCTGGTCGCCCAAGATGCCGGACCACCTGGTGCTGATCGGTCTCTACGGCAACAGTCGCGGTGTCGCCATACTGGACAAAACCGTTTACGTCGGCACGGCCGATGCGCACCTCGTCGCGCTGGACGCGAAAACTGGCGGCGTGAAATGGGACGTGCACGTGGCGGATAATCGCTTCGGTTACTCGATGTCCGGCCCGCCGCTGGCCATCGACGGCAAAGTGATCGTCGGAACCGGCGGCAGCGAAGCGGCGGTTCGCGGACTTCTCGATTGTTACGACGCGAAAACCGGAAAGCGCCTCTGGCGATTGTGGACCGTGCCGCGCCTCGGCGAGCCCGGCGCGGATTCCTGGGGACCCGGCGCCTCGCAAAGCGCCGGCGGCACCACCTGGAACAACGGCTCGTACGATCCCGCCACCAATACAATTTACTGGGGCACTGGCAATCCCGCGCCCGATTTCAACGATGACGATCGCCCGGGCGACAATCTTTACACCTGTTCGCTGCTGGCGATCGACGCCAATACCGGCAAAATCAAATGGCACTTCCAGTTTTCGCCGCACGAAAATCACGACTGGGATTCCGCCGAGCCGCCCGTCCTCTTCGACGCGAAGATCGGCGGCAAGCTGCGCCACCTGGTCGCGTTAGCAAATCGCAACGCTTTCTATTATGTCCTCGATCGCGATACCGGCGAATTCATCACCGGAGTACCGTTCGCCAAAGAAACTTGGGCCAAGGGACTCGATGCCAAAGGCCGCCCGATCCTAAATCCAAATCAGCAGCCAACGCTCGGACAGGGAACCCTCGTGTATCCGAGCATCACCGGCGCGGTGGATTGGCCGAGCCCCTCGTACAGCCCAGACACCGGTCTCTTTTACGTGAGCGCGCATGAAACCGGCGCCTACTACATCAAGGGCACCGGCGAAATTGAACCTGGAGCTCCGAAGGGAATCGTCGGCGGCGGCGGCGTGAAAGCGTTGGCGGGAGATCAGTCGTACGGCGCGATTCGCGCCCTGGTTGCCACTACCGGCAAGCTCCGCTGGCAGTACAAATTATTTTCTACCGCCTGGGTGGGCACGCTCGCGACCGCCGGTGGTCTGGTCTTCAGCGGAAGCGACGAGGGAAATTTCTTCGCGCTTGATGCATCCACGGGAAAGCCGCTCTGGCAGTTCTACATGGGCCACGGACTTCGTTCAAATCCCGTCACGTACGCGCTCGATGGCAAGCAATACGTCTTCGTCACCGCTGGAAACGCGTACGTCACCTTCACGCTGCCCTAGTTTACCAGGCCGTTCCATCTGGAAAAACTTTCTAAAAACTTGGGCGGATTCTCGCTTGCTGGCGTAAAATTTGGGTATGGCAAAAGGGTGGGAAAGCAAGTCGGTAGAAGCTCAAATTGAGGATTCCACTACGAGAGCTCCAGAGCAAAGCAAACCGCAGTTGACAGCCGGGCAGGTCGAAGTACGGCGACGCAAGCAGGTGTTGTTGCTCGCGCGAACGCGCGTGCAGCGCGACTTGGAACTGAGCCAGCACCAGCGGCACACAGACCAGCTTCATCGCGCACTTGTTGATCTCGACGCGCAGCTTACCGCGCTAGACGACGCCAAGAACTAGGAAGCGACTGCGGCGGAAGTTCGGACCACGTGGTGGCGACCAGTCCTCCGCGTGGCTTGCGTGGTTTTGACGCGGCGACTCCGGCCAGAAATAACGCCGCTCACGGTACACCTAGTCACGTGGCATTTCCGGTTCGGCATCTTCTACGAAAACCACTCCAACTCCATTTTGCGAGTGCTCGCGTCCCGGTTCGCAATGCACCACGGTGGCCCGCAGCGATAGCAGACTCGATCTGTCGTGATCTCCCGCATCGATATCAACGCTCAACTCTGATTGCAGTCGCGGTCGGCTGTTCAGGCACAAATAAGCGCCCTGCAGACTCAAATCTCGAACGGTGGCGTGCTCCTCGAATGCGCGTCCATCATCCGTTTCGCCCTTCACCGTAGCGCTAAATCGCAAGCGGCGCCGCTGCCCCAGCCGCGATTTGGGTAAAATGACGCCAACTCCTCGCTCGCTCAGCGTCATCGACATCCCTTCCATCGCCGCCCACGTGGCGGGAAACTCCTGCCGCGCCGCGGATAGAAAACCGTCGATTGTGCGGCCGGTCGAATCTGGATCGTGGTGGAACAGCACCAGATTTCGCACCTTTGATTCTCGCGCGATTTTAACGCCCTCAAGCCAGCTCGAATGTCCCCATCCTTTTCGACTGGAAGCCAGTTGCTCGGGAGAATACTGCGCGTCGTAGATCAGCACATCCGCGCTATGCGCAAGCTCGCGAAGATCGTGGTCGCGTTCGGGCGCTCCCGGTTCCGTATCGGTGGCGTAAACGATCGATCCCGACGGCATGTCCAATCTGTACGCGAGGCAATCCTGGGGATGATTGAGCCACGCGGTAGTTATTTCCGTATTGTCTACTTTCCATTTGTCGCCGCCCGCCACCTCCCGGAACGAGCGCGACGAGCGCATGTTGCTGACGTCCACGGGAAAATAAGGGCTGGCAAGCTGAGCTTCCAGCACCTGTCGAAGGCTGTTCCTGCCCAGATATTTCGACTGGAAGCTGTAAAAATGGAATCGGTTCTGCGCTTCGAAAAACGGCTGAAAAAAAGGAATGCCCTGTATGTGGTCCCAGTGGTAGTGAGTTACCAGCACGTGCGCATCGATGCCCGCTTCGGATTGCCCTTCGCCCCAGCGGTTGTTCACCATGCGCAGGTGATTGCCGAGCATGCGCAACCCGGTGCCGCAGTCGAGGATGAAGCGCCCGCGATCGGAAGTCGTTATTTCCAGGCAGGGCGTGTTTCCGCCGTAGCGCCACGAATCGCGGTCGGTCGTGGGCGTGGAGCCGCGGACACCCCAGAAAACCAGCTTGGCTTTTGTTTGCGTCATGCGTGGGCGGAGATTACGCGCCTAGCGCCGCCCGCAACAGGTCCCCAACGGCGCTCCTGAGCAATGGTAGGTGCGCGTTATCGGGGAGTCAATCGCGTTCGCACCGCCGATTGCCGGAATTACACTCGCCTCGAGCTGTCAGAGTGTGGCGGAGCTGCGCTGGGAAACTGGGGCGAATGATTGGCCACACCGGCGCGAATCCACGCACCCCGCAATAACGCCAAGAGGTAAAATCGCCCTATGCACGCCCACGGGCATGACCGTTCCTCGTTCGGTCACGCGCACCATGATCACGGTTTGGGTCCAGCCAGCACCGCAATTTTGGGAGGCGCGGTTGCCGCCACGGTGCTTTTAGTAGCGATCGAGTTTGCCGCGGGCTACGCCGGAAACTCAATGGCGCTAGTAAGCGACGGAATCCACAATCTCACGGACATTCCCGGACTGGCGATTTCGTGGCTGGCAGCGCGGTGGGCGCTTCGCCCGCCAACGCACGAGAAGACGTTCGGCTATCATCGCGCCGGAATTCTCGCCGCGTTCGCCAATGCCATGGTGCTGGGCCTCGCGGCATTGGTGCTGATTTCCGAATCCATCATTCACCTGCGGCACCCTGAGCCGGTAAAAACCGGGCTAATGATGTGGGTGGCCGTCGGTGCTCTCGCCATCAATGGAGGAATCGCCTTCGCCGTGCACTATGGACGCCGCGATCTGAACGTCCGCACCGTGTGGCTGCACAATCTGGGAGACGCGCTTGCTGACGTGGCGATTTTTGTCGGCGCGCTCGCGATTCGCTTCACGGGCGCGCTCTGGGTCGACTCCGCCCTGGGCATCGGCATCGGCGTGCTGGTGCTTTGGTCGAGCGCCGGAATATTGCGCGAGAGTGGCCACATTTTGTTGGAGGGCCTGCCCAGAAATCTGCGGTTGCAGGAAGTTGCCGAGGCCATTCTGAAAATACCGCCGGTGAGAGAAGTCCACGATATTCACATCTGGACGCTGGGCACCGGCTTGCACGCGCTTTCCTGCCACGTCCGGATTCCGGACATGCACATGGAAGAAAGCGAAAAGCTCCTGGTGAAGATTCGCGCCCTTCTGGAGCGTGATTTCCAGATCACCCATACCACGATTCAATTCGAACGCGCCGGCTTGCCGGCGCAATCCGGCCCGGTTATGCCCGCGCCGGTCCGCCGCTCCGCTTCTTGATCGGCTTCGCCACGGTTTTCTTTTTTCGGACGCGCGGGGCCGGCTGGCACCGCGGACAAAAGTAGCTGCTTCGCCCCGCCACAATCTCTCGGCGAATCAATGTCCCGCAGCGAAAACATTTTTTGCCTTCGCGGTCGTACACACGATGGCGCTGCTGGAAATTGCCAGGCAATCCGTAGGAATCCACAAAATTTGAGATGGTAGATCCGCGCGAGGAGATCGCCTCCGTAAGCACCTGTCGCATCGCTTTATAGAGTTGGTGTATTTCGGCGGAGCTGAGGTTTGCGCCCAGGCGCTTGGGATTGATGCGCGCGCGCCACAGGCTTTCGTCCGTGTAGATATTGCCCATTCCTCCGAAAACGTGCTGATCGAGCAGCAGCGCTTTGATGCGCGCCCGGCGCGAGAGAATCTTGTCGGCGAAATCCGCTTCGGTGGCGTCGAGCGGTTCCAACCCGACCGATTGCAGCAGCTCCTCACGCTCCGTTTCGGGCACGATCCGCATGAACCCGAAGCGGCGCGGGTCCGTGTAGCGCACTTCTCGGCCATCATCGAGAGCTATAAACACGTGCGTATGCGGAAGCACCGGCTCGTCAGGCGAGCAAACCACCATTCGCCCCGTCATCCCCAAGTGCACCTGAAGCGCGAACTTCGGTTCGTCAGCTTCCCGCGGCTGCAGGTCGATCAGCATGAACTTCCCAAAGCGACGGACGGATTGAACGCAACTTCCGGGAATCTCGCGTTCGAGAGCCGCTGGATCTTCAATGAAATCGGTTTTGCCCAGGCGAATGCTCAGAATCCGCCGCGCAGGCAACGCGCACTGCAGTCCGCGAGCGACGGTTTCAACTTCAGGAAGTTCGGGCATATTGGTGGCCGCGCCTGTTAGCCTGGATATCGTTTTGATTTTAACCGGGATCGCCCGAACGCGTGTTGGCCCATTGGGCGGACCACATCGAAGCGAATGCTAGGGCAGGGGAATGCCAGGAGACGCCACGATCCCCGCAAGCCGCAGGATTTCCGCGTATTCTTCTTCGGTCAAGGCGCAAATCGTCATGCGCGTGTTTTTCAAGAACTTTAACTTGCGCAATAGCTTGTCCTCACGCATTTCAGCCAGACTGACCTGCCGAGGAAGCCGCTCCATCGCGCGCAAGTCCATAACCATGTTTTTCCCGTCCCGCTCGTGCGGGTCCGGATAAGGGTCGCGAGTCACTTCCGCCAAGGCATAGACGGCGTGCTCGGGCTTTCCGTGGTAGCAGAGCGCTCGGTCGCCCTTGTGGACCTGCTTCAGCTGCCGCAGCGCATCGGGCTTATCGCCTGCTTGCCGCCACATTTCCTTGCCTTTTACAAAAAGGGTGTCCCAGTGGTATACGCGCGGGTCAACCGCCAGCAGCCATCGCTTGGGTTTTGGGGGAGTTAGAGTCATCCGTTGAAAGTGTCGCGCGCACTATACACGGAAGCGCGCTGCAAGGGAACGGGGTGCATGCAAAAATTTTAGGTTCTGAAGAGAAATTGGCCGATCGTTTATCCGACGTCTACGAAAATATCCTCGCCGCGCACTTCCACGGGGTAACAGGCCACCCCCTCGGCGCCATCCGCGCTGCCTGCGATCTTTCCGGTGGTCACGTCGTATTCCCAGGCGTGCCACGGGCATATAACCAGGTTTCCGTTCAGCGCTCCTTCACCTAACGGGCCGCCTTCGTGAACACACACGCCGTTGATGGCGTAAAGCTTGCCCGCCACATTGGCAAGCGCGATGGCTTTGCCATCGACATCAAATTCAGCCACCGCTCCAGGCGGTACCGCTCCGACCTTCGCTGCACGCACAAACGCCATCGGCGCTCTCCCTCTCGTCAGTAAAATCGATTTAGATGCAGCCAGGACAACTATCCGGCAGCGGTGCTCTTGGCTGCGGGTGCCACGTCAACTTTAGCCAGCAGCTCGGCAAACTTGGCCTCGCGATCCTTCTGGTCGAAGCCCTGGTAAATCTCGGCGATCTGCGTGGTGTTCATGGAGCAGAACTTCGGCCCGCACATCGAGCAGAACTTCGCCTCTTTGTAGAAATCGTCCGGCAAGGTTTCGTCGTGCATGGCTTGCGCGGTTTCCGGATCGAGCGAAAGCGCGAACTGCTTCTTCCAATCGAACAGGAATCGCGCGTAGCTGAGAGCATCGTCGCGATCGCGAGCGCCGGGGCGGTGCCGGGCCACATCGGCCGCGTGCGCGGCGATCTTATACGCGATCACACCTTGGCGGACGTCGTCGGCATTCGGCAAGCCCAGGTGCTCCTTGGGCGTCACATAGCACAGCATCGACGCGCCATGCCAACCGATCATCGCCGCGCCAATCGCGCTGGTGATGTGGTCGTAGCCCGGAGCGATGTCGGTGACCAGGGGCCCGAGCGTGTAAAACGGCGCCTCATAACACAGCTCGTTCTCTTTCTTAACCTGCAGTTCGATCTGGTCGAGCGGAATATGGCCCGGCCCCTCGATCATCACCTGCACGTCATACGCCCAGGCTTTCTTCGTCAGCTCGCCAAGCACGCGCAATTCGGCGAACTGCGCCTCGTCGCTGGCATCCGCCAGGCAGCCGGGGCGAAGCCCGTCGCCAAGCGAAAAGCTGACGTCGTGCTTCTGGAAAATCTTGCAGATGGCGTCGAAATTCTCGTACAGGAAATTCTCTTTCTTGTGAAAGCTCATCCATTGGGCCATCAGCGCGCCGCCGCGGCTCACGATTCCGGTGATGCGGTTGCGCACCAGCGGCAGAAATTCGCGCAGCACGCCGGCATGGATGGTCATGTAATCCACGCCCTGTTCGGCCTGTTCTTCGATCACCTCCAGCATGATCTGGATGTTCAAATCTTCGGCGCGTCGCACGCGCGATATCGCTTCGTAAATCGGCACCGTGCCGATCGGAACGGGCGATGCGTTGATGATCGCTTTGCGAATCGAGGGAATGTCGCCGCCGGTCGAAAGGTCCATTACCGTGTCCGCACCGTAGTGCACCGCGCGGTGCAGTTTCTCGAGTTCCTGTGCGGGCTCCGAAGTGGTGGCGGAATTGCCGATATTGGCGTTGATCTTGCAATTGAAGGCCACGCCGATGCCCATCGGCTCCAGATTGCCATGGTGGATGTTGGCGGGGATGATGGCCCGTCCACGGGCTACTTCGTCGCGCACCTCCTCTGGCGTAATCCGTTCGCGCACGGCCACGTACGTCATTTCTTCGGTTACCACGCCCTGGCGAGCGAAATACATTTGCGAAAAATTCCGGCCGCCACCCTTCATCGCCGACGAACGCTTCTCGATCCACTCGTCTCGCAGAGTCATAAGTACCCCCCAGTCACTCACCGCCGCAGGATGCTGCTCATCAACCGGCTCATTATCGCACCGGCATTCTAACCCAGCAATACGAACCGGCGCTTTCAGCCGGGAATTCTCGATCGACCGTCGAGAGTGCGCCAGCGCCAGCGCGGGAATTCGTTTCCTTCATCTGCGAGATGCGCAGTTTTTGGGAACGAACTAAGAAAGTTTGTATTACACTATGCGCGTCAGAAATGGCGAACTGCCGGAGGCACCGTGATACCGAAGATCGACCTGAAACGCGAATTGGTGTTGAATCTGGCGCTTTTGGGATCGCTGATCACTTTGATCGGCGGCATGGCGCTGGTTATACGACTTTCTATCGGCAAATGGTAAGCGCCCGCTGACGCCCAAGCGATCCGCCGAGCGGCCCGCAAAACAAGTCCCCGCCAAGCAGTCTTAGATACGCTGCTTCGGCATCGCCTGCGGGTGGCTTTGGCGTCCCGACCACGGCAGCGTGCTATTTGCGAAAGCCACCTGTCCATGCAGGACGTGGTAAATGTAGGCGCCGAGACAAAACTTTCCGAAAAGAAGCGCCGAGAAAGCCATCACCAGTCCCGCTTCGAACACGTAAGCCGTCACCATCCAGCCTTGCAATAGCGATATTCCCACCACCAGCATGAACACTGCCGCCATCCCTTGCGCGAACCGGCGAGGACCAGGTGCCGGCGCCAGCGTCGCCTTGCTTTTGGGAATCGCCAACGCGCGATTGTAGAAAACTTCGAACGGGTTCGCCTTCGGAACCGCGACGTTCCACCACAGCAGGCCGGAAAGCACGAAAAACAGCACAGCCGCTCCGAATGCCGAGAAGAATTGCAGGATGATGCCGGCCACTACCAGCGAGCCCACGATCCGCGGCTGAAAATACAGCCCCGAAAAATGCATGTCGCAGACGTTATCCGGCTCCTCGACGAAACCTTGCTGTTTCATGAAATTACGGATGCTCAATGAGCTCATGGTTGGACCTCGCGGCCGTCCGGCGCTCTACGCGGACGAGACTCGAGTAAATTATACGCCAGCATCATCGTTTACGGAATTTAGCGCCGGATTGTTCGGCTGACCACAACCTCCCGGCGAACCGCTAACTCTCGGCGTAGCGTTTTCGCGGCATGCCGCCGTGCTGGATGGCTGCACGGGAAGCAATCGGTCTATACTCTCGTTGGAGTCGAGATTGAAACCTTGAGCGCTGTCTCGCTTTAGCCGGCGCTGTGGCGCTTTACAAATACTGGTGATCAGCAACATCGATTGGACTTGGTCAGAGCTGCCGACTAGAGTCGTAACCTCGCGGGAGATTTGCGTTGGTAGTTAGTTGCCGCTTCCACTGTGGTTCGTGGCACCGTTCGCAATTCGTCTGCGACTGAGGCAAACTGGAAGCAGCTAGAGAAAAATCGCCGCGGCAATGCACCAGCCACGCGAACAGGTCAACGATCCCGCACCAGTAGCGCGGCTCTCTCGTAGGAAAAAGGGCATAAGCGAAGATGGGTTCCCAGGACGTCAAAATAAACTCCGTTGAGCAGGAGATTTTGAACGGCTTTCCTGTTCATCCGGTGAACCATGCCAGCCACGTCCTTACTATCGAGGAACTTCGCGAGCTCGCCAAGGAAAGCGGCAAGCCGGCGGAAACCCTGATGAAAGTCGTCGCACTGATCGCGCGCCGTTCTCAGACGGACGTGTGCTCGGTCTATTTGCTCGAGCCTGACCGCAGCCATCTCGTCCTGGCGGCCACCGTTGGCCTGCGCCCGCAGAGCATCGGAAATCTTCGGCTAGCCGTTCCCGAAGGGCTCGTCGGCTCCGTGGCCGAAATGGTCCGGCCGCTGGCCGTGGAAGAAGTCACCAGCCACCCGCGATTCAAATATTTCCCCGAAGTGGGCGAAGAGGCGTACCACTCGTTTCTTGGCGTTCCGCTGATCGATCGTGGCGTGCTGCTTGGAGTCCTGGACGTGCAAACGATTGAGCGGCGCGTCTTCACCGAAGACGAAATTCGCATGTTGTCAGAGGCTGCCGCACAGGTGGCGCCAATCGTCAGCGAGGCCCGTACGATGGGCCGCTTCATCGCCCCCTTACAGGAGCGGCTTTGGACGCTCGCCCGCAATCTTTGGTGGACTTGGGACAACGATTGCGCCGCTATCTTCCGCGACCTCGACCCGATTCGTTGGGGCGAATTGCGGCACAATCCCATTTTGCTTCTCGGTGAAATTCCTCTCGAACAACTGGAACGCCGCGCCCGTGACCTGGCCCTACACAGCCGCGTAAACTACGCTTATCGCCGCCTCCGCGAATACGTGGACGCGGACCGTACTTGGGGTGCGCGGCACGCCAGCGTTTTGCGGCCTCGCCCGGTAGCCTATTTTTCCGCCGAGTTTGGCCTGCACGAATCGATCCCCATTTACTCCGGAGGTCTCGGCGTCCTCGCCGGGGACCACATTAAAAGCGCTTCGGATTTGGGAATCCCGCTGATCGGCGTGGGCCTCTTTTATGGACAGGGATATTTCCGCCAACTCGTCGACCTGAACGGCTGGCAACAGGAAGAGTACATTCCCAACGACGTAAATGCGCTGCCCATGCAGCCTGCCATCGGCAAAAATGGCGAGCCGGTAACGGTGCAGATCGAGACGCGTCGCGGGGTTTTGAGAGCAAGAGTTTGGCGTGTCAACGTTGGCCGCTGCGATCTGCTTTTGTTGGATTCCAATGTGGAAGGGAACGCGCCTGAAGATCGCGAACTTACCTCCCGATTGTATGGCGGTGACCGCCGCGTGCGCATCCGCCAGGAACTGCTGCTCGGCGTGGGCGGTTATCGCGCGCTCACGGCGATGGGCATTACGCCCGGCGTGATTCACCTCAACGAAGGCCACAGCGCGTTTGCGGCCCTCGAAGCGGTTCGCGACCGGATAGAAGACGAGGGGCTCTCCTTCGGCGAAGCGGTTCACCGCATATTTCGCGAGATTGTTTTCACCACTCACACGCCGGTCCCGGCGGGCCACGACCGTTTCAGCGCCGAGCTTGTCGAGGAACACCTTGGACCTCTGCGCGAGCAACTCGGTCTTTCACACGAAACGCTCATGGGTCTCGGCCGAGAGCACGTTTCGAATCAGCAGGACGACTTTTGTATGACGGTGCTGTGCCTGAAGCTTTCCCGCCGCGCCAACGCTGTGTCCGCTCTCCACGGCGAAGTTTCGCGCGCCATGTGGGCGGACCTCTATCCAGGCAGGTCGGAGGACGCCGTCCCCATCGGCCACATCACCAACGGCGTCCACGTCCTTTCCTGGCTGGCGCCGCAGATGTCTCGGCTTTACGACCGTCACCTCGGCGTCGGATGGCACGAACAGAGCAGCGAAGCGCGCATCTGGGAACGCATTGAGGCCGTGGACGACGGCGAGCTCTGGGAGACGCACCTCAATCTGCGCTCCCGACTGCTGGAATACGTGCGTAGCACTGCGCTCGAACAAGCGCAGCGCCGCGGCGAGCCTACGGAGATTCAGCAAGTGCTTGCCCGTGCTCTCAGCCCCGATGCTCTCACCATAGGATTTGCGCGGCGTTTCGCAACCTACAAGCGCGCCAACTTGATCTTGTCGGATATTCAGCGTCTCGCATCGATGGTCAACGATCCCAAGCGGCCCGTGCAGTTCATCTTTGCCGGTAAAGCGCATCCTGGTGACGAGCCCGGCAAGCGCATGTTGCAGGACATCATGCGTTTCATGCGCGATCCGCAATTTGCTGACCGCTTTATTTTTCTCGAAGACTACGACATCAACGTGGGGCGGCAATTCGTGCAGGGCGTGGACGTTTGGCTCAATAATCCGCGCCGGCCCTTGGAAGCCTCTGGCACCAGCGGCCAAAAAGTGGTGCTGAATGGCGGCTTGAACCTTTCCATTTTGGACGGCTGGTGGGCCGAGGCATACGACGGACTGAACGGCTTCGCCATTGGCAACGGCCGCACCCATTCCAATATTCACGTCCACGACACGCGCGACGCGGAAAACCTCTATCACGTCCTGCGCGACGAAGTGATTCCTCTCTATTACCAGCGCGACCGCGACGGATTACCGCGCGGCTGGATCAAGCGCATGAAGCGCGCCATCCGCACCCTTGGCTGGCGATTCAACGCCGACCGCATGGTCATGGACTACACCCAGCGCTGCTACCTGCCTGCCGCCGGTGGCACCTCCAGCGACATGCGTCGCATGTAGCGCTGCACGTTGGCCGCTGATCGATTTCAACGTCCCCTTAATTCGATGCCGTCAGCGCATGTGAAATTTTCGCCATCAGCGCGGTAGTAGGCCCCGCTTCCAAACCCTGTGTCACCACCGCCAGCGCAAAGGAATGCGCGCCATAAACCACCAGCGCTTCCTGAGACGTGCCCGCAGCCCCGGACGCCGCGGCGCCCGAGAATGGCCCGGTTTCCGCGGTCCGCGCATTTGCCAGCACGCCCATCATTTCCTTGCTTGCCTCCGCGCTGGTGACCGCATTATTTGCCAGAGCCCAAAGCACCTCCATCATTCCGCGCGCCGACTCCGTATTCCTCAGGCCGGCGCCGGTGGCGTCCGCATCCTGAAACCCGTGCCGCAATTCGACGCCGCTGCCGTGCAAACGCGCGATGCGCTCGTTGATTTGCGAAAGTCCTAGATGTTCGATGAGCAAGTTTGTCGCCAGCTGACTGTTGCGCATCATCATTTGCTGCTCTAATTCCCGCAACGTCAGCTGCCGGCCAATCTCATGGTAAAGCTCAGGATCGGGATCGCGACCCGGATCGAGATGGTAAACGCTCTGGCCCACTGCGCTGTGAAAGCTGTTGTGCACCAGCAGCAGGCTATCGAATCGCAGCGCGCGCGTCTGCACTTCTGCGTACAGTTCGATCATCACCGGAATTTCCACCCACTGCGGCGTGGCTTGTATTTCTTGGCCGGCTTGTATGAAGAATTCATCGCTGCCGTCCAGCGAGCGAAATGCGACGGAGACTTCCTTTGCGCCGCTCTCCCGGATCACATTCTCAACGGCCGCGCGCCCTGTCTCGTATTGCGCCGCCACCGGCGCGGTCCCTTGTCCCCGCGCCGCTGGAGAAACCGCCAGTGCCATAAGGAGCGCCGACGCGCTCGCGATTTTACTCTTCGTGCCCATCTGTGCATTCTACGATGCGCGCGCGCCGATAGCGATGGCTCCCGCCGTGGGCCAACGAGCGCGGCTTCGGCCGCATAGCGCATCGGCCGATCGAGCGCCGTTGCGCGATTGAGCGACGCGCGCCGCGAACTGCATCAGCGGCGGCGAACTTCTGCTATCGTTTCTTATCTTCAGCAAACGGGATCGCTATTGGAAGCCAAGCTTGCCGAATTCGTGAATCGCTTGAAAGACGCCGCCGGCGAAAACCTGCGTTCCGTCGTTCTCTACGGGTCGGCTGTAACTGGTGAGTTTTGCGAAAACCATTCAGATCTCAACACCCTCTGCCTCTTCGGCAGTCTGGCGACAGCCGACCTCGCGCAACTTTATCCGGCCGTGGAGTGGTGGATCGCTGAAGGGAATCGCGCGCCGCTGCTCTTTAAGTTCGACGAACTTGCGCGCTCCGCACATCTCTTCGCCGTCGAAATGTTCGACGTCAAAAAATATCACCGCGTGCTTTTCGGCCGCGACTGGCTGGAGGATTTCCAGCCTCCGCTTCAACTGCACGGCCTGCAGGTTGAGCGCGACCTGCACTTGGAACGCCTGAAACTGCGCCAAGCCATTCTTGCCGCACCTCAAAAGCCGAAAATGCAGCTCGAAATCATGCTCTCGTTAGTCAGCAAATTCTGCACGCTCTTTCGCCACGCCGTGATGGCCGTCGATGCTTCAGTCCCGCAAACCAAACGTGAGTCGCTGGCCGCCATCGCCTCTTGGACCGGCGCCGATCCCTCCGGCTTCGAATCGATCCTCGATTACCGGGAAGGCAAGCGCAAGCGCCGCCAAATCGATCTCGAATCCGCGCTTCACTCTTATGTCGAGTTCGTCGAACTCGCCGCCAACGAAGTCGACCGCCGCTTCGCCGCGCGCCGTTAGCCCGACCGCGGGATAATCCACCTAGATTTGCGCATCGCGTAGCGCATCGCGCCGCCTTGACCCTGGCTCGACGCCCGCGATATGCTGTGCCTAGATTAATGAAACAAACCGTTCGAATCGCCGGAGGCATCAACGAGCTCTTCGGCACGCTCGATGAAAATCTAAGGCTCTTTGAATCCACCCTGCACGTCACCACTCATTTGACCGATCGCGATCTGGAAATCGAAGGCGAGCCCGCGCAAGTGGAACGCGCCGCGCGCATCATCGGCGCCTATAACGACCGTGTGCGCGACGGGAACATCCCCAATAGCCAGGAAGTGAAAGCCCTGCTGCAAACGGCGGCCGGCGAACCTACGTCCACTCTGCATACGGCTTTTTCGCCCACTCGCTCGCGCAATTTCGGGAAGCGAACCGTGGCGCCGAAGAGCGCCAATCAAAAGCGCTACATCGAAGCTCTTGAAACTTACGACATGGTCTTCGCCATCGGTCCCGGCGGCACGGGAAAAACCTATATCGCCGTCGCCATGGCCGTCGCAGCTCTTATGTCGAAGCAGGTGAATCGCATTATTTTGGCGCGTCCTGCTGTGGAAGCGGGCGAACGCCTGGGCTTTCTGCCCGGCACGCTGCAAGAAAAAGTCGATCCGTATATGCGTCCGCTGTACGACGCGCTCCACGATTTGCTGGAAGCGGACAAACTCGAGCGCTTCCTGGAGAAAGACATCATCGAAGTCGCACCGTTGGCTTTCATGCGTGGCCGCACCTTGAATGATTCGTTCGTCATCCTGGACGAAGCGCAGAACACCACCAGCGAACAAATGAAAATGTTCCTCACCCGCCTCGGCTTCGATTCCAAAGCGGTGATCACCGGCGACGTAACGCAGATCGATCTTCCCGACACGCGTCGTTCCGGCCTGGTCGAAGCCATCGACGTCGTCGGCAAAATTGATGGCATCGCCCTCGTCTATTTCGACGAGCACGACGTGGTCCGCCACAGCCTCGTCCAACGTATCATCAAGGCCTACGACGAATATTCCGCCGGCCACGGCTCGTCAAACGGTTCCGTCCAGCGCAGCTAATCGCCTCCGCCGAAGTTGGGCGCCTGTTTATCGGTCGTCGTATTAGAGTGCATGCCAACGCACCTTTTCGTCAGGGCACGGCTCCTCGGCGCCGTAAGCGGAAGCAACAGATCCGCAACAGTGTTCCTCCAGCCCGTCAGGGCGATACATATTGATCCACGGCGGAGCCGTGGGAACGCAGCGCCCCATTGTCCTTCGAGCACCGTCATGGCCGACGCACGGCTCGGCCGCTGAAACTCCCGTTTTTCATTTATCATCGAGACTCTTTAAGCCCCGGCGATCCGCCCGCTCTGCGTTTTTCGCCGCGCGTCATGCTATCTTCACCTTCACATGAATGTCGCTCCCGATAGCTTGGAACACTGGGTCGCGCAAATCCTCGCCGGCGATCCTCGCGCCATTTCTCGCGCCGTAACGCTGATCGAGAATCGCGAACCGCGTGCTGAAGATCTTCTGAAAGCGCTCTTCCCGCACACCGGCCGTGCCCTTCGCATCGGCATCACCGGCTCTCCCGGCACCGGCAAAAGCACTTTGGTCGACCGCCTCGCCGCGCATTACCGCGCCGCCGGAAAAACCGTGGGCATCATCGCCGTCGATCCCTCCAGCCCATTCACGGGAGGCGCGATCCTCGGCGACCGCATTCGCATGTTGCGCCACGCGCAGGACGAAGGCACCTTCATCCGCTCCATGGCCACGCGCGGCTATCTCGGCGGCCTGGCGCAGGCCACCGGCGACGTCAGCCTGCTGCTCGACGCAGCTGGCAAAGATGTGATCCTCATCGAAACCGTCGGCGTCGGCCAAGGGGAAATCGAGGTCGTGCGCGTAGCGGACTGCACGCTCGTGGTTCTCACGCCCGGCATGGGCGACGACGTGCAAAACCTGAAGGCCGGCCTGATGGAAATCGGCGACATTTTCGTCATCAACAAATCCGATCGCGAAGGCGCCGATCAGTTCGAACAACAGCTGCTCGCTGTTTTGGGCCTGGTCTCCGACCACGAAGGCTGGACGCCCGCGATCGTGCGCACCATCGCCACGCAAGATCAAGGCACCGATGACCTGATCGCCCAGATCGCACGTTTCCGTCAGCACCTGGAAAGTGATCGCGAACACTGTTCCCGGGAACGCGACTACTGGCGCGAATGGTTGCTCCGGCTCCTGCAAACGCGCATCGCGGAAAAAGCGCTGGGGAAGGGAATCGGCGAGGCCGAATTCAACCGCCTCGCGTCCGATGTGGCAGCGCGCAAAATAGATCCGTACTCCGCAGCGGACCAAATTCTAGCTCGCACGGGCTTGTCGTGATTGAGCATTTCGCGGCGCCAAAGCCTCACCCAAAACTTGACTGCGCGCAGTTGACTCCGTATTTTGTACGGGCTGCTATTTTATTCCGGCGGCAAAAAGCTTCCAGCGCGCGTGTGTCATAAGGACAGGTTTTTGAAACTCGGCGATCTCGAATTCCACATTATCTCGGACGGCCACGTGCACCTCGACGGCGGCGCCATGTTCGGCGTCGTCCCGCGTCCGCTGTGGGAGAAAAAGTCCCCGCCCGACGCGCGCAATCGCATCACACTTTCGATGAATTGCCTGCTGATCCGGGCGGCAGGCAAGCGCATCCTCGTCGAAACGGGCGCCGGCGCAAAGATGGACCAAAAGCTTCGCGAGATCTACGGTCTCGATGGACCGTCACTCATTCAGAGTCTGCAAAAATACGACCTGCGCCCGGAAGACATCGACATCGTCATCAATACCCACCTCCATTTCGATCATTGCGGCGGCAACACGCGCATGGAGCGCGACAAAGTCGTTCCCGTATTCCCAAATGCGCGCTATTTCGTCCAGCGCGAAGAATTCACGCACGCCATGCACCCGAACGAGCGCGACCACGCCAGCTACCTTCGCGAAAATTACCAGCCAATCGAATCCGCCGGCATGTTCTCGTTGCTTGATGGCGATACGGAAATCGTGCCGGGAGTGGAAGTCGTAGTCGCTCCCGGACACACCGCACACATGCAGTGCATGAAACTAACCGGCGGCGGCCAGACCGCCTTTTGTTTCGCCGATCTCGTTCCCACCACCGCGCATCTGCCGCTCCCGTGGATCATGGGTTACGATCTCTACCCGATGACCACGCTAGAGAACAAAAAGCGCTGGATTCCGCAGGTGGTGAAAGAAGGCTGGTTGGCGCTTTTCGTCCACGATCCGCGCGTCCCGGCTGCCTATCTCCGCGAGCGCGACGGCAAATTGGAAGCCGAGCCGGTGCAAGTCGATTAGTAGCCCTTGGAATTAAGTCGGCTTCAGCCGCTGAAGTACAGCTCACACGCTAGGAGCATGAATGCCCAAGGCCAAAACTTCGAAAGCAAAGAAATCCGAGCCGATCGCCATCGGCATCATCGGAGGCAGCGGCCTCTACAGCATGGCCGGCTTGACGAACACGCGCGAGATTCGCGTGCAGACTCCTTTTGGCGATCCCTCGGACGCCATCGTTGCCGGGACGCTGGAAGGGCGGCGCGTCGCTTTTCTCGCCCGCCACGGGCGCGGCCATCGCATTTCCCCCAGCGAAATCAATTTTCGCGCCAATATTTACGCGCTGAAGACGCTCGGCGTAGAGCGCATCATCTCCGTCAGCGCTGTCGGTTCGCTGCGCGAAGACGTGGCTCCGCTGGATTTCGTGGTGCCCGACCAATTCTTCGATCGCACGCGCACTCGCATCTCCACGTTCTTCAGCGACGGCATCGTCGCCCACGTCAGCTTCGAGAAGCCGACGTGCCCGGCGCTATCGTCCCAGCTTGCCGGGGCTTCGGAGCGCGCCGGCGTGAAAGTCCATCGCGGAGGCACTTACGTGTGCATGGAGGGCCCGCAATTTTCCACGTTGGCCGAATCGCACACGTATCGCCAACTGAAATTCGACATCATCGGCATGACCAATCTCACCGAAGCGAAGCTGGCGCGCGAGGCCGAGATTTGCTACGCGACGTTCGCCATGGTCACCGATTACGATTGCTGGCACCCGTCGCATGATGCTGTTACCGTCGATCAGATCATCGCGGTGCTGACCAAGAACACCGAAAACGTGCAGCGCGCCATCCGCGAAGCAGTGCGCGCAATGGACGGGACTCGCTCGTGCAAGTGCGGCTCGGCGCTGGCGCACGCGATTCTGACCGACCGCAAAGCCATTCCGACAGCCGCGAAGAAACGCCTTGCGCCGATCATTGGTAAGTACCTCTCGTAGCGGCGAGTGGGTTTGGCAGTGCGGTGAAAGACGTTTCCTAAAGACACGCAAAGAGGGTAATCTCGCGCCCGTTCGCAAAGCGCAGGCTCAAAGAATAGCCGCAAAATTTTAGGAGAGAACATGTCACTACTCGTCGTCGGATCCGTCGCGTTTGATGCCATCGAAACACCGTTCGGCAAGGTAGACCGCACACTGGGCGGCGCGGCCAGCTACTTCGCGCTGGCGGCCAGCCATTTCGTCCCTGTGCGTATGGTCGCGATCGTCGGCGAAGACTTTTCCGACAAAGATCGCGCCGTCTTCAAGGGCCGCAAAATCGATCT
>Ga0307374_10001488_pt1 | contig 43300 bp, 38 predicted proteins | sample OX3MG_FD_202532 | JGI IMG/M metagenome (GOLD analysis project Ga0307374, IMG submission 202532) | Soil microbial communities from Risofladan, Vaasa, Finland - OX-3 | ecosystem: Environmental > Terrestrial > Soil > Coastal area > Acid sulfate soil | place: Finland: Risofladan, Vaasa | collected...
CGGGTGGGATCGCTCACGACTTCAACAACCTTCTTCACGTCATACTCAGCTACAGCAGCTTCCTGGCTGACGAAACCGGTGACCGTGAGGCGATTGAGGCCGACGTCGCCGAAATTCAGACGGCGGCGCACCGAGCCGCCGAACTGACCCGGCAGTTGCTCATCTTCTCGCGCAACGATGTCTCGCGGGCGACGGCCCTGAACATGAACGCGATCGTCACCAATGCCGAGAGGATTCTGCGGCGCGCACTCGGCGAGGACATCTCACTCACCTGCGTGACGAATGACAGCGACTGCATCATCATGGCCGACGCGGCCGAGATCGACCAGGTACTGATGAACCTGACGACGAATGCTCGGGACGCCATGCCACACGGGGGCAGCCTGGAGATCAGCGTCAAATGCGTGTGCGACGACGGGGGCGACAGCCCGATCCCGGCGCCGTTCGTCCGGGTCGACGTCCGTGACGATGGCGAGGGGATGCCGGACGAGATAGCCGCCAAGGCTTTCGATCCGTTCTTCACTACCAAGGAGCCCGGGCGTGGCACCGGGCTCGGCCTCGCCATGGTGTACGGGATAGTGACGCGTTGGGGCGGCGATGCCATCATCACGACAGGCGTCGGCACCGGAACGACCGTGTCGATGTTCTTCCCTGTGGCCTCTCCGAGCGACGTCGAGCACGTCGGTGTCTCCGACGCGATATCGGTCGTCGGTGGAGCAGAGACAGTCCTCCTGGTGGAGGACGAGGAAAGCGTGCTCCGTTCGACCTCGCGCGTCCTCACGTCCGCGGGTTACACGGTCGTCACCGCCTCCAACGCGCTGGAAGCCGCACAAGCATTCGACGAGTCGCCTATCGACGTGGTGGTGACGGATGTCATCATGCCGGGCGGAGTGTCCGGAAAGCAGCTCGCCGACTCCCTGCGGTGCGGTCACCCCGACCTTCCTGTGGTCTTCGTCTCAGGATATTCGGCAGACACCATTGCCGAACGAGGCGTCCTGCCGGCGCAGACCCATTTGGTCAAGAAGCCGTTCGCTCCAGACGAATTGCTGCTCGCCATCCGGGAAGCGATCACGCAGGATTCGGTGGAGCACGCGTTCAGCTCGTAAGAACGTCAAGGACCGGCGGCTGGCTCCTCGTGCGAGGCGGTCGCTGCTAGAACAGGGCACAGAGTCCTCACTGTGCATTCCCACCTCCCACAGCGGCAACGGCCAAGCACTCGGCGTCTTCGCGCGCGCGCCGTGCGCGGCGCGCTCCTGATCGGAACGATCTCCCTGCTCAACGGCGCCCTCGCCGCACCTGCTCCTTCGGGGGCAACCTCGCTGTCGGGCAAGGCTGTGCCACACACGCATGCCATCCCGGCGGCCGAGTCCGGCCTCCTTCCCTGGCGGTTGGCGGCTCCCATCAGCCGCACCGTGGCGCTGCCCGGCCCCGATGGCCGGGTGGTCATCCTCGGCGGTCTGACGTCGTCGAACACCTCCGTGTCGGGTGTCTTCACCCTCGACACGGGCTCAGGACACCTCAACCTCATCGGCAACCTCGCGGCGGGCCTTCACGACGCGTCGGGCGCGGTGCTCAACCGTCAGGACGTCCTCTTCGGCGGCGGCTCTCCCGCGACGGTCGCCACCGTGCAGGGCTTCCCGGCGCCGCAAGCATCGGGGACGGCGGTAATCGCCACGGCCACCGCCACAGGCGACCTACCTCGACCACGATCCGACTCCTCGACGACAACCATTGGAAGGATCGCCTACATCGTCGGTGGGTACGACGGCACGAATCCTGACCCCGCGGTCCTGGCCACGAGAGACGGCCACACCTTCACGAGCGTCGCGTCGCTTCCGACTCCCGTCCGGTACCCGGCGGTCGCCAGCTCGGGCGGCCTGATCTACGTCTTCGGCGGACAGGCGATCACGGGGCTCAATGCCGGCGTCCCGGTCAGTGCGATCCAGGTCGTCGACCCCCGGCACCATACGGCGAAGGTAATCGGGCACCTGCCGATCCCACTCGACGGCGCGACAGCGGTGACGATCGGCACGCAGATTTACGTGGCCGGTGGGGAGAGCACGGTGGCCCAACCGGCCGTGCCGGGGGTGGGCACGACGCAGTTGACGCCGCCGCCCCCGGGTGCCAACAGGGGCGCGGGAGCGAACAGCGCGACGCTCAGCGCGCTCGACGCCGCCCCCGCCACAACCACAACCTCGACGATCTGGGCTTTTGACGCGCAGAAGCACAGGATGCTGACGGCCGGACATCTCCAGGTGCCGATCTCACATTCGACGTCGGCGGTCCTCGGGAACACCGCGTGGTTCGTCGGAGGGGAGTCGAGCGGCTCGCTGGTGAGCACCGTCCAGACACTCACACCTGACGTCCGGTTCGGCACCGCCGGTGCTCTCGGCGCTGGTTCGCCGTATTTCGGAATGCGCCTCCTCATTGCCGACCGCGGCAACAACCGCCTGCTGCTGATGGATGCCGGTATGCACATCACGTGGACGTATCCATCGGCGACGACGCCGCCGGACCCCTACGGGTTCGTGTTCCCCGACGACGCCTTCTTCGTGAACGGTGGGCGGGCGATCATTTCGAACCAAGAGGAAAACGAGACGATCGTCGAAGTCGCCTACCCCTCGGGAAAGATCATCTGGGAATACGGGCATCCCAAACAGCCCGGCACCTCCCAGGGGTTCCTGCACGAACCCGACGACGCCTACCTCCTCAAGAACGGGCAGATCACGGTGGCTGACGCCCAGAATTGCCGGATCCTCGTCATCAACCACAACAGCACGGTGGCGGGGCAGATCGGCACCAATGGTCGGTGCTTCCACAATCCGCCATCCTCCATGGGGTCACCCAACGGCGACACGCCTCTGGCCAACGGCAACGTCCTGGTATCTGAGATCAACGGCTCCTGGGTCAGTGAATACACCCTGAGCGGGCGGTTGGTCTGGACGGCGCACGTCCCAGTCTCATACCCGTCGGACCCCCAGCAACTGGGCGCTGACCTGTATCTCGTGGCGGACTACGCCCGGCCGGGGGCGATCATCTACACGAATCGGACCGGACAAGTTCTCTACCGGTACCAGGCGACCTCTGGTCCCGGCATGCTTGATCACCCTTCGCTGGCGGAACGACTCCCGAGTGGCGTCATCATGATTAACGACGATTACGCCAACCGCATGGTCGCCATCGATCCGACGACCGGGGCCCTCGTGTGGCAGTACGGGATCACCGACTCGGCGGGGACATCGGTCGGGATGCTGAATACACCTGACGGGTTTGACCTCCTCACTCCAGACGGAAGCACACCCACGCACCCGACCACGGGCTAAGCCGTAGGCGTGGGGCCATACCGGAATAGGGGGTCGCCCGTCGGGAGTCCCGTCGGGAGTCCCGTCGGGAGAACGTGGAGGTGAAGGGACTCGAACCCTCGGCCTACGGCTTGCAAAGCCGCCGCTCTACCAGCTGAGCTACACCCCCAGAAGCGGGTCCCCCATGCTAGGGCGGGCGCAAGGGGACGACCGACGCGCTCGTGGTGCCCCGCGGTGGTGCAGCGGCCACAATGACGTCCCATGGCACGGCATGCGGCGGCATCGGCACGCTCGTGGCGCCTCCCTGTTCTCGCTGGCGTGATCGTCCTGGCCGCTGCCGGCACCGCCACCGGTGTGGTCCTGAGCCAGCCGGCTGATTCTCACCCCGGGGCGGGACGTCACGGCACGGTTGGCCGCCATTCCGGTTCGAACGCCGGGTCAACCTCGACGCGACGAAGCACGACGACGACCACTACAACATCGACGACCACTACAACATCGACGACCACGACGGTGCCCCCGCCGGCAGTAGGTTTCGCCGCGGGTCACGTCACGGCGGTGGGCGATTCGGTCATGATCGACTACGAGCAGCCGTTGCAGACTGACATTCCGGGGGTCGACGTCCACGCGGGGGTGAGCGAGCAGTGGGGCGCCGGTGAGTCCGAGCTGCAACAACTCAAGTCGGTGGGACAACTCGGCGCCGAGGTCATCGTGGCCCTCAGCACCAACGGACCGATCACCGGTGCGGACTTCGACGCCATGATGGGCATCGTCGGTGGGGCGTCGCGCATCGTCTTCGTGAACATCCACGTCGACCGGTCATGGCAGGACCCCAACAATCAGGTCTTGGCGGCCGGTGCCGCCCGATACCCGAACGCTCGCATCGCCGACTGGGCCTCGCTGGCGGCCCAACATCCGGAGTGGTTCGGTTCCGACGGTACGCACCTCGCCATCAACGGGCCCGGCGCCGTAGCGCTGGCCTCACTGATCACGTCCACGCTTACGAGCGGGTGACGCCCGCCCACTAGGGTGCGCCTGCCATGGATGCACGGACCTTTCTCGGTATGGAACCGGTCGGCGACGACCTGCACTGGAAGATGGTGGTGGAGCCGCAGCTGACCACGCCGGGAAACTTCCTGTTCGGCGGCTGCGGTCTGGGAGCGGCGCTCGTCGCCCTGGAGGCCGCGTCGGGCCGCCCAACGGTCTGGGCAACGGGCCAGTACCTGTCCTACGCACCCACACACTCAGTCATGGAGTGGGAGGTCACCCTGGCCGTCGTCGGCGGCCATGTCACCCAGGGACGGGCCGTCGGCCGGGTTGAAGATCGCGAAATCCTGACCGTCAACGCCGCGCTGGGGAAGGACGTGTCCGACGTGGGAGGCATCTGGGTCGAACCGCCGCAGGTGCCCGCACCCGAGGAATGCCCGCCGCGCTTCCTCCCCGCCATGTTCCGCAACACCATCATGGACCGGGTCGAGGTCCGGACGGCCAAGGGGCGCATGTTCGACGAGATGCACGGTGAACCCGGCAGTCCCGACTCCGCCTTGTGGGCGCGCGTCCCGGGTCATCTGTCCCCGTCCGCGGCCACCCTGGCCATCTTCGGCGATTACGTCTCAGGCGGCGTGTCGCACCCGTTGGGCCGGCGCGCCATGGGGCGAAGCCTGGACAACACGCTGCGCGTCGTGCAGCTACGTGACACGGAGTGGGTGCTCTGTGACATCAGGATCCACGCGTTGGTCGACGGGTACGCCCAAGGGATCGCCTTCTTGTGGTCACAGGACGGCGAACTCCTGGCAACCGCCAGCCAGTCGCTGGCGGTCAGGTTGTGGCCCGACGATGCCGGTGTGACGTGATGAGTGCCCGGAGGCCGTGGTGTAGCCTCGACCTTCCTCCGGGGCTATAGCTCAGTCGGTTAGAGCGCAGCACTGATAATGCTGAGGTCGTAAGTTCGATTCTTACTAGCCCCACTCAAAATGCCAGGCTAGAGACGTTTTCTTCGAACAGTCTCGGTGCACTGAGGCCCAGGTTTTTGGGCACTTGTTGGGACACGTTCGGCGAAGTGCCCATGGACGCGGTGCGCCGTGGAATTGAAGGAACCATGATGGGACAGATTGGGACTCGACGGGACGAACTGCTGAGCGTTCCAGATGCTACGTCTTGAAGATGCTCGCAGGCGCGGTGGACTCTATTCGTATAGGTCTTGAGCCATTCGTAGGTGTTATCTGAAGACGTCTTTACTGCACTCCGCTACCGCTAAAGCGTCAACGGACTCGAAGTCAAGTTCGGCATGAAAGCGATCGGCAACGTCAAGCATGCCGAAGCTTGATCTCCCCTGCACGGGACTGAAGGCGATCGACGAGGTGATCGATAACGGCGAGTCGGGCATTGGAGTTGTCGGTGGTCTCCAGTGTCGAGCGCATCAAGTTGGCGAAACAGACGAGTAGCTCTGCGTACGTCTCGACGGCCATGTCATCGCCAGAACGCCAAAGGCGCGTCTGGTTCACCACTTCTGCCAGCGCGGCACACGCGTCGGCAACTCTCCCTTGGTGTAGGTACATGTGCTACACTCTAGCCATGGGGAGTCCGACTGTCTCAGTGCGGGAGTTGAGGAACACCGTCAGTGCGGTGCTCCGCCGGGTCGAAAGTGGCGAGCGGGTCACTGTCACTGTCGACCGCCGGCCAGTCGCAGAGCTCGTGCCTCTTCGACGGCGACGGACCGTGTCGCTCAACGAAGCTCTCCACGTTGCCTCCCGTCACCCGACCGACACCGCACTCCTTCGCGAAGTCAGAGAAGTGCTCTCAGATACGACGGACGACGTATGAAGGCCCTTTTGGATACCTCGTTCTTCATCGCGACCGAGTCCGGCCGCCCTCTCGGCGAGATGCCTGGCGTCACGGAAACGGAGATCTCCGTCGTCACGGTGGCTGAACTGACCATCGGTGTCCTGATGGCCGACGATGCCGATCGGGCTGTCCGTCTCGCAACCCTCTCGGCCGTTGAATCGACCTGGGAGCCGCTCCCCATTGATGCCGAGGTGGCGCGAACCTTCGCACACATAGTCGCCGAGCTTCGGTCTCATCAGCGCAAGGTGCCCGTGCTCGACGCACTCGTAGCCGCGACCGCTGTCGTGGCACAGATTCCTGTTGTAACCCAAGACCGCGATTACGACGCCATAGAAGACATCAAGGTGATCCGGATTTGAGCTGACGCACCTCTCCCACCACGACGGGACCCCGTCGGATCTTCCCGGTCTCCCTGACAATGCTGAGGTCGTAAGTTCGATTCTTACTTTGTGAGGTAACAGCCGACAACATTTCGTCAAAGCGTTCGATGTTGAGCCGGGTAGTGACTTCTCGGAATGTCTTCTCGGCGCGGTCTACCCAGAGTTCGATTGACTCCGCCCTGCTATCGCCCAAATACGTGCTCTGCGAACATCGCAACGGCGTTGTCGATGAGCTTGATGTAGCGGTCACCCCCCGGGTCGTTGGCCAATTGTTGACTCGAGAGACCGGATACCAACGCGGTCCAGAGATCAAAGTCCGCCGCCTTGCGAAGTCCCGCTTTGGCGAGAATGGATCGACCCCGGTTGAAGACCTCGATGGCGACGGCATAGGACTCGGGTGATGGCTCGAAGTCCGGGATTGTGCGCAGAAAGAGCAACTCATAACGCGCCTGATCTTCTGCGGCGAATTTCACAAATAGGTTGGCAATGGCGCACAGGGCGCGGCGGGGGTCGTCGCTGACCTCAAGCTGGTCGAAGAGGGCCAGGAGCGCGCGGTTGCCGTCTGCGAAGAGGTGGTCGTAGACGGAATGCTTCGAAGCGAAGTACGTGTACAGCGATTGGGGCTCCATATCGACCACGCGGGCCAGCGCCCGCAGGGAGAGAGCGTTGACTCCGTCATCGCGCACCATCTTCCAAGCCGCATCGAGGATTTCCCGCTTGGTGGCCTGATGACGCGCATGCCGGCGGTCTCGACGGGGTTGAACGGCGGTCTTGCGGGCCACCCCTTGACGTTACCCGAATATGACGCGATACTCCTGACACTGTTCGGAAAACTGAGGTGGGCTCATGGAAGCAGCAACGGCCGAAAAGACGATCCGCACCCCCCTGGGGCACGCGGAGGCCATGGGGTTGGCCGAGACTGAGTTCGCCCGCATGATTGAGCAGCTCCGCAGCCTGACGGCGGAGGACTGGCGACAACCCACGACGTGCGAGCTCTGGGACGTGCGGGCCATGGCCTCCCACGTGCTGGGCATGGCCGAGGCGCAAGCATCAATGCGCCAGTTCGCCCACGACTTCCGGGCGGCCAGTCGGAGGTCAGGGGGGAAGATGATCGATGCCATGACCGCGACGCAAGTCGCCGACCGTGCGTCGATGTCGCCCGAGGCGATTGTCAGCCGTCTGGCGGCGGTGGCTCCCAAAGCGATCAAGGCCCGTCGTCGGACACCGGCTCCCATTCGTCACATCGTCCGCATGAAGCAGGACCCACCCTTCGAGACCGAGAGGTGGCGATTCGGCTACCTGGTCGACAAGATCTTCACCCGTGACACGTGGATGCACCGGCTCGACATCAGCCGGGCTACCGGGAAGGCCATGCTGCTGACTCCAGCCCATGACGGGCGCCTCGTCGACGATGTCGTTGCAGAATGGGGTCAACGTCACGGCCAGGCTTTCTCGCTGACGCTGACCGGGACCGCCGGCGGCCAGTGGCACGTCGGCGATCAGGGGGAACAGCTTGCGCTCGACGCTCTCGAGTTCTGCCTGACGGTTGGCTCTCGCCAACCGGGTACCGGACTCCTCGCCACGCAGGTGCCGTTCTGATGAGCATCACGCACATCACGGAGTTTCACGCCGCTTCTGGTCAGCAGAGCACACTCGAACCACTCCTGATCGAAGGCCGGAACCGCATGCGAGCGGCTGAGGGCTGTGAATCCTTCGATCTCTACAGCGATCAGGATGACGAACTGTCTTTCACCTTCATTCAGAGCTGGACTTCCTCGGAGGCCCACGACGCCGCTTTCGGCGAGCGCATCGTCGCGACCGGGCATCTTGAAAAGGTCCTGGCAGGCCTGGGTCGGCCCTTGGTGCAGCGCACGTACATCGTGGTCCACTGAGTCGATTCGCACACCCCGCTCTTTTGACCCAATTGATTCGCGTGCCTAGAAGATGGCGACCCCAAGCTCAATAGCGGTTCTGCCGGCCCCGCGACCGCCTGCTCAAGGGTCGCTCCGGGACTCCGCTTCGCTCCGTGTCCTCGCTCGCCTACGGCGTCCGTTGACCTGTCTCGTTTCCCACGAATCTGTCCCAACTCCGTCCCAACAATGACGTCCCGATGTGTCCCGGCCGTTCCCGCTCAGTTCCCATCCCATCATTGGGCACGCCGCTGACGAGGACCAATGGGACGGGCCGGCACTCGACGGGACCCCGTCGGATACCCCCGGTCTCCCTGATAATGCTGAGGTCGTAAGTTCGATTCTTACTGGCCCCACCATTGGCGGGTGATGCAGCCTGTCACTGCGTGGCGAGATTCCTGGCTGTGCGCAACAGTTGACTGGTGGCCTTCCACCCTCAGCCGGCCGGGGCGGTTACCGCGTGCGCGGGAGTCGGCGTGCCGGTGAGCGTGGTCCGGGGATGGACGGGCAGCACAACGGGGGCTCTCGGATTCTGCGCGAAATTGAAGTCGTTCATGAGGTTGCCGAGAATTTTCTCGTCCTCGCGGACATCGGGTCTCGGGTCGGGACGGCCGTCGGAGGCGGGGTCGATGCGCTGGCCGTGTAGGAAGTCGTCCTCAATGAATTTGTCGTACGCGTCGAAGCTCAGCGTCTGGTGGTCGATGTAGCCCTTCTTGGCATAGGGGCTGATCACCATTCCCGGCACGCGCAGTCCGTATCCGAGCGCGTCGACGGTCGGCGGGATCACGTGGTCGTAAAACCCGCCCCAGTCGTCCCAGGCGAGGAAGATGGCCGTCGAGCTCCAATCCGGGCTCTTCATTACCGCGTTGATCAGGCTGGTGACGTAACTCTGCCCGTAGCTGATCGGGTTCGGCGGATGCTCGCTCACGGCGTTCGAGGGAACCACCCACGACACCGCGGGAAGCGTGCCCTTTTTGGCCGACGCGTAAAACTTCTTCACGTCGGCGACGTTGCCCAGTTGATGGTCGGCCTTGACGGTGTCGAACCACGGGAGCGGGTTCCAGATCCCCGGGGTGTTGGAGTTCTGCGCGACCGGGGCGCAGGTCTCCGCGGCGGAGTTCTCGCAGTCGGGCTCGACGCCGCTCACCACGTAATAGCCCCAACTGACGTGGTTCTTGTGCAAGAGGTACGTGAGGTCGGTCCAGGCGTAGATCGGCTGATGGTTTGGATTGTTCTTGTTGTTCTTGAGCCTCTTCGGGCCGACCTGTCCCCCGTAGACCGCCGGCGCAGCTTGGGGCTTGGCCGGTGGGTTCTGCTTCGTCCCGCTGACGCAGCTGGAGGGATTGTCGCTCTGCGTGCAGTAGGCGGCCCATTCCGAGACGAGGAACAGGTGCGCCGGCAGACTCCACGAAGCGTTCGGCTCGAACATGTGGTCTTGGAGGACGAAGTCCTTGGCGTAGGTCCAGTAGTTCGGAATGTCGCTCTGCGTGTGATATCCCATCACGTCCGGGGTGGACGAATTCGTGCAGGCCGGATCGGTGGGATTCGCGCACCCCTGCTTGCCCGCTTCGGCCTGGCCGATGAAGCCGTCCATCTTTCCGGCGTCGATGTCGCTCGTCGCGTTCACGTAGTTGTGCGGTCCACCTCCGTTGACATCGGCGTGATCAGGGAAAGGAGCGACGCAGGCCCCGGTGCGGGGATCGGGAGTGCAGAGGCTGGGCTGGCCATTCGTCATGGGGATGCCGTCGGCCTTGGGGAACGTGCCGAAGTACGCGTCGAACGACCGGTTCTCCTGCATGATCACCACAATGTGCTTGATCTTGTGGATGCCAGGCGGGACCACGTACGTGCCGCTAGGACCGCCCGGTGCGTGTTCCGCACCGGTCGCGGCCGCGCCGCTCCACGAGGTGGCGCCGATGACCGCCGCGGTGATGACGCCGATACCCGTACGCCATTGGCGTTCGCCCCATCGGCCCCGTGCCGCTCTCCGCACCCCCATCCCCTTCATACCGATTCGCCGCGAGGCGAGGGGGGCAACGACGCCAGCCGGGCGAGCGTCCCGCCAAGCTGCGCGAAGGTGCCGGCCCCCACTTCGCCCACGAAGCTCCGCTCGGTGGCGTCCACCGCGGCGTCAATGCAGTCGAGCGCAGCGACGCCTTTGCTCGTCAGCCGCAGTGCACTCCTTCGTCTATCGGCCGGGTCGAGCTCTCGGGAGACGAAGCCATTGGCGACGAGGTTCTCGACGAGCTTGGATACCGCCTGCTTCGTCACGCCCATGGCACCGACCAGTTCGGTGGCGTCACGAGCCCCGCCGGCGAGCGCCGTCAGCGCCCAGTACCCAGGCTGTGGCACGTCCGACAATCCGGCCGCAGCGAGCTCGGCTCGGATCGCCTGTCGGTAGCGCTGGTTGACCCGGCGGAGGAGCCACGGCGTCGTGGCCGAGCCCTGCTCTCGGCTGGGATCAGCGAGCATGCCGGCGGTCGGGCTGATAGTCATAGAAGTAGACAGTCTATTTGATTGACCATCTCCTGGCAACGGCCACGGATGGAATGTCGCTGCCTTTTCGTAGTAGGCCAAACACGACACGGCGCAGACGGTGAGGGCGTGCGGAGGCATGCCCATCGACCAGCCAGGGAATGGAGGACCGCAGTGCAGCAGCGTCAGATCGGCAACCGCATGGTGAGCGCCATCGGGCTCGGCGAAATGCCACTCTCTCTTGAGGGACGGCCCGACGAGGCACAGGCCATGGCGACGATCCACGCGTCGCTCGACGCCGGCGTCACCATCATCGATACGGCCGACGCCTACGCGCTGAGCACGGCCGAGCACGGTCACGGCGAGCGGATCGTGGCCAAGGCCCTGGCCTCCTACGGCGGCCCGACCGACCATGTCCTGGTGGCGACGAAGGGTGGACACCGCCGCCCCGGAGACGGGAGCTGGACGGTGCACGGTGACCCCGAGTACGTGAAGAAGGCATGTGACGCGTCGCTGCTCGCGCTCGGCGTCGAGTCGATCGGCCTCTACCAGTACCACCGGCCGGACCCCAAGGTGCCGTGGGCCGACTCGGTCGGCGCCTTGGCCGAGCTGCTCCACGCGGGGAAGATCCAGATGGCAGGCGTCTCCAACGCCACCGTCGCTCAGATTGACGAGGCCCAGGCTGTTCTCGGAGGCCGGCTGGTGAGCGTGCAGAACGAGTTCTCCCCGCGCTTCCGCTCCTCGGAGAACGAGCTCGAGCACTGCGAGAAGATCGGCGTCGCCTTCATCACCTGGAGCCCACTCGGCGGGATCGGCAACACGGCGCGGATGGAGCGACAGCACCCGGCCTTCGCCGATGTGGCCAACGAGGTGGGCGCGACCCCACAACAGGTCACCCTCGCCTGGATGCTGGCCAAGGGCTCGCGCGTCATCCCCATTCCGGGGAGCAGCCGCCCGGAGACCGCCCAGGCCTCGGCGGCGGCGGCCGACGTCGTCCTGACCGCCGAGCAGGTGGCGCGCCTGGACGCCGGGTGAGGGTGGCGACGGCGTCCTGAGGAACAAGCGGCACGGCGCCGGCGTTGCAGAAGTGTCGAGATACGAGAGACGGAGCGTGCCATGCCTGCAGTGACAGTTGCCGACAACCTGACCCTTCCCCGCATTGCCGAGACCACCATGGAGACGACCATCCGGCCGGTGCGCAGCATCACCACCGCCCCGTCGGGACTGGAGGGCGAGGGCTTCCCGGTGCGGCGCGCCTTCGCCGGGATGCCCACCGAAGAGCTCGACCCGTTCATCCACATGGACCAGATGGGCGAGGTCGAGTACGCGCCGGGTGAACCCAAGGGCACCGCGTGGCACCCCCACCGCGGCTTCGAGACCGTCACCTACATGATCGACGGGACCTTCCAGCATCAGGACTCCATCGGAGGGGGTGGGCTCATCACCAACGGCTCCACGCAGTGGATGACCGCGGGGTCGGGCATCCTGCACATTGAGCGACCGCCCGACCAGCTCATCGCGACCGGCGGGCTGTTCCACGGCATTCAGCTGTGGGTGAACCTGCCCGCCGCCGAGAAGTGGGTGGACCCGCGTTACCAGGACCTGGAGGCCGAGGACTCGGTTCTCCTCACGTCACCCGACGGTGGGGCGCTCGTGCGCGTCATCGCCGGTGACGTGGCCGGGCACCGCGGTCCGGGCAGCACGCACACGCCGATATCGCTGGTGCACGCAACCGTCGCGCCGGGAGCCGGGCTCGTGCTCCCCTGGCCCGTCGGCTTCAACGCGTTGGTCTACGTGCTGGCGGGCGACGGGACGGTCGGCCCGGGTGCGCAGCCGTTCCACTCGGGCCAGCTGGCTGCGCTGGGCCCGGGAGACGCCATCGCCCTACGAGCGGCCGCGACCCAGGAAGCACGACACCCCGCGCTCGAGGTCCTCATCCTCGGGGGGCAGCCCATCCGCGAGCCCGTCGCGACCTACGGTCCTTTCGTCATGAACACGCGCGAGGAGCTGGCGCAGGCCTTCGAGGACTACCAGGCTGGGAAGCTCGGCACGGTGCCGGCCGACCACATCGGAAATGCCTAGCAAGCCGAGTATGCCGAGCCAGCCGAGTGCCCATGCAAGGTGAGCCCTGGAACACCGAGCAGATCGGCGACCTCACGGGAACCGTAGCGCTCGTCACCGGGGCCAACAGCGGCATCGGCTTCGAGACCGCCCGCGCCCTGACCGCGCATGGCGCGCACGTGGTGATGGCCTGCCGCAACGAGGAGAAGGCGCGCCGGGTGGCCGACCTATGGGAGAAGGATCTCCCTCGGACCTCGTTGGAGTTGCTCGCGCTCGACCTCTCGGACCTCGAATCGGTCCGGCGCGCCGCCTCGCAGTTCCTTGACGAGCACGCCCAGCTCGACCTCCTCGTCAACAACGCCGGCATCATGGGTGCCCCGTACCGGCAGACCGCGGACGGGTTCGAGTTGCAGATGGCCACCAACCACCTCGGACACTTCGCCCTGACCGGACTCCTGCTCGGCCGGATCCTGTCCTCCGTGCGCGGGAGGGTCGTCACCGTGAGCTCCCACATGCACCGGGTCGGCCACCTCTCCCTGGACGATGTCGCCGGCACGAAGATCGGCAACACCTGGGTGACCTACGGCACCACCAAGCTGTGCAACCTGCTCTTCACGGCGGAACTCAGCCGGCGGCTGCGTGCCGCCGAGAGCCCCGCCATCGCGGTGGCGGCCCATCCGGGTTGGACCCGCAGCAACCTGAGCGGGACGGGCGCCGCGCTCGGCGGTGGGCGGGTACGGGCCCGTGTCGGGAGCGCCGTCGGCCACCACCTCGGGCAGTCGGCCGCGACCGGCGCCCTGCCGACGCTGTACGCCGCCACCGATCCCGCGGTGGAGAACGGCGCGTTCATCGGGCCCAGCCGGGCGTACCAGCTCTTCGGCCCGCCGCGGGTCGTCCAGCCCAACCGCCGGGCGCGCGACCCCGAGGTCGCCGCCCGCCTGTGGACGATCTCCGAGGATCTCACCGGGGTCCGCTTCCCGGTGCCGGGCCCCACCTGACGCAACGGGCGCAGCGCGCGTCGCCGCACGCGTGAAGGGCGGCGAAGGTGGCGTGGGCGACGGCCCGCTCGGGTCGCAGGAGGCGACCGAGTGGCACGATCAGCCTGGCCCGCGCTCCGGCGTGGCCGAGAGCCGACGCCGCACTCTGGGACCGTGCCCCGCTCACGTAGGAGTCGTCCAGCAGGAGGACCCGGGCTCCGGCTATGCGCGCACGGGCACCGTCGGCGACCGCGTACGCGTCGCGCTGCGGGCGCATGTGGCCGACGGGAACCGAGGTGCGCCGCAGGAGGGACGGGGCCCAGGACGGCGCGGCCCACCCCGTCAGTGCGGCGAACCCGTGAAGCGCCTGCTCGAGTGGCGAGGGCCCGGGCCGGTGGGTGGAGGGCACGGGTAGGACCAGGTCCGGTGGGCCGCCGAGCGCCGCGGTCACACAGGCCTCGTGGTCGTCGAAGAAGGAGGCGAAGTGCGCACGCAGCACTTCGGTGTTGTGCCGACGCACCTCCTCGACCGGTGACTCCTTGTAGCCCATGAGCACCGAGTAGAGGGGACCGGGAGCCGGGCAGAGGTGGGCCGGGAGCACCGGGACGAGTGGCAGGTGGAGCCGGCGGGCGACGGTCCGGCAGGCGAAGCAGTGCACGAAACCTCCCGTGGCGGGACCGCAGCAGATACGGCAGGGCGCGGGGGGTGGTGGTCGGGCGGGGCCCCGGTCAGGCGGAGGATGCGGGCTGTGCTCTATGCAAGAGAAAGGTCCCCGTCGACCGGCTGACGAGCTCACCGTCGGTGTCGCGCACGAAGGCCTCGCTGTAGGCCACCTGCTTGGCCATGCGCACGACTTCGCCCCGCAGGACGTAGGGGGTGCCGAGAAGGGCGGGGCGCATCGTCTCGGTCTTCATCTCCAGGGTGCCTCTGGTGCGATCCTTCCCCGGGAGGGCGGCGTTGATGGCGAAGTTCATGCACGCATCGAGCAACAAGGAGTGCACGCCGGCCTGCGTGATCCCGTGCGGGTTGCACGCGAGCTGTTCGGGGGTGAAGGTGCCGGCCACCCATCCGAGGTCCTCACCGTCGACGCCGTACTCGGTGAAGGCCCCACCCACCAGGGCGATGATCGGCATGCCGCCGTCCCCCAACCACCGATCCATGTCCTTGCGGCCCATGCGCCAGACCCTATAGGGCGTCCAACGGGATCATTGGGGCCGGGCCCAAGTGGTGCCCTACGGCCCGACGGGTAGGATGTCGGCCGTTCTGCAACCGGCAGGGAGTCCCCGCCGGACCTGGGAGGAGACGCACCATGACCACCGCAGTCATCGTCGACGCTGTCCGGACCGCAGGCGGCAAGCGCAACGGGAAGCTCCGCAACTGGCACGCCGTCGACCTCGCCTCCGAATCGCTCAAGGCCCTGCAGCAGCGGAACAACCTGGACCCCGCGCTGGTAGACGACGTCATCTGCGGTTGTGTCATGCAGGTGTCCGAGCAGTCCCTGAACATCGGTCGCAACGCGGTGCTCGCCGCCGGCTGGCCCGAGTCCGTGCCCGCCACCACGATCGACCGCCAGTGCGGTTCCTCGCAGCAGGCGATCCACTTCGCCGCGCAGGGCGTCATGGCCGGGGCGTACGACATAGTGGTCGCCGCCGGCGTCGAGAGCATGACCCGCACCCCCATGGGCTCCTCGGTCGTGCGCGACCTTGGCTTCCCCTTCGGCCCGCGGATGATGTCCCGCTACGCCCCGGTCGGTGGGCTGGTCGGCCAGGGCATCGGAGCCGAAATGATCGCCGATCAGTGGGGGCTCTCTCGTGAAGACCTTGACGCCTTCTCGGCGCGCAGCCACCAGAACGCCGCCCGGGCGACGGCCGAAGGTCGGTTCGAGAACGAGATCATCCCGGTCGCCATCCGCGACGACGAGGGCAACGACACCGACGAGCTCATCACGACCGACGAGGGGATCCGCCCCGACAGCTCGGTCGAGTCGCTGGCCAACCTGAAGCCCGCCTTCAAGCCAGAGGGCGGCAAGGTCACCGCGGGCAACTCCTCCCAGATCACCGACGGCTCGTCCGCCGTCCTGATCATGAGCGAGGAGAGGGCCAACGCACTGGGACTGCGCCCGAGGGCGAGGTTCCACGCCTTCGCCCTCGCCGGTGTCGACCCGGTCACCATGCTCACCGGTCCCATCCCGGCCACGGCGAACGTCCTGGAGCGGGCCAAGCTGACCATGGAAGACATTGACGCGGTGGAGATCAACGAAGCCTTTGCCTCGGTGGTGCTCGCCTGGGAGAAGGAGCACCACCCCAACATGGACACCGTGAACCCCAACGGCGGTGCCATTGCGCTCGGGCACCCTCTCGGCGCCTCGGGCGGCAAGCTCATGGCGACGCTGCTCAACGAGCTCGAACGGACCAACGGGCGCTACGGGCTCCTCACCATGTGCGAGGGCGGCGGCTTGGCAAACGCCACCATCATTGAGCGGCTGGGCTGAGCCCCGGCGCTCCTCGGTGGGCGCTGCGCTAGTGGTATCGGGTGGCCATCAGGAACCCGACGAAGATCAGGGCCAACCCGACCACCAGGCCAATGGCCGAGCCGTGCGACACGCCCGGCAGGTGGGACAGGTAATTCAGCACAATGATCAGCACGCCGATCACCAGGAGGCCCAGCACGAGCGGGCCGTACCAGGCCGGGCTCCGCCGGACGTTCTTCGGGATCGGCGGGGTGTAGCGACCGCTCTCCTCCGCCGTCTTGTACCGACCGACCTTGGCGCCGACCTTGGCCGAAGCCCGGCCGCTGGCGGACTTGCCCTTGCGCGAAGCCCCACCCGGCCCGGAATTCGTCTTGGTTGCCACGACGGTGAGGATAGTCAGCCCGGGAGGGTGGCCACGGGCGGCTGCAGTACGCTCGGGCGCCCATGGGCGCCAGGATCCTCGTCGTCGACAACTACGACTCCTTCGTCTACAACCTCGTCCAGGAACTCGGTGAGCTGGGCGCCTCGCCCGTCGTCTTCCGCAACGACGCCATTGACGTGGCGGGCATCCGTGCCGAGCGACCCGACGCGGTCCTGATCTCGCCCGGTCCGGGTCGGCCTGAGGACGGCGGCGTATCCATGGCGGCCATTGCCGAATTGGCGGGGGAGATCCCCCTCCTCGGCGTGTGCCTCGGCCATCAATGCATCGGCCAGGTCTACGGCGGCCAGGTGGTGGCCGCGCCGCACCTCATGCACGGCAAGACCTCAGAAATCCACCATGACGGGCAGGGGATCTTCGCCGGCCTGCCGAACCCGTTCGTCGCCACCCGGTACCACTCGCTGGTCGTCGCGCCCGAATCGGTGCCAGCGGAACTGGAGGTGACCGCCACCTCGACCGACGGCGTCATCATGGGACTGCGTCACCGGGAGTTGCCGGTCGAGGGCGTCCAGTTCCACCCCGAGTCGGTGCTCACGGCGTCGGGGCCGGCGCTCCTCGCCAATTTCCTCGCGCAACTGGCCGGAGCAACCGCCGCGCCCTGAGCCAGAGGGTCAGAGGATCCCCTGCGACGTGGTCGTGGTGGTGCTCGACCCGCCATCGGTGGTCGTGGTGGTCGTGGTGGTCGGCGACAGCTGGCACACGGTCATGTTCACCGTGCTCCCATTGGACACCTGCGCGGCGGCGGCGGGGTCCTGCGCGTCGACCGTGCCGGGGAGGGCAGATCCGCCGGAGCAGTTGGTGTCGGAGTTGAAGTTGGGCACGAGACCGGCCCCCTGGATTTTGGCGCTGGCCACGCTCTGGGTGTCGCCGATGACCGACGGGACCGAGACGCAGTTCCCCGTCGAGATCACCAGGTTGACCGCGGTCTGCGGCGGGACCTGGGCCCCGGCCGGCGGGCTCTGCGACGCCACGGTGCCCTGGGTCTGGGTCGAGCACTGGTTGGTCTGCGTGCCGAGGGTGAGGTTGTCCTGGGACAGGTTCGCCCCCGCACCCGCGGGGGTGTCGCCGATGAGGTTCGGCACCGACACCGAGGTCTGGGTGCCCGACACGACGAGCTTGACCACCGTGGTCGACTTCGTCCGGGTGTTGCCGGCGGGGTCCTGGCTGAGCACGGTCCCCACCGGTTGCGGGCTGCTGATGTAGGAGGGCTTGTAGGCGAGGCCGACCGACGTGAGTGCCTGGACCGCCTGGGTGAACTGCAGTCCCTTGACCGGTGGCACCGTGACCATGGTCACCACCGGGCCCGCGCTGACGACGAGGGCGACCTTGGAGTTCTTGTCGACCTTCGTACCGGCAGGCGGGCTGCTGGAGATGACATCGCCCTGAGTCTGCGTGCTGCTCGTGTGGGTCGTGGTACGGCCCACACTGAGGTTGTTCGCCTGCAGCAACGCGGTGGCGTTCGAGACGTTGGAGCCGACCACGTTGGGCACGCTGACCTGGGTGGCACCGAAGACGCCGAGGGAACGCAGCAGGAAGAACGCAATGACCGCCAGCGCGAGGAGGAGGGTCACGAGGATCATGACGAGGTTCCTGGTCCGGCGCCGGCGCTCGAGCTCGGCGTGGCTCGGACCGCCCGAGCCGCGGGGGCCGGGGACAACGGGGTTCTGCCCGGTGATCCGCATGGCCTCGGTGAGATCCCCCGCAGCCAGCGTGGTGGTGGCGCTGGCGTCATGCTCGGCTGCCTCCACCGGGCGGCCGTCGGCAAAACGCAGGAGGTCGGCCCTGAACTCCTCCGCCGAGGCGTACCGATCCTCGGGCGACTTGGCCATGGCCTTCATCACGACCGCCTGCAGCGAGGCGGGCACCGCCGGGTTGACGTCGCGCGGCAGGACCGGGTGGTCACGCACGTGCTTGGAGGCAACCGCAACGGGCGAGTCGCCGGTGAAGGGCGGCTTGCCGGTGGCCATCTCGTAAAGGACGACGCCGAGCGAGTAGATGTCGCTGCGCGCATCGACGCCGTGGCCCTCGGCCTGCTCGGGCGAGAAGTAGGCGGCGGTACCCATGACCGCACCCGTCTGGGTGAGGCTCTCCTCGGTGTTCATGGCACGGGCGATGCCGAAGTCGGTCACCTTCACCGTGCCGTCCGCAGTGATGAGCACGTTCCCGGGCTTCACATCGCGGTGGACCACGCCGTGGCGGTGGGCGAAGGCCAGGGCGGACGCCACGTTGGCGGCAATGGTGGCCGATTGCTGGGGGGAGAGCGGACCCGACTCGCGCAGGACAGCCGACAGCGCCCTGCCGTCCACGAACTCCATCACGATGAAGTACGCGCCGCTGTCCTCGCCCCAGTCGAAGACCGGGACGATGTTGGGGTGCGACAGGTTGGCGGCGGCCTGCGCCTCCCGCCGGAACCGCTCGACGAAAGCCCGGTCGACCGAGAGTTCGGGGAACAACACCTTGAGCGCGACCGGCCGGTCCAGCTGGCGGTCACGGGCGCGGTAGACCTGGGCCATGCCCCCTCGGGCGATCAGATGGGTCAACTCGTAACGGTTCGAGAAGACCCGCTGCGTCTCTACCGGTTCCATGGCGCCCCGAGCCTACGCTGAGACGACATGGGCGTTCCGTGCGTGGTGGTCGGTGTCACTGGCCGGCCGATTCGTTGAGCCAGGCCTGGAACACTGCCCGCACGATGGGCCCGGCGACGATGGCGCCGGTGTCGTCCTTCTGCTGGTACGGCACCACGACCGCGATGGCGATCTGCGGCGACTTGGCCGGCATGAAGCCAATCATCCAGTCGTCGGTCTGCTCCGCCACGCTGGGCGCCTGGACCTGGGCGGTCCCCGTCTTGACCGCCACGTCCCAGCTCGACGGAAAGACGCCGGCTGCCGTCCCGTACTGAGCCACGCTCTGCATGAGGGAGGTCACGGAGGTCGCCGCGGACGTGCTGGCGGCACGGAGCATCGGTATGGGGGTGTAGGTCTTGATCGTCCCACCCTGGTGGTCGGTGATCCGCGACATCACGTGCGGCGTCATGATGGTGCCGCCGTTGGCGATGCCGGCCGCCACCAACGCATTGCCCAGGGCGGTGGCGGAGTCGTTGAACTGCCCGATGGCGCTGTAGGCCAGGTCGGCCTGCGAATTGGGCGACAGGTTGGAGAAGGTCGACGGGATGACCGCGGGTAGGTCGATGTTGGGTACGTACTGGGTCGGGGCCCCGAAGATGGTGTACCCGAACAGCTGCGCCTGCTTGGTGAGGGTGGGCACGCCGATCTGGATCCCGAGCTCGCCGTAGCCGGGGTCGCACGAGGCGGGGAGCATTTCGACCATGGAGCCGCCGCACGCGCCGCTGTCGTTGCTGAGGGTCTTGTTTGAGTCGGGGAAGGAAATGGAGAGGGCCGGGGGGAACGAGTAGTTGATGAGGCTGGGCTTGAGGTTGTACACGGCCGTGCTCGTCACCACCTTGAAGGTCGAGCCCGGGAAGAATCGCTCCTCGGTGGCGATCGGCTGAATCGGCCGGAAACCCTCATGGTCCTTGATCTTGTAGACGAAATAGGAAGCCTCCTGCTTCGCCACACTGGGATCGGACACCTGGTTGGGGTCGAAGGTGGGATTGGAAACCATAGCCAGCACGGCCCCGGTCGATGGGTTGAGGACGACGACGGCGCCGTCCTTGTCCTGCCCGGGCGGGAGCGTGGTCAGCGCGTTGTACGCGGCCTTCTGGAGCACGGGATCGATGGTGATCGTCACGTTGTCCGGTACGGACGGGGGCTTGTTGAACAGCAGCTGGCTGAAGGTCTGCGGTGGCTGCGGATGCACCTGCAGGTACTGGTTGTACTCGTACTCGAGGCCTGAGGTCCCGTAGAAGGTGCCGTCGTAGCCCGTGATCCCGGCGTACAGGGACCCCTGCGGGTACTCCCGCTTGTAGTTGTACTGGCCGGAGCTCGAGCTGATCCTGACCGACCGGGCCAGCACGGTGCCGTCGCCCAGCGTGATCGTCCCGCGCAGGTTGTCGAACTTCTTTGCGGCGATCTGCGGGTTGTACGGGGAGTTGGCGAGGGCGTTCGCCTTGCGGAATTGGATATTCATCAGCTGCACCAGCACGAGCGCGAAGCAGATCAGCATGATGATGCCGAGCCAGCGGATGCGACGTCCCATCAGGCGCTCCTCATCCGGCCAGGGTCGTCGTGGTCGCGGGCACGGGAACTGTTGTCGTGGGCACGGTCGTCACGGCCGGGGCGGTCGTCGTGGTCGCGGGAGCCACGAAGGTGGTGGTCGTCGCCGCGGCCTGCAGGGCCTTCTTCTGTGCCGCCTTCTCCCGGGCTACCAGCTCGCGCAGGAACAGGTACTGCTCGTGGAGGTTGGCGATGTACGCCTTCGCCGCCTTCAGCGTCGGCTCCTGGACGACGGAGCGGATTTCGGCCATCCCGGCCGGGAGTATTTCGGACTTCTTCACACCGGTGTGCGGGATCAGCCGGGGATCGAACCACAGCACTCCCCCGGGATGGCCCTGGTGGACGACGACCTCACTCCCCTGGACCGAGACGTACCAATTGTCATAGGCGTACCACCGGATGGCGAAGAAGGCGCCGAGGGGTACCGCCGCGACCAGCAGGACGAAGACGACCACTCGCAGCGTGATCCGCCGGGGTATGCCCAGCCGGCGCCGGCGCGCTCTGCGGCTTTCGTGGGAGGGGGTCGCCTCGACCCGGGGGCGAGGCGGGCGGGGGACCGTCAACGTGGCCCGCGCCACGGGCACGGCCTGGGTGTTGTCCAGAAAGAACTCGCCGCTGCCCGCTTCGGCGCCCGAGAGAGGGACTTCCCCAGAGAACCCGAGGCGGGTCCCCTTCGCCAGGGATTCGGGTACGGCACTGCCCTGGGCGGTGACCGGGTCCGGTGGGCGTTCGACGTCGGCGATCGCCACAGGAACCTCCGCCATGGCACCCATCGGCACCACGACCGATGCAGGCGGATCCCCGTCCTCGCCGACCAGCACGTCAACGATCACGACGGTGATGTTGTCAGCCCCCCCGTGCTCGTTGGCGTCGGCCACGAGCTTCTGCGCCGCCAGGCCGGGCTCGGGCTCCTGCGACAGGACCGCCTCCATGTCGGCGAGCTCGAGCTCATTGGAGAGCCCGTCGCTGCAGAGCACCACGCGGTCACCCGAGCGCAGGTGCAGCTCCCACATGTCCGTTTCGACCTCGGAGGACACGCCGAGGACACGGGTGAGGATGTGTCGCTGGGGATGCACCGCGGCTTCGGCCTCGGTCATCTCCCCGTGGCGAGCGCGCTCCTCGGCCAGGCTGTGGTCGGCTGTGATCTGCACGATACGCCCATCGGAGTACACGTAGGCCCGGGAGTCACCGACGTTGGCCAACGCGAGCACGTCACGCCCGTCGGCCCCGCCGACGAGCGCCATTGCGGTGAGGGTCGTGCCCATGCCTCGCAGCTCGCTATGGTCCTGGCCTTCCTGCCAGACGGCGCGGTTCGCCCGGGAGAACGCACCCTGGAGGCCGGCTGTGGTCGGTTCCCGGGAGAACTCCCGGAGGAGCGCTTCGACGGCGACGCGAGCCGCCACCTCGCCGCCGACATGCCCGCCCATGCCGTCGGCCACGGCAAAGAGATTGGGTGCTTCGAGGGGAAGGTCCTGGTTCACCTTGCGGACGCGACCGACGTCGGTGGCTGAGCCCGAGCGGAGCACGGTCACCGCCGCACCTCGAAGACGGTCGAACCGACTTGCAGTACATCTCCTTTGGCGAGCCGGTGGGCCTGGGCTATGCGTTCGGAGTTGACGTAGGTGCCGTTGGTCGAACCGAGATCCTCCACCCAGACCTGCCCGTTGAGGCGGAACAGGCGAGCGTGCACCGACGATGTGTAGATGTCGTCCGGCGTGACGACCGCGCACCCGAGGGAGCGCCCGATGGTCACCTCGTCACTGATGTCGAACTCCTCGCCTTCGTGTGCGTCGGGCTCCACGACACGCAGGTACAGCTGACGGCCCTTCGGTCCCTTGGTTTCCGGTCGTGGCTCACGGGAGGCGCGCTTCTCCTGCCGCTTCTCCGAGCGGGTCTTGCGGATGGTGGCCGGGCTCACCTCCACCCACACGGCACGGATGACGCGCAGGAAGAACAGGAAGATGAGGGTGATCACCCCCCACTGCATGACGCGGAGGACCGCATTCAGATTCTGAGTGGCCAGCGTGAAGGCCACTCCGGACACGTCTTTCACGTCATCTCGAAGATGAGCCTCGTCGACCCCACGTTGACCTCATCCCCGCTGGTGAGTAGCTGTTCCCGGACCGGGTTGCCGTTGACCCGAGTCCCGTTGGTGGAACCCAGATCCGTCAGCAGCACCCCCTCACCCGACCGGCGCAGCTCGGCATGGCGACGGCTCACGTTGGAGTCCTGCAGGACGATCCCGCACTCGGGCAGGCGGCCGATGACCAGGGGCTCGGTCCCGATGGGCACCCGCCGGCCATCGGGGAGCACCAACTCGGCCAGAGCCCCTCCCTCCCCCTCGCGGACCTCGGCCTCCACGGTGAACCGCCCTGGGCGCTGCGCCGAACCCTCGAAGATTTCGACCTCGACGGGACCCACGAAGGAGTAGCCCTCCAGGCGGGCGTGCTCCCTGGCCGCGTCCGACAGCTCGCGGGACAGCGCGTCGATGAATTGGGAGAAACGCTCCACGTCGGCCGGGGCGAGGGTCACCACGAATGCGTTGGGGGCGATGAGCCCGCGCACCCCGACGCGCCGGTGCAGGTCCATCTCCCGTGTCAGCCTCCGCCCGATTTCAACGGGTTGAAGGTTGCTTCGGAACGGCTTGGCCAACGTGCCCTCCACCAGACGCTCAAGGCGCTCCTCGAACTGCTGGAGTCCCATGGTGCCCGAAGACTACCGGCCAAATCGGCCCGGGAGCGGGGCGGTGGCCGTCTGACCTGCTCAGACAACCGAACGGCTCCCACCAGCCCAGGTACTACTCTTGTCCGGTCGCTCGGGCGAGTGGCGGAATAGGCAGACGCGCAGGATTCAGGTTCCTGTGTCCGAAAGGATGTGGGGGTTCAAGTCCCCCCTCGCCCACCACACCCCCTCGCCCACCAACCAACCAACCAACAACCCCCGGGGTCCCGGCACAACGCGGTGCCACCCACAAGTCATGGACGAACCCCGGCCGATTCGCCCAACCCGCCACACAGTTCCACAAGGGTCGCGACACCAGTTTCCCGCCGCAGGTACCCACCTGGGCACGTCGATCGCGATCGTGTACACATGACAGCCATGGTACGAGGCGACGGGTCACGCACGTTTCGGCGACCGTGGACCGCGATCACGGCGCTGCTCACGGCCGCCCATCATGGCTTCGAGCTTTCGAGCGGCATCGGGCTCGTCCTGCAGCCCGAATTGGGCCTCGGGGTCGCCAGTGCACTCTGGGGCACCCAGATCCCGGTGTGGATCTCCCTGGCCGCAAGGGGGGAGAAACGGTCAGACCGGCTGCTCGCCGCCTGGTCCGGTGCCGCGCTGGCCGGAGCGATCGTGCACTTCGTCATTTGGCCCTGGCGGCGCAACAGGCTGGGAATCCCAGTGCTCACCGAGGCGGAGGGCCTCAGTCCCGCCAGCCTTCCGGCCTACAACGCCATCCTGTACGCGTGGGGTACAGCCGCGATGCTCTCCATCGCGCTTGAGGTCCCTCGCAAGGATCGCCGATGGGTGGTCGTGGGCCTGGCGTCACTCCCACTTCTGCAGCGTTCGGCCCGGCACCATTTTGCGTGGGTGACACAGCAGGCCGTGACGAACCCGGCCTGGTGGAACAGAGGTGTGACAGACAACCCTCGTCCGTCCGTGGCCACCACCAACCGGCATTCGTTCGCCGCGAATTTGGGCGTCGTACCGGTGTCGCATGTTCCACCGTGGCTGCTCGTGTTCCTGGCCATCGGCGTAGTGGCGTCGGCCAATCTGCTCGCCGTTGCGCCAGCCATTGGGACGGCCCGGCGGGGTACTGCGGCCGAACTCCCTCGCACGCTGTAGGCGCCAATGAGGAGACGGGCGACCGGCTGAGCGACGCGGTCCCCTCTTCTGCAGTGCCCCCCTTACGGGCGGCGGAAGTGCCGGCCGTGGGGGGTGATCACCAGGACGTGCACGCGGTGGTCATCGCCCTCGCCTGACTCGCTGACGCGGACGGCGATGTCCTCGCCCTCCTCCCACCCGACGGTGGTCGTGGCACCGCGCTCGACCCCACTGCGCAACGCGGCGAGGATCGCCTGGTCGACCGACTTGGGCAGCCTGTCGAGGACCGCCCGGGCCTCTTCCGCGAGTTTCTCGTCCATCCCGTCGAGGAGGTGGACGCGCTCGGCCGCCTCACGCACGGAGCTGGCACCGGTGAGGGCCTCAATGATGTCCTGCTGGCCATCGGCGTCCGACCCGCCGAGCATGGTGTTGGACTTGGTGGTGACTTGCTGCGCTGCTGGCATGGGCTCAGACTAGTGCTACTCCTGTGTGAACTGCTCGTGAAAGGGAGGCCCAGCCCACCAAGGGCATTGTCGGGACGCCAGCTCGGGTGCCACACTTCGGGTATGCGATGGCGGCCGGCGGGTATCGGGTAGCCGTGCTCGCAGCGCCGTCGATCGAGTTCGCCGAGCACGGCGACACGCACCTGGCGTTCCAGGTGACGGGTGAGAACGCGACCGAGATCGTGTACGTCGGCGGGTCCTTTGCGACGACGCTCGCCTGGGAGGAACCGGCCTACGCCAAGGGACTACGCCGGCTGGCCAGCTTCTCCCGGTTGGTCACCTACGACCAGCGCGGCATGGGGTACTCCGACCCCCTCGACCAGACGGCGATGCCGTCGCTGGACGACCTGGTCGAGGACCTCGCCGCGGTGATTGCGGCGGCGGGCGTTACCGAGCCTGTCCTGTTCGGCAGCCATAACGGGGGTGCGGTCGCGGTCGCATACGCGGTCAAGTACCCCGTACGCCGGCTCGTCTTATGCAACACATGGGCACGCTTGTCCGTGGACGATGACTACCCCATCGGCTTCAGCGACCAGATCCTCGACAACCTGGAGGAGCGCTACCGCAGGGAGTGGGGGCAGGGACGCATCGTCGACTGGTTCGCCACGCCGAGAGCCGACGTCGCGCCGCGCCGATTCGAGCTGGCGTCGACCAGCCGCAACCAGGCTGTCGCCCTCTTCCGCATCAACCGCGAATATGACATCCGCCCCCTGCTCCCACTCGTGAGGGTTCCCACGCTGGTGATCCACCTGGAGGACAATCTCAACGTGCCCCGGTCGTTCGGGCGGTACATTGCCGAGTCCATCCCCGGTGCCCGGCTCGTGTTCGTCCCGGGCACCGACCAGATGTTCCTCCGCAACTACGCCTTTCCGGTGATTGACGAGGTGGAGCGATTCGTGACCGGATCGCTCACGCTCTTCGCCGATCGGATGATCACCACGATGCTCTTCACGGACATCGTGGATTCCACGCCCAGGGCGGCCACTCTCGGGGACACCGCCTGGAGCACCATGATCGACGATCACAACGACCGGATGCGCCAGGAGATCCTGGCGCACGGGGGCGACGAGGTGAAGTGCACCGGGGACGGCTTCCTTGTGGCGTTCGACAATCCGGCCTCGGCCATCAGGTGTGCCCGCGGGGCCATGCAGTCGGTGGCGGACCTCGGCTTGGAGCTGCGAGCCGGCGTGCACGTGGGAGAGGTCACCCGGATGGGCCGAAGTGACGTGTCCGGACTGGCGGTCCACTTCGCCCAGCGCCTCTGCGCGAGGGCCGGGGGCGGCCAGGTGCTGACCTCGGAGGCTGCCATGGAGCGGTGCGAGGGCTATGGCATCTCGTTCGAGGATGGGGGGACGACCACCCTCAAGGGGATCCCTGGGGAGTGGCATATCTTCAGCGTCACCGGGTGAGGTCGCGGACTCCCGCCGGCCCCGGGGCCCGGTTAGAGGGAAAGCAGCATGGCCGCCTCAAGGGCGGCAATGTCGGGGTGGCCCACGTCCCCTGAGGGGTGGAGGACCTCTGCCGCGTTGACCGCAGCACGGGATGGCCGCATGGCCACTGGACCTCCCCTCTAGGGACCCTTCGCGGACCACCTCGCTTCGGGGCCAATGGCCCTGGTGGGAACCCGGTGGCGCGCCGAGACTGGGACGCAGAGGGTTCGACGCGGAGCGTAGATATGACCGTTCTCACCGACACGACGGCGGCGCGTGAGGTTGCCGCCGAGGGGCGGGGCGGCGGTGACGCCCTCCCACCCGAAGGCCCAGGCCGTCGACGTCATCCCCGCCGGCGCCTCGTCCTGGGTGCGGTGGCGCTGGTCATTGCCGCCGGCGTGGGCGTCTTCGCGTATCTCTGGACGCACAGCGGGGCGCATCAGGAGTCGTTGAGTACCGCTATCACGCGGTTCCACCAAGGTCAGGGCCAAGAGACCGAGGGCGGTCCTGCGGCGGGCGTCTACCTGTACCGCGGTACCGGCACCGAGTCGATTTCCGTCCCGCCCAAGTCCCAGAATGAGGGTCCGGGAATCCCCGGGACGATCCGCGGGCGGCCCGGGGGTTGCTTCGAGTTTCGCATGGACTTCTCCACTGCGCACTGGCAGAGCTCGACGTACTGCACGCGCGACGGAGCATTGGTCAACCGCTCTCGCGGCGGCTACTACAAGTGGGACTTCGTCGCCTTCTCCGTTGACGACAGCTCCACCATCACGTGCACGCCGGCCGTCGTGACCATTCCGTCTCAGATCCGCCGCGGCCAGCGCACGACGGTGTCGTGTACGACCGCGAACGACCACATCTCCATCGGCCCGGTCCACATGCGGGGAATCTCCACCGTCATCGGCGTCTCCACCTTGCGCGTCGGCCGCTCCATGGTCCCTGCGGTAGAGATCCGTGAACATGTTGCCTTCTCCGGAGGCCAACACGGCACGAACGACTCCGACACGTGGTTCTCCATCGCGACCGGCATGCCGCTCCGGGGGACCTGGAGCACCAACGTCTCCACGCCGTCGGTTGTCGGGACGACGACGCTCAACGCTTCGGGCACCTACACGCTGACCTCCCTCACGCCACAGCGATGAACCGGGGTCCGGCGGCTGACTCCGTCCGTCGCGATGGCCGCCAGGAGTCGAGCGGCCTTACAGCTGGCGAACGACCAGTCCCGCCGCGCTAGCCGTGATCGGCAACACCCGGTACCGCGCGTCCAACCCACTGACGTGTTGCTCCAGTTCCCGGGCTGCCTTCGGTGTTGCAGACAGGAGTGTCACAGACCCACCATCGCCGCCGGCGCCGTTCACTTTCCACCCGACTGCGCGCTCGCGGGCTGCGACGTCAATCACTCTTCGCGCGTCCGCTCCCACCAGCGCGGGGTGGAGCGCAGCCTGCGCGTCGGTATTAGCGGTCATGGTCGTACCGAATGCATGGAGGTCCTGCGCGAGAACGGCGGCTCGCGCCGCGACCGCGGCCTCGCGCAGGCGGGCGAGCGCGTCGGTTCCACGTTGTCCCACGTCCTCAATGACTTGACGATGCACCTCCGAGGAATGGTGGCCCCGACCCAAAAAGATGAGGCTCAGCCTCGGTCCGAGTTCGTCCCACGCCGGGAGAGGCTCAACCGTGGCTTCAGGGTAGTGATCAATCGCAATGAAGTTGAGGCCGCCGCACGCCGCGCAGAGCTGATCCTGGACCCCGCTCTCTTCACCAAGCGTCTGAACCTCCAACCGGTGCGCTGCGGCCGCCACCTGGCGGGAGGAGAGGACCTCGGAACGCAAGGCGACCAACGCGCCGATCAGCGCGACCGCCACTGCGGCCGATGTGCCCGTGCCACACCCGGCCGGGACGCCCGACTCGACGGTGATCTCCACTCCGCCATCGGGAGGCGGGGGGAACGCGTCAATGGCGGCCTCCAACAGCGGGTGGCGTGGCACCCTCGGGGTACCGGGCACGATGGCGTACCGATCTGTGAAATCCCGCGCGTGCACGACGACGCCGCCCTCTCGCTCGAGCGGACGGATGACCACGGTCACACCGGGGGCAGCGGCAAGGTGCACAATCCGGCCGGGACCTCCGAACCAGGTGTCCGTCCACCCGCCGATGTCGCAGATGCGGACCGGTGCGATCGCCTCAATCACGCCAGCAGGACACCGGCAGAGCCTTGCACGGGTCGCGGCCCGGGAACCTGCGCCGCGACACTTGCATCGTGGGTGCAAGCCGCGTACCACCAGGCACGCCAGCGGCGCCGACTTCGTCAATAGAACGTTTGATCGCCTATCGTTCCCCCATGCGTGGCGGAGCATGCAGGTTGTGAGCACGGCCGTGACCGACCCGGCGGCGGCGCCCCGCAACCGCTTCGTCCGCTTCTGGCCCATCCTGGCTTTGTTGGCGATCCAGGCCCTCATCATCGCCATCGCGCCGTCCACCGCTCCGAGCACCACACTGGCCTCGGGGCAGACCGGGGTGACGGCGACGACGGTCGCCCCTGGAGGGGCTGGTGCGTCAAGTGCCACGACCACGACGCTGCTCCAGGGCTCGGCGGGCTCTCCGTCCTCAAGCGGTCAGACCGCAGCCGGTTCGACTGGGGCCGGTGCGGGCGGTTCTGCTCAGAACCCGGCCGCGGCGACCGGCAGCACCGCCCACTGTGCAGGGGGACGTGAATTCAGCGCGAGCCTCGTGTTCTACGCCCCGCCGTGCGTGCCGGGCACTATTGGGGCCCCCGATCCCGCCAACGGTGGCGCCACCTACCAGGGAGTGACCGGCAACCAGATCACGGTGGTGGACTACTGGTCGAACCTCGGACCGGAGGTCGACGCCATCGATCAGGCGCAGGGGCAGTACGTCTCCTTCAACGGCGAGAAGCTCTGGGATCAGGTGATTCAGAACTTCATCAACTCGCACTACGTCCTCTTCGGGCGGACACTGAAGATCATCCCGTATCAGGGACAGTGCCAGTCGGTGCCACCGGACACGACATGCCTCACCGCCGAGATGGACAGCCTGATCCAGACGTATCAGCCGTACATCGTGTTGTGGGTCAACAACACCTTGTGCTCGACGTGCTACGCCGAAATCGCCCGTGATCACACCATCGGCATGGGCGGGGTGGGGTTCTCGGACACGCTGTCCAATGATCTGGCGCCCTACTTCTACAGCGCCGATCAGAGCTCGACGCGCATTGAGACCGCATTCGCGCAGTGGTGGTGCACGCAGATGTCCTCGGTCAACGTACCTTCCCGAACGGTGCGGTTCGCCGGGACCGAGAACGCGTCACAGAACTTCAACGGGCAGCCGCGCCGTCTCGGCATCATTTCGACCAACGATCCGGACAACGAGAACACGGTGACTCAGGTACTCGAACCGGCGTTGGCCAGCATTTGCGGCGACAAGGTGTGGCACACGTACTTCTACTCACAGAACATCAATACCGCCGCCCAACAGGTGACAGCCGGCCTGGCCGCACTGGACACGCCCACCAACCCCGCCAATGCCGTCTTGTGCCTGTGCGACACGGTGGCGCCGCAATTCCTCTTCGAAGGGGCGTCGTCCGACAACTACTGGCCGGAGATCCTGATGGCCAACGACCAGCTGATGGATCTCGACAACACTTCGCAGAACTACGAGTCGGGGGCCTCGTGCCCTTCGGGTAAGAACTGCGAATTCACCAACGCGTTGGGTATCTCGCCAATTGACCCCCAACCCGCTCAGGGGACCGGGCCCGCCGCCACGGTCTGGAAACAGGAGGGCCAGGCCGCCTCCCTCCCGGCAACCCTCGGCTCCTACTCCAACGCCGACACCTACCTGCAGCAATTCCTGATGATGGCCAACCTCATTGAGAACACCGGTCCGAACCTCAGTCCTGCCGCTATGCAGGCCCGAGCGCCCAGCATGGGGACGTTCGGCGGTGGGACTTCGGGCCACCAGCTCCTCGGGCTCGCACCGGGCGACTGGCACTGGACCCAGGATGATCGCGTCGTGTATTGGGACCAGAACGCCGTCTCGCCCTACAACAGTGTCAACGGGACCTACTGCCAGGTTGAAGGCACTCGGTTCAATCTCGGGCAGTTGCCGTCGCTGGCATCGGGCCCCCCGGTGCCGGCGGCGCGACCAGCGACGTGCTGACCTGATGAGCCTGGACGCGCCGGAGGCGCCGACGACCCGCGCGACATTCGCACACGCGCTTGCTGCGGCGCGTGCCGCGCTGCAGCGTGGAGCCGACCTCGTCGCAACTGACTCCACCGGGGCGCGGGTCGGTCGCTATGTCGGCCTCATCGTCGGGTTCCTGCTCCTGGTGGAGGTTGTCTTCCACCAGTCCCCCGCCAACCTGATTGAGGGATTCGCTCTCGGCTCGCTCTACGGGATCATGGGAGTCGGCCTGGTGCTCATCTACCGCACCACCCGCGTCATCAACTTCGCCACCGCCGCTATCGGCGCGTTGCCGTCCATTGTGGCGCTCCTGCTCGTGGTGGAGTACCACGCCAATTACCTCGCCGTGCTGCCGATCGCGCTCATAGGAGGCCCGCTGTTCGGCGCACTGACGGACATCGCTTTGATGCGACGCTTCGCCACCGCGCCCCGGCTCATCGTGACCGTGCTCACCATCGGCGTGGCCCAGACCTTCGGTGTGTTCAGCTTCTTCATCCCGGTCTGGATGGGCCAGAAGGCGACGGGCACGTCGCTCGTCCCGACCCCCTGGCAGCACTTCGCCATCCACAACAACCGTGGCCAGCCGGTCCTCAGCGGCAACCAGATCGCCGCCATCGTCGTCGAGATCGTGGTGACCGCCGGGCTCGTCCTGCTCCTGCGGCGAACCCGCATCGGCCTGGCCCTGCGAGCGTCGGCCGAGAACGCAGACCGTGCCGCGCTGCTGGGCATCCCCGTGCGGTGGCTCGGAACGGTTGCGTGGGCCCTGGCTGGACTGCTGAGCGCGTTGGCCATCTTCGTGCAGGCTCCCCTCATCGGTGTACCGAGTGACGCATCCCTCGGCTTCGATACCCTGCTCTACGGCCTCGCCGCGGCGGTCGTCGCCCGCTTCAACAGCATTGGGCTCGCCCTCGGCGCCGGCGCGGGCGCGGGCATCCTCGTCTTCGCGTCGGTGCAGAGCACGGGGAGCTCTGACGTGGGTTCGGCCACCATGTTCGTCGTCATCATGATCGCCCTCCTGGTCCAGCGCGGCAGCATTTCGCGGGCTTTCGACACGGGTGTCGAGACATGGAAGAACATCAAGGAGTACCGGCCCGTGCCGGTCGTGCTCTCCCGATTCCCCGAGGTGCGCGCCTACCGCATCGGGATCCCGCTCCTCGCCGTCGCGATCGCCGTGGTGCTCGGACTACCCGGGATCGGATTGAGCAATCCCAACATTCCCGATCTCGTCATCCTGCCCATCTTCGGGATCATGGCGGTGTCGTTGGTGGTGCTCACCGGGTGGGCCGGGCAGATCAGCTTGGGACAGTTCGGGCTCGCCGCCGCCGGGGCTCTGGTCACTGGTGGGCTGGTGGCCCACCACAACCTCGACTTCTTCGCCGTTCTGGGGATCGGCATGGCTGCGGGCGTCGTGGTGGCGGTGCTCATCGGGCTTCCCGCTGTGCGCTTCACGGGGATGTACCTCGCCGTGACCACGCTGGCTTTCAGTTACGCCATGACCTTCTACCTCATGAACACCCACTACTGGATCGGCGCACACCTCATGCCGGTGGGGTTCTCAGCCCAGATCCTGCGCCCCGTTCTCTGGGGCCGCGTCACGCTCGGCGATGTCGGGCCGAACCGCAGCTTCTACTTCGTCTGTCTGGCCTGTCTCGCGCTGTCGATGGCCGCCGCCGCGGCCTTCCGGCGCCTGCGGAGTGGACGGGTCCTGATTGCCGTGCGCGACAATCCGCGCGCCGCTTCGTCGTACTCCATCAACGTGGTGCGCACACGCCTGGCTGCCTTCGCCGTCTCGGGTGGCATGGCCGGCATGGCTGGGGTCCTCCTGATGTACGCCCAGGGCAACGTCATCCCGCAGAGCTTCGGCATTGAGTACTCCATCTTCATCTTCCTGGCGGTGATCGTCGGTGGGGCCAGCTCGCTGCCCTGGGCCGTGATCGGCGCCGTGAGCTTCGAGGGCTTCACCCTGTTCGCGCCGAAGATCCTTGATCGCATATTGAGCCCGACGGTCACGCAGGTGCTGCCGCTTATCCTCACCGGTCCGGGGTTGATCTACACGCTGTGGAAGTACCCGTCAGGCAACGCCGAGTGGGGTTACGAGTTGCGCGACAAACTGCTCCGGCGGGTGGCGGCGCGCCGTGACGTGCTGGTCCCTTCGCTGGTGGCGGACCGCCGGGTGGTGACCGGCGAGGAGGCGGTTGATGCCATTGCATTGTCCGAACGCCACATTGAAGAAGTGCGGGCGCATCCGGGTGGGCACCTCTTGGAGGACGGGAACGGGTCCGGCGCCGAACCCACCATTACCTGCCCGGTGTGCGGGAGCGTGCTCGGGCTGACGGAGGCGGCGTCGCACGAGCACCTGCGAACGGTTCGGGTTGCTGCGGTGGCCGAAGGGGAACGATGACCGTCCTGGACGATGCGATCGTGCGGCCGGCAACCCCTCTCGACCCGGTGCTCGTCTGCGAGGGCGTGCAGGTCGCCTACGACGGGGTGCAAGTCCTGTTCGGCGTCGACCTCCATGTTGCCCGAGGTGAGATCATCGCCCTGCTCGGGACCAACGGGGCCGGCAAGTCCACGCTCCTCAAAGCCATTTCCGGGCTGGTGAGCCCCATGGGTGGGACCATCACGTTCAACGGAGAGGACATCACCCAGGCCGACGCCGTTGCGACCTCCCGCCTCGGGATTCTCCAGGTCCCCGGGGGGAGGGCGGTCTTCCCCACCCTCACGGTCGAGGAGCACTTCAAGGTGGGTTCGTGGCTGCTCACCAAGGAGGACCCGGCAGAGGTCGACGGGAGGCGGGAGGCGGTCGTTGCCCGCTTCCCGCGGCTCAAGGAACGGTGGGGCCAAATGGCCGGCAACCTTTCGGGTGGCGAGCAGCAGCAACTCGCGCTCGCCATGGTCTTCGTGTCCCGCCCCAAACTTCTCGTCATTGACGAACTCACGCTCGGTCTTGCTCCGACCATCGTCGACCAGCTCCTCGACCTGGTGCGGACCATTCACGAACAGGGTTGCACCATCATCATTGTCGAGCAGTCGGTCAACGTCGCCCTCAGCTTGGCCTCTCGCGCCTACTTCATGGAGAAAGGGGAGGTGCGCTTCTCGGGCGCGACCAGCGAGCTGTTGGAGCGTACCGACATCCTCCGCTCCGTCTTTCTCCAAGGGGCGACCGGCGAAGCGACTGCGGGGGGCGGCCCTGGCATCCCGGCAGCCCCTAGTCCGCGCGCTGATCAAGCCAAGCTCGCGTCGCGGCCTGCCGTCCTGGAGGTGAGCGGCCTGACCAAGAGGTTCGGTGGCATCAACGCGGTCAATGACGTCAGTTTCGACCTCCGCGAGGGCGAGATCCTCGGGTTCATCGGCCCGAACGGGGCAGGCAAGACCACCATCGTCGACCTCATTTCCGGCCTGCTTCCCGCCGATACAGGAACGATCCGCCTGATGGGCCAAGACGTGAGTCGCTGGGGGCCGGACCGGCGAGCGGCCCGAGGCCTCGGACGTTCCTTCCAGGACGCACGCATCTTCCCGTCGTTGACCGTGGCCGAGAACATCGCCATCGGCCTCGAGCGTCACATTGAGGTCCGTGACCACCTGTCATCTCTTCTCTACCTCCCGGCCATGCAGGATTCCGAGGCCGACGTCGTGTTCACGGTGAACGAACTCATTGAGCTGCTCAACCTGGAGGCATTCCGCGACAAGTTCGTCTCGGAGCTCTCGACGGGCAGCCGGCGGATAGTGGACCTTGCCATGTCGATCGCGCATGATCCGACCGTTCTGATCCTTGATGAGCCTTCATCGGGCATCGCGCAACGCGAGACCGAGGCCCTCGGGCCGCTCCTGCAGTCGATCAAGGCGGAGACCGGATGCTCAATGCTCGTGATTGAGCACGACATGCCGCTCATCACGTCCATTTCCGATGAGATCCTCGCGCTGGACCTCGGCACGGTGGTGCTCCGAGGCACACCCGAAGAGGTGATCAACGACCCGCACGTGATCGAGTCCTACCTCGGGACGGGCGGGGTCGCCACCCGACGTTCGGGAACCGTCGCGCTGTGAGCACGTCCGCGTTCGTCCGCCCACTGCGCGTTGCCGCCGTCCTCTGCCTCGTCCTGGCCGCGGCCACGTGGCTGACGGCAGGGAGGGCGGCTGCCCTCGGTCCGGACAAGACCGCCTGGTACGACGCTCTCGGACTCCAGGGCTACACGGGAGAGACCACACCGTCGTTGGCGAGCAACGGCCAGCTTGAGGTGGCCTATGTCCCGGCGTCGGTCAACGTTCCCTCCGAGAAGCTGCCCACCGTCCCTGTCACCCCACCGACCCTTCCGTCGCTTCCCGTCGGCGTCCCGGCCCCTTCAGGTGGCAAGGTCGGCGGAATGACACTCGGCAACACGCTTGCCTTCGCCGCGGTGGAGTACCCCATACCGCTGCTGGTCAACGGTCAGACCATCGACCCGGCTTCCATCCGAGGGGTGTTGACCCTTGCCTTGAGCTCACGCTCGCTCGGCATGAGCAACGGCGAAATCGTCGCCTGCCCGACGACGGAGACACTATGGGCGGCGGGTGCCGACCAGCCGGCCACCCAGGCCTCGGCCTACGACTGCGCGGCGGGCCTGGCCGTCAGTGGCAATTACGACGCGGCATCGCACACCATCTCCTTCATTCTGTCGAGTGCGCAGGAGTACCAGTCCCCCACCGGACCTAACGGGACGTTCTCCCTCGTGCTGGCTCCGGGCAGCAGCCCGACGGGGCCCTTCACCGCCGTGTTCGATCCGCCCGGGGCGTCGAGCTTCGTCATCACCGGGGAAAGCCCGGCGTCCAATGCTGACGAGAACCTGGCGAGCGGGGCCACCGGCTACGGAGACGCGTCGGGAATCGGGTTCGGCGGAGTGTCCGGGATCACCACCCCGACGTTCAGCAGCATTGTGGGCGTCCTCCCGACCGGCCCATCGACGACGCCCGGCGGTACGACTTCGACGGCACCGGGTGGCACCGGTGCGACCGCCCTCGGGACGCCGGAGCAGGTGGTGTCCGATCGGGGCCTGTCGTCGAGTTCCCAACGAACGATCGCCGTGATCCTCCTTGCCGCGCTCGGTGCGGGGCTGTGGATGAGTGCATCGAACACCGCGCGCCAGCCGCGGTCGCTGCGGCGGGACCACGCCTCGTCCGGTGACTGAGCCGAGCCGTCTGCCCGGCCAGGAGGCGACCGGGGGGGGCTCTCCCTCTAGGGAGAACGGCAGCGTCCCAGAGCCTGAGCGGATAGTTGCAGCTCCCTGGACGAGTGCGATCACGGTCGATTGCCCCGTGCCCCGACCGGAGCCATGCATGTTCTCAAGAAAGGTCCGGTGGCGGTCTCAAGGGGTCACCGCAATCAGCTCTGCGAGTTTCTCACAGGGCTTGAGCCATCCGAGGGTTTCGCGCGGGCGGCCGTTGAGCTTGCGCTCGATCTCGTCGAGGTCGGCTCGGCTGAACACGCTGAGGTCAGCGCCTTTGGGGAGGAACTGACGCAAGAGGCCGTTGGTGTTCTCGTTCGAGCCGCGCTGCCACGGCGAGTGGGGGTCGCAGAAGTAGACGGGGATTCCGGTGGCGATCGTGAAGTCCTTGTGCTTGGCCATCTCTCTGCCCTGATCCCAGGTGACCGAGCGGGCCAGCTTGGCCGGCAATCGGGCAATGGCCTCAGCCATGGCTTCGGCCACGCCTTGGGCGTTCTTACCCTTGGGCAGGTGGAGCAGCAGCACATAGCGCGTGCTGCGCTCGACCAGGGTGCCCACCACCGAGCCCTTGTTCTGTCCGATGAGGAGGTCCCCCTCCCAGTGTCCGGGCACTGCTCGGTCGGCCACCTCAGCGGGGCGGTCGGCGATCATCACCATGTCGGGGATGACGTCCGGGCGGCCTTTGGCCCCTCCATGGCCCCGGTGGTGGCGACGGGCCCGTCCCGAGCGCAGACACCTGGTCAACTCGCGCTTGAGCTCACCTCGACCCTGAACGAAGAGGGACTGGTAGATGGTCTCGTGGCTCACCCACATCATCGGATCGCTTGGGTACTCCTGGCGCAACCGCCGGGCGATCTGCTGGGGCGACCACGTCTCACGGAGCCAGACCTCGACCTGGTCACGCAGCTCGGGGAGGGTGGCCAGCTTGGGCGCCTTGGGTCGTCGCGCACAGCGGGCGGCCCGGGTATGGGCCCGGGCCGCCTGGTACCTGGCCCGGCCCCCATTGGCCTTGACCTCTCTCGAGACCGTCGAGACCGCCCGACCGATGCCTTCGGCGATGGCGCTGAAGCTCTCGTCTCGGGCGATACCTACCCGGATCTCCTCGCGCTCAGCGAGCGACAGGCGGGCCGCGCTGGGGTCCCACAACCGTTCTTTGGTCTGGGGCGTCGGCCGCAGCGCCAGCTCGACGGTCATCCAATCACGGCTCAGCGCCAGCGCTATCTGGTTCCTTGAGTGCCCCGCTTTATGAAGGCGCTGGACTTCGATTCGTTCTTCCAACGACAACCTCTTGACCACTGCAACCTCCCTCGCTCGGTCCCAGCCAGGATGGCTGGGGCTCTGCGCTGGTGCAGTGATCCCTTGAGACCGCCGGTGTTCGGTCCCGAATCCGCCTGAGCCAGCTTGCCGGCGGACCGAACACCGGACCTTTTTTTGAAATGAAGACCGGCCGATGGATGCCGGAGCCACACACACGGCGCCTGCGAGCGGATTCGCGCGCGCTCTCACCACCGACGACACACACCGGGCAGGCGTGCCCGCTTCGGGACCCCGCGACGCCGCTGAGTATCATGCCCACCACGTATGGGTCTCCGCTCCGCCCTTGACGTGGCCACCCGGCAGAGTGGACGCCTCATGCCGGCTCGGGCCTACGCCGAATATGCCTTGTCGGGCCCCCCTGCCACGTCCCAGCCCCGCTTCCTGATCCTCACCTCGGGGCGCTCGGGCAGCGAGCTGCTCGTGACGCTCCTGAACTCACATCCCCAGATCACCTGCGACGGCGAGCTGCTGCTCACCCGACGCGTGTGGCCCGAGCGGTTCATGGAGGGCAGGGCGGCGCGCGCCAGGCGAGGCGGCAAGACGGCATACGGGATCAAGGCGCTCCCGGCCCACTTCCTCGATGTGCAGCATCTGGAGGACCCTTGGGGATTCCCACGGCACCTGGCCGATAAAGGCTGGAAGATGATCCGCCTCCGTCGGGCCAACCGGCTGCACCAGGCCATCTCCTCGGTGCGCGCCAACCAAACCCAATGGCACTACCGCCGGGGTGAGGCGGGCGCGTTCCAGCCGATCCGCATGGATCCGAACCAGGTGGTCGCCACCATGTACGTGATCGAGTGGACCGAGAACCAGATTGACGAGATGTTCAAGGGACTCGACTACGTCGACCTCTACTACGAGAACGACCTCGAAGACGCCGCGTCGCAGGCGGTAACGGTCACCAACATTTCGGAGGTCATTGGTGTCCCGCCCGCGCCCACCTCCACCGATCTCGTGCGTGTCAACCCGCGCCAGACCCGCGACATGGTGACCAACTACGACGAAATAGTGGCCGAACTCCGCCGGAACCGCTTCGCCGACTACGCCGTCGACTGACCCCGCCGGCACCGGGTCAGGTCAATTGACCGCCCGGTCGCGCCCGGCCCAGTAGGGCTGACGCAATTTGTACTTCTGTAACTTCCCCGTCGCCGTGCGGTCGAGCGCGTCGCGCAGCTCCACGCTTGTGGGCGCCTTGAAGTGGGCCAGCCGTTCGCGACAGTGGGCGATCAGCTCGTCCTCGGAAGTGCTCGCACCCTCCCGCACCACGACCAGCGCCATGATCGTCTCGCCCCACTTCTCGTGTGGCACCCCGATCACCGCGACTTCAGCCACCGCGGGGTGCTGATAGAGGCAGTCCTCCACTTCTATGGAGGAGACGTTCTCCCCACCCGTGATGATCACGTCCTTCTTGCGGTCCGTGATGGAGACATACGCGTCACTGAGGAGCCCGCCGTCCCCCGTGTGGAACCAGCCACCTTCCAGCGCCCTCGCCGTCTCCTCGGGCTGCTCCCAGTAGCCGGCAAACACGTGGTTCGAGCGTGCCAGCAGCTCACCCTCGTCGTCCACGGCGATCTGCACCCCGATGGCTGGGACCCCGGCCCGGCCGAGCAGCTGCGAGCGCCCAACGGGATTGATGCCGTCCCACTCCGAAGGCGCCCGGTTGATGGTGAGCAGCGGCGCCGTCTCGGTAAGCCCGTAAATCTGAATGAACTCCCACCCGAGCTCGGTCTCTATGCGCTCAATCGTCTTCGAAGGCGGCGGGGCGCCGGCCACCACCATGCGGACCGTCCCGCGGCCCGGCACCGCCACACCGGCCGACGCGCGCTCGGCCGCCGCGGTCAGGATCGCCGCCACCACAGCCGGTGCACCGCAGAGCAGTGTCACGCCGTGCCGCTCAATCCGGCTCAGAATCGCCTCCCCTTCGACCTTCCGCAGCACAATGTGGGTCCCGCCCATGCCGGTCACCGCGTAGGGCATGCCCCAACCGTTGCAGTGGAACATCGGCAGCGTGTGCAGGAGCACGTCGCGGTCGCTCACGCCGGTGTGCCACCCGAAGGCCACTGCGTTGAGCCAGCAATTCCGGTGCGTCAGCTGCACACCCTTGGGCTGGGCCGTCGTTCCCGAGGTGTAGTTCACCGAGCAGGTGGCATCCTCATCGGCCTCCCACGGGCGCGGCTGCACGCCGTCCGCTGCAGGTGCGATCAGGGTGGCGTCCTCCACGCCGTCGAGCGCGAAGCGGTGGGCCACCTCTATGTCGCACACCTCGTCGGCCAGCTCGGGGTCGTACAGAAGGACGGACGCGCCGGAGTGCCCGACGATGTAGCCGATCTCGTCCGAGGTGAGGCGGAAGTTGATCGGGACCAGGATCCGCCCATACCCGCTCACCCCGAAGAACGCGGTCAGGAACCGTGCCGAGTTGGGGCTGACGATGGCGACGCGCTCGCCGTGCTCGACGCCGAGGCCGTCGAGCGCAATCGCCATGCCCCTTGCCCGCGCCTCCACTTCGGCGTAGGTGAGCGTGCCCAGGGACCCGGTGACCTCCGGCTCATCCACTGCGGCCACCCGCGAGCCGTAGACCAGCGCCGCTCTATTGAGAAAGTCCGCAACCGTCAGCGCGACCTTCATGTTCCCCCACTCCTCCCGTTCGCCACGTTCCCCGCGGGCCGACGCTAGCGGACCGGCGGCGCGTCCTTCTTAGAAGTGACCGAGAACGGGGTGCGGCACGTAGGGCTTCTCCAGCGCGGCGATCTCGTCCGGGCTCAGCGTCAACTGCTCGGCGGCCAAGGCGTCCTCCAGGTGGGAGAGCTTGGTGGAGCCGACGATCGGCGCGGTGACGCCGGGCTTGCTCAGGAGCCAGGCCAGCCCCACCTGGGCGCTCGACACCCCGCGGGCGTCGGCCACCCCCTGTGCGGCCTCCACGACGTCGAAGTCCGTGGGCTGGTCATACAGGTAGTCCGTAAAGGGATCCGTGCTCGAGCGCGTCGTATGCCGACCGCCGTCCCGCGTGCGGGTGCCGGCCAGCATGCCCCGGGCCAGCGGGCTCCACGGGATGCACCCCACCCCCTGGTCCAGGCAGAGCGGGATCATCTCACGCTCTTCCTCGCGGTAGACGAGGTTGTAGTGGTTCTGCATGGAGACGAACTTCGTCCAGCCGTGGGTCTCGGCCACGTACTGGGCCTTGGCGAACTGCCACGAGAACATGCTGCTGGCTCCGATGTAGCGCGCCTTGCCTGCCCGCACGACGTCATGCAGCGCGCCCATCGTCTCCTCAATGGGAGTGTGGGGGTCCCAACGGTGGATCTGGTAGAGATCGACGTAGTCCATGCCCAGCCGGCCGAGGCTCGCGTCAATGCCCGAAAGGATGTGCTTGCGACCGAGCCCGCCACCGTTCTCGCCCGGCGTCACCGGCATGAAGACCTTGGTGGCGATCACGGCCTCGTCCCGGGTGAGGAACGTGCCCACCAGCCGTCCGGTGGCCACTTCGCTCGCCCCACCCGAGTAGGTGTCAGCCGTATCGAAGAAGGTCACGCCGCCTTCTACCGCCGCCCGGACGATCGGCTCGGCCGCCTCCTCGTTGATCACCCATTCGCGCTCGCTGGTGTTGCCGAACCCCATCATCCCGAGGCAGATCCGGGAGACCCGGAGGCCTGAGGTGCCCAAATTCACGTAGTTCACGATTGACCTCGCTGTCGCCCCGGCCCCGCGGCCAGGCGCGGTCCCCGGCTTACCAGATCACAGTGGCGCTCGGCGCGGCCTCACGGCGCGCCGCGTTACGCGAGCTTGACGATGCCCCAGCCGAGCCCGGTCACCGTGCCACCCACACTCCCGAGCACGTTCGTGACGGGCTGTATGGGTGGCAGGGTCGTGCCGAGTCCCGTCGACGCGCCCGCCACCGTCGTCCCTGTCGCGACGACGACGTGGCCGACGAGGCTCACGACGGGCGTCAGGATGGTGCCCGAAGGTGCCGTTGGCGGCGTGCCCGAGCCCGTGCCCGTGCCTCCCGTTCCCCCGCTGCCATTTCCTGAAGAGCCCGTCGATCCACTCGAGCTGGTTACAACGCCACCGGTTGGGCCAGTGATGGTCACGCCGGCGAACCTGGCATTCACCGTGCCGACACCACCCGGCGTCGTGACCACGGACGGCGATGGGCCACCAGATGTCGGCGTGAGGGGAGTAATGCCTGACGTGGGGACGGGCGTCGTTTGGATCGCTTCCTGTGGCCCGCTTCCGCCGCGTACTTTGCCGACATTGGTCACCAGCCCGATGGCGATGAGCACGGCGGCGGCCACGCCACTCGCGGTGGCGATGACCCGGTTACGGCGAAGGTGGGTCGTGGTGTCATGGCCTCCCGGAGCCGACAGCAGGGACAAGGGCGTGAGAGGGCGGCGGGCCTCGGGCGCGAAGAGCACGTCCTCCGGCGCGGCAGCTCCGGCCTGGCCGAACTCGCGCGCCAGGAACACCTCTTCGAGCGGCACAGCGACTTCTGCCTTCGCGCTGTGGGAGCGCTCGAACTCACGATGCGGCCCTGGAGCGTGCGTGGTCTCGTGCCTCCCGAACTCGCGCGAGAGGAAGAGATCCTCCAGCGCGGGCGCGTTCTCCACTTCTTCTACCTCGGACATCGATCCCCTCCCTTCCTCCGTGGGTCGGTCCGTTCTGCTGTTGGGCCTTGCGTGCCCCTATTCCGTCCCTATGACGGTCCGGCGGCGTGCCGCCCAACCGTCTCGGTCCGGCGCTGCCGGCGGGCGAGCGCCGACATGGCGAACCCGGCGCCCAGCGCAAGCAGGGCGATGGCCAGCTCAAGGAGCAGCGGCGCACCGGTGAAGGCGAGCGCTGCTGTCTTGACCGTGGTCGGCGCCTTGGTCACGGGCAGGGTTACCGGAATGGTCACCACTGGCGTCGACGGAGAGGTCGACGGAGAGGTCGACGGCTGCGGGCACGAGCCGTTGGCCGTGCCGCTGAGGGCGCCCTCAATGCCGCAGAGCGTGATGGGCAGGCTGACCCCGGTGCCCGGTGAGCCGATCCCGATGGGGGCGCCGGTCGAGCCTGCACCCGTGCAGGTGCCCGTGGCTGTCCCTTGGACCGCGGCGGCCACCGCACAGAGGGTGATCGGGCCGTTGATGGTGGCCGAGCCCGTCTGGGTGGGGGCGACGTGGGAGGGCTCGCACTGGTTCGAAGCGGTCCCGTCGATGGCGACGACGATGGAGCAGGCGTTGACCGGCAGCACCCCGTCAATGGGGGCCGACTGGGTCAGCGTGTTGGTGGGCAGGCCCTTGACGAGCGGGAAGCCCGAGACCGGCATGCAGTCGCCCTTGGCGTTGCCGTCGATCTCGACAATGACCCCGCAGACCCCGGCCGGCACGTAGAGGTCGGCCAGCTGGCCGTTCTGGTGCACGGTGTCCGCGTTGGTCGGGCACGACGACGACGAGTTGCCGGCGATCTCGACGATCACGTCGCAGACGGTGACCGGGACGGCCGCGTCAATGACCCCGGTCTGGGTCAGCGTCCCGTTGGTGCCCGCCGTGTTGCACGCACTCGAGGTGTCGCCGGCCAGGCCGACGTTGATCGCACAGATGGTGATGGGCACGTACGCGTTGATGGCCCCGTTCTGGGTGGTCGACGCACTCGAGGTGGTCGAGTTGAGCCCGAGGGCCGAGGCGGCCTGGCCCAAGAGCCCCACCGCGTTGTCCTGCGCGGTGATCGGCACGTTGATGTTGGCGATCGCCCCGTTCTGCCCCGTACCCACCGACGTGGTCGAGCACGAGGACTTGGCGTTGGCCAAGATGCCGGCCGACACCGA
>Ga0307374_10001489_pt1 | contig 43286 bp, 37 predicted proteins | sample OX3MG_FD_202532 | JGI IMG/M metagenome (GOLD analysis project Ga0307374, IMG submission 202532) | Soil microbial communities from Risofladan, Vaasa, Finland - OX-3 | ecosystem: Environmental > Terrestrial > Soil > Coastal area > Acid sulfate soil | place: Finland: Risofladan, Vaasa | collected...
GAACCAGCCTGATGATGGTCAAACAGGCTGAATCCGAATACAAAACGAAGGTGCCGGCGCGGGGACTCGAACCCCGGACCCTCGGTTTAAAAGACCGCTGCTCTAACCAAGCTGAGCTACGCCGGCTCCGTCAGGAGGTTAGCGGAAGACTTTCTGGCAGGGGGGTCCGAGCGTAGTCTGAACTCGAAACCGGCCTCTAAAAGGGCCGGTTTCGGCGTCTTCGGGGGACCCTTAAGAAGGGCCTCAGCGGTCGCCAAGGAGTTGGAAAACTGATGGAAAAAACGCGAAATCCGCTGCTCTTTTCGAAATCCGCTGCTCCTACGATCGGGCGCCCGAGGACAGTTCCGAGGCGACTTCGTGTAACCACGCCCAGCCACGAAGAGAGAGCAGATGCGCAGGACGCCGAAACCACCAATCGGCGCGGGGCCAGCGGCCGAACCCTGCTCCGCCCGCTGCTGCGCGAGTGGCTGCTCGACCTCCAGGTCCTGGGACGGAGTCCGAGAACTCTGCGCTGGTACGAGCAGAAGGTGCAGTGGTACTTGGAGAACGGCGGCATGGAAACCCTGGAGGATCTGAACGGATTCGAGCTCAAGCGCCTCCTTGCCAGCCTGCAAGCGCGCGGACTGGCCGAGAACACCGTCAGGGGCATGCACCTCACGTTCAAGGCATTCGGCAACTGGGCCGCGCGCGAGGGCTATCCAGCTGACCCGGCGCTGCTTCGGGTCCGCTCACCGAAGGTTGCCCAGACCGAAATGGAGTCCTTCAGCGCGGCTGAACAGCAAGACCTCCTGCGCGCGGTGCGCTCCGGCTGGCCCAAGCTGGCTGTGCAGATTCTGTTGGGCACCGGTATGCGCGTGTCCGAACTCTGTGCCTTGGCGCTTGACGACATCGAGGATGACGACGACGCCAGCTTCCTCAAGGTCAGGAGGGGCAAGGGTGGCAAATTCCGCCGGGTTCCGATCAGCCGCAACCTGCAACGGGAGCTCTCTCGATGGGTGAACCGCGGCCGGGCCGAGAGCCGATCCGACACCCTGCTGGTCCTCGGTGATGGCCGGCCGGCTTCAGTCGAGTGCGTCACACGCATGCTGCAGCGCCTCAAGAAGCAAGTCGGCTTTCGCGTCCACGCCCACAAGTTCCGCCATACCTTCGCCACCGAATACCTACGACGGGGAGGCGAGATCGAACGGTTGCGCCGGATCCTGGGCCACGCCACCTACGTGATGGTCATGCGTTATGTCCATCTAGATAAAGGCGACCTCTCTCGGGACTTCGAGCTGAGGACGCCATTCTGATGGGTCGCAAGAGCAGGTTCATTGGTTAAAGGGCGCGCACGACTGGCAAGAGCCCGACAGTCTTAGGCTGGAGCCGGGAACGGGGTCCAAGGACCACCTGCCTCACGGTCCCGAACCGTGTCGCTGGCGTGTCCTCCGGTGTCCGACAGACTCCCGAGTCGTCCTCGCGAATACGAAATCGACCAGGCTGGTGTCCCTTGGTGACCCCCTAGAGCCGTCCGGTGCCGGGAATTCGTGATCCAGCTGTGATCCAGCGGGGATGCTCGCGGCCCTGTCAGCTGCTCAGGGCTCGCTGGCCGAACGCATCGTGCGCAGCCTGCCCGCGGACACGCTACCCGCGTACATCGGCTACAGCGGCGATATGCGCCTGAGCGTCGTCGTGGATCAGAGTGGGAGGCGGTAGCACTCTACGACCGGCGTAGACTGCCGCATGACGCCGCCGACCGCGGGCCGTCGGGGAGTTCTGTGAATAAGTCGCGGAAGAGCATTCGCTGGGGCTCGCCGGAGCATCCCTGGTCGGAGTGGTTCACCACTCCAGAAGGCAAGGAGTGGGCGCATGCCAATGGTGTCGACAAGCCGATCACCGATCCGGTAATCCTTGCGCGAATCGCCGCCATCATCCGACCAGTCCTCGAAGAACCACCAATTGAGAGCCGCGGCGGACGGGCAAGGCGCCCCCACGTCACCCCTCACCGCCCCCTATAAGGAGTAACCGCTAGAGAGGCTCACTAGGCCGGTCTCCAGGAAGTGGGTGATCGCCGGCGGTTCGGAGCTTCTTCCGTGTAGTCGGAACAAACCCCGAACGCGCGAGCTGGGCTCGAACACGGTGTCGGTACTCTTCCTTCGAAATGTAGTGGCTGTAGTGCGTGACTCCGACGAGGCGCTTGTACCGACTTGAAGGAACGTGCTTGGCTGCGAGGATATAGGCGTCGTTTCCGAAGGCGATGAGTGTCGGTGCCGCGCATTTGAGATCGTCAAACTCTTCGAGCAGTCTGTGGATGTTGTCGGTAACCGGAGGTGGATTCTCAGCGAGGTGACGCATGAGGTTGCTTGACTCAAGCATCACGACGCCTTTGACGAGGTCGGTCATGTAGGCACCGTAGTAGGGCGTACCGGAAAACGCGAATCGGATCTTGTAGTCTTGGGCCACTGAGCTTGGATCGTGAAAGTTGGCGAGCGACGCCGGTTGGAATCTAGAAAGGTTCAGACCAACCATCACGACGTCATTCCGCAGGCTTCTTAGCAACATTGAATTCCGAGCCGGATCAAGCACGCTCAGGTCACCGATGCTCGACTTGGGTCCTCCAGTTGGCTCGGCCCACACGGCCCAACTCCCGTACGCACCGTGCTTCTTCTTGATGAGGTCGAAAGTCTCTCCATCGACCATCTCGGCGTGGATAGTACCTGGCGCACCAGCACGGCCAATTTGGGGCGGTATCAGGAATCGTTACCGCCGTCCCGCGACCTGGGAGGCGTATCAGCGCTCGCCGGGGGCGGCACCAGGCACGGGCAAAGCAGCCGGGAGCCGCCGACATTGATCGTCCTGAAGGAAAATTCGCCTGTGGTCCGCATCGAGGACAACGGCACCTACTGGGTCTGGATCAGGCACCGCACCCGCGCCGCCAGAGGGATCACCGGCAAGATTCTTTTCTTCTCACCCGACCGCGAGGCGCTGATCGCCATCGCTCGGAACGAGATCGAAGAACACGGATTCGCCCATGCCAAGGTCTCTCGATCGCTGGAAGGCAGCCAGACCGATTACGTGCTCTGCCTGTATGACACCGGACCCGAGCGTGTTGCTGAGGCGCGCCGCCGACACCCTGAAGCTCACTGCCCTGGGTGGAAGAGCGATGCGGCAACGGAACGTGGGGAGTATTCGCAGAAGTATCTGCGTAGCGTGACTAAGCCGACCCGACCGATCAGCACTGGGCCGCCGCCTGCGCAGCCGGCCACACCTCCCCAGGACTGGTCGGCGTCACCCAAGACGCTGGAGGATGCGCTTGATGCCACGCTGGGCAATGAGGCTCTGCGGAAGAAGCTTCGTGCGGTCGGCAGCGACGTGATCATCACCGCGAACGTCCGCAGCGATCGTGACTGGCAGCGAAACCGTCACATCCGAAGCGGGCGTATCAGCGCAGCATCCTGGCGGCTGATCCTTAAGGCATGGGAGCTGGAACGCCGTGAGGATGCAGCGGACCTCTTTGTCGAGCGGTACGGCATTGACAGCGAGTGGTACATGACACCGGAGTTCAAGGAGATCAAGTGGCTGGAGATCATCCCCAAGCCGCGAACCAAGCCTCACGGCAGTTACTTGCCAAGGAAGGGGCTATGACTCGACCTAAAGCTGCCGATGTCGGTAGTCCCCCGCCCGTGTCTGAAGACGAATCCGATCAACCGCACGCGCCCCGACGTGCCCGTCGTCGCCGATCCAGGGTGCCAGGGGTCTCGCCTAGACCCTCAAACGCGGCTCGTCCTGACCTGACCGCTGTGGCTCATCACGAAGCGGGTCACTGGGTCGTTGCACGCTTGCTGGGCTCGAATGTTGGCATGATCGAGGTCGGATGGGATCACGTAACGGAATCGTGGGGGCGCACCGCCAGGGGAGACATCCCCGACCTCTACCTGAAGTCTCACCAGATTCGGACCGTGGAGGAAGCGCTGGGCGATCCGGGCTACCGTGACGCCGTAGAGCGCCAGGCGACACTTACCCTGGCTGGCCCCGCGGCGGAGGCACAGTATCTGAACCGGCGTGCTTTGCGGGGAGCGAGAACGGATTTGGTGCAGGCTCGATTGTTACTGGTTCCATTCAACAATCACCAGAGGGCGTTCGACGCTCACCTCAGGCGGATACGAAGGCGGGCACGGATCTTGGTTAGGGCAACAGAGAATTGGATTGCGATCATGGCTGTCGCCCAGGCTGTCGGGAGACGTAAGCACCTAGATCTAGCTCAAGCAATAAGGATCGCGGACACCGCACGCGTTTCCTGAATCCTCCAGCTTGTTCCTGCCCCTTGCGGGACACAGCGCAGGTCGTTGAGCGTCGGGCGAGGATCCTTCCCGCGTCCCCTTATACCAACCGCCGCAAACCTTGAAACGAGCGGATCGCCTTCCGCGGCCGTTCGTCCTCGCAGAACCGGTGTTCGGCGTAGGGCAGTAGCCAGGCGTAGACTCACCGAACAGGTCCCGGGGCTCGACGAATCCGCCACCTGCGAGCCTCAATACCCATGAGACCGGAGGACAGCTATGTCAGAGGTTGGGCGGGCGCACCTGGGCCGCAGGCCCGTGATCAAGTTGCTGCGATCACCTCAGCGGCATTTCGAACGCTACCGCGAGTGGCAGTGGATCAAGCACACGGTCTTCGGCGACTACGTGGTGCCGTGGTCACGCATGCTGGGAAAGATAAGCCGCGAAATCTTCGTGGTCGACGCCTGTGCAGGCGCAGGTACCTACGTCGGGCCAGACGGCGAAGTTATCCCTGGGTCGCCGCTCATCGCGGGGCAGGCCGCCATTGAGTACCAGGCGACGTTTCCGGGCCGGCGCATGACCGTGATCTGCGTCGAGCGTGACAGAGGAAACTTCGAGCAACTGACCGCCGCAATGCATCGCTATCGGTCAGTTTCAAACCTGTTTCAGGGCGACTTTGCGGACGTCCATGACCAGATTCGTCACATCCTCGGCGGAGCACCCGCGCTCGTGCTGCTCGACCCGTTCGGATTGAAGGACATCACTGCGGAGAGGTGCCGACCTCTGCTCCAGCGTCTTCCGAAGACGGACGTCTTCGTGGTCGTGATCATGACGGTGCTGCACCGCGTGGCCGGACAGATGCTCATGAACGGCCTGCCGAATCCAGCCATCCCTGGGGCGGCGAAGAATGTCGAGAACATCACTGCCTTCTTCGGAACCGACGCCTGGATCGCGATTGCGCTGCGACGTGACCTCAATCGCGAGGAGAAAGAAAACCTCTACATCGACCTCTACTTCCAGTCCGTTCTCGGAAAGAGGTATGCCTACAAGAGTGCGTATGAGGTGCGCTCCCGTTACCAGGGCCCGATCAAGTATTGGCTCGTCCACGCGAGCTCCCACCAGAACGCCGTGTGGCTGATGAACGACTCGATCGTGAAGGTCGACGAGACGCTCATGTTCAAGACCTACCAGGACCCCGGACTGCTGCCCGGATTCGGCGAGGCCTCGCTTGAGGCGTACCGCGCAGGCACGTTCTCGGAGCTGCAAGCCGCCATCCTCGATGCGATCCGCGCCAAAGGTGGCACGGTGACCTTCGATCAGCTGCGCTGGCTGCTGGTTCCCGAGAAGTTCGGCAAGGTGAAAGAGGCCGCGTACGCGAGGGCAGTTAAAGGTCTCGTACGAGAGAAGAAACTGCTAAGGCAGCAGCGCCCTGCGGCCAAGCTCGAGCTGAACGAGAAGCTCTCGCTTCCATAGACCTCTCGGTGCGAAACGGCGTTGTGGGCATGCCGGACCATTCGCGTCCGTCCAGCACTCGACCGCCCGCTTTGGATGTGTTGCCTCCCCACTGCTTGAAGAAGAACGGCACGCCTTCGGCCTGACAGCGGTCGCGTAGGTCGCGCAGCCACTCCACCTTCACGGGCCGATGCTTGTGACCGGACTCGCCACCAGCGATGAGCCAGTGGATGCCGTCGAGCCTCAGACTTTCGAGCGGACCGAGTAGCGGCTCTGCGGAGATGAACCTCACCTCGGCCTTCACTGTGCGCAGCCGGTCAGCGCGCTGCACGAAACGACGGTTCTCGATCGACACCCCCATCCACACGTTCGAAGGCCAGTCCAGCAGGGGTGCGAGCTCAGCGAGACGATCGGCGCGCTTCGTGAGGATCTGGAAGGTGTGCCAGCCGGCCTTCTTCATCGTCCTGAAGACCTCGCACAAGAACTCGAAGGGGATGTCCTCGTGGAAGAGATCGCTCATCGAGTTGACGAAGACCAGGCGCGGTCTCTTCCACGTCAGTGGGACCGTCAGCCGCTCGGGCCAAAGCTTGAGGTCGAAGCCCTGCTCGTAGGCGTGCCCTTTCACGCCGCGGAAGCGCTCGGCGAAAGTCTCGGCATAGCAGTGCGCGCAGCCGGGGCTCACCTTGTCACAGCCCGTGACCGGATTCCAGGTCGCATGCGTCCACTCGATCCGGCTGTGGTCCGCCACAAAACGGATCATAAGCTGGAGCGCGGTGAGAGATACCTCATGGCGACTTGGCCGGTCCTATCTGCGAACGCGAGAAAAGCTCAGCCGAGCAATCCCGATATCGTCGGCACTACCTTCAGCCGTCCGATGAGCCTCATGGAGTGCTTTTGGGTGGAGACTGGCGGTATCGCCAAGTTGATCGATTCAAGCTGGACTGCGCCATCCTCATTCGGCTCTTCAGCGGGCCAGACGCGGAAAGCGAGATCGCGGCCAGTGGCCGGATCACTCGTTCCCGTTAGAGCGACAAGAACTGGATCGCCGGGGAAGGGCGCATTAGTCGTGAATGGCTCGACAAGCACCAGTGAACCCTGCCCTGCCCATGGGTCCAAGGCGTCACCAAGAACCTCGACAAGGTACGAGCCCGCTACAGCGTCGCCGTTCCATTCAATCCAGCCTGCCTCTGCTCCGGCCGCACCCAGTTCCAGCGAAAGGCTTTCGTAGAAAGGAAGATATGTCCGGTCAGGTAGACGGGCTCCAGAATCGATGAGACCGAGAGGGGCGATCGGCCGTCCAGCGATTGACGTTTCCCCGACTGCAGCCCAGGCGTCATCGAACATGAACTGATCAACCTTCGACGCGGGGTCTTGAATGCAGTAAATGGCAAAGTCGGCCTGCCCGGCCCGCGCAACGACGTAAAGCCAGTATTGCTCTCCAAGCTGACGCGCTTCAGACATCTGTCTGGGGGAAACCGAGACGCCGTATGAGTCCCAAGGACCCGAGAGCGATTTGACCTCGATGAACCGCTCAATGCTCCCGCTCGGGCCCATCGACTCGATGTCGTATCCCGGATTTTCGTGAGGCTTCTCTTCGGGTGTGCGGCCGGAATTGCGTTCAAAACTCAAGACACGGGCTATGCCGGCACGGTCCACAGCGGTATCGGCTTCCCTTTTCAAGCCGCCGTCGTCAGTGGCCGTTAAGGCTGCTGTTGATATGACGTATGAACGCAGCCTGCTGCGAGGGCCCGCGGTGAGGGGTGTCTCCGGATGCGCCTTTGCCTGGGCTGCGGTTGGTGTTGCAGCCACAGGCGCTACCTCGCCCGGCGCCCGAACCTCAGGTTGTCCGGATTCGGGCAGTTCATCGTCGTGTTGCGGCTGCACCCAGTCTGTGGTGACGGTGGGCGCCAACTCACCTCCGAACCCCTCGATAAGGTCTGTCTCGGCACTCCCTTCTGGGGCGTGTTCCAGCCGAGGTACCCACGCTTGGTCGAGTAGCTCGTCCGCAGCATCACGATTGGCAGCAGACAACACAAGAGCGAGGTTCGCCGCGAGTGTTCCAGGTTGTGTGTCCGCCGCGATTGCTCTAGCGAGCTCACGAGCAATACTCAACCATTTCCGTTCCACGCTTTCACGAACGTAGAGTGCGTGGTCATCTGGCACAAACAGAGCTTCAAGCTCGGCGGCGGAAGCAGTCATCCCAAAGTACTCCAACGAGTACTCGACTGTGAGCCGAGTTGTTGAGAATGTCTTCAACGATGCGACGCTGGCCGGGACATAGCTCGGCCAATTCGGCTCAAAAGGATCGAGTACCCTTCCAATCTGCGTAACCCGCTCGCTGAGCACCGCTCGTAGTCGGGCATCGTGTTGTCGCTCTCCTAGCTCCAGGATTCGAGTGGTCACAGCTCGACTTAGATCTCGTACTCCGGCGGCTCGCATGGCACGCCATGCTCCCTCCGGCCGTCGGATTAGATGGCTGGCTAATTCCTTCGGAAACCGCTCAGCTAGACCTGGGACGTCAGCGAAGAAGACGCGGTCAGGAACATTAAGCACCCCACGGTGGTCTCGCACGACCTTCCGGGCACCGAATCGTTCGAACCACCGCGCGGACACATCCTCCGCAGCAAGGGCCTCGTCAAGAATCCGCCAGCATGAGATATAGACGCGGACCTCGTCGTCATCTTCGACGGGTGTAGTAGTCGGCGCGAACTTGCCCTCCATCTCTACCAATACGACGCCAGCGTCGTCATGTGTTGGTCGCTCTCTCACCCCGATACGAGAGAGCAACGGAGCGAACCGTCGAAAGTCGGTGCCCAAGGCCCACCGATAGCGGCCAAAGGGATGTGCATCCCAAAAGACATGACTGGGCAGCACCCATCTTCCAGAGGGAAGCAGGACCGAAGCTCTCCCTTTAAGTCGATCGACCTCAGGATCGTCAACCCTTTGGTTCAGTACCGCGTAGATCTCCTGATTCACCATCACACCGGACTCGGAGCAATGAAGCAAATGGGAGACGATCTGACCCGTTGAGGGCGCGCTCCTAACCCCAAGAGCTTCGAGAAGGGAAACCGCGGTGCGCTGGACGGAGATCGGGACCTCGAGAAAACGAGCCTGCGACTGAAACAGGTAGTCCTGAAATGTGGTGTACAGCTCTTGCGCGGTGAACCATCTCGTCGAATCGCCCCGGGCTGGCAACCACCTCATCGTGGAAAGCTCAGCTAGTTCATTCCGCCCGTATCGTTGGTTAGACCCGAATTGGGTCGCCAGAAAGCCAACGATGTTACTGATCGCCGCGACAGCCGAAGACGTGGGTGGAAGGGCTGTCAGAAGGCGGACTCGTTCTAGGACGTCATGCGTCCGGGGTTCTCTTGCAACGCCGACCCAGTCATAGAAAGCCTCGACCGAACGCGGATGAGCCGATGGCAAGCTGGCCATCGGATACTCACCTAGGATCGTCGTGACCGCGTCACTCGCGAAATAGACTCGTGCCGGCCGTTCAAAGACCCCTGTACGTGTCCGAACACAAGGCACATCAGCCAACACTCTGAGTGCCTCCTGATCATCTTCGATCTGATTTAGCTTCGCAGCCATCAGCAGGATCAGCTTCCACCATCGCCCTGGATCGTTCGTGCTCAAAGCCACGGCCTTGGGTACAAAGTCGCGGACGTAGCTCACAAACGTTAGCGGTCGGGCGCCCAGTCGCCTAAGGAGCGGCAAGGCGTCGCCGACTTGCTCGACATCAACAATATCGGCAAGCCCAAGCTCATCCGCAAAATCGCCAGGCAACGCCAGGTCTGACAGCGCGCGAAACCCGGTTTGGGATGGAAATAGTGGGAGCTCTGCCAACTCTTCAACGAGATCCGGGTCGTCCACAAACTCACCGTTGTGGGCTTCGAACCATTCCAGCACTCGTGCGATCTTCGTGTCGCCGTTCTTAAGTGTGTCCGACAACGCAGCGTCGTCGTTGGTGCCAAGCCATGCGATGGCAACTGGAGCATCGAATTGGTCAGCCAGATTGGTGACATTTATGGCGTCTTTCGGGAGCCGTTCCTCATCCAGGAACACTGCCTCATGCGCGAAGGGTTCAAACAGAACCCGTGTGCGCTGATCCGCTCTGAACGTGCTGGTCCACGGCCACACTGCTCCATCGGAACCTGGAGCGAGGGCGACCCGACGGATGGCGTCTCTCTTGCGCCGGCTTTCTTCCGGTGCTCGGCCGAGCAATGTTTCGAACTCACCAATAAGCAGGTCCCGCCCGGGCCGAGCTTGCATCTCAAGCGGAAGGGCATCAATGTCGAGCCGGCGATCCAGTCCCTCGCGAACGAGAAGATCCACCATGTTGTCGATCCGAAATTGCGTTAAGCCGAGCGAGCGGTCATACGGGAGTTGGAAGCAAAACTCGCGGAGCTCGGGAGCTGCGAATTCAGCACCGAGCGAAGCAAGGACTTGTGCTGCACCCTCCTCCTCTTTGTCGCGGACAACCCAAGCAGCCTGCGGTGCGGTCCACTCGCCCTTAGTTGTCAGTAGGATTGGGGCGGTGCGGAGACCGGGTTCGACCGCATTCCAGAACAGCTCAAGTCCCAAATTGCGGGCTCGCGCAATGGATCCCGTCGCCTGATGGGCATCCACCATGAGCGACCAGAGGTGTCGCGCTCCGCAGACGTCTCGGAGTTCGATGAGACGGCTATTGAGGAGGTGTGCAGCCGCGAGGATTGCGGCCCGGTTCCACTCACCCTGGTATCCCTCTACGACTAGCCTTTTCCTATCTGAAGCAACGAAGAAGTCTGCATTGACATGAAAGGGGAGGCCAGTCCTTTCTTCGGTCGGTAGGTACGCGCACAGGAGACCATCCACCTCACTCCCGTGTGGCACTGCCAATGCAACCTCGGATGATTTTTCAAGTTTCGAGGGATAGCGAGTGCGGAGTTCCTCCGCATCCAAGGTGAAGTCACCAGATATCAGTCGCCAGACTCTTACATCGGGACCATCGCTTATCAGGATGTCCTCACCATCGTCTTCGCGCACGATGTCACGGAGCGGTTGCGACTTCCGGCGCAGATCAACACGCCGGATACGTCGGAGGAAGAGCATTGCGGTCGGCACAACCCGCTCGAGCACGGCAACCAGCTCATCTGGGCCTAGGCCACCGACAGGTGGCGCGCTAGTCCGCCGCCTAAATTCGCTTGCCGGGTTCCGCGCCCAGGGAAGAATGAACCTCGTGCCCGTCTCTCCCTCGCACACGGCACAGCGACGATGCACTGTGATGCGATCTCCTTCAGCTTGCGTCTCGTCGATGATCCAGTGCTGCCCGCTCGAGATGATTTCTGGCTGGTCGGTGATCTGATAGACGGCTGTGAATCCGATCCCGAAAGCCCCGGTTAGGTCCGCGCGTCTACCTTTATCGCCTGCTGAGACGCTCCGGAATCTATGGAAGTCGCAACGCTCACCATGTTCCGCGATCCACGGGCACTCATCAGGATGAAGTCGCTGCTGGCCACAGTCACTGAAGTGCCCATCGTTCCAGACGACTAGGGCATCTGCAGTGACATCGAAGCGAACTGTCGTCGCATCCGGAGTGTCATCGGCGTTTTGGAGAAGCTCGTAGGCGAGGGTAGTGAAACCTGAAAGGTCACGCAGCATCCTCGCGATCGAGCCGAGGTAGTCGATGCCGCGGCCAAGCTTGTATTCGGAAGTGTCATCGGTCTTCGGAGACCGGGGCGCCATATCTCAAGACCTCACGGGTAACCTACGAACAGCACAAACGGGACACGGGAGCCCAGTATGTGGGGGCTTAAGCATGTATTCAAGTCTGTTGCTCCCCAAAGGCATCTGATTGAGTTTCTTGGTGCGCAGTGCGACGATTTTCGGCCAGCCCCTTTGGAGACTGAGTTGATCCCTTCCCTCGTTACTCCCTTGCGAGGCAGATAGGCTTGGCCGAACTCACGATTCCAGAAGCGCCAATCTTGGTAGGCGATGCCGCCGAGGCCGTCACCTACCGAGGTGGTCACCTCCAGATCATCGCGGCGGCCGGCTCCGGAAAGACTGAGGTGGTCGCCCAGCGCGCGGCTGAGCTCGTTGCGAGCGGCGTAGAGCCTGAAGGCATTGTCGCCTTCACCTTCACTGAACGAGCAGCGGAGGAGCTCAAGGAACGTATCGCTATACGTGTAGAGGGCCGTCTTGGCGCGAGCGCGCGGGATCGCCTGGGCAGCCTCTTCGTCGGCACAATTCACGCCTACTGCTTCCGCCTCCTACAGCAGCGAATCCCGAAGTACGAGACATATGACATCTTGGACGACAATCAACTGACCGCCTTTCTCTCCAGAGAGGCCCATAGGCTGAACATCAAGCAGTTGGACCCGCGCGGCAGGTTGTTCGCATCCATTCAGCTCTTTTTGCAGAGCGTTTCGGTCGTCGAGAACGAGCTACTGGATCCGGCAGTACTGCCTGAACCATTTGGCAGTGTGTTCCGCGATTACCTTTCCACGCTTGAGCGCTATCGGTTACTCACCTATGGACAACAAATCGCGAGAGCGGTTGAGGAACTGGGCAACCCGGAGGTCAGGGCGGATGTCCATGCCGAGCTGCGCCACCTAATAGTCGACGAGTACCAGGACATTAACCCTGCTCAAGAAAAGCTGATCGAGCTGCTTTCTGGTCCTGACGTCGCGCTTTGCGTAGTGGGCGACGATGATCAGGCCATCTATCAGTGGCGCGGTTCAGATGTCTCCAACATCGTTGCTTTCGAGCAGCGCTATCCAGGTGTTCGTGCGTTCAGGATCGAAACCAACCGACGCAGCCGCCCGCAGATCGTTGAAACCGCTAACCGGGTAGCGCAGACCATTTCCGGAAGACTCGACAAGACAATGTTGAAGCACCGGGTCGCCGCAGACGGGTCGCCACAAGTTGTGCTGTGGCATCAAGACACCGAAGTGCAGGAGGCCGGTTGGATCGCAAACATGATCATCGACCTCAATGACCGCGGTGTCCGGTTTCGCGATATGGCAGTGCTGGTCCGCAGCAGAGCTGTCTACGCGAAGCTCATAGATCAGTTCTCCGCTTTCGACATTCCCGTGCAGTCGGCTGGCCGCACTGGACTCTTCGATCAACCCGAAGCGAAGACATTGGGCAGGACGATCTGCTGGCTAACTGACCAAGACTGGCGAGACCCGTATGGCCCCCCAGGACCTGTAACCGAACATGGCCTGCTGGCAGAGTATCGGACGAATTTTGGAGTCAACGAGGCTGATGGCCGCCGCCTCGGGCGCGCCCTGAATGAGTGGAAGAAGGTCGTCCCTAACTCGACGCGGACGGCCAATTTGGTCGGTGAGTTCTACGAACTCCTCGACGTTCTCGACGTAAGGTCATGGGATTTGTCCGACCGTATGCAGGTGAACCGGCTGGGCACCCTGGCCAGGTTTACGGCGCTGTTGGCTGACTACGAATCCGTGCGTAGGCGCGCGCGGCCAGATGCCGAAATCGAAGGTGAACAAGTAGGTGGCCAGGATCGCGGAACCTGGTACTACCGCAACCTTGGAATCCACATCGTGAACTACGCCCAAGGTGCATACGAAGGCTTCGACGGTGAGATTGATCTCACCCTAGACGCAGTCGACCTGACCACCGTCCACAAGGCAAAGGGACTGGAGTGGCCGGTCGTATTCGTTCCGTCGGTAACCGCGAACCGCTTTCCCACGACCCGTGTTGGTCAGGTGCAGCCTTGGCTCGTTCCCCGCCATTTGTTTGCCGCGGACCGCTATGAAGGAACAGACGCAGACGAGCGCCGGCTGTTCTACGTTGCGATAACCAGGGCTCGGGACTGGGTTTCGATTTCGAGGCACAACCGGGTAACAAAGAACACCGTGCAGCCCAGCCCCTACTACATGGAGCTGGCGGATTTGGAGACTACACCCGCGGCAGTCGCGTTTCCGCCGATCGAGGCGGCTCCGGGGGGCGAGGAGGCGCTCGAGATCACTTACTCCGAACTTGCGACATTCATCGATTGCGGTATGGCATACCGACTTCGGAATCTACTTGGATTCCAACCTCGACTAGCACCTGAGCTCGGCTATGGGAAAGCCGTCCACCACGTCATGCGCACTGTTGCCGACGTGACCCGTGCGACCGGCAAGGTTCCTTCTGATGTCGAGATTGATCGAATTCTGAATGAGTCGTTTTTCCTTCCCTCAGCGAACAAGGTTGCGCACCGTGAGCTCAAGGCTGCCGCTCGCAGATTGGTCTCGACCTACACAGCCCGCTACGCCGAGGACCTGCACCGCGTTTGGGAGAGTGAGAGACCCTTTGAGTTGAGACTCAACGGCGTGACTGTCACAGGACGGGCCGACGTGATCTTGGATCGCGAAGGCGGCAAGCCCGAGTCACTTGCGATTCTCGACTACAAGACCTCGACCTACGACGAGAGCGAGCATTTCCTCCAGCTCCAGGTTTACGCCGACGCTGGTCGACGAGAGGGTCTCGACGTGACGGCGGCATACGTGCACGACCTCAAAGCGTCCGAGCGAGCGACAGTCGACGTGGGCGCTGCGGCAGTGGCCGCAGCCGAGGGAGTCGTCCGCCAAGCTGGTCTGCGAATTCGTGACCGCGAGTTCTCGCCTAACCCTGGGGTCCGCTGCCGGCGCTGCGAGGTAAGGACGATCTGTGCCAGCGCCCAGCGCTGACGATTAGACCTCGAAGACTTTTAGCACCTCGTCACCGTAGTCATTGATTACTTTTACGGCGATCTTCCCGCTCTCCGGTCTCGGGAAAGGCCTGGACACTGTGCGATAGAGGCTGGCCCACGATTCCTCATCGATGTCCGCCTTGAGGGCGGCCTTGAGTCGTTTGTAAGGGTCGAGCCCCCCTGTGAAGTAGCAGTGCCGGACGAAGAAGGATTCGCCGTTATACGAGGTGTCGATCATCCAGAGAGCTATACGGTCTGGATCGTTGCTACGGACTTCGCCGGTCGTGGGATCGTACACATCGACTCCCTTGATCTCAACGGCCAACTTACCGCCCGAGGCCGTGACTTCGATCTCTGGCTCACCGAAAACCGTGAAGAGGTTGCCAGCGCCGGTCTTCTTAAGATCCTCGCCCATGACTAGATCGGCATTCATGCGCACCAAGAGCACCGGCACTCGTCCCAATGACCGCTCGGCCGCAACATTGGCGAATCCCTCCGCGGTGGCGTTGTACTCCTCGGCGGTCCCCAGTGCAGTGGGGTCGAACGCGAAACCGAGGATACAGAGCAGGTCGATGTTTTCGTCCTTGATTGCCTCGCGAGCAGCTGCCTTAATAAATGGTGGTCCAACCGTGCCGTATTGGGGCCCGACTGAAATTGCGACGCGTGAGGCGACGTTGTTGCCATTAGCGCTTCGGATACCGATTGCCTGTATGTAGCTCCCTCCGTACGCCTCCACTGCCTCGAACTCGAGCCGTTCGTTGCGGCGGCCGTTTTGGATTCCCGCCTTTCCGAGGTTTGCAAGTACGGTTTCCTCGAACGAAACCGCTGAGGCGTCGATTGCTGCTTCACGTACCGAGATCGGCTCGGAGCTTGGCGCAAAGGCCAGCGATCGATGCGGCGACAGGCTTTCTACGGTGAATGGCCCAGCTACACGAGCCCGACGACTATCCACATAAGGACGGTCGTACAGAAACTCGAAGTCAGCGTGCCGCTTGATGGCAGCGTCAATTTGGTCGCGGTTCATCCCTGATCTGATGTCGGGATTAGTCGCGATCGACTTAAGAGTGATGTGCCGGGCTCGTTCGTAGACGAAACCTTGGCGGATGTCGCCTTCGGGCGTAGGTCCGCTGATTACTGCACCCGTCAGGTCTTGCTCTTTACGCCTGCCCATCTCAGAATCAGCCAGCAGGTAATAAGGAAACGAAGCTGCCATGATCCGCTGGCGCGCGAGCGCCATTGCGACCCTTGAGGTGTCAACCGTTATCCATCGACGCCCCCATTGTTCAGCTACGAAAGCGGTAGTGCCGCTACCACACGTCGGATCCAACACCAGATCACCCGGATCAGTCGTCATCAACAAGCAACGCTCGATGATCTTGGGGTTGGTCTGTACGACATAGACCTTCCCTTCGGAGAAGCCTGCCGCCGTATCCGTCCAGCAGTTCTCGAGTGACTTAAAGCCAAAATCACTAAAACGGAGTTTGTAATAAAGACCGGACCCCAGAACGAACAAGCGCTGCGCCGCCTTGAGCCGCTCAATCCCAGGTTCATTCGTGCGCCAACTCTTCCCGCCACCAGCTGTAAAAGTTCGGCCCTGGAACTCGATGGGAAACGTACAACTCGGCGTATAGCCAGAAGACCGAAGATCGGAGCGCTTGAATACTGAGTCAAGGTGTTGGCCGGACTCAATTTCGGCTCGTGTCAAACGCCGAAAGCCGTCCTCGGTCTCGATGTGCACGAATTCGGAGTCGGCCGACGAGTCCTTGCTCATCCACAGGTTGCGGTATTTCGGGTCAGCGGTTCGTCCATACCAAAGTAGGTAGTCGTACACGGACTCGATATGGCCGGACTCAAGCGGATTCATAGAGCGGAACGCTATGAGGCTGACGAAGTTCTCACTCCCAAACACTTCGTCGACAACCGAGCGGACAAGATGTACGTTGGCGTCCCCTATCTGAAGAAAAAGGCTGCCTGTCTGGTTAAGTAGGTCTCTCGCAACGACTAATCGATCCCTTAGATAGCTCAGGTATGAATGAACCCCCATCTCCCACGTATCGCGGAAAGCCTTGATCTGCTCGACCTCTCGAGCTGCGTCCTCAAACTTGCCGTCTTTCACATCTCGGTTGCGAGTGCTAACCTGCCAATTGGATCCAAACTTGATTCCATACGGGGGATCGAAGTAGATCATTTGCACCTGGCCACGGAGGCCCTCGCGTTCGGCAAGGCTGGCCATTACGTTGAGTGAATCGCCCAGCACCATTCGATTAGACCAATTGGCGGAGTGCTGGTAAAACTCGACGAGTTCTATCGCGCCCAGGCCGTCAAACGTGTCAAATAAGGTGAGTTCCGGTTCTGCGCCTTGGCTGCTTGTTTGGCGAAGGTTCTCAATTAGTACCCTTGGGTCGATCTTCTCCTGGATATAGATTGGTGGCGCCTGAACCTCTAGGTCCTTCCGGTCCTGCTCATCCTTGCCCCTCCAGACGAGTTGAGGGTCGAGTTCGGGCTTCCGGGGATAGAGCAAGCTCTGCGGAGCCTCAATCTCGGGCGCGACAAAGTCTTGGGCGTCAGCGGTTGGTAAGTTCGTGCGCTTGTCCGTGTGGATGATGGCGTCGACTGGCTTGGACGCGAGGCTCGTCTTCTTTGGGGGCATAATCAGATTGCTCCAGTTGTTGTAGGCACAGGGCCGCTCGTTTCAAGGGCGGCAATTGCCTCCTCAAGGCGTGTCGCGGCTTCACTCTTGCTCTTAACCTCTGTGTAGGCCCAGCGTCCCCAGCCGCCATGATTGTTGACCGCCGGACACCACTGGTGGCGCGCGGTCTCGGCCTTGGCTTCGGTTGGTCCTGGCGACTTCAGCCCGCCGGACACCTCAACAATGAGCGTTCGACCAACACCATCGCCGAGTTCCCTTAGCCGGCAGAGGAAATCGGGGACATAGTGGTGGGTCTTTCCTTCGTGCACGTACGGTATGGAAAAGCCCAGATGGTCGTTCTTGACGTAGGCCGTTACATGATCGTTGTCTTCCAGGAGAGTCGCGAGCAGCTCCTCCCAGGTATTGCCCTTCTTTCCGTCGAGGACAACATGGCTGACGTGCGACTTGAGCGTAGGGATCACGGCCTTACGGCTGAGGAAATCGACGTCCTCTGTTGACCCCTCCGGATCGAAACGGCGGAGTAAGGGCCGCAGAATCTCATGGCGTTCGCCTTCCGCTTTGAGTACCGAACTGAAGAGCTTCTCTGCTGCTCGATGTCGGGCCTCGGTCAGGCCGAGGTAGCCGATAGGAGTTCCGTCCACTAGCGTGACGCATTCGTTAAGCCATCGCCTCGTGACATCGACAAGCTGAGGGAATAACCAGGGCCGGCGGGCGGAGTCGTGAACTGTGTACTTGGTCTCTACGAGGGTTTGGGCGATCTGATACGCAACTTGTTGCAATCGCGCGTGGCGGACCTCCTCGAGCAGTTGCTCAGCGCCTGCCCCGATCACTCCTTGGGTCTTGGTCCAGGTAGCCACGTCAGTTCGATCGACCTGCCACGTGGAATGCTCGTCAAACGACCATTTGAATGGAGCGTCGGGAACCTCTACTCGGTATCCATCGAGCTTGGGAAACCCGATCCGAAGCCCTATGCGCGAGTCGAGTGCGCGCACCTGCACGGCGGGCGGGGCCGGAGGAGGGAGTTTGACGTCACGAGTCGTCGGGATGAAAGCAAATGGAACCCCGTAGATCTCGGCGTACTCAGGTTCGAAGTAGCCCTCGTCGTTCGCGACATACACGCGCCGCCGTAGCCCTCGACCAATCACCTGTTCACACAGCAATTGGCTGCCGAAACGCCGGATGCCCAGAATGTGCGTAACCGTATTCGCGTCCCAGCCTTCAGTGAGCATCGAGACAGATACGACGCAGCGGATGTTCTCGCCTAGACGATCCTTCTTTCCGACCGTGTTCATGACCTCACGAAGTAGGTCCTCGTCGGTCAACTTTTCGATATCGGCTCCCGGATAACGCCGTCGGTACTCGGACTTGAAAGTGTCGATCTCCCTTGCAGCGACCTTCTTGAAGTCATCACTCAGAAGGTCGCCGGTCTCGAGCTGAGCCGAATCGTCGGCGCCGCGGCCGATTTGTCAGCCGCGGCTTGCGCCGGCGGTCGCGAAGCATCTCGATGGCGTATTTGCGGTTGTAGCCCGTCGCCAGGCAGTACCCGTCCAGCATCTGACCCCGTTCTTCGCGCCTTGCCGCCCAATACCTATCCCTCAGTTCCAGCGCCAGCTCGTATCTCTCCTTGATCCTCATCCGCTCCTCCACCTCGGCCTCCCCACCGCTGGCGGGCTTGGTCAGATTCTTTGGTGAGGGAACGATCGGGCTTCGGTCAGATTTTGGATGAGGGAATGCGCGGTCTTTCCACACTGCTGAGAGTGGCGTAAAATCCGCGGCGCCATCGCGAAAAAGGACGGCGGCGCAGCGGATTGAAATCCGCTGCTAATAAGGCCGTTTTGGGGCCAATTCGAGTTCAAAGGCCGAGCGCGGGATTAAAAGACGGCTGCTCTAACCAAGCTGAGCTACGCCAGCTGAATACGATTCTCGGGGTTTTGGGGTCCGCCTGCCCTCGCGTGTCAGTCATCGCGTCAGTTCAAACGTTTTACTTCCGCGCACCCACGCACACATAGGAGCGGGTAGAACAGACCGGCGCGCCTCCTTAGAACATCAGTTCGATACCGTTGTATCGTCCGTTGGTGCATAATTTGGGACAGATCATGAAACACAGGTCGGTAGGATCGAGCACGGATCGCGTTCAGGTTCCGGTTCAGCCGGAACTAAGGCGCGCCCTCCGAGAGGAGCCCCAACGATTCGGGCTCACTGAGAGCGCGTCTGAAGCCTCGAAACTCGCCAGGTTGGTCGAGGTTGGCGCTGCCGCTCTACAACAGCAACGCTTGAGAGACCTTCGTCTCGAGGTATACGCAACGTGGGCCGATGATCCGGAACGCGCGGAAGTGGCCGAAGCCAACTTCGACCACATCCTGATGGAAGGTCTCCTCTAAACCCGGATTGGCGCTCCGCAGAGGGTCTGCGTACATTCCGCCGGCGGGAGCTTCTGCTGATGTCGATTCGCTTCTGGTCATCACTACGGATGACTGGAATCAAACGATGAGTTCTGTAGGGGTCGTACCAATTCGCCCCGGGCGCGCGAACATGCTACAGCCCTCAGTGTCGAATGTACCGGGTCTCGTGGCGATGCTCCCGAACGTATTAGCGCTCCCAAAAGAGAAGCTCGGCGCAGAACGCAGGCAAATGAACGACATGGAGATGCTGAGCGTCGAGGTCGGCCTCAAGGAATTACTCGCACTGACCTACCTCTGCCGCCCTTCGCCAGTCAACGCCCCATCGCCGGGCGGCTCGCTAGTCAACTACCCGAGGTGGGCCGAGATCTACTATGCGGGACCGCTGATAAACGGCGCCAGAAAGCGCTATATCGTAGTTTCCAACGACTTCTGGAATCAACAACCAGACCGAATTCACTTGGTTGTCCGGACAACCACTCAAATGAAATCACCCGGTACGGCGTTTCCCGAAATCGAGGGTGGGAGGGCTCAAGCATGCTGTGGAGACATAACCTCGTTTAAGTCACACTCGTTCGACATGATCGACCGGCCAACCCCAGAGAGGTTGTACCTTGCTGATATGGCTCTGGTGGCGAACGGGCTGGCGGAAGTGCTCGGAATCTCGACCTAGGTTCAGCAACGATTCCGTCAGACTGTCGGCCAATCCGTCAGTTTAGTCAGTCAGACCGAACCCCACCACTGCCCACCTAATCGCACAGACTGCATACGGAATCCGACCACCTCCCGGGTCGCGTCCCGCGACTGCTGTAAAAGCGAAGCCGTTTCTCCGCGCGGCGTCAGCATTCTAAGCGGTGAAGGACGGCAAAACTCAGTCTGGATCGCGGAGCCGCGGCTCGCCGGAGGCTCGAACACCAGATTGGCCAGGTCCACGCCGCGTGCCCGGCGTTCATCGCGGCGACGAGTGCGAACCGGTCTTTCCGCACTGATGAAGTGGCGTAAAATCCGCTGTGCCATCGCGAACAAGGGCGGCGGCGCAGCGGGTTGAAATCCGCTGCTAATAAGGTCGTTTCGGGGCCAATTCGAGTTCATAGGCCGAGCGCGGGATTATTGGTCCAGATTGCCCGCAACGATGAGTGCCCGATAACTCGTGACCTCTTGATTCAGCGCGAGTAGAGACCGGTCGGATCGAGCTCCTCCCGTAAGAGTCGAAGCTCGTCTTCCGTCGGCGGTGGGGTCTGGTGGACCGAACTCGCTTCCTTTAGCTGCCACCCGACGGCAGCCCGAACCTCGTCGAGCCTGGCGCCAACGTGAAGCGACGTGAGCTGCATCTCATGGTCGGGGTTGGAGAAGTCAAATAACCCCAAATCAGTCACGACCAACTGCGGACCAACCCCGCGAAGGCCTGCGCGAGCACGAGCGTTGCCGCCGGTGAGGTGCCCTGAGCTGGTGACGAAATCAAGGCGCTCGACGAAGGTCCGTTTGCTGAGCCGCATCATGATGAAGACCCGATTCGCGCTCGTCGCTATCTCGGCCGCGCCGCCGCTCCCGGGCAGTCTCACTTTCGGCTGCTTGTAGTCGCCAATGACGGTCGTATTGAGGTTTCCGAAACGGTCGACCTGCGCTCCACCGAGGAATGCCACGTCGACGTGGCCTCCTTGCAGGTAGAGACCGAACAGGTCGGCCATCCCGACCACAGCGATGCTGTTTGAGATGAGTGTCGGATCTCCGATCGAAAGAGGAAGCCGAGCGGGTCGGGCTCCATAGACCCCCGACTCGTAAATGAGCTCTACGTCAGGCGCTACCGTCATCCGCGCGAGATTGCAGGCAACATTCGGCATACCAACGCCGACGAAGACCGTCTGGACGCCGGCTAACGAACGAGCGGCAGAAACGATCATGTGCTCCGTCGGCGTCGCGGGAGTCATCGGTATTCCCCATAATCGACCGGCGCCGCCGGTAACGGGCTAGGTCGTAAGGCGTCGAGAGCTGCGGTGCCAAGCTTGACCAAATACTGGGAGCGGTTCTTGACACCAAATACCCACTCCTCGATCCACGCCGTCGTCGTGGATGGGTCCCGCGAGACGCGGTCCCACTCGAGATAGAAGGCGTTGTCTCGGTCGTAGAACCCCTGGACGTAAGACGGATGTGCGCCAAACGGCTCGATGACGACTGCATCGACAACCAGCCCGGGCACGAGCGTGCGGTTGGGGTCTGATCGGATGACGCTCGACTCGACCAGCTCTTCGGCGACGACGATCACTTTGTCGGCGGCGAACGCCACCTCCTTCTGAACGCCGATCAGGCCCCAGAGATGCGTGTTGCCATCGTGATCCGCCCGCTGCGCATGGATGATCGCGACCTTTGGCCGCAGCGGTGGCACGACCGCGATCGAGCCTCCGCCGTAGGGGTCCTTGATGAAGCGGATATCCGGATTGACCTTCGGCAGATCAGTCCCGACGTAGCTGCGAATCGGAAAGAACGGCAGGCCGTTCGCCGCCGCCTGGTAGCGTGCCACGAGGCCGCCGTGCGAGTACTCCTCGATCTCGAGCGGCCGCGGTATGCCCTGCTCGACGGCACGGCGGATGCAGTGCAACGGCCCAACGCCCGGGTTGCCGAGATAGCTGAAAACCAGCTTGGAGGCCACGCCGCCGGCAATCATCTGGTCGTAGAGCGCATCAGGCGTCATGCGGATCAGCGTCAGGTCGCGGCGGCGTTGACGCATGATCTCGTGTCCGGCCGCGAAGCAAATGAAGGCGGTGAAGCCCTCGATCGCGACAGAGTCGCCATCGTGTACGAACTCGGAAATCGCCTCGGTCATCGAGGCCTGCTTGTCATGTGGCATCGGCTACACCAACCTGGCTACGCAAACGACGGCATCACCCCTGAGGCGAACCATTCAATCCTTTCCATGTATTCCTGGGGAGTTGTCCACGCAAAGCTCAGGCAGAGTTCCGTGAACCCGGCTTCTTTGAATTGATCTATGGTCTCGGCCACCTCTTCAGCAGATCGCGAATTCTTAATCTGAGCCCGCGCAGGCTCGTCTACGCCGATGCTGTGGCTGATGGTCCGCAGCGCGCTTTCGGCCTCGCCGATACCGAGGGTGTACCTGAAGTCGAGAGCGCCAGGATCGCGACCCTGAGCTTCGGCGCGCACCCTTATTTCGCCGATTGTGGCCGCGAGCACCGGCGCCGGGTCATCACCCATCGGCATCCATCCATTCCCGATTTCAACCACACGCCGCAGCGCCCGCGGACCTGCGCCTCCGATCCAAATGGGAACATGTGGTTCCTGCATGCACTTCGGCTCAAAGACGATGTCGTGAAACCTGCAGTACCTACCGCTGAACTCGGGATTTGGTGACGTCCACAACACCTTCATTGCCTGCAGGTACTCGTCTGTGATATCGCCTCGCTCGTCATAGGGCACACCCAGCATTTCGAATTCCTGTTTCAGCCAGCCGACACAAGCCACGAGCGTGAACCGGCCGCCCGACGCGACATCTACGCTCGCTATCTGCTTGGCCATTGGGAGCAGTCGCCGATAGGGGAGCACGAGGCAGCCCACCAAGCGAATCCGTGTTGTGCGACCCGCGATGTAGGTCGACAGCACGAAGAAGTCGTGCCAGACGGGTGTCACGCCGTCCCGCTCGGGACCCGTCGGGCAAATGATGTGGTCGGAAATGCTGATGCTGCTGAAGCCCAGTTCCTCGGCACGAACCGCAGCCTTCCCCATCGCCTCCAGGCTTCCCCACCTGCCGTAGGGATACAACCAGAGTGAGAATCGCATCTAATGCTCGCCGCTCTGCTCTGCGTCGTCTGGCTGAGTAACCGCTACCGAAGACGCTGGCTGAGCTTCTACCGCAGTCGAGTGCCCGGTTGACCTGGCCGGCGAGGGAGGTCTTCGCCAAATGCGTGGATCGATCTCGACTTCCTGCGCCCCAAGAATGCCCTCAGGACGCCAGCGCAGCGTCGCGACTAGAAGTACGCCCAGAACTGCTTGCGAGATTCCGATTGGAGCCTGCACGTGAAGCGGACCGACCACAACACCAGACTCCACGTGGCGTAGCAGCTCAGCCAGAACGCTGATGAGCGACGCGCCGACCAGTGCGCCTGAAATGCTGCCAAGACCGCCGATTATGGCCATCACGAGCACGCCAACAATCTGTGGCACAAAGAATGAGTCTGGCGAGAATGCCGTGATGTCCTGCGCGTAGAGCGCGCCGCCAACCCCTGTCACGAAAGCGGAGAACGCGAAGGGGATCAGCCTCGCCGGCAGCCGATAAACTCCAGCAGATTCAGCTGCAATCGGATCGTCTCGGACCGAACGGGCCCTGAGGCCCCAGTCAGACCATTTGAGCAGGGCGCTCAAAACCACGACCACGAGCAAACTGCCGAAAACCCAACCATCGGTCGTTGCCTGCGGTATTCCGTACAAGCTTTGCGGACCCCGTGTGATCGAGTGAGCCTGAACAAGAACGTTGTTGACAATCACGAGCAGTCCAAGGGTCGCAATCGACGCCGCCGCTCCCGACAGCCGCAAGATGGCGACACCCGCTATCAGGGCCACCGCCGCGGCGCACACGCCACCCAATATCAGAGTCCACAGCGTTGCGAGCTCTACGTGAGCCAAGAAACTCGGGAGCGACGGCAGCTCAATCGCCCTCAGTGCCAGCGGTACCGCCAAAATTCCGGCTGCGTATGCCCCGAGTCCCATGAATGCCACGTGACCGAACGACACGATCCCGGTATTACCTACGAACGCCTGGAACCCGATGGTCATGATGGCATTGATGCCGAACAGCAGGACGATGTCCGAGATCTCCCCCTGGGTCACCATCTGCACCAACTCAGCCAATGCCGTGATGAGTGCGGCAACAAGCAATGGGCCAAGAAGGCCGACGAACACCCCAGTCGCTCCGGTTGGGCGGTCTCGCTGAAGTCCGATCACCGAATTCACAGACGGGCCGAGACCCCAACCAAGCCCGACGGCCGGAACAGCAGAATCGCAATGACAATGGCGAACACGATGCCCTCCGAATAGCCGATCACGTTAGGTGGAAGGACGGCGCTTAAGAACACTTCGATGGCACCCAGTGCCAGGCCGCCGACGATGGCTCCGCGCGTGTTCCCGAGTCCGCCCAGGACAATCGCTATGAAAGCCTTGAACGTCGGATCGATGTCGGACCGAGGCGTTACTGCCCCGACCTGCGCAAACCAGAGCACGCCCACCAAGCCGGCTATGACTCCGCTGATTGCAAACACTGTAGTCAAGACCACTCCGGGACTGACCCCCATGAGCCGCGCCATGTCCGGCAATTCGGCCGCAGCGCGAATCTGCAGGCCGAAGCTGGTCCGATTCAGGATCAGATATAGAAGCGCAAACACAACGAGTGCCACCACGATGGTGGTCAACTCGCTAATGGGTAGTCGAACGCCACCGACGTGAAAGACCTCGTTGAAAACCGGCGGAACCTGAAGAATCCGCGGGTTCTCGCCGAAGACAAATATGGCCGCATACTGCAGCACCAATTCGACTCCAAAGGACGTGATCAGCAGAGTCACCGGCGGTGCGGTGAGGAAGGGCTGGAACGCCAGGCGGCCGACTCCGACCGAGAGGAGCGCTGAAAAGACGATGCAGCCCACTACCACCACAGGCGCAGGGACGTTGGCGTTCACCATGACGACGGCGATGAAAGCACTCCACACGAGCATCATGCCGTACGCAAAATTGATCAGATTCATGACGCTGTACACCAACGTCAATCCGAGTGCAAGCAACGCGTAGGTGGATCCAACGCTCAGCGCATCAAGCACCCTCTGCAGCGCGAGGATCATAAGGTCATGTCCTTGGCCTCACTCGTGAGCCCGAAATAGGCTTCGAGCAACGCTTCATCGCGGGTCAGGTTCTGGGCATCGTCCTCGAGCACCTTGCTTCCCAGCTTGAGCACGCAGGCGCGATCTACGAAAGCAAGAGCTCGCCGCGTGGACTCCTCCACCACCACGAGGCTCATGCCTTGCTCCCTCAGAATTCGCAGGGCTCGATAGACCTCGTTTCCGACCTTAGGCGCCAAACCCAGACACGGCTCATCAAGTAGCAGCAGCTTGGGATGCGCCATTAGAGCCCGCGCTATGGCCACCATCTGCTGCTGGCCTCCGGACAACTTCGCAGCCAGATCGTTGCGCCTGTCCTTCAGCACCGGGAAAAGGTCGTAAGCCCGGTCGAGCCCCTCAGCCAGCAGCTGACGCATCTGCCCGGATCGCATGCGTCGGCGCAATCCGGTTGCCCCGACGAGCAGGTTCTCTTCAATCGTCATTGTCGTGAACAGGCCACGCCCCTCGGGCACGAGCACGACGCCCAGCCCCGCTCGGCGTTCCGCGGGAACGCCTGTGATATCGCGACCTTCGAACGTGATGCTGCCTTGCCATGGCTTGAGCAGCCCGGAAATGCACTTCATAAGAGTGGATTTGCCGGCACCGTTGGCTCCAAGCACTGCGATGGCTCCGCCAGGGGACACCTCGAGTGATATTTCCTTAAGCACACGATTGCCACCGTATCCAGCGACGAGGTCGGTGACGGCCAGGAGGGCGGGGGCGGTCACTGGATGCCCAGGTAAGCCTCGACGACCCGCGATTGCTTAAACGCCTCATCGGGCCGCCCTACAAAGATCGATCTCCCCTCATCCAGGACCTGGACACGATCGGCCACTCTCAGGACTAGAGACATGTCGTGGTCGATCAACAGAATGCTGCAGCCGAACTGATCACGGACCTCCTTCAAGAGCTGACGGAGTTCGGCGGTCTCGGCGTCGTTAAGCCCGGCAGCCGGCTCGTCCACGAGGAGCACTCTGGGGTTGGTGGCAAGCGCACGTGCAATCTCAACGCGACGCTGAATACCGCTCGGGAGGCGCGAGACCACGCTACGAGCTCGATCCTCCAGGCCGAGGCGCGCCGTTAAATCGCCCGCGGAATTGCCATCCCTCATCTTCCTTGCACCTGCCGCCGTTCGGGCTACGGCTACGTTCTCGAGAACGGTCAGCTCCTTGAAGAGGCGGAGGTTCTGAAAGGTACGCGCCAGCCCGGCACGTGCCCGCCGCACGCGGGACCAACTCGTGATCTCCCGACCGTCCAGGTGCACGGAGCCGGAGGTCACGCGGTCGACCCCCGAGACGCAGTTGACCAAGGTTGTCTTTCCGGACCCGTTCGGCCCGATTAGGCCGAGGATTTCTCCTTCAGCGAGATCAAGATCAACACCGGCCAGGGCGGTGAGACCGCCAAACCGACGAACCAGGTTCCGAACTGCCAGACGCACGACCCTGCCCTCTGGTGCTCTTGCGGAAGCCCAAGGGCCAGGTGACCGTTCCCTCATCAGGAAACGGGGCGTGCCGTTACCGGCCCACCTGCCTGTGGGCGAGGCGGGCCGGCCAATCTGGATCCTATTCGGGCATTGCACCGGACCGTACGGCTACTGCGATTGATACTCCGTCACCTTCGTGAACTGTCCCGATGGCGTGAATCCGACCACCACTCCGTTCCAAACCGCGTACCCATCACGCCAGCTATGCAGCACGGCCCCGGGCAACTGCACATTCGTCTCTGCATTTATGGCCTTGGCTGCACTAGCCGCATCAGTCACTCCGGATTGGTTCAGTGCGCTGAAGATTGCCTTGAAGAACAGGTATGCGGTAGGCGCGTTCGTCTGCTGCGGGAATGAGCCGAACTTTGCCTGGAACTCTTGAGTGAACTTCACTAACCCAGGATCGGTGCTCTGGTCCTGACTTGCACCAACCCAGTACGCAATGGTCACAAAGTAGACGTTCTGCAGACCGCTTACGGGGACGAGTGGAAGCAGATCACGCGTGTCGAGAGTGACGTCGCCGACGACTGGCGTGTTGATCCCGGCTGCTCGCAGCTGCTTAACGAATGTGCCGGCAGGCGGGAAAGTCAGAAGGTCATAGATCACATCCGGCTTGGCAGCGGCGATCTTGGTGACAGTCGATGTGAAGTCGGCCGCCGTGAACGAGTTATTTATGTCTGTACCGACAACGTTGGTGCCGGACACGGCCTTGTAGGCGGCGTCCTGCTCAGTGAAGTAGGCGAGCGACTGGTTCTCGACAAAGTAGGCGTTCTTCCAGCTGTGGTCCAACGCGAACCTCGCAGCGTCGCTCCCAAGAACCCCCGTCGGGATGCCTCCATTGAAGAAATGCGGTCCGACTGCCTTGCCGAACTGGGTCGATGACGCCGCGGCCGAGAGCGTGAGCACTCCAGCGCGCTCGCCCGCCTGCGCGGCGGCGATCCCAAGGTCAAAATCGTCCGGAACCACAAGGATCTGGACACCCGACTTTAGGAGGCTCTGCGCAACTTGGCCGCCGACAGCAGGGTTGGATTGCGCGTCCCCTGACACGGTGGCTATCTGGCAGCCGTGAATTCCACCTGCGGCATTCTGCTCATCGACTGCAATCTGCGTGCCTTGGAGGCCTGCGGTGTCGAAGAAGGCCGAAGCGCCCGTGACACCCTTGTCCAGGCCTATCAGGAGGTGACCGTTTTGGCATGCGAGGGAGCCAGGGCTACTTGAGCTGGAAGTGTTCGAGGTCTGATTGCCGCAAGCGGCAAGCCCGACCACTAACACGGCAAGCAACGCGCCGTATCTCCGCAGCGGTGGCCTCATGCCTTGGTCTCCAGACCAGAACCCGGCTCCGTCGGCAGCTTCCCGATTGCCATGGCCAACCTCCCCTTCATATGCGCGGTAGCTGCACCTCGTTGGAGGTCAGTGCCCGCATGGTGAACACTTGCTCGCTCAGCGCTCAGCCGGAACCGTAACGCAGTCGGCATCAGTCGTCAAGGGACCCGTTGGGCTGAGGTGTCAGCCGGTCGGAAGGCTATGCCGACCGGTCGCGTGGGCATGCCGGTGCTACCCAATAACTTCAGCGGGAAGGCCAGAAGCGCGAAATCGGAAAGACCCTCGCGAGCGATATCTTCGAGCCAAAGGTTCTCAAGCAGTGGCGTGCCGGCTGTCGCGAACATATAGGCGTGCACGGGCAGGAACGTGTCCGGTTTCTCTGGCGGCAGAGCCTCACCACCCGCATCGACCCCGATGCACATGCACCCAAGCTCCTCGCACAGGTAACGGGCCGAATCGAGGCCAAGCCCCGGAGGCGTGTTCAGGAAACCCTCTTTGTCAGGCCAACGGCTCATGCGACCTGTGCGCACCAGCGCGATGTCACCTCTACCTAGCTCAGTTGAAGCCTTTGTGAGAGCGTCACGAATGTCCCGGGCAGTAATCGCGTATGAGTCGGGCAGGCATTCGACGCCCTTGACTCCCGCAACGTCGAGGAGGACCGCCCTCGCAATGATTGGTGGAAAGCTGCCGCCTGCTGTCCAGGCGCGGCTGCCGAGGTGAGTGTCAGCGGTCCAGCCGTTCCAGAATCGGCCGAAGTGGCCCATGTGGTTGAGTCCACACAGGTGTGTACCGGTGTGCGTGTACATCGACATCGCGGATCCGGCGTAGGAATAGGCTTCGTTGGCTGCCCGACCGGCGTGGCTGAGGTCGTCGATTACCGTTCCCTGGGGTGTGTGCGTCATCCAGATGTCGTACTTCGGATCTTGGGCGGCGGTCCAAGAAGGCATGCCCATGAAGTAATCGACTGCGAGATCGAAGATGCGCGAGCCGTCGATTCGAGCCAGGACCTCTGCCTGGGAGGCAGGCGTCATCAGGTTGAGCCGTCCTATCTGGTCGTCCGGTCCCCATGGACTTCGCGAGACCGTCAGCCCATCGCGCTCGAACAATCGATCAAACCGCATGGCTGTCGTGGATCAGGCGGTAGATGCGAAAGCCGTGGTAGCCACGAATGTTCTCTACCTGGTCATCCCATCCGACCGCCGATTCGTACTCAGGTGTGGTGAACGGCCGGGTCGAGTCCTCCAGGTCGTATATCGCAAGGAACCGGGGCTCGCCATCGACGCATTCGTAGCGGCGGCCACCCAGCCAACCCGGGCAGGCCAGGATCTCCGGAAAGTGGACTTCGTTGTACCAGCGGTTGAAGGTGTCGGCATGATCGGCAACGATGTCGACCGTGACGACGTTGATAAACGCTGGCTGCGTCAGATGCTCGCCCGCCTCGTGGATCTGGCGATAGGTTCGAGCGTGGTAGTCGCGTATACCGCGGCGTTCAGCAATTCCATAGTGAAATGGGGCCGCGGAGACGCGCGTTGCCGAGAGGCGAGGATCCAGCTCGTAGATGGTCAGGAGGTGCGGCTCGCCACGCAAGCATTCAAAACAACGCGCTCCCAGCCATCCAGGCCTGGCCAATACGCGTGGAAGGTGCTCCCCAACAAACCATTCATTGAATGCCTCCTCGTCCATTTCAGCATCCAGACCCGCGACGTGGATCAGAGGCGCGGAGGCCATCGTCGACACCTAGGGTTTAGCGGCTGGCGCCGGCGCCCCGGATGCCTGCAGGTGTTCGACGAACCACTCGCCGGCAATGCCGGCGACCGTCTTCAGCGTTTCGGCGTCCTCGTAGAGGCTCAGATGCGTCGACTTCGGCACGACGTGAAATCGCTTTCGATCTCCAGGTATAGCGGAATAGGCCTGCGCTGCGAGATCCCAGTGAGTGTGGTCATCCCCTTCGGCAACAACGATCAATGTCGGAGTCGCCACCAAGCGCTTGACGAAAGGCCAGACGCTGTAGGCGAGCAGCATCTCAGTCGATGCGGTGGTCGCACGGCCTTCATAGGCCGGAGCCTGGGTCGCCTTGAGGTGGGCGAACGTGAGGCGACTTTTTGGAAACGGCCAGGTACCCAGGTCGTGCTCGTCGGCCGGCTGGTGCGGCAGATAGCTGTACTTGCCCGTCCGATAGAGCTCGCGCCGCGCCTCATCAACGGTCGACAGAAGGCTGCGGAGGCCGAGCGTGCCGTGTGACAGGCGCATGCTCTCGTAGCCGTCGATGACGGGAACGATGCTGCTCACGGCGCGCACGCGCCGGTCGGTGGCTCCGAGGATCAGGACGTGGCCGCCGCTGTATGAGATTCCCCACGCACCGATTCGTGTCTTGTCGACCTCCTTCATCTCCTCGACGAACGAGATGGCGTTGCGGTAGTCCTCGATCTGCTTCCAGGGATCGATGTGCTGGCGCGGTTCGCCCTCACTCGCTCCCATATGGCGGTAGTCGAAGATCAGCGAAGCTAGCCCGTGGCTCGCGAACACTTCCGCGTACGACGGCTGTGCCAGCTCCTTGACATAACACCAGCCGCCGCCCATAACCACGCACGGGTGTGGCCCGGCACCGTCAGGCAGATACAGCAGAGCCGATATGCGCGACCTCTCACTCGTGAACTCGACCGGCCTCGCGTTCACCTTGCTCATGTCAGTAGCGCGCCATGGCACGAAGGCTGACTGCGATCCGGTCCGCGGTTGGAATCACCTCGTCTTCGAGCGGCGCTCCAAAGGGAATTGGAACCCGCGCCGCGCCTACCCTGGCTATCGGCGCGTCAAGATCCATGAACACGTGCTCGGCGACCCACGCGGCCACCTCCCCGCCCCATCCGCAGAACTCCACCGCCTCGTGCACCACAACCAGGCGTCCTGTCTTGCTGACGGATTCGGCGATCGTTGTCGTGTCGAGCGGCCAGATATAGCGGAGATCGACCACCTCGCAAGAGATGCCTTCAGCTTCTAAATCGCTGGCCACCTCGAGGCAGCGCTGGACCATGCGGCCGGCAGTCACCACCGTGAGGTCGTTCCCTGCTTTGGCGACACGCGCAAAGAACCCATGTGGTCCATGTTCCAGGTCGACCTCTTCCGAGTTTCGGAAGTAGAGGTATTTGCTCTCAAGGAAGATGACCGGGTCGTCGCAGCGAATCGAGTCGCGCAGCATCCAGTAAGCGTCGATTGCGTTGCTGGGAAGCGCCACGATGAGCCCTGGTATGTGAGCAAACAACGACTCGAGGCTCTGCGAGTGCTGAGGCCCGTGGTTAGTCCCTCCGCCGCTTGGCATCCGGATGACCATCGGCACGTTGAACTGGCCATTGCTCATGTAGTGGAGTTTGGCCGCCAGGTTCACGATCTGGTCCATCGCCAACAGCGAGAAGTCCGAGAACATCACCTCCACCACCGGCCTCAGACCCTCGACTGCTGCGCCGATCCCCCAGCCGACGACGGCGTTCTCGGAGATTGGAGTGTCGAGCACGCGATCAGCGCCGAAGCGGTCGCGCAGCCCGACCGTCGTGGTGAAGACTCCGCCGAGCTTGCCAACCTCCTCCCCCATGACGATCACTCGGTCGTCGGCCGCCAACTCCGCCGCCATCGCGGCGCGCACCGCCTCGGCGAACTTAAGCTGCGCCATCCGCACCGAGACCGGGGGTTGCGTAGGCGCCGTTCAGAGCTGACGCAGGCTGCGCCGGCTCCATGGCCTGGGCCTCCTCCCGGGCTTCGGCCACCTGTCGATCCACCTCCGCGTCGATCCCCTCCACGTCGGAAGGTCCGAGTCTGTCACGCATGAGCACGATCGGATCGTTCGATTCCAGCCAGCGGCTGCCGGACTCTTTAGCGCGATATCGATATTCCGGGTCGCTCAGGCTGTGCGCGCGAACTCGGAATACTGCGCATTCCAGGAACGCCGGGCGTCCCTTCCTCACCTCACTCACCAGATCTTCGGCAGCCGCATGGACCGCGAGCACGTCGCGACCGTCGACAAAATGCGACAGCATGCCCGTGGCGGCAACCATCTTGGTGATGGCCCCGGCCTCGCCAAAGACCTCGTCCGTGGACATCGAGTGAGCCAGTCCGTTGTTCTCGCACACGAACAAGCAGGGTGAGTTCCAGAACTGGGCCAGGCGCAGCGTCTCATGAAATACGCCCTGAGCAGCACCACCGTCGCCGGTAAACGCAACGGAGATATCGCTAGCGCCAAGCCGACGCCGTGCCCACGCCGCCCCCGCCGCCCAGGGTAGGCCGCCACCGACGATTGCGTTCTCGCCGTAAAAGCCGCTCATGCGGTGATGCAGATGCATTGAGCCGCCGCGGCCGCCGCTAGTACCTCCGGCCTTGTTGAGGAGCTCAGCGAAGATCTCGATGATCGGCACGCCTTTGGCGATGGCATGACCGTGGCCACGATGGGTGCTGGTCACAATGTCGGCGGGGCGCAGGGCGCAGCAGACCCCGGCCGCGGATGCCTCCTGGCCCATCGACGAGTGAAATGAGCCAGTCATCACGCCCTCGTGGTGCATCTTCTCGATCTCGAGCTCAACGGCCCGGATCAGCTTCATGGTCCGGTAGAGCTCGAGCCCCCATTGACTATGGTGATCCGCCAAAACGTCCTTTTCTTTCCGGGCGCGCTGTTGACGGGTCGCCATTTCTAGCGAAGACCGACGCCGGCGAGGTCGCCGAGCCACGCCGCTGGGGCGGGAATGTCTTTGACGGTCTTGATGCCGGCTTCCGCTCGCAGAACCGCGGGGATGCTGTTGACCAATTGCGCGGCCGTCGCCGGGACTGGGTCCAGCCCGGGGTCCAGCGTGAGGTGTATCGGATACCGGCCATCGATGGTGAACGTGTCCGCCGGTGTGAAGCCGGCTTCCTTGGGGCGGAGGTGAAGCACTAGCTCGAGCTGCATGAACTCGGTCCCCTTCACCCGCCCAAGAGCGCGCTGGATCAAGCCCTCGGTCGACCCCGGCGGGACTGCCCCGTATTTCGTGGGGGCCGGAGTCTTGGCGAGAAGCGGTTCGAGGCTCTCCTCAATCGGCCCATCGAGTGACACTCCAAGCCGCTCGCACACCATCTCGATGGATTCCGGAAAGCCGACGTGCCCTGCGATCTTCTTGGTGCGTCGGCCCTCCTCGAATTCCTGAGCGGTGTAGCCGATGCCGAGCCGCCGATGGATGTTCTCGCCAAACCCGGTGGTATCAACGACCCGCCGGCCGCGGATCGAGTTGACGTCCCAACAGGCGCCCGACGTTGTAGCCACCAACGCGTCGAAGATGAGCCCGGGGTTGATGCCGGTGGCGAGCACTGTGACGTTCTTGGCTCGGGCGGCCTGCTCGATCGCAGCCGCCTCTTTGGGAAACCGGCGGAACGGATATGCGAGCTGCTCGCAGGGGGAGATGACATTGGCGCCCGCCTCCACGCACTCAAGCACCTGCGGCAGGGCGTCGGAGATGAACGAACCAGTCGCCAGGATTACGACGTCGGGACGTTGCCGAAGCATCTCGGCGAGTGAGCCCGTAACCTGCGGCCCAGTACCGATCGTCCCAGCCACTTCATTCAGATACCGCCCTATGTGACCTTCATTCTGCGTGGCGGCCCCGACCACCTCCACGCCGGCGCGATAGTCGACTAATAGCCGTGCGACAGAGGCACCGATCGTGCCCAGGCCGCCGAGGCCGACGCGCACCCGCTCGCCGCTTCTAATTTCAGCCATTTCCCTCTCAACTCAGCCGACGTGCCCCGATTCGATGTGTTCCGCACCGCGCGAATCCCCATTTTGTTCGCGATACGTGCAGGTGCCCGTATCATGGATTGGCGATGGAAGCGTGTCAAGGTGAAGCGGCTGGCCTCATCTGACTCTTCCCATCCCGCGCTGCGGCGTCCCGCTGCCCCACCCACCGTGACATAGCATGCCATCGTGAGGTTCGCCGTCGACACGGGAGGCACCTTCACGGACCTTGTCATCGAGGATGACGATGGCCGCTTGTCCGTCCACAAGAGCGCGACGGTTCCGTCCGACCCCGTTCAGGGCATCCTCGACGTTTTCGAAGTGGCGGCCCGGGCGCGCGGCACGTCCTCGCGAGAGCTCCTGGCCGGCGGTTCGCACCTCATGCACGGCACGACGCGTGGACTCAACGCCGTCCTCACCGGCGGCACCGCCAAAACCGCGTTTCTGACGACTGCCGGGCACCCAGACATCCTGGTTCTGCGCGAGGGTGGCCGCACCGACATCTTTGATTTGCGCCGCCCTTACCCGGAACCGTACGTCCCACGCTCGCTCACGTTCGAGATCCCGGAGCGCATCGGTCCTGCAGGCGAGGTTGTGAAGCCGCTCGACGAGGTCGCCACCATCGAGGTGATCAAGACTCTCGGTGGAAAGGGCGTCGAAGCAATCGGCGTTTGCTTTCTGTGGTCGATCATGAACCCGATCCACGAGCTGCGGGTCGGCGAGCTGCTTTCAAAGCTTCTGCCCGGCGTGCCTATGACTCTGTCGCATCAGTTGAATCCGTGCTTGCGCGAGTACCGTCGCGCTTCATCCACGTGCATCGACGCTTCCTTGAAGCCCGTGATGACGGCCTACATCGCAGGTCTTCGGCGACGCATCGAGGACGCGGGGTTCAACGGCAGGGTCCTGATCGTCACGTCTGCCGGCGGGGCTCTGGATGCCGAGGATGTGGCGGCGACGCCAATCCATTCCCTGAACTCGGGGCCAGCCATGGCCCCGGTAGCCGGTCGCTACTTCGTCGAGCTGGATACGCAATCGCCCATGGCGATCGTGGCCGACACGGGTGGGACCAGCTATGACGTGAGCGTCGTCCGGCGCGGCCGCATCCCGTGGACGAGGGAATCGTGGCTGGGAGAACCGTACTTCGGGCACATGACGGGGTTCCCGTCGGTGGACGTCCGCAGCATTGGCGCCGGCGGGGGGAGCATCGCCTGGGTCGATGACGGGGGCCTCCTGCATGTCGGTCCGGAAAGCGCCGGCGCCGACCCAGGTCCCGCCTGCTACGGGCGCGGGGGAAGCCGCCCAACGCTAACGGACGCGTGCGTCGTGCTGGGGATCATCGACCCGCTGTACTTTCTCGGCGGCCGCGTCAAGCTCGATCGAGAAGCGGCTGTCCAGGCTTTGCACACCCAAGTCGGAACTCGGTTGGGCAAGAGCGACAACGAAACCGCGGCCGCCGTCGTCCGGCTTGCGACTGAGCGGATGGTCAGCGCAATCGAGGCGATAACGATTCATAAGGGCATCGATCCGCGCCAGGCGGTGCTGGTCGGCGGCGGGGGAGCGGCCGGCCTTAACGTCGTCGCGATCGCGCGGCGCCTCGGGTGTGCCGAGATTATCGTCCCCAACCTCGGTCCAGCGCTGAGTGCCGCAGGCGCGCTGATCTCCGACCTGACGCGAACGTTCGAGTCGATCGGCCAGACGACGGATGCGGGTTTCGACCACGCGCTGGTCAACCGGATCCTCGAGGACCTCGAAGCACGCTGCCGCGAGTTCATCGAGGGCCCTGGTGCGGGATCGACCGACCATGAGATCGAGTTCTCTGTGGAGGCGCGGTACCCACACCAGGCGTGGGAGCTGGAAGTGCCCATGCACACCTCGCGCATTCGCAGCGACGAGAATCTCCGGCGGCTTTCCGCCGAGTTTCACAAGGTGCATCGAGACGTCTTTGCGATCGCCGATGAGTCCTCGATGATCGAATTCGAGAGCTGGCATGCCCGGGCACGCTGCCGGCTGCAGGAACCTGCACGCCCCGAGGCACACCATCGCTCCGACGGACGGCCGGCAAGCCAGCGGCAGGTGTTCCTTCCGGATCACGGCGAGACTTCGATGAACGTCTGGAGGCTCGATTCGCTGCCGCTCTCGACTCCGATTCGGGGGCCGGCCATCGTCGAGTCCGAGACGACCACGGTCGTGATCGAGCCCGAGGTGACCTTTGTTCTTCAGCCCAGCGGCACGCTGCACCTGTCTTTCGGGCGCGAAGCGTCCGCTAAGCCGGTGGCCGCCTCTTCTCGCCGGTCGAAGGAGGGCTGAGGAGTGGATGGAGTCCGCATGGCTGTCATCAGCCACCGGCTCGAGGCCGTGGTGGGCAGCATGATGAACACGATCTTCCGATCGGGGCGGTCAGGCGTGTTGAACAGCGCCCACGATTTCTCGTGCTGCGTGATCAGCGCCAACGACGAGCTCGTGATGGGCGCCGAGAGCCTGCCGATCCACATGATGAGTGGGCCGGATCTCATTTCCAAAGCCGTCAAGGCAGCGCACCCCAAGTTGCGCCGTGGTGACGCGTTCCTCCACAACTCGCCGTACAACGGCAACTCGCACGCAGCCGACTACTCGATGTTCGTGCCGGTGATTGACAATGAGGGCCGGCACCGGTTCTCGGTCCTGGCCAAAGCGCATCAGGCCGACTGCGGTGACTCCCAGCCCACCACGTATATGGCAGGCGCGCTCGACGTCTATGAGGAAGGCGCGCTCCTGTTCGACGCCTTCCGCGCGCAGACGGACTACCTCGACAACGAGGACCTGGTCCGCGCATGCAAGCTGCGCATTCGCGTCCCTGAGCAGTGGTGGGGCGATTACCTCGCGCTGCTGGGGTCGGTGCGAGTGGGTGAGCGGCGCATGCTCGAGCTGGGCCGGGACCTCGGGTGGGACGAACTCGACACCTTCGTCTCGGACTGGTTCGAATACAGCGAGTCGATCATGGCCGGGATCATCGCCAAGCTGCCCTCGGGCAAGATCACCATCTCGAGCCAGCACGATCCCTTCCCCGGCGTTCCGGATGGGGTGCGTGTTGAGGCGGGCATCGAGATTGACAGCGCCCAGAGGCGGATCGAGATCGACCTTCGTAACAATGTGGACTGCTTGCCGAACGGGCTCAACCTCACCGAGTCGACGTCGCGGACCGCCGCGCTGGTCGGCGTGTTCAACAGCGTCGGCGCGGGCGTGCCGCCCAACTCGGGCAGCTTCCGCCGCATCCGAGTGCTCCTCCGCGAGAACTGCGCCGTCGGCATACCGGTTCATCCCGCGTCCTGCTCAACGGCTACCACCAACCTTGCGGACCGGGCCGCCAGCGCCGTGCAGCGCGGCATCGCAGAGCTTTGCGACGGCTACGGGCTTGCCGAGGTAGGCCCCGTCATCCCCGCTGCCGCCGGCGTCGTGTCGGGACATGACCCACGCAACGGTGGCAAACCGTTCGTCAATCAGATCTTCATGGTGATCACGGGCGGCGCCGGGGCGCCGACGACGGATGCGTGGCTCACGACCTTCCATGTGGGCGGCGCTGGGATGCTGCGCCGGGACAGCGTCGAGGTGGCGGAGCGGCGCCACCCCTTACGAGTCGAGTCGCAACGGCTGCTTCCAGATACGGAGGGCGCAGGGCGCTACCGCGGCGCTCCTTCGGCCTACGTGGAGTACGGCCCGGTGGGGACATCGCTCTTCGTCGCCTACGGAGCGGATGGGGCGGTGAACCCGGCGCTCGGGGCGCGGGGCGGGCTACCGGGCGGGCGTTGCCAACACTTTAAGCGGACCACCAAGGGCGACCTTGTCGACCTGCCGCCGCTTGCCATCGCGGAGCTTCAAGACGGTGAGCGCATCGTCTCGATCACGTGCGGGGGCGGAGGGTACGGACCACCATCGGAGCGTGAGCCAGATCAGGTAGGCCGCGATGTGGCCGAGCATTGGATCTCCGCGGATCGCGCGCGCGAAGTCTATCGAGTGGCTTTGAACGAGAGGTTCGAGGTGGATGCGCTGAAGACTGAGGCTCTTCGCTCTACTCCTTAGCCGCCTCGCCGATTCCATCCAGCTCGAACAGGCAGGATTCGTAAGGTCCGCAATCAAGCACGGTTGTTTCGACAATGGCGGGATCCGCGCCCGCCAGCTCCTCCAGGGTCAGGCGTCTCCATGCCTCGCTGTGGCCGCGGTCGCGAAGGTAGACATTCAAGCGCTTGATGCCCCCCGGCTCGACGCCGGCGGCAGCAAAGAGAGCGGCGATGCGCCGAGCGACGAAGCGGGACTGGGGCACAAGCGAGCGACCGGCATCGTTCTCCCACGCCCCGACCACGCCGCCGATGTCGGAGGAGTAGGCCAGCTCGCCGGCAGTGAAGACGACGTGGCCGGCCCGCGCCACGGGCGTATAGAAGCCGTAAGGCGTGGTCGCCGAGCTGGCGATCCTGGTCAGCTCAGTGTTCGCGCCCCGGCGGATTCCGATGGCCTCAAACTGGAGCATCGCCTCATCGCTGGGCCCAAGATCGGCGACCTGGACAGTGCTGGCAGGCGGCGCGAGCGCCGCGGTCGTGAACAGGCTGCGGCGCGCGGCCTCGATCGGGGTGAAGCTCTTCATGTGCATGCGCACGTAGCCGTTCTGCTTAACGAGCGAATTCAGATCGCCGCCGGCGGCCTCGAGGATCCGGCGCATGTTACCGTAGACGGCCAGCATCTGCGCCGCAAGGCGCTCGTCGTGCCGGCCGAGCCCACCCTGGGGCTCGAACTCGGTGACGGCCTCAATGTTGCCGTACGGCTTGAGATCCCTAGACGAGTCGACCACCCGGCCGTCCGGGTTCACGGGCACGACGGCTGACGTGAAGATCCAGTCGCCCGCGGTGGTGGCGCCGGGGAAGGGATCGGTGGCGGCGGCCGCGAATTCGGAACGCACCACTTCAGCCCTGGCGGTGGCGCTGGCCACTAACTCGACCGCGACTTCGATGCCGGGCGGGAGTCCCGCGCCCTCACCAAAAACCGTCGTCGCCGGACGCCAATCGGGAAAATCGGTAGCAAGGACGTCGACCCAGCGCCCATAGTCGCGCATGTCGTGCAAGTGGACCCGTTGATGCAGTACGTGCTCCGGCCCAAGACCGATTTCTGCGAGGGCGGCCGAGATGGCGCGGTAAACCGCGCGCGTTTGCTGCTTCAGGTGAAGGTCGGCGGCGTCGATGTGTATGCGGCCGGTGACGAGATCGGCATCGGCCTCGGGATGGTGATAAACCCACACGAGGTTGGAGAGGATTAGGTCGCCGGCCCGGCGCAGCTCAACCAAACCTGGCACGCGGCCAGCATAATGCCCGCATCGTGGAGGCTTTCCTCGCATGGCGAAGTTGAGGACGAAGACGCGCCCCGGCCAATCCGCTGACGACGGAGAGAAAGAGATCAGCCGGGCGGGAATCCAATCGGTCGATCGCGCCTTTGCGATCATGGAGCTCTTCAGCGAGCGCAGACCGGCCCTGAGCGTCAGCGAGATCGTCGAGCTGACCGGGCTTAACCGCTCGACCTGCTACCGCTTCTGCCAGACCTTGAAGGCGATCGGGTACCTCGACGAGGTGGAGCGGCGGAAATTCCGGCCCGGCCTCAAGGCGATCAGCCTGGCGCGGGCCGCCCTCAGCAGCCGTGAGCTGCCGGAGCTCGCCCTTCCCTACCTGCGGGAGCTGCAACGAACGGTGGGAGAGGCGGTGAACATGAGCCTGCTCGACGGAACGGACGTCGTGTATGTGGCCCGGATCCTGAGCGATCACCTGATCACGCTTCGCCTGTACGTGGGAAGCCGGCTCCCCGCCTACGCAACATCGATGGGCCGAGCCATTCTGGCCTTCCTGCCTGAGCAAGAGGCCGAAGCCATTCTGAACAAGAGCGATTTGCTTCCGATCACCGAGCACACGATCACCGATCGACGGCGCCTCAAAGCGGAACTGCAGCGCATCCGCGCCCGCGGATACGCGATCAACGACCAGGAGATGGCGATTGGCCTACGAGGCGTGGCGGCGCCGATCCTATCGTCCACCGGGCGGCCCGTCGCCGCGATCAATCTCTCGATCCCGCGACCGTTAGGACCGACCGAGATCGAAGGGAGCCTCGCACCTCGTCTACTTGAAGCGGCAGCGGCAATCAGCGCTCTTGTCAAGCAGCTGGGCCTGGACTAGCTCGCGATCGAGTTCGGGCGTTGTCGCCAGGCGTCCATGAATTCCAGGGCCAGCTCGAGATGTTTTCTAGGATCGCCGAGCCCCTGACTCATTGTGCTCACCGAAAGGTGCGTGATGCCGAGGGTCTGCCAAGCCAATGCCATCTCGACGCAACCGGCGATATCGTCGGCATGTAGCTGAACCCGTGCCGCAAGCCCGAAGTCCTCAAGCTTGCGACCCTCACGGACCAGATGGTCTTTGAGAGCGATGATCACTCTGGGGGCCTCATCGAGGGGATGGTCCAGAACGAAGCCGTCCGCTATTGCTGCGGCTCGCTTGATGGCCACGTCCGCATAACCGCCGATCCATATGGGAACGGGTGCCGGCGGCCGCGGCTTCACGCTCATGGCCTCGATTGAGTGGTGCTCACCGTGGAAGGTGACCAGGTCTTCAGCCAAAAGGCGGCGAAGAACAGCGACCTGCTCAACGATGCGCCGCCCGCGGTCGTGGAAGTTCATGCCGAGCGCGCGGTACTCCTCCGGGTTCCAACCCACACCAATCCCGAGACGGAGACGGCCGCCAGACAGGAGTTGAAGCTCAGCCGCCTGCTTCGCCACTAGAACGGTTTGGCGCTGGGGCAGGACGAGGACTTCAGTCACAAATTCGAGGGTCGTGGTGATGGCGGCCAGGTAGCTGAAGAGAACGAATACTTCGTGAAAAGGATGGAAATCCGTGTAGGGACCCTTTTCCCGCCAGCCTTTCGGATCGGCCGGCCGATGCCCGAGCACGTGATCGAAGGCGGCGAGAAAGTCATAACCCGCCTTCTCGGAGCCAAGCGCGTACTCACGCACCACCCCCACGTCGTCGCCGATCTCGGTTTGAGGAAACACGACGCCGAGCTGTATTTGCTGCCCGGTCAGGTTGATTCTTTGCCTTCCCTCTCGATCACCATCTGCTCAGGCTCGTACTTGCCTGTGAGAATTCGCAGGATCGCGTCCCGAGCAAACCGCATGCCATCGTGCTGTCCGTCCCGATATGGGGCGTCCTCTTTGGCTGCGTTGAATTCCATCTCGCGCTGGATTCTCTGCACGAGATGAGTCAGCGCGGCTTCGGTCGTACCGGTCACCGGCTGGGCAAGGGCGGCTAATTCGGCCGGCTCTGACAGGCCCTCGCGGCCACGCTCGGATCGATAGTGGTCTAGACCCAAAGCAGCTGCCATCCGCCCTTCATCGAGTCCGACGACCTGCTGGCCACCCACAACCAGCACCGGAACGACGATCTCACCTGTCAACGCGAGGAGATCCTTCCGCCACCTGGGCTCCTTCGCGATGTTCCGATCCTCGAACTCGACCGAGTTCAGTGAGAGAAAGTCCCTCACTCTGCAGCACTCTTGTCAAGTCGGATCAGTGGTGCCGTTGTTCAGGGTGTAGAGGATGACCTCTCGTGGGTCGCTCATTCATGCCGAGAATATCACCGGCGATGGAGCGCAGACTCCAAGGAGTTCCAACGGTGGTGCTGTCGGTAACAATCGCTTGTCGCGAGCAACGGCCGTTTAGCTCACGTTTAGCGCACGATTAAGCCTCGAGCCAATGTCCACCACCAACATCACGAATGCCGGGTGCCCGGTGTTCATCGCGGCGACGAGAGCGAACCGGTCCCCGTTGTCAAGCATTAAAGAATCTGACCGAGGCGGAATCGTTCCGTCATGAGTAAATCTGACCGAGCGGCGGGGTCGTTTAGGCACTGGCAGCTACCTCTAGGGCGGCCGGCATTGCCGCCAGCCGGCGGTCGATACGGCGCTTGAGTGTGAGCGGACTGACAGCGGTGTATAGCTCGACCAGGGACTTGACCTTGGCGGGGTCGGCGACGCCCGAGTCGAGTAGCCGTCGCAGCGGGGTGGTCGGAGTGTCATATCGCTTGCGAAGATGACCGGCGACATCGTGCTCTTTGGCAAGGAGCTTCATCACCGGCTGAAAGCAGTTGTTGTACGGCCGCAGCAGGTCGGTGTAGAGCCGGTCCAGCCACTCGAGTTGAGTGGGCGTGTCCAAGCGCTCGTAACCGATGAGCTTGCGTACCAGCGTCCAATTCTTCTGCTCGACGTGGGCGTTGTCATTCTTGTGCTCTGGGCGCGACCGCGAGATGAGGATCTTCTCGTCCCGGCACCACTTGATCAGGTGCCAGTTCAGGAACTCGTTGCCGTTGTCCGGGTGAATGCCCAGCAGCTCGAACGGCAGCTGTTCGCGGATTCGTTTCACAGCCGCCAGCACGCCCAACTGGCCGCGCCCCATAACCGGCACCCGTTCGGTCCAGCCGGTGGAAAGATCGGTAGCCGAGATCGTCCAGATCCACTCGCCAGCCGCGATCTCGCCACTGTGAGAGACGCCGTCAACCTCCAGATATCCAGGCTGGTCCAGATCCCTCCACTTGCCGACCACGACCGGGACCTCCTTACGGAGCAGGGTCCCCGGCTTGGTCTGCGACATCCTGCGGGTGATCAGTCCCCGGCGCAGCGGACGCAGATTGCGCTCGACCGTTGCGATGCTGACATCCTCAAGTAGGGCGGCGGTCTCCGGGCTGATTTCGATTTGGCCGTGGCGCTCAAGCAACTTCGCCAGGTCGGGAAGGAACGGTTGCAACCGCTCCGAGCAGATGTAGTCCGAGCTCTCCCACAGCACCTTGAGCGCGCGCTGAAACTCCTGACCGTAGCGTCGGCGCCGCGGCCGATTTGTCAGCCGCGGCTTGCGCCGGCGGTCGCGAAGCATCTCGATGGCGTATTTGCGGTTGTAGCCCGTCGCCAGGCAGTACCCGTCCAGCATCTGACCCCGTTCTTCGCGCCTTGCCGCCCAATACCTATCCCTCAGTTCCAGCGCCAGCTCGTATCTCTCCTTGATCCTCATCCGCTCCTCCACCTCGGCCTCCCCACCGCTGGCGGGCTTGGTCAGATTCTTTGGTGAGGGAACGATCGGGCTTCGGTCAGATTTTGGATGAGGGAATGCGCGGTCTTTCCGCACTGATGGGAGTGGCGTAAAATCCGATGCGCCATCGCGAAAAAGGGCGGCGGCGCAGCGGATTGAAATCCGCTGCTAATAAGGCCGTTTCGGGGCCAATTCGAGTTCAAAGGCCGAGCACGGGATTAAAAGACCGCTGCTCTAACCAAGCTGAGCTACGCCGGCTAACACGATTTTGAATTGAATTGATGTCCCGGCGCGGGAGGGCAGACCGTCAAAGTAGGCAGCTGACGGACTAACTGACGGACAAAG
>Ga0307374_10001490_pt1 | contig 43283 bp, 37 predicted proteins | sample OX3MG_FD_202532 | JGI IMG/M metagenome (GOLD analysis project Ga0307374, IMG submission 202532) | Soil microbial communities from Risofladan, Vaasa, Finland - OX-3 | ecosystem: Environmental > Terrestrial > Soil > Coastal area > Acid sulfate soil | place: Finland: Risofladan, Vaasa | collected...
CAGACACGCATCTCTTTGGCAGCATCACAGGGGCTGGAAGCCGAGAGAAAAAACTCCGGCTCCCGAGTCCAGGGAGAAAACTTTCTCTTGACATCCCCTTTCATAGAACCCTCTCCCCGCTTGCGGGGAGAGGGCAGGGGTGAGGGGATGTATTGGGTTCGAAATGGAACAGTTATTATCTGACGGTCCCTGACCGGAAGTTCGTGAATAATCCGTGCTAATGGATCAGGTAAGCCGCCGCCAAACCCAGGTGGCCAACCATCATCATCCAATACATGTGTCGCCATCCCGGATGGTTTTCGCCCTCCGTCACCAGCCGCGAAGGATCACGATTGATGAGATAAATCACGTAAGTGCCCCAGGCGAGCAAGACACCGCTCAAGACGAGAATCGCGGTGGCATCTCCGCTCAACACTTTCAGCCAGGCACCCGCCGCCATCAGCAGCCACGGCAGGACAAACGCCGGGCTGATGATTTTGGCGCTGGCCGCCGCTCCGTATTTCACTGGCAACGTGACGCAGCCCGCGGCGCGATCGCCATCAATGTCCGCAAAGTCCTTGGTGGTGGTGGCGCCAAGCAAAAAAACAAAGTAGATGAACCCGATATACCAGGGCTCGGCGGATTGCAGCACGGTGGCGATGGCCGCCCACCCTGCCACCTTGAGCAGCTCGCCGCGAATCGCCGCGATGGTGAAATTCGAGGCGAGGAAATGGCGCTTCAGCCGCAGCGGCGGGGCGGAGTAGGCCACCGTGGCCAGCGCCGCGGCCAGATAAATCACGAAAGTCTGGCGATTGACGGCCGCCACCAGGGCCAGCGCCACCAGATAGGTAGCGACAACAAATATCACAGCTTCCCGATGGGAAATCCGGCCCGCCGGCAACGGACGGTGAGGCTTGTTGATGCGATCGTTCTGAAGATCGCAAATCTGATTGAGGCCGTTGGAGGCGGCGTTGAGCACGGCCGCAGCGGCAATCGCCAAAATGACGGGAAGCACGCTGAACCGGGCATGAGATGCGCCGTAACCAATCAGCGCTCCGGAGAAAATCCCGACCATGGGCGGGACCAGGGTAAAAGGCCGGGAAAATCTCCAGTAGACATGCAGTCTATCCATGTGGGGGATTTTCGGCGTTCCGGGCGGCTGTGGCAAGCAATTTCGGAAGGTTTCCCACTGTGCAACCTTCAATCGAAGTGGCGGGTTATGGAACCCAACTCGAATGGCGCCTGGGGTGCGGAGTCCTTGCGGCGTTCCCAGGCGGAGGATTTCCAGTTGTCCAAGACCTTCTGCGAAGGAATCCAGGGCGGCAGGGGCATAAGAAACCGCTGCGAAAGGCCGTGCAGGTAAGGTTCGTAGTAATCACGAATTCGCCGCAGCCTATCCTCCGCATCAGCAGCCTGGACCAGACGGAGCGCGGACGCTGAAAGCAATTCCCTCACGCGCGTGAAGTCCCCGGGCGGCAAACGGTCCGCCGAATCGCGTTGTGGTGGCTGGTTAATGATCAATGATATGTCCACTACGGCGTGCCGCGACATCGCGAAAGTCATGCGCGCCTGCCAGCGGAGCGAGCCTTCCCCGGAGACCAGAATCAAGGCGCACGCATCGAGAATCGTGGCGAGCGCTGCGAGCCAGGATTGATTGCTGTGCAAAGAGCGCCAGTAACAAAGGGTGGGATAGGAGAGGTGGCTTTCCATCAACTGCGCTGACCAGGTTTCCCAGTCACGTAAATATCGCTCCAGAGCCGCCGAATCCTCGTGACGCCTGATCAACTCCGTAGCGGCAGGCGGAGAGCCGGCGCGGGCGTCCAGCAAGGAAATGTTGGTTTCGCGCTCCGAGAAAGCCGAATAAAGCACCGGCAAGTAAGCGATCATGATGGCTATGACGCCGAAGCCGGTCCCTGCTTCGAGCACGGTGATCAGGCGGGCCAGTCCGGTTCGAGGCACCACGTCCCCGAGCCCCAGTGTGAAGAATGTGGTACCGCTGACGTAGAGGTCAGTGAGGAAATTCTGCGGCTGGTTGCCGTTGAACGCTGACCCCGCTGCCCAATGCAGCAGTGCGAAGCCCAGCATCAGGACGCATCCCCAAAGCACGAACAGGACCAGCACGGAAAGCGGGCCGTAAAAATTCAAAAGGGTTTCTCGAGACTTTCTTCCCGGAGGGATTCTTCTGGCCAGAGCACAAACCGGGCGCCAGGTGACCCGAATAAACCGAAGCGCCATCCGGAACACTTGAGTAACCCGGCGGGGCAGAATCATGGTTTCAAATGCGTCCAGCAGCACCCCGAAGATTAATACCGATCCAATGATCCCGGCGAAGATTCTCAAGTTGTTTTACCTTGCCCTCCCAAGCTCCTGCCGGCGCATCTGGACGCGCACAGGCCTGCCGCGCCCACGCACAGACTCCGGTTCCACCCGCGGCACCGATCAGAGCATTATTTCATCCACGTAGCACCACCTCCAACTTTCGCCTGGCTCCGCCGACTGCATGATGGCGTGCTGCGTATGATGGAAGTGTTTGGTGGCGTGCTTATTCTTCGAGGAATCACAACAACCCACCTGGCCGCAAGTGAGGCACATTCGCAGGTGAACCCAGGAATCTCCCGATTTCAGGCATTCTTCGCAGCCTTTGGTGTGAGGTTTGACGTCGTGAATCTGGTCAAGATGCGCGCATTGGCTTTTCATAAACCATCCTCATAGACTGGTTGAGGCAGAACCATAATCTGGAGCGGGTTATTTTCGGTGTTAGCAGCAAATCATATCGATCCGTCGCGCCCTCGCTCAACCATCGCGTGGGAAATCTCCAAGCCTCGTCACTTGCCTCAGGGGATCAGAATAATCTTCCCGTAGGAGCCAGGCGCCATCACGGCTTGGTGGGCGCGCGGCGCTTCCGCCAGCGGCAGTTTCTGGCCGGTCACGGGCCGCAGGGTACCATTCTCAAGACCTGCAATCAGTGCGGCGTGGATGCGGCCAAGTTCCGGTTCGTTGACATTGAACAGCGTCATCCCCAAAATGGATGCGTCGCGTCCCATGGTGTCGCGCGGATCAATCTCAACCTTTCCGCGGCTGCCAATCACCACCACCCGGCCGAACTTGGCGAGCACTCCCAGATCCTGGCCCAGATTCACATTGGCGAGCATTTCCAAAATCAAGTCGAACCCTTGGCCTCCGGCAAGGCGTACGGCCTCGGCAAGGTAGTCTGTTTGATGATGATCGAGCACATGTTGCGCGCCATTTTCCGCCACCAGCTTCAACCCGCGCTCGGTTCCGGCTGTCCCGATGACGATCATCCCATGCGCCCGGGCAAGCTGGACCGCCGCGACGCCCACGCCACCGCTCGCCCCGTGCACCAGCAATGTCTCCCCGGGCTGGGCTTTGCCCCGGTGAAACAGCGCCCGGTACGCGGTGGCATAAGGAACACCTAGCGCCGCGCCCTGTTCGAAGGTCGCCTTTTCCGGCAGCCGGTGGACTTGAGAGACGGCACACAAGGCTAATTCGGCATAGGCGCCGCTCAACGTCCCAGCCGTATAAACACGGTCTGCGACCTTGAACCCTGTAACCTCCGGCCCCACCGCTTCAATCGTACCGGCCGCATCTGATCCGGGTGTATAAGGGAGCGCCGGCTTCATGGCATAGGCTCCGCTCCGAATGTAAGTGTCCACAGGATTCACGCCCACGGCCTTCACTCGCACCAGCACTTGCCCGGCTGCGGGTTTGGGGTCCGGAATTTCCTCCAGCCGCATTACCTGCGGAGCGCCAAATTCATGAATTCTTATGGCTCGCATGATTCACCCCTTTTTAATTCAAGAGCTTGATGTTACTGTGGTGAGCCTCGGCATCTCCGCCACAGGGACACCTTCACAATAAGAAATCAGCCGCCCGGAAGTCGAGGGAATACGCTCGCCCGGCATGATGACTCCGGCCAAATTCAGTGGATCCAGCGCAGAAATCACGACCATCTCGCCAGTCCTTCGCGACGTCCGCAGCGAATCCACGGCCAGCGGCAAGGCGAATTGCTCGTCAACAAACCCGTCCACAAATCGCCCCCCGCGGACTTCGCCGCGGTCCTCAAGATGCCTTAACGTGACCAGCAACTCTCGCCACTTCGGCCAGGATGTAAGCCGCTCTTTTCGGCGGGTTTGAAACCCCGCCTATCCGTTGCGGCAGCGAACCCGGTGAGAAATAGGTTCTTAGGGTTCGTTCCAAAACCTCGATCCTTTGTTTTCATACACTCTTAGGGTTCGTTCCAAAAATAATGTAGCGCCGGTCTGTGACCGGCAGATTTCGCCGCTCATAGAGCGGCGCTACAGCGAATGACCGTCGCCAACTTACTTCGTTGTGTATAGAACCCCGCACTTCCGTTGCGGCAGCGAACCCGGTGAGAAATAGGTTCTTAGGGTTCGTTCCAAACCTCGATCCTTTGTTTTCATACACTCTTAGGGTTCGTTCCGTAAATTTCGGTTGCGCTCGCCGCTCCCGCCACCTCTGGGAAGCCTTCTGACGGGTCCAAACCGTTATGGAGTCCATACCATTTTAGCCAATGGCAGGGTGCATGGATGGAAAAAATGCTTTGTATCGATGCGATACATTGTATACAGGAGACAGGCGGCCCCTTCCTGGCATGGTAAGGTGCGTGCCGCTCGGTTGGGGTGAAAATGTGCCAACCGCCCTTTCTGCCTTCTTGCTAATTGAGGGGCTGACATTCAAAAGGTCTTCCGCCTCACTCGGTACTCATAAGGCTGGCTCCGCTCTCTGGCGCAAGTTTTTCTCAACAAAATGCTGATGCCAGAAAAGACAGCCTTTTTCAATTTGTTAGTGAGAAATGCGGGCTAGCGGCGCGACGAGCTTTCCTGCTTGCGCGTCCTAAGCTTTTCGATTAATTTAGAAGGCATGAAGGTGGAACAGAAGGCCCAACTCCATCAGGTGGTATGGATCGATCCAGAGCGCATGAGCGGCGCCCCCTGTTTCGCCGGGACCCGGGTCCCTGTTCAAATGCTTCTCGATCACTTGAAGCATGGGGAAACCATCGATGACTTCCTTGAAGGCGCTCCATCCGTGACCCGCAAACAGGCCGAGCTTTTTCTCGATCTTGCCGCCGAGCATCTCGTCGAATGCGCATCCTCCTAGACGAATGTGTCAACCCACGGGTTAAGATCGGCTTCCCCAATCACGACACAAAAACAGTTATTGATATGGGTTGGCGGGGAACTACCAACGGCAAGTTGCTGACTCTGGCCGAAGCGAACCAGTTTGATATTTTCGTAACGCTGGACCAAGACCTCTGCCATCAACAAAACATCGCGGCGCGAAAGCTCGGGCTTATTGTGGTGGGAGTTCCCGACAACAACATCAAGTTTTATAAACCTCTTTTTCCCGAGCTCAATACGGCTGCCGAGACCGTCAAAGCCGGTGAGGTCATTTATGTCTTTAGCCCGTTACTCCCAAAGTAGGCGGACTGGAGGTCGATCGCGTCCGGCTGCCAGCCGATGAGAACACCCGCATCCGAGGGAAGAAGCCGTAGATTTACAAGGCAGATCTGCGCTTGCTTGCTGTCACAAGTCTTCCGCGTCACCACTCTCTAGGTCGAGCGATTCAGTGGCTTCCTGAGGAGGACGCATAAAAATGTAGTAATCGGTCAAGGTTTGCATTTCATCTTCTGTCAGATGAAATGCCTCCGCCACTGCCTGTTCGAGCAGGCTCTGGTATCGGGACCGCGTGGCGTCGTCGAGATGGCTGTGCAGTTGCCCGCTCAACTGTGTAATCCGCTGAATCGCCTCCGGAGTTGCAGACTTGCCGTTATGGTTCCGCCACGATTCCTTTATGATTGCCTGCGTTACGGGGAGCACGCCAAGCCCTACGATCCACGATATGTAATGAAAGTAAGCGCCACGGGCCCTCGTCGCAAAGGACATCATCAATGTCTTAAATGGAATGGAGTTAAACACACCGGCCAGCAGCAGGCCCTTATCCCGTGCTTCAATGGGAATAAAGTACGCGGTTTGAAGGGGGACGAGGAGTCTTTTCCCAGTTTTTCCAAGGGAGTGCTCCTTCTCAACCATGCAGCTCTGCATTTCCGTGCCGTATTTTTTCCACGCCACCTTCAGCCCCAACTTCTCCCTACTCACGCGAAACAGGGTCCATATCGGCATGCCGTTCTTGAAGTCGTCGCGAGCCTGTAGATCCTTAGAATGTCTTAGGAAATACTGCTCCGCACGTTTGGGCAATGAGCTAAGAACCTCACCATCTTCGTCATGGTGCGTCCAAATAATTGCATCGCTAATTGAGTAGCCCCAAGCGCGCAGGTCCCGTCCTCTGATTAGCGGTCTTAGCAAAGATCTCTCTAAACGCAACGTCTCCCCACCTTCAGTCGTAATCATCGCCTCGGCAGCGGAGTCGGTTGACTCGCTTGCTGTCACCACGAAGATGTCGTTAGCTGATGTTTTTACACCCATACGAGGACGAGTCGCCTCATCTTCGCCCAACATCTTCCCATTGGCTTGCATCTTTCGAAGTGCTGCAACGGCTCCGAGTGGCGCCATGAGCCAAGGAGATTCAGGATCATCCTGTAGCAGACTCAGCTCTTTCTGTGGCACGTCAAAATCAAGTCGCTGCTGCTGTGAGTTGGTCACCCGCACGCGGCACGTGGAACCGGGTGCAGGCTCTTGATTTCGCGCACTCAAAACCAAGGGGTAATTTACCGCTCCCTCGAAAAGCGGCAGAGGATAGAGGGAGTAATCGCTTATCCTGATCAAAGTCCTCTTCGTTACAAGATCACGACGCAAGGCGTTCGCGTACAAGGCCTGCTGCACTTTGGATGTAATTACGAAAGAGAAGAATCCACCGGGCGCCAGAAGCTCAAACGCTCGTTCCACAAAGGGCACGCAGAGGTCAGTCTGCCTCGCAAATCCGCGCCCGATGCCTGCCAAGTCGCAGCCGCGCTTCCAACCAGCCTTTGCACAGTAGGCGTAGTCGTCGTTAATACGCTTTCGCAGTTCCTCATCAATGTTATGGATGCGTACCCAAGGCGGGTTGCCCACCACGTACTGAAATCTTCCTTTGTGTCTTTCCACAAAAAGGATGTTGCGGAGCATCGGAAGCCAACGCGTGTCGCGGCCGCTGTTGTGGCGGTCTACCAATCCTTGGATAAAGCTCTTCAGTACGTCTTCAAAGGGCAAAATCTCCTCGGGTGCGTATTGCTCTTCAAAGCGCTGCCAGACTCGACTAAACTCCGCCGTGCCGGGAACCCGGCTGATGTGCTGACGGCAAAAATCAAAGAGCTTTTCCCAATCGAATCTCTCAGGCTCTGGCAGATTGAACGCCGTCATTCCCGGAATGCTAATCTTGACTGGCTCGCCAAAAGCGCCCAGATTTCTGCCTTTTCCCTTCACTGAAAGCCTGACTAGAGAATCCGCCCAGTAGATTGGCACTCGGAACTTGCGGCCCCGTTCGAGGAGCGGCGCCACAGCAATGATGACGTTAACACGGGCCATTGCGACCGCAAGGGGGTGGATGTCCACGCCGACCACGTTTTGCTCGATTTCGGCCAGCAACAAACTGGGCCTGCGCTTCTTCCCCTTTGAACGCACCCGCTTGAGAATTTCTACCAGGAAATTGCCCGAGCCACAGCAAAAGTCGATGATTGGCTTGTCCGCCTCGCCATCGTAGGCAATGGCGTCAAGAGTCTCGCGCACTAGAACGCTGTTCGTATAGAACTCGCCCAAAGCTCTGCGAGAGGCAGCGTCAAAGAAGTGCTGGTAAAAAATCTGCAAGAAATCCTGACCCATTTTGACGAGATGGACGTTGTCTATCGTTTCGACTATGCACCGCAAGATGTCGCGGACGCTTGTCTCGGCACCTCGTTGTGCCCGAGCAGCGTCTATGAACCAGTCAAAAGGGTCCTCCTCGAAAACGTTGGCGAGGTGCGGTATGAACGAGGCCAGATCGGCATATCGAAGGTGCTCGGTTCCGCGCGGCTCGCAGATCAGGCCGGAGACTGAGTCCTGTGATACGAGCCTTTGCTCGACGGCAACTCGGGCCACTAGCAATTTGAGCAGGATGCTCAGGTACGTTTCGAGGGCGAAAACAAATTTTTCAGCATCCTTCTTTGACTTGATAACGATGCCAAGTCCCTTGGCGCTGCGCCGGAGGCCCTGAATGGTGTCCTTATTAATGTTCGCCGCGCAGCCGTACACCGCCTTCCAGATCGTGAACACCTCTTCGATAAACGGAATCTGAAGCTCAAAGCGGGCAAAGAGGTCATAGAGTGTCTTGATTGTGTTTTGGCTCAGTGCTGAGGCCGACCCAAAACGGTTGACCATGTCCTCAGGGGTTTTGGCTGCTGGCGCCAGGGACGTAAGCCAAGATGACAAGAGGGTCGCCCCGTTTTGCACTGGACCTTCAAAGACGATTTCCTTCTGTTCGTCCAGGAGGGCAATAGATGTCCCGTCATAAGCGACACCACGCACGTGGATATACCGCTCTCGATACTCGTCAATGTACCCGCGTACTTGTTTGGTTGCGGCGTCCACACCTTTGCCAGTCGGCCTCGGGAGCTTAACCTCAAATGTGAGCGCTCCGAGTCGTGCATCGGACCTCCCCTTTATGATGGACTCCTCCAGTTGGAATAGCGGCCCCTGGTTAACGCTGAACAAGTCGGCGCCTCGTACGAAGTCGTCGAGTGCCTGGATGAAGTACTGGCGGAGAGTTGCCTCCTGCTTGATGGAGGGGGCCTGCAGAGCGAGAGTGGCTAGCGATTGGCGAAGGTCTGTCATTCCGTTATCCGGAATTTCAGTTTTGGCTGCCTGGCGCAGCGTTTAGGATACATCATCGTGCATTGAGAATCCAAAACGACGACACGCTCTTATCTTGCATTGGTATGGAATTCTTATCATACTTGAAAATATGAAAATCGGTGAACGGGGTCAGGTGACGATACCGAAAGAGCTTCGGGAGAGGTTTGGTCTGAAGCCGGAGACTGAGGTCCAATTCGAGGTCGTTAATAATTCCGTCCTCTTGCGAAAGAAACCGCGCAAGCTGAACCTGACTCGCTGGAAAGGCAAATGCCGGAAAAGTTTTGCTCATCCCGGCACCACCCGCGTGGATGAGTTCATTGAGGATGTCCGGCGGGTGGCTCATACATTGCCCTTCATGTATGCGCTCCGTGAACACCCGCAACATCTCCCCCACCGTGTATTATCCATGGCCGGTCCTGGCATCTTAACCGTCGCCGACATAAAACACGACATCGGCGCCACCCGGCGCCGGACGGGCCATCCCCAGGCCGCCTTCCGTCACACTCGCGGGTGGCTCATACATTTCCTTTCACGCTGGTGGCGCCTACGTCGCGCGCTCTTCGCGATGCAAGCGGCCCCACGAGGGCGGTTGTCAAGGGTTCAGGGTGTCATCGTCACTAAATGGTTTGCTTCCGCTGCCTCCTTCAATTTCTTGTCGTTCGTCGCCAGCGGGAGACGGGAGGCGAGAGCGGCCTGCAGGTAGCAGGTATCGTACACGGAAAGATTGTGTTTAACGGCCAGCCCGAGAAGATGTGGAATGTCCCCGATGGCCAGGTGACGGATAGGCAGGCGCAGCAATTCGGCCCAGATGTCGAGGGCACGCGATAAGGGCACTTTGGCCCTGGTGACGGCCTTGCCGAGCGCATTGCCGACTTCCACCTGCCACACCCACGGCACTATGGCGTTGTCCCCCCGTGCTTCCAACCGCCTGAGAGTGGCGTCCGTGTTGGCAGTGGCGCGGTCAGGGAAGCACCAGGCGAGCGTGTAGGACGCGTCCAGGATGAAGGCGCTCACTCGCGCCCTTCTTCAATTAGCTCGCGGATGGAAATATCGCCCAAGCTCAGCCCTTTGCGTAATTCCCAGAGGCGGGATTTGCGGGGTTGCCGGTCTCCGTCCTTGATGTCTTCCGCGAGCATTTCCAGCGCGGCGCTGATGACTTCGCCGGGATCGTGGTACGCGCCCGATTGGATGGCCCGGTCAATCACGCGCTGATGCTCCGGTTTTAGCTCTATGGTCATCGCCTGTCTCCCTGCGTTTCCCTACCCTACTTCGCCCCACACCTTCCGTCAACTCAGATACTACAACATACCGTCGTTGGTGTGGTACTAAACCCAGGTTGCGCCCAACGCGGGTGGCTCATACATTGCCCTTCATGTATGCGCTCCGTGAACACCCGCAACACCTCCCGCACCGCGTCTTATGCATGGCCGGTCCTGGCATCTTAACCGTCGCCGGACGGTCATTACCAGGCTACCGTCCGTCACACTCGGAGAATCTTGAGGCCGGGGAACGCGGCTCGGTAGAGGCGGTCGTCCAGAGTAAGAAGCGGGTAATCCTTCTGCGAGGCGTGGGCGCCGATGATGAAGTCAGCCAGAATTCGGCGCGGGCCCGGGTCGCGCTGCTTTCGGCGCCGCTCAGCATAGGCCCGGAAAGCGCGTCCACTCGCCCGCCAAATGGATTCATTGAGAGTCCAGTCGATCGCGACGCCGGTTTCACCAAAGAACGAGCGCCGACCTTTAGGTCGGCACGTGCCGGCCTGAAGGCCGGCGCTACGAGTCTAATTAGGACAGTACCTCTCGTCCGGGACAGGCTGCGAGTTCCGCGAAAACCGGCGCGGCCACGATCAGGCCGCCATGCCCCAGCGCTTCGTCCAGGGCGGACTGAGCCGCCGAACTGAGGCTCAGGTCCTTGTCCCAAAGAGCCACGATGACGCTGGTATCGACGGCAGTGGTCATGGCCCTCGCAGCTCGCGAAGCCAGCGGAGAACCGCCTTCCGTCCGGAGGGAATGCCCTGGTTCCCGATGCCGCGGTACTTTTCAAGCGGACTCTTGGCCCGGACGGGCCGGACTCGGACCCCGGCGTCATCACTCTCAAAGAGCAACCTGTCTCCGGGGCCTACTCCCAGAGCGCGACGAACGTCCCGTGGCACGGTAATCTGGCCCTTGCTGGTGATACGCGCTTGTTTCTCCACGGTCGGCCTCCTTCCTTACTTTAACACATTGCTCCTTACTGTTGCGCGTGGCGGGCATGCCCGGATCGCACGAACCGATGATTTGCGCCTGACCGCCTCAGTAGGCAATAGTCCAGCCCAGGAAACAGTGACGAGTGGCAAGTGACGAGTGACCAGCAAAGAACAGGGGCGGCGGCCGCGAGAAAATCCCAAAAGCCCAAAACTGACGCTTTTCCAAGCCATTTTTCAGACACGAAGAACAGGGGCTTGGGTGTTAAGGGCTAGGGGCTAGAGGAAAGCAGACTGCGCCGTCTTGATGGTCAAGGCCGGTAGTGTCGCGATCCTTCGCAGTATCGCTCCTTAGACCCGCCGCGTCAGATGGCTCTCCGCCAGGAGCAGCCAGTAATCTCGGGGGGCTTGATCAAACGTCCGCCCAATTCAACCAACTGCTGCTACCCGCTCCTCCATCATCTTGGCCAGAACCTCGTCCTTGCTTTGCCCACCGTCGCGGCTTTGCACCCCGGCGTGCAATTCTTTTCTTATTTGAGGCGATGCATCACACCGCGATGCTTCACGAATGCTTCTTCAAACCGGCCTGTTCCGCTGCCAGCCGGGCGATGGACGCCCAGTCATCATCCTGTCCGCCATTGGCGATGGCGGAGATCATGCGGTCACGAAGCAGGCTGGCAACCGGCAAGGGAACGGAGGCCGCTTCACCTGCGGCCAGCGCCAATCGGATATCCTTAAGGCCCAAGTTCATCTTGAAGCCCACCGGCTGGTACTTATCTTCTACGATCAGCGAGCCATAGGTCTTATAAACCGGGGCCGCAAAGAGCGTGCTGGTGAGGAAATCCATGTAGGCGTGAGCATCCACATCGTATTTGCGGATCAGCGCCACCGCCTCACCCAGGCATTCCAGAACCGATGCGATCAGGAAGTTGCCGCTCAGCTTGATCACGTTCGCCAAGTAAGGGTCCTCGCCAAAAACAAAGGTCCGCTGGCCGATGGCGTCCCAAACGGGACGTAGACGTTCCACCGCCGCCGCCGGTCCAGCCACCACCACTGCGAGCTTGGCCGCTGCCGCCGCTTCCGGCCGCCCGAAGACCGGCGAGGAAACAAAGACCTGCCCGGCTTCACGGTGGGCTTGCTCCAGATCCTTTGAGATGGCAACGCTGATGGTACTCATGGAAACGTGAATGCCACCTTTGGGCAGGGCGGAGATCAGGCCCTCCGGCCCGAAACTCACGGCTTCGAGCGCCTTGTCGTCCGCCACGATGGTGGCCACGATTCCCGTGGCAGCGGCTTCCGCCGGGCTTGCCCCTACCTTCACACCTTCCGCCACAAGTTCATCCGCGCGGCTGCGCGTGCGGTTGTAAACGGTCACCTCATGACCGGCCTTCAAAACGTTGCGGGCCATGGGCAGGCCCATGTTCCCCAGTCCAATCCAACCCAGCTTCATTGTGGTTTTCTCCCAGCATGAAAGGTTTTGTGAATAATAGATTAATCATTCGGCCGATGATGCTTCACATGATGATGATTCGCGACCGGATCGATCAAGCGCAGGACGTGTTCGCGCTTTTGTGTGTCGAATCGATAAGCCAGAATGTCGTCTGCCGCCTCTGGGTTCTACTTCAACTCGAGCTCCGGGTTGTCAATCACGATTTTGCCCGAATGGGTGATCCTCAGCTTGCTGCCCACTTGTAAAGCAATTCGCAGCTCACGGCGTTCATCACTCATGGCTTGCCTCCCAGCATAGTGTAGCCTGCGGGGCGGAGTTTTGCTTTGCAAACTCAGCACACCCCAACAGCATTGGGGTTGGCCGCTTCGTAAAGCTGCACAGTGCTCTTCGTCCTGCTCTCCGGATTCAGGGCCGTTCGAACACTGCCCTTCAATCCGATTCCACGGAATGTTAAGCTAAGAGAGGCGGGTACCTCGGAGAAATCGAGCGCCATTCCTGCCGGTGCCGGAAAACGGGCCAAACAGAAATCCTTATGAAAGCTTCCCATCGAATCACGCTCATCATTTTGCTGGCGTTCGCAGGTCTGGCAGTCGCCGGCCTGCTGCTCACTAGCGAGTCATCTTCTTCCGAAAAGGCAGGGAACAAGCAGAACGGAACCGGCCAACAGCCGTCGATTGATCAAACGCCACTCCAAACCGCCGCCAATCTGGCCAGCCAGTCCTTGACTCCGGACGAAAAGCCTCTGGCCATGGACGCGGAAAGGCTTGCCGACCATGAAGTTGACTTGGCCTTCGCCGCCGCCTTGCGCGACTTTAAATCCGGTTCCACGGTCCAAACTCCCAAAGCCCTCGCCTTTGAGAAGCGGATCCAACAGGACTCAGCGCAGATGAATGCGGATAAAGCAAGGGTCAAGCGATTGACCGCGGGTAGCGCTCATGCCCAGGGCGATCGTCAGGTTACGCTGCAGGGACAGCTTGAGATTGCTGAGGCGCAGTTGGATCTGGACCAGGATGACTTGGCGGATGCCCAGCAGGATTTGGCCCGGGCAGGAGGAGATGTGCACAGCCACATTCAACGCCTGTGGCAGGAGCACCAAGCCACCGAACACGCCAATGGAAAAACCCGCGTGGAAACTGGACCCGCCAGCTCCCAGACGCAGCCTTCCGGCAGCCTCATTGAAAGGTGGCGCAATTGGAACGCACTCCGCGCCAAGAAGGATCAGTTAGTACAAGTCCGACAATACGCCCTGAACGCTGCCGCAAGACTTGCCCGGCATCACGATTCCATGGAAAAACAAGTCCAGCAAGAGCAGCCGCAGATGTTTCAGGCCGCCCCGTCCGCCACAAGCGCATCCCGGGCTCAAGCGCCCGCCTTGGCTCCGCCCCCCATGGCTCAATCCGCCATGATGTCGTCCCTGCAGCGCATGTCCCAGGTTGAGAAGGACTTGGAGGACATGGACCAGCGCATCCAGGACCTGCGCGACCTCAACACGACCTACGGAAAATGGATCGCACTGATTGCTGAAGCGCAGCGCGCCGCCGTCCATGAAGTGATTAAGGCCATACTTTGGATTGTCTTGCTGGTCCTTTTCATCTTGCTCATCAACCTGCTGGTGGACCACCTGCTCGCCCGTTTCAAGCTGGAGCGCAAGCAGCAACTTACTCTTCGTGGCGTCGTCCGCTTCGGTGTGGAGGCCGTTGCTGTCCTGATCATTCTGTTTGTGATCTTCGGCTCTCCCAACCAGATTTTAACCGTCCTGGGCTTGGCGACGGCGGGCCTGACCGTGGCGCTGAAGGATTTCGTGGTGTCTTTCTGCGGCTGGTTTGTCTTGATGGGCCGCAACGGAATCCGGGTGGGGGATTGGGTTGAAGTCAACGGCGTGCGCGGCGAAGTGATGGAGATTGGCTTGCTCCGCACGATTCTGCTGGAAACCGGCAATTGGACTGAGGCGGGCCACCCCACGGGCCGTCAGGTGGCGTTTCTAAACAGCTTCGCCGTGGAAGGTTATTATTTCAACTTCACCACGTCCGGCCAGTGGCTTTGGGATGAATTTCAGGTGACCGTTCCTTCCGAAGAAAATCCTTATCCGTTGATTGAGAAGATTCGCGCCATCGTCGCAGAAGAAACCCGCGAGTATGCACAAACTGCGGAAAAGGAGTGGAAGCGAGCGACTTCCCGTTATGGTGTGGGCGCATTCTCCGCCCTGCCCAGCGTCAATGTGCAACCCACCGGCTCCGGCGTCCAAGTCATGGTCCGCTACATGACCAGAGCCAACGAGAGGTCCGAGGTTCGGCAGCGGTTGAACCTTGCCGTTGTCGACCTGTTCCACGGCGCGAAAGCCGCCCCAGCAGAAGTGGAGACCCAGCCTGCGCCAACTGGTGCTTCAGGTCATTAGCTCGCGCAAGGATGCGCTTCCAACCTGGCCAAGGGTCGTCTGGGCCGTCAAAAAAACCAAGATTATCGGGATGGGTGCCAAGGTCCCAAAATGGCAGGAAATCGAAGGACCCCTGGCAGCGGCATCGGCCGCCATGCTCTTCCGGCAGGGCGGGGTTGCGCCCTTATCCGCCGCCAAGGATCGCAGCATCGTGTAGATAAGGAGGTAAACTAGACGACGCTGGCGTGTGTTGTCCCTCTACTTCAAACTTTCGGTTGTCCCCTGTGAAAACTTGAGCTTTTTCAGGCCCCGGATGGACAGGCGGCGCGAGCTTCGGTTGGGCAATGGCGCACGCCCCGCCATTAGAAATGCAAGAGCGAACTGGACATGTGATTGAAAACAAAGGATGAGTTTAGGGAACGAACCCAATCAATTGATCTGGAATCAATGAATTAGAAATGGCTTGAGACTGAGAATGAGTTCGTTCCAGCAGTCTTCCAAAGGTAGGGGCGGGCCTAGCGCCCGCCCGAGGGCGACCACAAGGGTCGCCCCTACGTCACCGTTATTCCCGCGAAAGGTTGTCCCCGCGCAGGTGGGGACGGGAATCAAAGTCCTACTGGTGTGGAACAACATGGGCCCCCGCCTGCGCGGGGGCGACGACCGCGCTCGCCGCAGACAAGCAGAAGCTCGCCATGGCCCCCGCCCCCGCGGGGCTGCTGCGAACGGGCAGACGCGAATCATGGAACCCCGTCCGCACTTATGTTGGGAGCTGGCCTTAATAAGGCTGTAAAATATTGCAAGGTATAATCGGATCGATGCATCCCGAATTCTCCGCCATCCCGTTCATGGATTCTTCACGGGCGGAAAGCAACTTGTCGCGGTTGAGAGCGTTGTTGCCGGCGAGCTTGCTGACGCCGCTAGCTTCATTGCTCGCCCAGTCGCCGGACCCGGACGGCGCCTTGAACCTGCTGGACCGGTACGCGGAGAAAGCGCCGGCTGAAATCCTTGCCGATCTGGGGCGGGTTCCAACCGCCCTCACCTATCTGGTGGCGATCTTCGGTTACGGCGCGTCATTGGCAGAGACTTTTCTGGTCGAGCCTGCCCTGGCCCTGCAATTTGCGCGAGATAAAAACTTCACCAAGCTCAAATCGCGCGACGAGCTGATGCAGAACTATGCGCGGTTCGCCACCACCAACCCGGACCCCTGGCTTTCCGAGCAGCTAGCTCGATTCAAGCGGCGAAACTATCTGCGCATCGTATTGAAAGACGTTTTGCGCATGGACACTCTGGCGGAGACCACGCTGGAGCTTTCAGCCCTGGCGGACGTGGTTCTGGCGAACGCCCTGGCCTTTTGCGATCAGGAGCTCGCCAAGCGCTACGGCCGTCCGCAGTACCGGGACTCGCAAGGGCGCACCGCCCAAGCCGGATTCAGCGTAATTTCCCTGGGCAAGCTGGGCGGTAACGAACTCAACTACAGCTCGGACATCGACCTGCTTTTTCTATACTCCCACGATGGTGAAACCTCGGGCGGTAGCGAGCGCGATACCGCCGTCTCCAACAAGGAATATTTCGTGCGCCTGGCCAACGCCATCACCCGCACCATTGCTCAGAACACTCCGCACGGCCAGGTCTTTCGCGTCGATTTGCGCCTGCGCCCGGAAGGAGAGCAGGGCGACCTCACGATTTCTTTGCGCTCGGCGCTTGAATACTACGAGCACCGCGCCCGCGATTGGGAATTGCAGATGCTGATCAAAGCGCGGCATTCCGCCGGGGATGAGAAGCTGACGCGCGAATTCCTGCGCGGAATGGAGCCGTACATCTACGGCTCACCGGGCGACTTCAGCGCCATTGAAAGCGTCCTGCTGGCGCGCGAGAGGATTTCCAAGAAACTGCGGGGGAGCCGCGCCGGGACGGTGGATGTGAAGCGTCACCGGGGCGGGATCCGCGATATCGAATTCCTCACCCAGTGCCTGCAACGGCTGCACGGCGGGCGCGACCATTGGGTCCGCTCCGGCGGCACGCTGCTGGCTCTGCGTAAGCTGAATGACAAAGGCTGCATCACCGATCAGGATTACGCGGCTCTGAATACGGCCTATGAATTCCTGCGGCGTCTTGAACACTGCATCCAGCTCGATAGCGGCCAGCAAAGCCATCGCCTGCCCGCTGACGACGGGGCGCTCGACCGGCTGGCCCGGCAATTGGGTCTGGATGGGGACAGGGACGCGCCGGGCGGCAGGAACGGCTTGGGGGCAACGCTTCGGCGTCGGGTGCGGGAAGTCTTCCAGCGTGTCGACGGGATTTATGAGAAGGTCATCCACCCGCGAGCCTCAGCATCGGGCGTACACCCTTACGAGCTTCGCCCTCAACCCGCCGTGCTGGAGGATCCCGGCAACGCCAACTTCGAAACGGTCTTGAATTTTCTGGACGCTCGCGAGCCCGAACTCGCAACCATCGTGCGGAAATCCCACCTCCGGGACGCCGCGCGCTCCAATGCCGCGGCCTTGCTCGGCAACCTGTTCAGCACGGCGGACCATTTTGCCATGGTTCGAGAGAATCCACGGATTCTGGAGCAGGCGCTCATGGTCGTCCGGTCCAGTGAATATTTGGCGGAGCTTCTGGTCCATCATCCTGAAGACTTGGCGGCCATCGGCGAGGAGAAGAAGGAGCAGTTCGACGTCCCGGACGGGCAGTTGGCGATCCCCTTGAACGCCGCAAACGGAGGAACTGTCCAATCTCTGTCGCCGGTTTCGGACCCCTTCCCGTGGGTGATGGAATCTGGCTGGGATTCGCGCCAGCAAATGGCGGTGCTGCGGAAGCATTTCCGCGTGCAATCGATCGCCCTCAGCGCCCGGGACCTGGCGGCCATGCCCTCCGTCTTTACCTCACTGGCGCGCTGGTCGGCAGTGGCGTCGCGTTCAGTTTCGAGCGCCCTCTGGATTGCCTGGCGCGACGCGCTGGAGCATCACCCTCTTTCCCTTCCTTACAACCTGAAGCCGGGAGAGTTGCCGGTGGTGGTGCTGGCTCTGGGCCGGCTCGGCATCAGTGAATTCGACCTTGCTTCGGATGCTGACCTGGTCTTCTTGCTTGACGCGGATCTGTCCCCCGAAGGCAAAGCATTGTGGACGCGGCTGGCGGAAAAGACGATCGAAGTTCTCTCCAGTTACACGCGCGACGGCCGGATTTTTGCCGTGGATTGCCGGTTGCGGCCGCAGGGACAGGAAGGCGATCTGCTGGTGACGGAGCAGACGCTCTTGCGATACATCCAGGAATACGCCCAGGCTTGGGAAGGGATGACTTACCTGAAAGCCGTGCCGGTGGCAGGCAATCTTTCACGAGGGTTTGAAATTTGCGCAAAGCTCACCACGGCCGTGTTCGACCGCTTCGGGAACCGTGAGGAGTTGGAAGGCGAAATTCAGCAGATGCGGCGGCGGTTGGAAAGGGAGATCACGGTGGCCCCGTCCAATCCCAAAACCGCGCCCGGCGGCTACTATGACGTTGAATACACGGTATCCTATCTTCGCCTGCGCCACCGCGTGACCGTGCCGCCCGGCGCCAACCTGCCGGAGCAGATCGCAGCTCTGGAGGAAGCTGGATTCATGCGCCGCGAGGATACCGGGCCGCTGGCTGCGGGGGCGCGATTCCTGCGCTCGTTCGATCATGCGGTCCGCCTGGTGACCGGTAAGGGCGCAGCGGGCTTGCCCGAACACGCTGGGCAAGTCGAGCTGGTTGAAGACTTGCTGCGGCGATGGGATTTGCTCGCACCCCAGACTCCGCTTTGGCAGCGCCTGCGCGAGGTCCAAAGCGAAGTGCGCTACGTTTACCGGCGGTTGACGGGAAGAGAGTAGGTAGGGGCGGGCCTCATGCGTCGGCAACGATGTAGGGGCGACCCTTGTGGTCGCCCTCGGGTGGACACAAGGACCGCCCCTACGTCGTGAAATTGGATATAATTTATGAACGTACTGACGATCAGCAGACTGAAGCGCTACCCTGGATAAGAGAGATGACCGCCGTGCCTGTTGCTGATGAAGTTCGCGCCAAGTATGAAACCGTGATTGGGCTGGAGGTTCACGCCCAGCTTCTGACCCAATCCAAGATTTTCTGCGGCTGTTCCACGCGCTTTGGCGCGCCGCCCAACTCCAATGTCTGCCCGGTCTGTTTGGGCTTGCCCGGGGCGTTGCCGGTGTTGAACCGCGAAGCCGTTACTATGGCCATGAAAGCGGCGATGGCGCTCAACTGCGCCCTCAATCCGCGGTCGCGCTTTGCCCGCAAGAATTACTTCTATCCCGACCTGCCCAAGGGCTACCAGATCTCGCAATATGACGAGCCGTTGGCCGAATTCGGCCGGATTGAAATTGAGTTGAATGGCCAGCGGAAGCGCATCGGAATTACCCGGGTTCACCTGGAAGAAGACGCGGGGAAATCACTGCACGAAGGGTTCCCGGACTCCGCCACCCACTCTTATATCGACCTGAACCGCTCCGGCGTGCCGCTGATTGAGATCGTCAGCGAGCCGGATTTGCGCTCGCCCGAAGAAGCCTATGACTATCTGACGCGCCTCAAGACCTTGATGCTCTACCTTGAAGTCTCCGATTGCAACATGGAAGAGGGCAGCCTGCGTTGCGACGCCAATGCCAGCGTGCGGCCGGCCGGAGCCAGCGATTTCGGGACCAAAACCGAGATTAAGAACCTGAACTCATTCAGGTTTTTGCAGAAGGCGTTAGGCTACGAACTGGAACGGCAGATTCAGGTCATCGAAAACGGCGGCACGGTGCTGCAGGAGACCCGCCTGTGGGACAGCAAGGAGCAGCGCACCTACGGCATGAGGTCCAAAGAGTTCGCTCACGATTACCGTTACTTCCCAGAGCCGGATCTGCTGCCGCTGGTCATCGCGGAGGATTGGAAAGAGGAAGTTCGGGTTGGATTGCCGGAGTTACCGCAAGCGCGCAAGGAAAGGCTGATGCGCGAGTATGGTTTGCCGGATTATGACGCGAGCCAACTGACGGCCTCCAAGCAACTCGCCAACTTCTACGAAGCCACGGCGCCATCATCCGGTGATCCCAAGCTGGCGGCCAACTGGATCCTGAGCGAACTGGCGTACCTGCTGAACGAAAGCGGCAAGGAGATTTCACAGTCACCGGTCACAACGGCGAACCTTGCGGAGTTGGTCAAGCTGGTGAGCGGCGGGAAGGTTTCCGGCAAGATGGGAAAGGATATCCTTGCGGAAATGTTTGCCACGGGCCAGCGCGCCGCCGATGTGATGGCTGAAAAAGGCCTCGAACAAATTAACGACGCTGCAAAGCTCGCTGCCGCCGCCCGTGAAATCATTCAGGCGAATCCGAAGCAAGTGGAACAATACCGCGCGGGAAAGACGGCGACACTGGGCTGGTTCGTCGGCCAGTTAATGAAAGCCACCCGGGGCCAGGCCAATCCGCAACTAGCGCAGGAAGTGTTGAAGAAGGAACTGGGGTAAAGACTTTGCTGGTAGCGGAGCTCGAAGTTTACCCGCGCGGGCGGGACCGCCGCGTCGGACGGATTTTCCGGTAGTGGTACATTTTCGCTGCTGTAGCGGCGGTCTCTGACCGCCGTCCTCCTCCGCGAAAGGGCTCGCGCATTCGCAAGCGCACCCTTGCCAATCTCTCCCACTGGACCCCGGCCCGCCTCCAAGCCCTGCGCCGCGCTCTGCGCCTGCTTCGGACTGCTCTTCGCCTTGAAACAGATTGCGGACCGAACCGCAATCACGGCCGCCCTGGGCAAGGGGAGGCTCGCCAAACTGGGGTTGTTTCTGGTTCTGGCCCGCGTCGCCCAGCAGGTGCATGACAGCACCATGGCGCTCGAGAAGGTGGATCGCGACTTCCGCACCCTGAAGACGGGCTTACTGGAAGTGCGGCCGGTGTGGGTGAGCAAAGAGAGCCGCACGCGGGGGCACGTTTTCTGCTGCCTGCTGGCGCTGAAGCTGAGCCGCGAAATCGAACGGCGGCTACGGGCCGCCTTCGGCACCACCGGAACCGGCCCGCAAGCAATCACGCTGCCCGATGCGCTGACGGCCTTGACGCGCCTCTGCCTGCTGCATTACCAGGTCGATGAGAAAACCACGGTGACCCGTCTGCCCCGGCCCGATGCGCGGCAGGCGGAGATCCTGGCGGCGCTCGGAGCTCATCTGCCCAAGATGCAAATGTAGCCAGGCGCTCGACCCCTTGCCAACTGCTTTACCAAGAAAGACTTACCACCCAATCCCTGCCCTCCCCAGCGGGGAAGATCCGTCTGGCACGAATCTGCCAAGAGTATTTCCCATATAGTTAACTAGTGTCCTGTCACACCTAATTCTTGACAATGTTAGGGTAAGGCGGCAGCTTCGCAGCCGCACTCCAAGGCGCCTGCGGCCCTGCCGTGAACTTGCGGGCGAAGCCCGCCGTGGACTGCGGTAGCGGCAGCTACCGCCTTCTCTCGTAAGCGGCGAACAAAGAGTAGACATCACCCACCCGAGCACTGAGCGCCTGTAAAGAATTAAGTGGGACAGGTCACTATCCAGTTGCCCGGTCAAGGAGACAAGCCTTCACGGGAATGATGGTACCCACCAAAATGACGGTGCCAAGCAGGAATGGCGTACCAAGCGGAAATAGGTGCCTGGCGGAACGGCAACGACGGGAGCCTTATTTGTCTCCGGGATGCGGCCGCGGTTCCAGGCTCGCACCAGTGGCCCAGGGGAACTTGCGGTGGAACTTGAAAACCACCCTGAAGCCGGGAAATAATGGATGAGGTATTCTGTGACCATGACGCGCCAGATTCTGCATGTCGATATGGACGCTTTCTACGTCTCTGTTGAGGAGTTGGAGGACCCCTCACTCATCGGCAAGGCGGTGATTGTGGGCGGCGACCCGCGAGGCCGTGGGGTGGTGGCATCGGCAAGTTACCATGCCCGTAAATTCGGAGTGCATTCGGCGATGCCGCTGCAACAGGCAAAGCGGCTTTGCCCCGGCGCCGTCTTTCTGCGCGGGCGCTATGAGAAATACAGCGAGTATTCCCAAAAGCTGCATGATATCTTTCTGAGCTTCACGCCGGTGGTGGAGATGGTAAGCGTGGATGAAGCCTATCTCGACCTCACGGGCTGCGAGCGGTTGCACGGTCCCATGCTGCGCGCTGCGGACACCTTGATCCGCGCTGTGAAACAGGCGACGGGATTGCGTTGCTCCGTGGGCGCATCGGGATCGCACGTCGTTTCCAAGATTGCGTCAGACCAGGCCAAGCCACACGGTTTGCTCTGTATTTTTTCCGGCTGTGAGGCGGCGTTTTTGGCGCCGCTGCCCATCCGCCGGATGCCGGGCGTGGGCAAGGTCAGCGAACCCAAGCTGCAGGCTGTGGGCATCAAGACGATTGGCGACGTGCAGCGGCAGAGCGCGGAAAAACTCCAGCAGCAGTTTGGCAAATTTGGAGAATGGCTTCATCGCAAGGCTTTCGGTCAGGATATTGAAGCCTACGCCTGGCACGAAGAAGCTCGATCCCTCAGTCACGAGACTACTTTCGCCATCGACGTCGCCGATCTCGAAACCATTCAGCAAACCCTTTCCGGGCTTTCACAGCGTCTGGGCCACCGCCTGCGGAGCCACGGTTACATGGCTCGCACTATCGGGCTGAAGCTGCGCTACGCGAGCTTTGAAACCGTATCGCGGGAACACACGCTTCCCCAAGCGTCGGATTTCGATCATGAGATTTATGAGGCCGCCCTCGAACTGTTCCGGGCCACCTACGAGCGCAACCAGAAGGTCCGGCTGCTCGGCGTGCGTGCTTCAAATCTGGTGGCGGAAGCGCGGCAGGCCGGGCTGCTCGATGCCGAACGTGACCTTAAGATGGGCCGGGCGCTCAAAACCGCCGATCAATTGCGGGATCGATTCGGGTTTGAAGTCGTGCGGTTGGCGCGATCTTTAGAAAAGGGAAAACAACGTGAATAGTGGCCGCCTTTCCCACGGCCAACGGTTATGATACCTTCTTAAATTCGCAGGTTTTGGGCCATAGCAAGGGAGTCACCATTGAAAAGGTACGGCGAGCATCGATTTCCTGGAAAGCTATTCGTGGTTGAGGGCATTGACGGGTCCGGCAAGTCCACCCAGATCATGCTCCTCAATGAGTGGTTGAAGTCGGAAGGCTACGGGGTGGTGTTCAGCGAATGGAACTCATCGCCGCTGGTCCGGGACATCACGCGGCGGGGCAAGAAGAAGCAAATGCTGGCACCCTCCACCTTCAGCCTGATCCACGCCACCGACTTCGCCGATCGCATGGAGCACAACATCATTCCGCTGCTCAAGGCAGGCGCGGTGGTGCTGTGCGACCGCTATATCTATACGGCTTTCGCCCGCGATGTGGTGCGCGGCATGGAACCCAAATGGGTCCGCGAGCTCTATGCCTTCGCCGTCAAGCCCACCGTGGCCTTTTATTTTCGCGTCTCGCTGGAAGTGGCGATGAAGCGCATCCTGGTGGGCCGGAAAGGATTCAAGTATTACGAGGCGGGCATGGATCTTGACCTGAGTGAGAATCCCGATGAGAGTTTCCGCCTTTTTCAGGGACGGATTTTGGACGAATACGAAAAGATGATCGCGGAGTTTGACTTGATGGTGATCGACGCAGCCTTGCCGATCGAGGCGCAGCAATCTCAAATGCGCCAGATTGTCAGGGGGCGGCTGACCCAAGCCAAGAGGTTGAGGGTAGCGCCTTGAGAGAAACTTACGGAGTTCTTTTACCAGGAATCGATCTGGCCGATTTAACCGGAAAGTTGATCGTGATCGAAGGGACGGACGGCGTGGGCCGCTCGACCCAGCTTCATCTGCTCAGGCCGTGGCTTGAACAGCAAGGCCACGCCGTGGTGGACACCGGCATCACCCGCTCAGAACTGGCCGGGAAAGGCATCAAGAAAGCCAAGGAGGGCCACACCCTGGGCCGTATTACTTTGACCTTGTTCTATGCCACGGATTTTGCCGACCGGCTGAAGAACCAGATCATTCCCGCCCTGCGCGCCGGCTTTGTGGTGCTCACCGACCGATATATTTATTCGCTCATGGCGCGAGCCATGGTGCGCGGGCTCGACCCAGCCTGGATTCGCAACATTTATAGTTACGCTCTGAAGCCGGACGCGGTGTTCTATCTCCGTATTGGGGTGGATGACCTGATTCCTCGCGTCGTCTTTTCGCGAGGCTTCGACTACTGGGAATCGGGCATGGACCTTCACCCCAGCGAGGATATGTATGAAAGTTTCCGCAAGTATCAGAGTTCGCTTCTGGCGCAGTTTGACACGCTGGCGCAAGAATACGATTTTGAGGTAATCGATGCTTCAGCGGACGTCCGGACCATCTTCACGCAACTTCAGTCGGGCATCGCCCGGGTGCTGGACGGAAGGATTCGGGAACGCTTCGCTGCTCCGGAGGCGGGTTCCAGCGAAAAACCGAGGCCGGCTGGATCTCCGGTGATCGAAGTGAAGGAACGAATTCCTGCTCCGGCCGTCGCAGCAACTGAAGATTAACCCCAATACTGTTCAGACAAGGGGAGCCTCATGATCTTGATGTCAGAGGCGTCGCCTGACCCCTCACCCCGGCCCTCTCCCCGCAAGCGGGGAGAGGGCCGGGGTGAGGGGGTGCGAGAATGCGTGAGCGAACTTACAAGACGCTGCACTTAGACTCCAGAAATCATGGGCCAACTTCCATCACCCGCCGTGACCGTACCCTCCAAGCCGGCGTGGTTCAACCGCAATGTGGTGGGCATGGGCTTGGTCAGCCTGCTTTCCGACATCGGCCATGAAATGGTCACGGCTTTGCTGCCAGGGTTCCTGACCGTGCTGGGTCTTTCAGCCGTGACCTTGGGCGCCATCGAGGGAATTTCGGATTCGACGGCGAGCTTCGTGAAGCTGGGCGGCGGATGGCTGTCAGACCGGCTGATCCGGCGCAAGCCATTGGCGGTGAGCGGCTACTTGCTGACCGGACTCACCAACGGTCTGCTTGCTCTGGCGCGGGGATGGCCGCTGATCTTGTTTGCACGCACCACCGGATGGTTCGGACGAGGCTTGCGCAGTCCGGCTCGCAAAGCCATTCTGGCGTCTTCGGTGGCGGCAGAGGACCGGGGCAAAGCGTTCGGGTTTGAGCGGGCCGGGGATACGATTGGCGCCATTATCGGGCCGCTGCTGAGCGTGGCCCTGCTCGCTCATTTTGAAGCGCGACATGTGGGCGCTGACCTGGCCTTCCGCCGGGTTTTCCTCATCAGTTTGATTCCCGGGGTGGGAGCGGCGCTGGCTTTTGGCGGAATGATCGTGGAGAGCCCCCGCTCGCCGGTTCCCCGAAAGTTCTTGAGCGCATTCCGAAGCTGGCCCGCTCCTTTCTGGCGGTTTCTGATGGGGGTTGGACTCTTTGGAATGGGCGATTACGCCCGCGCCATGATGATCCTGGCTGCCACCGTGCTCCTGACTCCCCGCTTCGGTATGGCGCGAGCCGCAGCGGTGGCGGCAATGCTTTACGTGGTGCATAACGTCTTCTACGCGGCCGCTTCCTATCCAATCGGAGCGGTATCGGACCGCATCGGCCGCCGCGGCCTGCTGGCTGCCGGCTACGGCTGTGGTGGACTTGCGGCGGCCGGATTTGCCGGAGCATTTTACGCCGCGCTGCGTGGCATTCCTTTCCTACTTCTGCTGTTTGCCCTGGCGGGAATTTCCGTGGCCGTTTATGACTCGCTGGAGGACGCCATCACTGCGGATCTGGTTGCCGATGAGGTCCGCCACGGATCCGCATTCGGCTTGTTGGGCGCGGTCAACGGCGTGGGGGATCTCCTGGCCAGTGTCTTGGTGGGTTTGCTCTGGTCAAGAGTTTCACCGGTCCTCGCGTTCCTGTATGGAGCGCTGTGCATGGCCGCCGGCGCCGGAGTTGTCGTCTGGAGTGGCCGCAGTGAATTTTGACGGCAGAGCACGGTTTGAGGTCCCACGCCAGTTGACGTCATTTGATGTTAATCGTCCCCCGGCACTGTTTTGAGCCGCATCGGCAGATCATCGTGTCGTCGGTATCATCGTAGTTATAATCGATGGTCAATTCCTCGCCTTTTTCGATCCAGCGCCGGCTGAAATAGAGGATATGTCCTTTCAGGATTCGCGTTGCCAGGTTTGGACAGCACGAGTGATTGATGAGCTCAGCGCCTGATCCTCCCACCGCGCCGTCGATCATCCATTTCTTATTGAGGATGAAAAGGTACAGGGACTCCTCAAGGCGCTTCTCATCTTCCTGGGGAACCCGCTCGCCGGTGTATTCGATGACTTTCCGCCCCGGCGGAATCCTCTGCCCGGCATAGACGCCCCGGCCTTGGATTTTCGAGCGGCCCACCTTTAGCTTGAAACAACTGTACCTTGGGTCAATTTTTGCGGTCTCGCTTTGCTTCGGGTTTCCCATGCGCCTCCGGGCAGTCCATTTAATGCTTCATTTTCATCCACCGCGCCCGCCGCTTCCTGTCGCCGGGGCCGCGTAGCATAAGATTTCCAATTGTCGCGGAATTGGGTCTGTCCGCGCAAGGGCGCAGGAGCAACTTCGAAAGGGCTCGTACTAAAGCAGGATCGGGGAACTTTGCGGTGGCCAGCGGCAGTCGATTCGTAGTATGTTGCTAGGAAAACCTATTCGCGCGCCTGTAGCTCAGTTGGATAGAGCGGCAGACTTCGAATCTGTAGGTCGGGGGTTCGAGTCCCTCCAGGCGCGCCATGATCCTGCTACGGTTTTGCACGTCATCCCGGCAATTCCTTGGCGAGTGTCCGGTGCAGTATTTCTTCCGCTCAGCCTCTTCTTGTCATCTTGTTCTGGCCATACAAACAAGTTCCAATTTGGCGCATCCTATTGGCACATGATAAAATCTATAGATCTCGACCACATTCCGAAGGCAGATGGAGATTGATGAATGGGAACCGCCACGCTACCTCCCGGCCCGAAGGGCAACTTTTTGCTGGGATCTCTGAATGAGATTCGCCGGGACGAACTCGATTTCCTCACGCATTGCGTGAAGGAGTATGGCGACGTGTGTTACGTTCGCGTCGTCAATATACCGGCTTACATTGTCAGCAATCCGGACGACATTGAGACCGTTCTGATCACCAAGAACAGCAATTTCATCAAATCCGTTTTTCTGAAGGAAAGCCGCGCCCTCCTTGGGCAGGGGTTGTTGACCAGCGAGGGAAGCTTCTGGCTCCGCCAGCGCCGTCTGCTCCAGCCCGCATTTCATCATTCGCGGATCGCCGGTTACGCGAAAACCATGATGGAATATACGGACCGGATGCTTGAATCCTGGAAGGACGGAGAGGTTCGCGACATCCATGAGGACATGACCAACTTGACGATGGAGATTATTTCTCAGGTGCTCTTGGGGAATGATATTTCGTCGGACACGCGCGAGGCTGGAGAAGCGCTCCGCATCTTTTTTGACCAGTTTGATGACCGCTTTGGCCTTTACGTGATTCCCGATTGGCTTCCTACGCCCGGCAATATCCGCTATCGCAATGCCATTCGGCGGCTCAACCAGATCGTCGGGCGCGTCATTCATGAGCGGCTCACCCAGAGTGGCGACCGCGGCGATATTCTTTCTTCCCTCTTGCGAGTCCAGGACGAAGATGGCACGCGAATGACGGAGAATCAGGTGCGAGACGAAGTAATGACCCTTTTCTTTACGGGTCACGAAACCACGGCGCTGGCGCTCTCCTGGACCTGGTACCTCCTCGCGCAACACCCGGAGGTGGTGGCCAAGCTCTCTGAGGAGCTCGGCACGGTGCTTGCGGGCCGCGCCCCGACTACGGAGGATATTCCCAAGCTCACCTATACCGATTGGATCGTGAAGGAATCTCTGCGCCTTTACCCACCGGCCTATGGCATTGTTCGTGAGTCGTTGAATGATGTTGAAATTGGCGGGTACACGATTCCCAAGGGCGCCACCGTAGCTATTTTTCAGTGGTCCGTCCACCGCGACCCGCGCTACTACGAAGACCCGGAGGTGTTTCGGCCCGAGCGATGGGACAATAATTTCGCGAAAAGCCTTCCACGCTGCGCCTATATTCCTTTCGGCGCGGGCCCGCGCATCTGCATCGGCAACACCTTTGCCCTCACCGAAGTGGCGCTGCTGCTTGCCACGATCGCCCAAAAATTCCAGGTCACGCTCGCCCCCAATCACAAGGTAGCGCTCAGCCCTTCGCTCACGTTGCGCCCTCGCAAGGGGATCAAGGTGAGGCTGAAAAAGCTCTAGGGCCTGTTCAGAAATAACTGTTCCATCTTAACAACCGGCACCCCTCACCCGCCGCTTTGCGCCTGCGGAATTGCCAGACCATGCGCCCGCTGCGCTACAAGGGCGACTTGGTGGTTTCCGAGTAAGACATCGCGAATAATCCTGGGTATGCGCATTCCTGTTCAGATAAGGGGATGACTCGTAGGGGCGACCCTGGTGGTCGCCCACGGGCGGGCACCAAGCCCGCCCCTACAGCGCGTGAGAATCAAGGCTCCAATGGGATAGCTGGCTAAGTGAACCGTGCCGGGGTGCGGCGCGGGACGAGCCGCCGGTGCAATCAACCTTTGGCCAGCTTGGCAGCAAGGGTAAGGAGAAGTTTCCGGTCGTTCCTGCTCATCCCGTCGAAAAGCTTCACCAGCTTCCTGGCGGATTCGGAGATCGGTGGATGGGAATTGACCGGAGGCTTGTGGGGGTGCCCGGAGTCTGGATAGAGAATTTGATAAGCTTCCATCCCCATCGACTCAGCGAACTTTTCAAGGGTCTGCAGGGTCGGTGAGGTATATCCTCCCTCGACGCGGGAAATGTAAGATCTCAAGAGCCCGCAGCGGCGTTCGATATCACCTTGAGACAAACCTTTTGCAAGTCGCAGAGCTCTAAGCTTTTTTCCTATTTGCATATTATTAATAAATCATTAATTAAGTAGTACGTCAACTATTATGTTGATCCTGGAGGGTTCTTTCGGCCGGCTGCTGCCGCACTGCCAGAGTTGTGGTACCCAGGAGCACGATTCCATCAGGCCCCGCTACCCGTTCCGGCAACCTGGGGCGTTGGGCGCCCGGCCAGGGAAGCCATCCACTGCAAGAGGGCCATTTGCAGGACTGCTGCAGGCATTTCATGGACAGAAGGAATCAGGAGGGAGAGTTTACTGCGGCGGATGATCCCGGAATCGCCGCCGTCGCTGATGGCCAGGATGACCGGGTTCTTTTGCTCCACTTCCTCAGCGAGTTGATGGATGAGCTTCTTGTGCGGTGATTGGGACCCGGAAAGAAAAATAATGCCCGTTCCCTCATTACACAAGTCCGGCATTGAAACAGGAAACTCGGAGGGGCTTCCGCCCAGTGTCCAGCGCCCTAACGCTGCCTCTAACCAAGCCGCGCCTTGCGCGGCGGCGGGCCTGGAAAAACCGCATCCCAGAATCAGGATACGATGGAGCCGCCGGATCTCCTCGATCATTTCCCGGGCAGCATTCGAAGAATGGCTGAAGACATGGTCCAAATGGTCCGGCAATTCCTCTAACTGGGCAAGATGGCTTTCTCGCTGGGATTGGTGTGGTTTGAAAATGAGACCGGCGTAAAGACCGAGACTGCCAGCCACGGCATGAACAGAGATCAAGTTTTGTGCTGCACTGCGGTCCTCAGCGTCCAGGCGCAGCGGAAGAAACTCGTCCGCAACGGTGGCGAGCGGATTGCGAGGATCTTGGGTGAGGACTGCCAGCCACGCTCCGCGGCGTTTGGCGGCCACCAAGATTTCAACCGCTGGTTCCGTTGTGCCGGAAACTGATATCGCCAGCACCGGCGTGTGCGGACGGAGCAAGGGAAGATCATAGGCGCTGAACTCGGCGAAGGACCGCCCCAGACAGGGCCGCCCCGCAAGATGTTCAAAGGAGAGCGCAGCGGTTTGTGCCGCGAGATAGCCGGGTCCGTCAGCAACGACGAAGATGGGACCATCACCCAAGGGCATCTTGCGCAAAGCGTTTTCGTACTCCTCGCGGCTCTTGGCGAGGGCCCGCCGTAGTGCTCGAACCATGTCCATGGTGTTGATGTGTTGCGCCATCGGTGGATAGATTCTCCGCTCCTAAAGTTTTGCAACAAGCTTATCGTCGAAAAACGGTGTTGGCAGGGGTGATCCTCGTGATTGCTTAAGGTGGATTCAGAACCGCTCCAAGCGCTCCTACCCTTCCTCACCGGCGAATGAGATTTGCGCAGAGATGTGTGCCCCCCACAGCAGAGCCAGCGCTCCGGCAAAGGCCCAGAGCAGCAGCGTGGCGGACAGAGCAAAAGGGCCATAGACATCCCGAAAGCGGAGGAAGGGCAGGCTCAGCGTGTACACAAATCTTCCTCCCAGGCACAAGATGGACACGATGATGGCGGTGGCAAGGGCGTGGCCCGCCGGCACGGGACCATTGGGAAGAAAATAATAAACCAGGAACAGAATGGAGACGATGCAGGGAAGGGTGATGATTTGCAGCACGATTTGGAACCAAGCTCCCCACAGCCCATGATTCAGGTGGATATGGTAGTTCACTCGCAGTGCGGTTTGGGCGAGGGCCGTCCCTATAATGGTGAGGAAGGACAAGGCGCCGCATGCCAGGGCAAGGCCCGTCGAGATCAATTGATTCCTCAGAAAGCTGCGGTTCCTGCCGAAGCCCCAAGCCCGGTTCAACGCGATCTCCACGGGCATGAAGATGCCGGTGCAGGTGAAGAGGAGCATAATGGCTGAGATAGCCTGCAACCTGCGGTGGCCCACGGCAAGAACCACGAGGTTCCGAATGACGAAATTGGCGCCCGCCGGCAGATTGGCGTGCAGCCACTCCAGGACCACGCCGTAAGCCACATTCCAGTGTAACCATCGCAAGCAGATGGTCAGCATCAGAAGCATGAAGGGAAAGAAAGCGAGCAAGGCGTTTGCCGCAATGGAAGAAGCGTAGACATGAACCTCCGTAGTGAAGAGGTAGCGCAGGCTGCGAAGCAGCACCCGCTTGCGGCGGCGGGGTGGTTGGTGCCCCGGATGGCTCTCCGGCGCGGGTACGGTCTGGCTCAGATTGAGGATGGAGAGAGAATCGTTCAATTTCGTTTCCTGGCCCGTTTTCCGGTTGCCTGTCTGTGCCGCTCCGTTGGCGGTCCGCGGCCTGCACTACGATGATACCTGAGTTTACTGGACTTGGGGACGGTGGGGAGTCCCGGGACATTCGGCTGCCCCATTGCCTTTCGGTCGCGTGCTTGTCCGTGTTCCTAGCATTAGGATAAGATGAGGCTCTTGGAACGGGGCAAGAGAGCCAATGTGACAGCCGTGGGCGAAGCTGTAACCGCGGAGCTCCAGTTTTGCTTTCCCATAGTCCGGGGCCGTTATTTGGGCTGGATTTCGCGCGCCGTTACCCTTTCACTTTGGGCGGAGGTTTGCAACTTGGCGGAGAATTCAACTTTTGACCTTGCCGTGATCGGTGGTGGGCCGGGCGGATATGTAGCGGCCATTCGCGCCGGACAATTGGGCTTGAAGACGGCCATCATCGAGAAGGACGACAAGTTTGGTGGGACCTGCCTCCACTGGGGTTGCATTCCCACCAAGGCTCTGCTTTTTAACACGGAAGTTTACGATACCGTCAAAAATGCCCGCGAATTTGGCATCACCATTAAAGGTTTCACTCTGGATTGGGAAGCCGTTCAGACGCGCAAAAATAAGATCGTTAAAAAGCTTGCGCAAGGCGTCGAATACCTTCTGAAGAAAAACCGTGTGGAGATGATTCGAGGTTTTGGGAAGCTTGCCGGCCCTGGCCAAATCCAGGTAACCGTTGGCAATGCTCCGGGGCGCGAGCTCAGCGCCAACAATATTATGCTGGCCACCGGTTCGGAGGCTAAAATGCTGCCCGGTCTCAAGCCGGATGCACGAACCATCCTCACCAATAAGGAAGTCCTTTCGCTAAAAAAGATTCCCAAGTCGATGGTGATCATTGGGGCGGGCGCCGTGGGGGTGGAATTCGCATCCATCTTTCACCGCTTGGGGACCCAGGTGACCATCCTGGAAATGCTGCCTCGCATCGTGCCTCTTGAAGACGAGGAAGTGTCGGCGGAACTCGAAAAATCCTTCCGCAAGCAAGGTATTGAAATCTTCACGCAGGCGCGCGTCGAGAAAACAACCAAGAACCCGAAGGGCATCTCCGTGGAGCATTCCGGCCCGGACGGGAAGCCGGGCCGCTTGGATGCGGAGACGTTGCTGGTGGCCGTGGGACGCTCGCCGAATACCCAGGGAATCGGATTGGGAAGTTCCCGGGTGCAATTGGAGCGGGGTTTTGTAAAGGTGAACGGAAACATGCAGACGGATGAGCCAGGAGTTTATGCGATTGGCGACATCGTGGCGGGAAGTCCGCTCCTGGCGCACGTGGGCCATATGGAAGGCATCATCGCCGTGACCCATGCGGCCGGCCAGCCCGTTGAGCCGATCAACTATCTTCACGTTCCCAATTGCACGTATTGCGAGCCGGAAGTTTCAAGCGTGGGCATGACAGAGCGGCAAGCGCGGGAAGCAGGTTTCAAAGTTCGGGTCGGCAAGTTTCCGTTTTCCGCCAACAGCAAAGCTGCAATATTGGGGAGCCGCGAGGGATTCGTAAAAATCGTAAGCGATGGACAATATGGTGAGATTTTGGGTGTTCACATGATTGGTACTCGGGTGACGGAGATGATTGCCGAAGCGGTGGTGGCGATGCGGTTGGAGGCGACGGCGCAAGACCTTGCCCACGCCATCCATCCTCACCCCACGCTGACCGAGGCCGTGCTCGAAGCCGCACACGCCGCGGTGGATGAGGCGATCCATATTTGATCTGTGCCATAGAAGGATATTCCTCACTTCAGGCCCTCGCCCTTTGGGGCAGGTGGAACCGCAAAGCTGTTGGTGAGGGTTCCCATGCGGCAATTAGAGTTGCATCGACGTATCTGACGTAACCCGATGCTCTGCCAGGTTGAACAATACGGCATGGTAACCTACCAGGATGGCCTTGACCTGCAGGGGGAGCGGATCGCCCAGCACAAAGCCCAGGAAATCCCGGACACTCTGATCCTGCTGGAGCACCCGCACGTCTTCACTCTTGGCCGCAACGCGCGCCGTGAGAATTTGCTGGTTTCACCGGATTGGCTGCAGAAGGCCGGTGTTCAGTTGTTTGAAACCGATCGCGGTGGTGACATCACCTATCATGGCCCCGGCCAGCTTGTGGGCTATCCGATTTTCGATCTCACCCGCCATCGCCGGGATATTGCATGGTACATGCGATCGGTGGAAGAGGCTTTGATCCGCCTTGCCGCTGACTACGGAATCAAAGCGGCGAGAATTCCAGGCGTAACTGGCGTCTGGCTGGGCAACGAAAAGCTGGCGGCGCTGGGAGTTCACGTCTCCCGCTGGATCACCTCTCACGGTTTCGCGCTCAACGTGAACACGGACTTGCGCTATTTCAGGTGGATCGTCCCCTGCGGGATCCCGGACAAGGGCGTCACGTCGCTCCGCAGGCTTCTGGGCCGTAAGGTCTCAATGCAGGAAGTCCGCGAACGGGTTATTGAACATTTCAGCGCGGTGTTTGGCCTGGAGATGGAAGCCAAACCGCAGCCTGCGGGCGTATTGGACCACCATGAAGAAGTTTGAAAAGAAAAGGGCTGCGCAGTCCAGCGCGGCCCGCAGTGGAAAATCATCGCTATCCACGCCCAAGCTGGCAAGGTCGCGCAACGGGAAATCTTCGTCCCTACTTCTGGCGGACGCATCCCTTGCATCGCTTAGCCGCCAACAGCTTCACGATCTCTATTACTACCTGCGGCTCAATCGCCGAGTGGATGAGCAATTGAGCAATCTTTACCGGCAGGGCAAAGTGGTGGGTGGAGTATACTCCTCGCTCGGCCAGGAAGCGATTGCCGTGGGCGCCGCTTACGCCCTCGAACCGGGAGATTTCGTCGGGCCGATGATCCGCGATTCCGGCGCTGTGCTGGTCCGCGGCTACCGTCCGCGTGATCTCTTTCTTCAATATATGGCCCGCAAGGATGGCCCCACGGAAGGAAGGGACGCGAATACCCACTTCGGTGATGTCGACCGCGGGGTCATCGCTCCCATCAGTATGCTCGGTGAGTTGATCCCGGTTCTGGCAGGCGTGGCTTTGGCCTCCAAGTTGCGCGGCGAGAAAAGGGTGGCGCTCACCTTTATCGGTGACGGTGGAACCAGCACCACGCCCTTTCATGAAGGCCTGAATCTTGCGGCAGTCCAGAAATTGGCCTTGATCGTGATTGCGGAAAACAACGGCTGGGCCTATTCCACACCGGTCGAAAGGCAGATGGCAAACATCCATATCGCCGATCGCGGCAAAGGGTACGGAATCGCTGCGGAGAGTATTGACGGCAACAATGTGGTGGAGGTTTACGAGGCCACTCGCCACGCCGTTGCGCGGGGCCGTGCCGGAGACGGTCCAACGTTGATTGAAGCGAAAACCATGCGCATGAAAGGTCACGCCGAGCACGATGACGCTCGCTACGTCCCCATGGAAATGCTGGATGCTTGGCGCAAGCGCGACCCAATCCTGGTATTCGAGCAGATGCTGGCATCGAGGAGCTTGATGACCGAAATGGAGAAGTCTGGGATCGAGGCGCGGCTGGAGGAGGAGATTCGCTCCGACCTCGCTTTTGCAGAAGCCAGCCCGTTTCCGCCGCCCGAAGGAGCGGCACGGTCCGTCTGGGCATAGCCGGTCGTCAAAGGGGGCAAGACCTTGTGCCCGCCCGCGGGAGACCACAAGGTCGCCCCTACGGGATTTCGGAGGTTGAGTCCTCGATTAGGCATTCAATGAAAACTGTCTCACTCATCTCATTGTTCGCCTTCGAATTTGCTATGCTGGCCCCTGCCAGACTCGCGCATGAACGAACCCAGCGTCTCCTGTCATGACCGAGGACGAGGAATAGCGGACCGGCTTTTCGTAGGGTCAAATTGAAGGAACGAAGCTAGAATGTATATGAAAACAAAGGCTCTTAATTTTTCTGTAGACGCAGGGCGAATCGAATGACTCCCGACGAGTTCCCATGCCTTCACTAAAAACCCAGACGGCTAAGCCCAAGGAAGCTGGTCCGAACTCGGCATTGCTTGAGCGTATGCTCTACTATCTCAAGCTGACGCGCGAGTGCGAGCACCGGATTGAGCGTGTTCTCTACCGGCAGGGCAAGATCGTGGGCGGAGTTTACGTCGGACGCGGACAGGAGGCGATCGGGGTGGGCTCGGCCATCCAACTGGGGTCGGGCGACGTCGTGCTGCCCAGCCACCGCGATTTCTCTTCCTTTGTGATTCGGGGCTTCACGCTGCGGGAGATATTCTGCAATTGGTTGGGCCGGGCCAACGGCCCTTCACGGGGCCGCGAGAACACCACTCACGTCGGCAGCTTGGAACGTGGCGTTATTCCTATCATTTCGCCGCTCGGGGACACCCTGCCCGTAGCCTGCGGCGTAGCGATCGCTTTCCGACAACGCGGGACGAAGAACGTGGCGCTGGTCCACTTTGGCGAAGGAACCACCAGCCGTGGGGACGTGCATGAAGCCATGAACATGGCGGCCGTGATGAAGCTGGCCGTGATTTTCATTTGCAATAACAACGCTTACGCTTACTCCACTGCCACCAACAAGCAATACGCCGTGAAGGATCTCGCTGACCGCGCGCCGGGCTACGGAATGCCGGGCGTCGTGGTGGACGGGAACGATGTGTTGGAGGTTCATCAGGTTGTTGGCGAGGCTATTGCCCGGGCGCGGCGCGACGAAGGGCCAAGTTTTATTGAATGCAAGACCTTTCGCATGACCGGCCACTCCGCTCATGATGCGGCGGAATACGTTCCGGAAAGTCTGAGGGAAGAATGGGCCGGCAAGGACCCCATTCAGCGGTTTGAGAAGCTGCTGTTGGACCGCAAGTTAGTTTCAAAAGCCCGCATTAGCAACCTGGAAAAGAAGATTCATCAGGAGATCGACGAAGCTGTGGCATTTGCGGAATCTTCGCCGATGCCGGAAGGAGCTTCGGCCTCGGAAGGCGTCTACTGTGGCCCCGATTGCTGGTGGGAGAGACCGGTTTGAGAGCATTGTCGGGGCGGGCCTTGTGGTCGCCCGTCGGCGGCCGCCAGGGGCGGATTTTGTGCCCGTGCAGGGGCGACCACGAGGGTCGCCCCTACGACGTTCCAAAAGCGGACGGAGGGATGGATGCCAGTCTTGACGCATCTGGAAGCCATTAAACAAGGCATTTGGGAAGAGATGGAGCGCGATGCTTCTGTCTTCCTGATCGGCGAAGACATTGCCGAATACGGTGGCGCGTTCAAAGTGACGGCGGGAATGTTTGAGAAGTTCGGCGCCCAACGCGTGATTGACACGCCCATTTCCGAATCTGCCATCGTGGGCGCGGCCGTGGGTTCCGCATTAATGGGATTGCGGCCAGTGGTGGAAATGCAATTCATGGATTTCATCGCCTGCGGCTTTGACCAGATCGTGAACATGGCCGCCAAGATTCATTACCGTTGGGGCGCAAAAGTGCCTATGGTGATCCGTGGACCTTCGGGTGCAGGCGTCCACGGCGGACCTTACCACTCGCAGTCGAATGAAATGTGGTTTGTGCACACGCCGGGACTGAAGGTGGTGGTTCCGTCCACCGCTTACGATGCCAAAGGATTGATGAAGGCCGCCATTCGTGATGATAATCCGGTGATCTTTTACGAACACAAGTTCCTTTACCGGCGCATTAAGGACGAGGTGCCGGAGGAGGATTACATCGTCCCCATCGGTAAAGCCGCCGTGCGCCGCGAAGGGACAGACGTTGCTATTATTACTTATGGCGCGATGGTGTGGACGGCGCTCGATGCCGCTGCGGAGCTCGAGAAAGAAGGCGTTTCCGTGGAGGTGGTGGACCTTCGCTCGCTGCTTCCCTACGACGAGGAAGCCGTGCTCGCCAGCGTTCGCAAATGCAGCAAGGTGATCTTGCTGCACGAAGACACGCGCATCGGTGGAATGGCCGGTGAGCTTGCGGCGGTGATTGCGGAGAAAGCCTTCGATGACCTGGACGGTCCCATTGTCCGAGTCACGTCTCCGGATACGCCGGTGCCTTTTTCTCCACCACTCGAAGAATATTTTCTGCCCAATGTAGAGAAGGTGGTGGATGCAGCGCGGAAGCTCGCGGCATATTGAGAAGTGGCGAGTGGTTAGTGACAAGTGGCAAGCAAGAGGCGGCGGGTTGGAAGTAGTTGGTGTAGTGTCCAATAAATAAGTGTACAATCGGCGGGAACAAATTCAACCGGGTTGTACGCACCCTCGCAGTAAGAAGAGGCCAAAAACATTGTCTACTTAATTGTTGGACACTACACTAGGGATAGAGATCGTTGACAGAGGATGAGTTTAAAATGCGGGTGGGAGAGCAGAAGGCTACAAACGGCAAGAAGAATGTTAGAAGCTACAAAGATTTGCTTGTTTGGCAGAAGGGTATGACGCTTGTGAAGGGAATTTATCAGCTAACTCAAACTTTTCCAGAGACGGAGAAGTTCGGACTTGTGTCCCAAATGCGGCGTGCTACCGTTCCGATCCCTTCTAATATCGCGGAAGGCCAGGCACGTCACACGCGGAAGGAGTTTATTCAGTTCCTTTCCCATTCAGAGGGATCTGTTGCAGAATTGGAAACGCAGGTCATTCTTGGTGTTGAGTTGGGATACTGCACCCAGGCGGACACTCAAGAAATCACGAATCTGACGACCGAGTTGAGCAAAATGCTCGATTCGCTTCGACGAAAGCTCGAGGTGAACGGCTGACAATGAACTGCCACCGGCTTTCCACTTGCCACTCACCACTTGCCACTTCTCCGGGGGGGAGAGAGATTCATGCCTACTAACGTTGTCATGCCTCAAATGGGTGAGAGCATTGCAGAAGGAACCATCACCCGTTGGATCAAAAAAGTGGGCGAGCGCGTGGAGCGCGATGAGCCTTTGTTTGAGATCTCAACGGACAAAGTAGATGCGGAAATTCCTTCGCCCGCTTCGGGCATCCTGACCAAGATTCTGTTTAAGGAAAATGACATCGTGGACGTGAACACGATCGTTGCTGAGATTGATGGTGAGGGATCTGCAACCGGCGCTTTAGCCGCTGCGAAGCCTGAAGAGGAAGCTCCTGCCGCAACCGAGGCTCCGCCCTCGGCCTCGAGCGCGCCCGCCGCGGGGCAGAAGATCCGCTCCTCGCCACTGGTCCGCAAGATTGCGCGCGAGCATCATGTCGATCTGGCGCGAGTCCCGGGTACGGGACTGGGGGGCCGAATCAGCAAGAAGGACATTCTTGTTTACATGGCCCAGCTTGGGACCGGGATTGCGGCCGGCGCGGCGCCGGTTCCAACCGGGGTTCAGCCGCCGCCCGCAGCGGTCGCAGCAGAGCCTCAAGCTCCGCCTCAATCTTCGGCGCCGCCGCCCATCATCTTTACCGCGCCCACTCAAGTGGTCCCGATGACGGCCATGCGGCGGCAAATCGCCGAGCATATGGTGATGAGCAAGCGGACCTCCGCACATGTTGCCACCGTTTTTGAAGTCGAAATGACACGCGTGGCAGAGGTCATGAGCAGCAATGCCGCCGAGTTCGAGCGCCGCAACGGCATCAAGCTCACTTACACCCCGTTCTTCGTGCATGCCGCCGTCCAGGCGTTGAAGCAGTTTCCCCTCGCCAATTCTTCGCTGGACGGGGAAAATATTATTTATAAGAAAGATATTAACATTGGGATTGCGGTTGCGCTCGAAACCGGCTTGATTGTTCCGGTGGTGAAGCACGCCGATGAGAAAAACTTCCTGGGAATCTCGCGAGCGGTCCGCGATTTGGCCGAGCGGGCGCGCAGCAAGCGTCTAAGCGTGGATGACGTGCAAGGCGGCACTTTCACCATCACCAATCCGGGAATCTTCGGCAGTCTGTTTGGCACGCCCATCATCAACCAACCCCAAGTGGCGATTATGGGTGTTGGGACCATTGAGAAACGTCCCGTGGTCCGCAACGATGCCATTGCGATCCGTCCCATGGTCTATCTTTCGCTTTCCTTCGATCACCGGGTTCTGGACGGGGCAGTGGCTGATCAATTTATGGGGAGCATCAAGAAGGCGCTGGAGAATTGGGAGGAGTCTGTACTGTGAGGCGGGATGGTGCATGAGCGCGGAGCCGGGCGGGCCCGGCGCGTCCGTGTGAAATTTTCCTCATTATCTGCGGCGGACGTGCCAACAGCCCAAAGCCTCTCTTGGCAGAATCGCCCGGAGCTGGGAACGGAGCATTCCGGGGTGTTTGAAACAAACAAATCCATAATTGCGGGGGTGCGATGAAGAACTCCAATCTGTTTTCACGTCGTCAATGGCTTCAAACTCTGGGCGCAGGCGGCACGGCGCTTGCGGCCGGCTCGTATGCACGAGGCTTCGGCCTGGACCCGCAGACGAGCGGAACTACCGGGGGCTTCAATACGCCGGACAATCAAGCGGAGCGCATGGCTTGGTGGCACGAGGCGCGATTTGGAATGTTCATCCACTTTGGGCTCTATAGCGTTTTGGCGCGCCACGAGTGGGCCATGGAAATGGAGGGAATTCCGGTCCTGGAATACATGAAGCTGGACAAACAATTCAACCCTCACCCGCACGCGGCCCGCGCCTGGGCCAGCTTGGCCAAGCAGGCGGGCATGAAGTATATGGTGATGACCACCAAACACCACGAGGGTTTTTGCAATTTCAATACAAGCCACACCTCTTATTGCGCCCCCAAACAAGCCGCCGGGCGCGACTTGGTGAAGGAATATGTGGAAGCGGCCCGGGAGCAGGGGCTGCGTGTTGGCTTTTACTACTCGCTGATGGACTGGCACCACCCGGATGGCGCCCGCTGCGCCACGGATGAAGCGGCACGGCAGCGTTTTGTGGCCTACACGCACGGATTGATTCGCGAAATCATGAGCCATTACGGGCAGATCGACGTTCTCTGGTATGACGTGGATTGGCCCTTGACCGCTCAGGGCTGGGAATCGGAAAAGATGAACCGCATGATTTTCAATTTGCAGCCGAAAATCATCGTCAATAACCGCAACGGCCTTCCCGGCGACTTTTCCACGCCGGAGCAGCACATCCAGGCTGCGCAGAAGGGACGCGCCTGGGAAGCGTGCATGACCATGAATGATAGTTGGGGTTACCAGCGCGCCGATGATAATTGGAAAAGTACAAAGACCATCGTCCGCAACCTGATCCAATGCTCACAGGGGGGTGGCAACTACCTCTTGAATATCGGACCGAAAGGCGATGGCTCCATCCCCGAAGAATCGGTGAAAGTACTGACAGCAACCGGCGCATGGATGAAGAAATACGGCTCGACGATTTATGGGTCCGATCCTTGCCAGGTCAACAGTTCCGTTTATGCGGGTTTTACGCGCAAGGGCAACACGCTTTATATGCACGTCTACTTTTGGCCGGGCAGTTACGTGGCAATCAGCGGCCTGATGACCAAAGTGAAATCCGCCCGCTATCTGGCGACGGGTGAGAAGATCAATTTCCAACAGACCGATTTCCAGTTGAAACTTACCGGCTTGCCAGTGCAGCCTCCGGACGAACCGGCCACGGTCCTGGCCATTGAATGCGAGGCCGAGCCCGTGCAAAACACACTTTACGTTCGGGAGAACCGCCCCCGCGATGGAGTGTGATCTAAGAACCGTCAGCGTTCAGCCTTCTGCTTTCAGCATTCGTAGGTTCTTTTGCTTGCCGCTGAAGGCTGATTGCTGATAGCTCTTTGAAATTTCCTTCAGAGAACGAGCGCACCGGTGTCTTCCGGGAGCGCACCGGTAGCATTCGTTTGGAGCCGTGCATGAAGCTATTCCACGTGATTGAGGCGCAGCAGTTCGACCTGGTGACACTTCATGAGCTTTTTGACGCCACCGCCGCCATGGAAAGCCTGGCCAAGCAGGGTGGCGGAACTGAGTATCACACCCGCATCATGGCCACGCTCTTTTACGAGCCATCCACGCGCACCCGCTTCTCGTTTGAGGCGGCCATGCACCGGCTGGGCGGGCGGGTGATCAGCACGGAAAACGCCGCGGAGTTTTCGTCAGTGTCGAAGGGCGAAACTCTGGAGGATACCATCCGCATCATCAATGGCTATGCGGATGTTATCGTGATCCGGCACTATGAAGTCGGAGCGGCGCGGCGCGCCGCGGCGGTCTCGCGAGTGCCGGTCATCAATGGGGGCGATGGAGTGGGACAGCATCCCACCCAGGCGTTGCTGGACCTTTATACGATTCGCAAGGAGACCGGCGCCATCGACGGCTTGAAGATCGCCATGGTGGGGGACCTTGCGCAGGGAAGGACGGTCCGCTCTCTGGCTTACTTGCTTGCCAAATTCAAGGACATTCGCCTCTATTTCGTCGCTCCTCCGTTGCTGCGCATGAAGGAGGACATTCTCCTGCACTTGCGCGAGCATGGGGTGGAGTTCGTGGAGGAGCCGGACCTGAATAAGGTGCTGCCGGAAGTGGATGTGGTCTACCAAACCCGGATTCAAAAGGAAAGATTCGGAGACCGCGTTGCAGACTACGAAGAGTGCCGCGGCCTCTATGTGATTAACGGCGCAAGCCTGAAGCGGATGAAGCAGTCTGCCATTCTGATGCATCCGCTGCCGAGGGTGGGTGAAATCGCCATGGAAGCCGATTCCGACCCGCGCGCCGCCTACTTCCGCCAGGCGCAGAACGGGCTTTATGTCCGCATGGCGCTGCTTCGTAGGGTGCTCTCCAATTCCACCGCCGAATGAACCTCGATGCCGGATCGCTCGCCTTGAGAGTTTGCGGAATTATGCACTTGACAAAGTAGAGCGGCGGATTTGATGGGACTTCAGCCCAATAGGTTATTTCTCAAGCCATGACAGTAGCAGCCAGATGACTATGCCCGCGACGAGAACCCAAAAACTTACCTTGGAGAAGCGATCAATCCAATCTTCTGGCACGTCTTCACCACGCAACGTTACTTCGACCGCTTCCCCTTGTGCTTTGGCTTTGAGGGATGCGATGCCTGGCGGGGCATGTCAGCGGTCGGCTTCACCTGAAGCAAGAGGTTGATGGCCTCTTTCTCAGGGAGCGGGATGCGTATTTTATTTCCTGGTTTTCCCATTATCTTATTCTTTCAAGAGCCTTTCCTAGGTAACTAGCAATTCGATCTTTATTGCCCTCTAGATTTGAAAACATCTTCTCGCAAACATCGGTGAACCGAGCAACCGTTTTAGTCGGGAGAGACTCTTGATCCTCAAAAATCCCCAGCGACTGAAATTGAAGTCCCCACTTTTCAAACATTAGCAGAGATATTGTGGCGATGTTGACTTTGTCTTCGCTTGGCATTGCATATACAAGGAGTGGGCGTGCCATGTGATCAATCCGCGCATCCACCGGATACTTTCCTACTTGGTCGCGGGTCTGATCTTTCCAGTCAAATTCGAGTCTTTCTTCAGGAACCCTTACTCTAAGGAACGCCCTAAAGTCCTCTAGAAATGTAGAGCGTACACGCTCGCGCGACAAAAATGAAACATCGTTAACTTTCGTTAACGCCTGAATAAAACTGAATAATGCATCTCCAAACCTGTCCTCGTGTACCGGAAGGACGAGTTCCCCATTTCTGTTTTGTACAGAAAAACCAGCTAGGGAGCCTTCAATAATCTGCCCGCGATTTCCAGAATCGATGTCCTGCTCCTCAAGTTGATAGGATAGGTGCATCAACGTATTAGCCTCATCGCTGAGAATCCAACTGTCATCTTCCTTTTTTAGAACAATCGCAAAGTGATCTCCGTCGTCAAAGCGAAACGGCGTGAACACAATAAAACGCCCTTGACCTTCGGGTTGCAGGTCAACCTGTTCGCAGACGCGGTTTCTGAAATCGTCTCTTATGGAGCCAACGTTCATATGGTTTCAGGAAACAGTGGGGTGCCCGCCAATGGAGAGCGAAACCCACATTCATGTACCAAGCATTCAATCGCACCTTGAAGATCGTAATAGCGAGTAGTCACTTCCGCAAAATGATCCTCGTTGAAGCCTGGAATTTGATACCGCTGTGTCGCCATGTGGACATGAAAATCATAAAAGGTTTGATTCTCTAAACTGTTTGTATGTCGGTGCGATTTCCCATTGTAACGACGTAGTCTAAAAACTGTATAAGTCCCAGGGAGCGTATAGCCAAGAATCACAGAGAAGTTTAAAGGGTTCACACATGCTTGCCTGATCTTAACTACGAATAAACTTCCTGATTCACAGTCGATCTTAAACTCCTTGTGTTTATGTCGGTTTTTCTCAATCATCCTCAGATGTTGGGCTAGACCGTCGGGGATAGTCTTCGGCTCGAAGATGAGCGCAGTGATCTCGCTGTCGTTTAGGATTCCCATCAGATAGGGTGCACGACAGAAATGTGGTAGATCTTACGCAGCCTTCCTCTGACGAGAGCGGCTTTCCCAGAAGTCCTCGAACCGGCCGCTGAGTTTCGAGCATCGCAGTGCGATGATG